>Ga0209488_10003088_pt1 | contig 13463 bp, 14 predicted proteins | sample Rivendell_Oct201_8_FD_188349 | JGI IMG/M metagenome (GOLD analysis project Ga0209488, IMG submission 188349) | Vadose zone soil microbial communities from the Eel River Critical Zone Observatory, Northern California, USA -... | ecosystem: Environmental > Terrestrial > Soil > Vadose zone >...
GCAATTCGGCCCGGCGCTGCAGCGTTTGAAAGAATACGGCAAGACCAGCCTCCACAGCCTCTCCACTATGAGAAAGGCGATAAAGGAAGCGTGCGCGATAGAAGTCACTGAGGGATGATACACGCGCAGTATCCGGTTGAGATTCAAGATTGCCCCATTCGGCCAATTGGGCTAACGCGCTGTTGACCTCTTCGATTCGGGGCGGGCAATCGGCCCAATTTGCCTCAGCCAGCACTTCGTCAGGGCGGAGTTGAAGCCGATACTGACGTTTCGCGGCCGCAAACACATCCATGATGGAGCGATAAATCTCAGACTTCTCGGCGCTTAGGTGCCGGAAAAGTTCTGCCGTCGTGGACGTTGTCTGCACAGAGAGCCCTCTCGTTGTAATTTTACACAGCGCTCATTTTATCCAAACGCCGCGCAATTCTGTCCACCATCTGTTGTGTGCAGAGACTCATTATACAACAATTGCTTTAAAACGTCTGCTGTGGGCACAATTAGGCAGAATTTCAGGCCTTCGGATTCTGCATCAACTAAGAAATTCTCGACGAGATCGACTCCACAGTTCGCGCTTAATTCCTCCCCAAGTTCAAGGGACACCGAAAGTTATGACGTCATTTAGTCCGCTGGGGCAGCGATGCTTCCAGGGCATGCGGGAACTGGCGGCGCAAAAATGCTTCAGAACTGCCAAAAGCTAACTGTGCTGAGATTGTTTCGGTCGTGAATTGTAGGACATTTTTGTGGAAACTCTTAGGAGTGACTTAAAGGGTAGCCTCTTATTTGCAATTCCTTTGGCTTTCTTCGCATACACGTTCTGGCTTTTAGTGCACTCGCCACCGGTAGCCTCACAGACTTTCTGGCACGGAACGCTCGAATGGTTCAATACGGCGCTGCTGACGACTTCGCTGGTAAGCTTTTTGGGCCTCTTACATACGTATTTCCAGCTTAGGGGAAAGAAGCTACTTGACTGGAAGTGACGGCAGCCCTATAAACCGGCAGCTTGTGCCTCTTGCTCTGGAATGCCGCGAACGGCAGAATTCGCATAACGCGGGCCACTCTCGTTCCGTATCTAAAAGAAAATATTTTAAGATGGAATTGAGTTGAAGCAGCTCAGGTAGGCCAATCGTTGTCTCTCACTTGTTCGATCAAAAACCGATTGTTAGTTTTCTTGCACGTTACCTGGAGCCTCATCGAGTCATCAGTGGAAACATGTAAGTCATACCCTTGATCGTTCAAGTCCAGAAGAGTAAGCTGCAAATCCTCAATGTTGTATATGTAACCCTCCTGCCGAGCCGTGTGATTGCGTTTCTTTTTCATTTTTCTCCTGGGAACCTAACCCTTAATGCAACTCGCAGATTTCATTCGACTGCGGATTGTGCTGTGTGGCTTTGCTCCTGCTCTTTGAAGTCGCGCACCATCTCTTCAGCCGTTATCGTCATGGTCTCTGGAATTGGCCTCTTGCTTGCCCTTTCTTCGAAAGCATGAATGTTGATGACGATAACAAAAATTGTTTTATGGTTATATTCGAATCGGGGCGCATCTCCGCTCGACGGCATCTCAAACCGCAGTTGCTTGTCAGAGGTGTTAAACACAATCAGATAGCCGATAGACTCATTGTGATCCAAGCAATATTGATAAACCTGATAAAGTCCCTTTCTGATATACGTGGCTCCTCTGCTGGCGGCGTCAAATATCTTGGCGTCACCAATGAAAGGGTGGTCTGAGTCTTCAAGCGACACAACATCAGGTCGGCCAGATGCTGTCTTGGGTTCCACATGAAACGGAATGCCCTGATCGAACAGATATTCGTACATGTGTTTGGCGAGGACGTTTTCGCCACTGCTCTGATTGGCGGAAAACAACTGCTGCAATTCCTCCCGGCGATACCATTCAACTTTATGTTTATAGCGGGTGAGAGTCGCAAGAATGATATTGCCGTCTTCGAGCACTTCGTCCAGATAATCGAAAAGAGGGGCTAGCAGCTGGCTCCTGTACCTGTTTAGACTGTCGCTCAAGCTGCAGGTAATGCCGACCTGTTGGGGAAAGAAATGGCCATGGTTCTGTGCCGCAAACTTAGACCAAACCGTATATCCTAGCTCGGCGGCCTCCTGATCCGTGTCCCCGTAAACATTCCGAACATCCGGAATATTTGCCTCTTCGACAATCTTGGTGTGGCGCGCCATGAGTTCGTTTATGACCGATTCCAGAAGCGTTTGCTGCTTAATAAATTGAAAGAATTGTTTGGTCAGAGCCAAGAACTCATCTGCGCTGCAAGATGCTATCCGGGAATACCTGTTCCTGATTTTTACTCTTAGATCACGTAACATTATTTGCTCACAGTTTTATATTTGCTCACAGTTTTATGGTGATTGGTTTTGCGAATAACTGCTGAAGTTCGTCCATGATATTTTTGGCTTGGTTTAATCCGCCATCTTTCTGAGAAAGTCTGATGTTGACTTTGCAACCTCTGCACGGGATTATCAGTCCAAAACGCACTTCACGCATCGATACCTCGTTTGGAAACTCACAGCGGGGACACGGGAGGTTGAGGCAGACTTGGTCAAAATCCAACATACATGAGCATTGTAGCTAGATTTGATATTCGCTGTAAATTCGCCTAGCTTCTTCCGATGACCGAGACAATGGAGCACCGGGCAAAATCATCTATTTGGGAGCATGTCTCATTGCCGCCGTCCGACTCGCCCGCGAAGAAGATTGGGGGAACTCGCCCAGAGTTGTCAGCCGCATCAGCGACTCAATCAATATGGCGAAGCGCATTTACGACCGGATGAAGGATGAGTTTGCTGCTCTGCGCTAGCGCGAGGGGAACCCAAGGACTCGGCGTTGCCCGGCCCAATCCAGGGGTAGGTCTTTCAGCAATTTCTGAATGCCAAGATCGGCGGGCTGGCGCCCGTCGAGGATGGCCACTACGATGTCCGGGGCCAACAACGCGCACTGTAGAACTCGGCCAACATAACGTTCGTCGAGGCCGGTACGTCGCGCGATAGAATGTCGTCCCTTAAGTTCGCCTTGGATAATCTGTTCCGGCCAGCGGTGCGCGCGGGCCACGGCTTTGATCAGTGATGAAACGGGGCGCGCAGGGGACTCACGTGCGGAGTCCGTCGGAACGAGCAGTCGCACTTCGCCGCCGCAACGCTTTACTCTCGCATCGATCATGAGTTTAAAAACATTCTTCCCCTTCTCGAGGAAGGGCTCCTGCTTTGTGAGTTGAGCTGACCGATTACCCAGCAACGCCTCACGCAGGGCTGGCTGAAGTATCGTGATCTCGAGACTACGCTCGCGGACAACGATTCGCCCGATCACGTTGCTTAAAAACTCCCGTTGTTCGATAGGCGGTTTCGCCAGCCATACTTTAGCGAGTTGCTTCCCGGCGATGATCAACTCTTTGCTGGTCGCAGCATCCTCTGACGGCACGCCAATTGCTCGGAGCAGTTGTTCGGGAGAACTCAGGAGCGCCTGCAGCCTGCGACAGATAACCCCCTCAATTTCCTGGGCTGGGATTCTGGTCGGTGGGGTCTTGGCAGTAGCTCGATGATGAATTGCGGCCTGTGAGACATAGTAGCGGTACCGCTTACCGCCCTTCACCGCATGAGAGGGAGTAAACCGGTTGCCCTCTTCGTCGTAAAGCAGCCCTACCAACAAGCTCGGGGATTTGGAGTTACTGCCGCTGCGCCGGACCTTGTTATTGGCTATAAGTCGATCTTGCACTTTGTCCCATAATTCCTGGGAGATGATTGCTTCGTGCTCACCCGCATACGTTGCGTCTCGATGCTGGATCTTGCCGAGGTAGATGGGGTTTTGCAAGAGGCAGTAAAGGGAGCCACGAGAATAGGACGTTCCGCCGGATCTCATTCCAGACGGGCTTAGCCTCGCTTTGCTCTTAACGCCATCACGGTCGAGTTGGGCCTTCAGCTTGGCGACGCAGCCTAGTTCCAAATAAAGCCGGAAGAGCTTTCTTACCTGGGCGGATTCATCGGCGTTAACGATCAGCTTACGATCGCGGACATCGTAGCCGACAGGCACTATGCCGCCCATCCACATGCCTTTTCGTTTCGAAGCAGCGATCTTGTCGCGAATGCGTTCTCCGGTGACCTCGCGCTCAAACTGGGCAAAGGAGAGCAGGACGTTGAGGGTCAGGCGTCCCATCGATGTGGTCGTATTGAATTGCTGGGTGACGGAGACGAAGCTGACTTGGCCGGCATCGAAACGCTCAATGATTTTGGCAAAATCAGCTAGCGAACGCGTCAGGCGGTCGACCTTATATACGACTACGGTGTCGACCTTCCCGGCATCAATGTCGGCCAGCAACTGGCGGAGGGCCGGGCGATCCATTGAGCCGCCGGAGTAGCCGCCGTCATCATAAGGCGCGGTGATGCCACGCCAGCGTTCATGTTTTTGGCTAGCAATGTAAGCTTCGCATGCTTCTCGCTGGGCTTCCAGGGAATTGAAGGCCTGATCGAGACCCTCCTCCGAAGACTTGCGCGTGTAGATTGCACAACGGATGACTGATTTACTGTCAGTTGGCATTTGCTTCTTCCTTTATCGTTAATTTGCGGGATTTCAGCCCGAAGAACAGCGGTCCTGACCACTGCGTTCCGGTAATGTGCCGCGCGATCTCCGAGAGACTCCGATATTGACGGCCCTGATATTGGTAGCCGGATTCTTCGATGGTCACTGTGTGAGTCTTGCCTTGCCAGGATCGGATCAGGCGTGTCCCGGGTTTTGATCGAACCATGTTCGCGATCGCGGTATTCTGGTTCTTGCCCAGGGCACCAGCGATCTGATCAAGGCGACGTCGGATCTTGGGATTGAGCCCTCCAAAGGCTTGTTCCTGAATTCGATAGGCGAGGATGCGCACCATCAGTTCCTTGCGAATTCGTTCTGGAACTGGCTTGTTAAAGAGTTCTTCCCAAAGTTGGGATAGGGCGACTTTGCTCATTCCGGGCAGTGTTTTCAGGCGTTCAGAAACGTCCATGTCGGGCGGTATCCTTATATATATATGCGCTGTGGACATTGACGCTCTGGTTAGGCGGACAGTCAAGCGCGTGCTGCTCTCACTTTTGGCTTAAAAAGGTTGAATTTTTGCGGAAAAGACAGTTCTGGAGCCGGTCAGGATATCAATTCGAGGAGGGTAGAAGGGTGCCAAAGGCGGTAGGTCGTGCTTACCGCCTTGGGCAGCCTGTCTCAGAAGAAGTTGCCGCCGTGCTTCAGCATAAAGTCAAAGCTCCGCGGCTTGCCGTGGTTTGGGTTATTCATCGTCTTTTCATATTCTTCTTTCCAGTAGCCGAAGAGGCCACCCCAACCACCGTTCTGCTTGTACCAGTCCAGGGCCTGCGAGGTCGAGTCCGCCTGGTCATCGAACTTGCCGTTCGGAAACGTGGTGAGTTCGTGCAAGTACTCAGCCAGCCATTCCGCCTTTTCCGGCAGATAGACGAAGCCGTTCTCCATCGTGCTGGTAACGGTGTTCATGCGCACAACCTTATCGGCAGTTGGCTCATATTTCGATACGCCGTGCACCCGCTCTTCGATCAGCTCCTGAATCAGCTGCGTCCCCGAAGCCTTATCCTCGATCACAATGTTCCTCGGATTGAAGGCAAGCGCCTGCTCCGCGACTGCCCGCTTCAGGTTCGGATAGTCGAGCCTCTTGCGCAACACATGCAACAGATACAGCTTCTTGTCCTTCGCGCCCCAGGTGGTACAGACACAGTGATCGCTCAGCTCTGTCGCCTTGTTGGCCGTATCCCAACTCTGAAAAATAAGCTCGAAGTCGGTCGGTAACTCGGTATAAGTTTTAAACCAGCCGGCCTTCACCAAGCCTCCACCCAATGGAGCGGGCGACTGCTGATATTGGCCGGCAAAGTTGTACTCCCCGAGCGTCTCTCGGATCACCTTCAGGGCATCGAGCGACTCCCGGCCAGCATGCAAGGCTTCGCCCCGATTGCGCTTGAAGCGGCGAGTCTGGCCCGTCGCGGTCGTGATCGTCCACTGCTCGTCCTCCTCGGCAATGGCCGGGAAGCGCAGGACCTTCCACTCGCCCTGATTCAAGAGGTGCCCCACCAAGTCATCCTCGTGCAGCCGCTGCATGATTACGATGATGCAGCCTCGGTCCTTGTCATTTAAGCGACTGTACAAGGTATGGTCATACCATTCGTTCACAGTCTTGCGCTGCGTTGCCGACAGGGCCTCTTCCGGCTTCAGTGGATCATCGATAATGATGTAATCCGCCCCACGGCCCGTCAGCACACCACCGACAGAGGTAGCCAGGCGCACTCCCTTTCCGGTCGTCATGAACTCGGGGACCGCTTGCCGCAACGTCGAGAGCCGAGTGTTGAACAGCTCCTGGTACCACCGGCTTAACATCACCGAGCGGCAATCAAGAGACAGCTTGTTCGCCAGATCCTGTGCGTAGCTGACAGCCATAATCTGGCTGCTGGGTTGATGCCCCAAGAGCCAAGCTATAAAAGCCACCGAGACAGAGATCGACTTCAGTGACCGCGGTGGTATGTTAATGATCAACCGCTTGGTCCATCCATGACGGCACTTTTCCAGCTCATGCGCCATGACCCGGATGTGCCAATTCGACAGAAAGTCGGTCTGTGGGTTGAGTTCGCGGAAGCTCCTCTCGATAAAGCCAGAGAGGTCCTGCCGCAGTATTTGGCGATAATTATTGAGCGTCGACATTTGCCTCTCCTTCTGCCTGCTGATCTTCAGCAAAGCGCTTGAGAATTCCTTCCAATACTTTGGCATCAACCTCCGAGAGCTCCTCGGCTAGCTGGCTGCCGGCAGACATAGTTGTCGCTGCTGCTGCCTGCTCTTCCGCGGCTCGCGCCATGACAGAGAGCTGCCGCAGAGATGGCAGGTCGCCTGAAGCAGCCTTATTCACCAACTGCTTCATCGCGGCCTCCAACTTCGTGATCGTTCTGCGCCGGCCGTTCTCATTGATGACAACTTTTTCGTGCAGCGCCTTTTCAAGCACGGTCGCTACGTTGAGGCGCCCTTTCGGGCGCCCCTTCGGATTGCCGGACTGGCCTTTACGAAACTGGGTTTGGACCGGCGGCTTGCCGTATCCGACCCCGGTCTCCTGCTCGTTATTGAACGACATGGGCCACCTCCGCTTCCAACTCGGCAAACGACTTGCCGGTTTGGGCGTGCCTTGCCTCCAGTTTGGTAAAAGCCTGCCAGCGACGGATGATGGTGTCCACGTAGCGGGGATCAAGCTCGACGCCAAAGCAGCGCCGGCCTGTCTTTTCTGCCGCGATCACAGTTGTGCCGCTGCCCAGGAAGGCATCGAGCACAATGTCGCCTCGCCGGGAGCAGTCCAGAATCGCATCGGCGACCAGTGCCACAGGCTTGACCGTGGGGTGAAGCGCCAACAGATTGCCTTCCCCGGTCGAGCGCGAGAAGGAATTGACACCGGGATAGTTCCAGACGTTGCTGCGATAGCGTCCGAACTGCCCCAGTTGCACGTTGTTGCAGTGCGAGGCTTTCCCATGTTTGAAGACAAACACGAGTTCGTGCTGACTGCGGTAGAGCGAGCCCATGCCGCCATTGTCCTTGGCCCAGACGCACAGGTTCTTGAGCTCCGTATAAGCCTGTTTGCCGGCCAGCATCAACTCGGTGATATGCCGCCAGTCCATGCATACGAAGTGCAAAGAGCCGTCAGTGGAATTGGCAGCCAGTAGTTTGCAGGCTTGTGCCAGAAATGCCGTAAACTGCTCTTCCGTCATCTCGCCTGATGCCATGGCGAACTCACGGTGCTGAATAGATCCTTTGCCACCGACATGGCCATCAATGACCACGTTATAAGGCGGATCGGTGAAGACCATTGCGGCCTGCTGATCTTGCATGAGTTCGCGGTAGCTGGCACCATCGAGCGAGTTGCCGCAAAGCACACGATTGCTGCCGAGCAACCAGAGATCTCCCAATTGGCAGACCTCCGAACCATCGGCCTGGACAGGCAGCTCTTTGCCACGCTCATCCGCATTTGAGCCGAGCCCCTCGATCATCACGTCGATCTCACCCATCTCAAAGCCAGTTACCTCCAAGCTGAAGTCCAATTCCAGCTCGGAAAGGTCTTTGAACTGCTCTGCCAGTAGGCTCTGGTTCCAGGTTGCGTTTTCGGTCAGGCGGTTGTCGGCAATCATGAAGGCACGGATTTGGGCCGCGGAGAGGTGTTCGAGGCTGATGGTCGGAACGCTTTGAAGTCCGAGCAGGCGGGCAGCCTCAATACGGCCATGGCCGGCAATCACACGCTGCTGCCCATCGATGAGGACTGGCACGTTGAAGCCGAAGGTTTTGATGCTGCTGGCAACCTGCCGCAGCTGTTTGTCGCTATGGACCCGAGGATTCTCAGGGTCGGGCTGGAGCTCTTTAAGAGGTCGATTGACGACACAAAGAGCCGCACTGTTCACTGCAGGAATCATGAATATCCTTATTAGTTTCCTTAAAGAATTTGCCAAGGTTGGAACAGCTAACGGCGGAAGGAAACCATCTATAGAAGGCACTCGTGGTAAGTGCCAAAAACATAATAGCAAAATAATTAATTCGTGCAACAGAGCCAGCCAAAAACCTTGTTCAACTGCTATGGATTTCACCTTAGACGAAGAGTTTTGCAACAAAAATGTCGAAAAATCCTCATCTACTATCCCTTGCTCATTCAGTCACATAGCAATGTGTTTCTCTTTGATGTGTCGGGTCCGGCTTGACGATCTCTGACGCATTTAAGCGTAAAATCCACGTCAATTTAGGAGGAAGCCCGCAGGCGATTCAATCTGGTTGTTTTTCGCTCCAAAGAAAGCTAGGGAACATTCGCATCGAGTTCGACAATTCCTTCAGGCAGCGACCCAACGTTCTAAGCTCCCGTTCGAGTGTCCTGTTATGTTCCAGTTCGACTGCCGCGACCTCTTCCTGACCCCTTGTAACGCAGCGATGGCTCGATCGAGTCGGTCTCGTTTTGACAATGGCCCTGACCAACAATTACTGAAGTGCAGGCTCAATATGCCCCCTGACACCGATCACCCCATTGCCACGTACGTCCGGGTGCTCTCGGTTTTGGGGCTCCCTTAAAACAATTATGCGGCATCAGGGAGAAATGGCCGTGAATCAAGAAAAATGTTTAGCTGCCAATTCCAGTTGATTTCACCAGCCAATGGAAGCTATACAACACCACCCGGACAGACTCGTGTTCGCACGGACCAGGTCCTGACCAATCACCTACGTGGAGGCAACAACTTGGCTGCACCTAAGGCTAAACGCTCACGCAAAAAGAGATCCAGAAATTTTATGTATTTTCGCGAAGTCAAAGGCAAGATCGTTGAGAGAGTTGAAATTGATCGTGACTTAAACGCAATTACGATTCTCTTTCAGGACAAAACTGCACTCAGTTTTGATCTTGAACCTCGACTTACAGTATTCCCGGAGTTGTCGGACTGGAAAACTGGAAACTGGCGGGGGATCAAACGATGGCAAGCCATTCATAGCAAAATCTCGATGGTGTCTTGGCCATAAATGGGACCCGCGGAAAGGCCGAGTTACGTCCCATTCGGGCAAGACGCCAGCTGCTGTCAAAGTCAAAGCGCCCTTGCGCCTTTGAACATCGTCAATGGGAAACCACCACCACCAAATTGGCAGGCAACCCTGCCAACTCCGGCGGACATGCTGAACCAGTTGACGCAGAGCAGCGCCGGCAATCCCCGTGGCTGCTCATCATTCTCCCGGTGCTTGGCGAAATCCGCAACCAGCACCTGATCCGGTGGCCCGCACATAGGCACCCCACAGGATCACAGCAACGTGATAAGCGAGCGTGAGCCATGCGAATCGCCTAAGGGGGCGCAGCCATGCATCAGAACTTGCCACGACATCTTCAGAAATATTCATCCGCATTCAAGCCAGTCGCCATCAACGACAGATGGCTGAGCGTCTCTGGCATCACAAGCATAGCTCTTCGAAAGCCTTGTGATAGACATCTGCTGGAACGCGCTAACCCGAGCAGCCAGAATATTGGAGTATGAGCACCCTAGAAGAAGCGTACACTCACGATCGGAGTATCGCTCCAGCACAGACACTACAAACACGAAGCGATCGAAAAGGCTCAGTTCCTGGACAGACTTGAGCGAGGCGTCCTGGCCAGAGCTTGAGTCACAACGATTGGCAACTAAAGCGGGACGGGACGGGCTTGAAGGCGACGGCAACATGAATCGGATCGCGCACTTAATTACACTTCGTCTGCTCCATGCTACTGCCGATCCCTTAAAGACGAGGCTTCCTTCTACACATGAGTCGAACGCTGCCAGGAGGCATTCCTCCGCCCTGGGTTCATCGCCGGTCAAGATCAGCGCCAACCAGTACAAGCGGTCCAATTGCTGAAGGAAGATTGCGCAGAAATCTGAATGCGTTGCATAGTCATTTCTGCGCTTACCCGCCGATCGAACTTTTCTTGCCCATCGCAGCATGTTCAAACCAATCTAAGAGTATGTCCCATCTTTTGTTTTTTGGTGCGCAAGTAGGGAAGAGCGTGGAGATTTGGCGTCATCTCACAGCTAATGCGTTCGCTAACCTCAATGCCGGCTTGCACCAGTGCCTGATGCTTCTCCGGATTGTTCGATAGCAGTCGCACTCTCGAGATCTTGAGATCCTGCAAGATCGCCATGGGCAGGCCGAAATCGCGACAATCAGCATCGAACCCCAGAGCATGGTTGGCCTCAACGGTATCCAGGCCTCCATCCTGCAAGGCGTATGCCTGGAGTTTTGCCATAAGACCGATGCCGCGACCTTCCTGATACTCGTAAATCACCAAGCCGCAACCTTCTGCCGCGATAGTCTCCATGGCACTTTCTAGCTGATCTCTGCAATCGCAGCGGAGAGATCCAAGAATCTCGCCAGTGAAGCATTGCGAATGTATACGTAGCAGCGGAGCACCCTGTGTCAGGTCGCCCATCGTGAGCGCGAGGGCGGTCTCAATTTTGCCGGGCAACTCACGTTCGAAGCCGGCCAATTGAAACAGCCCTGACTTTGTGGGTAGTCGAGTAGAGACAGTCCGTCGCACCGCTTGTAGTTGCATCATCTCGGGCTCTTAGATATCGGAAGTCCGAGACTTTGCCTGTGAGCTCACGGGAATTTCAGCGTATGCAATGCCGCTCAGGTTTCCTTCCGCGAAGAACAGCATCTTCTTGTTCGATCCGTCAAGGTTGGCACTGTAGACGGAGCCGCCCAGATCGGTGATGAACATCCGTCCACCCGTCAGGTCCAAAGCCAACCCGATACCTTCCATCAGGTGAGTAAAAATAGTCTCCGGTTCCTTGCTAATGCCTGGCGTTGGATCCATTGGCGCACGACTCACCGTGTTGCCGCGTGGTGGATCGCCACGATCTGTCCAATACATGATCCGGTTGGTAAGATCGAGGTCTAAATCAATCGGTTCCGGAAGGCCATCAAAAAGGAGTTCAATATCTTTCCGGTTGGCAGGAGTCTGGTCTTTGGGGATTTCCAGATTGGCACGGAAGATGCGGCCTTCGCCGGCATTGTCAGGCCCTTTCTGTGTCCAATAAAGCTTGCCACCATCAACGTCAAGAGCGATTCCTACGCACCATTTCCTTACCTCCTTGCCCGGACGTCCCTCTCCCTTGCCGGTATCCACAAGTGTTTCGATCTTGGATCCGTCCAGGTTGGCGCGCATCACACGCATGCCTTCGCGGTCCGACCAATAGAGTTTGCCATTCTTCTTGTCGAGTTGGAGTTGTTTGGGAGTGAACGTACCGCCTGGAGGAATAATATTTGTGACATTCTTCCCGTCAAGGTCGGCACGTTCGATGGAACCATCGTTTGCGCTTGGGTGGCCCATGTTGGTCCAGTAAATATGACTGGCAGGGACATCAACCACAATGCCGTCCGGAAGTCTTCGGCCTTCACTGACGATAACTTTCAGATCAGAACCATCGGGATTTGCGGTAAGCACTCGGCCGGCGCTCAGGTCTAAAAAAAACAGGCGGCCTGTAGATGCAGTCGGAATGGACTTGGTGGGCTTGGGCTTCGCGGTGGTGGACATTGAATTTACCTACTCCTTTTTCAGAGATCTCAATGAGTACAACCAGATAGACTGCAACGGGCTTGCCATGAGCTCCGACTCGGCAATGGTTTTACCTTCAATGAGATACCGCTGAGCAACCAGTCTGCCGTATGTCAATGGTTTAGCAGTTGTCAAAGGATTGGCAGCGCTCAAGCCTTCATACGCGCTCACGTCCGTGCAGTGCATCGTCTGGTCCCGTGACAGCCATCCACACTAGAACAGCCAACAACAGGAGGCTGTTTGCGCCAAGGGGTGCGAAAACCCCGTAGCGTAAGAACATCGCTCCGGTTGCCGCTCCGGCAAACATGGTTATAACCGCTGTCACTCTGGTTCTCCATCTCGGGTTGGCGCCGCCCGCAAGAGAGGAGTCCGAGGCAATGCCGGTTATGGTCAGCGTGAGAACCGTCGTGGTGAGGTCTGGCACGGCCAGTTTTCTCACCACAGCATTGCGAACACCCATCGCCAGTGCCAGAAGAATAATCAACCCATACGTCAGGCCTGGGGAGATTTCGGTTTTGGTCCCGGCACTCGCCGCTAAGCCGGCGGACATGAGCAACAGAAGAGCCTCGATCACAGTGGCTCGCTTCAGAAGACGCATTTGTGTCCAGTTGGAATGCCGAACGTTGATCATGCCGCCAAAGAGCGCACCTGCCATGAAGGCCAACAGCGATGCACCCGATCTCGCAACCGAAAGGCCTGTTGCCCCGCCCACGGCGAAACCAAGGAACACTATGTTGCCGGTCATATTCGCGGTAAATACGTGTCCCAGAGAGATAAAACTGACAGCGTCAATCAGCCCCGTACTGAATGTGAGGGCAATCAACGCAATCATTGTTGCGCTGCCGGTGGCTACAACGGGCTGTCCGGAACTTGGTGTTGTGATCATCACGCCTTACCGATTCCGTCGGGCTCTCCCGCGAGAAAAGATGCTCGGAAGTAGATTGTCCAGCTCTTCGTTATCTAAAACTTATATCCCATCCACAGCGCCCAATAGTTCAGATTTCGTCCAGGGCTCTCTTCTTTCAAGAACTTTCCCGCATAAAAGATTCCGTAATCGGCTTGGGCCCACAAGTGGCGATTTATTTGCCAATGAATCTCGGTTCCTGGCCTGTGTCCAACAAACCGCTCCCGGCTGTTTCCTGCTGGAACAATGAGAAACCCCGGCACCGCGTAGACTCCATCTTGCAGGCTCTCTCGCCATTGGAAGATCCAGTCGAAAGACCAACTCACGTCATGCGGAAACGAGGTTTCAATGCGCGGATGCAGGTCAATGAAGTTCACCGGACCAGGGCCGGTTGTGGCCAGAACACCAAAGTAGTTACCCTTAGGAAACAAAGCATTAAACGTTCCCAACGAATGCGAGCCAGGATGATCCCCA
>Ga0209488_10003089_pt1 | contig 13456 bp, 10 predicted proteins | sample Rivendell_Oct201_8_FD_188349 | JGI IMG/M metagenome (GOLD analysis project Ga0209488, IMG submission 188349) | Vadose zone soil microbial communities from the Eel River Critical Zone Observatory, Northern California, USA -... | ecosystem: Environmental > Terrestrial > Soil > Vadose zone >...
AGATGCACGAAATCCGTCCACGCCTCGGCCGTGTCGTCGGCAAGCCCAAGCAGAATGTCCCTTGCGATCCTGTCGGCTTCCTGCATCGAATTTCCGTAGGGTGACGGCTCAGCAAACTCTAGAACCGTGCCGCTGGTAAAGCTATCCCGCCGCCCAAAGACAGCGGAATTCGCCGCCTGGAAGCGCAATGGCCGGACGGCTGCTGCGTTTGCGGGAAACCGGCGGGCCGCACTGAGACGCCCGCGCCCAAGATCGCGCTCCCGCGCTTCAAGGGGGTCGTGGGCGACCAGACGATAACGCTTATGGCGGAAAACGTGCTGCATTGTAGCGAACATTCCTCAGGGATCGATTTCGGGCGTGTGACCTTCGCAACTCCAATTTTCTACAGCGTCTAGGGCCTGCGCTTCCGATCGCTGGCGCAACGCGTTCCGGGCCATCAATGCCTGGACCTGGCCGGAGAACCAGGAACAAGTCTCGAAGCTGTCCGGCCAAGCCGACGTGCTGGCCCTGTATTTAATGACGGACCTGCCCGAGATATTCCCGATGGCAAGTTGGAGACGGGTCCCGGCTCCGCCGTAGGCGGCAGTGAGCTTCCAAAAAGTTTTTGCACCCCATGATCGGGAAAATCCGCGGGTCCGCCGTCATCCCTGACATGAGGGCGCTCATACGGGACGTCCGATATGTAAGGAGACAAGAGAAGATGACCACCACCAAGGTACTGATTTCCCTTGCTGCTTTGGCCGTCGCAATGTCGAGCCCGGCTTTTGGCCCGGCTTGGGCCAAGGACAAAGACCGGAGCATCGAATTGACGCGCGCCAAGGATGTCGTGGATCGTATCCGCCTGCCCGATCCGCCGGTCGTGAGCACCGGAACGGTCGTGGTGCCGATCCAGCGCCCGCCGCAGCAAATGCCTACAGGAGGCAGTGACATTCACCGGATGAAGACCAATCCTCCTCCGCCGCCCGGGAAGTAGCGACGACCGAAGTTACGCCGACCGGGGCAGACTCCTTATTCACGGCCAGCCTGTGAAACCGGGTTCTGACCCCGAGCAAATCCCAAGCAGATCACGCCCCCGCCGGCGTCTCCAGGCCGCGCTCGATCTGCTGCTTGGTCGTGTCCTGGATCATGAACTGGGTGCGCGCCAGATCGGCAAAGTGCCCGCCCTTGCGCACCAACTCGTCGAAACTACCGGCCTCGATGATCCGCCCGCTTTCGAACACCAGAATGCGTGTCGCATTGCGGATGGTGGCAAGCCGGTGCGCGATCACGAATGTGGTGCGGCCCTTCATGACTTCATCGAGCGCGGCCTGCACCTTGGCTTCGGTCAACGCATCGAGCGCGCTGGTGGCCTCATCCAGGATGAGAATCGGCGGATTCTTCAACAGAGCGCGCGCAATCGACAGGCGCTGGCGCTCGCCGCCTGACAACAGCCGGCCACGCTCGCCGACCGGGGCCGCAAAGCCGTCCGGGTTGCGCGCGATGATTTCGAGCGCTTGCGCGCGCCGGCAGGCCTCGCGCATTTCTTCTTCGGTGGCGTCCGGTTTGCCGACCAGGAGGTTCTCGGCAATCGAGCGGTTGAACAAGAGCGCTTCCTGAAACACCACGCCGATGTTTCGCCGCAGGCCCGATAGCGTCAAGCCGCGGATGTCCATGCCGTCGATTTTCACACTGCCTGATTGTGGGTCGAAAACGCGGTGCAACAGGCCAAGCGCCGTCGACTTGCCGGCGCCGGTCGCGCCGACAAGCGCAATGGTCTCACCCGGCAGCGCCGTGAAGTGGACATCCTCGACCGCCGGCCGCTTGCCGTCATAGCTGAAGGATACGTTGTCGAACTCCACCAGCCCCCGCGTGCGGCCGGGGTCCACGGCATCAGGCCGGTCACGGACGGCCGGAACCGTATCGAGCACTTCGAAAAATTCCCGCAGGCGCGGGGCATCCATCACCATGAGATTGGCGAAATGCACGATCGATTCGAGCTTGCTGATCAGCATCGTGGCAAAGCTCATGAACATGACGATCTCACCAACCGTGGTAAGGCCCTGGATATAGAAATAGATGCCGACGATCAGGATGGTCAGCATCGTGATCGTGGTCGATGTGCGGGTCAAAACCGCTGCGAAGGCCCACCAGGACAGTACGGGCATCTGGGCGCCGAGCATCTCGTCGCCCACGCGCTTCATGGCCGAAACTTCGGTCTCGATGCGGGCAAAGCTTTGGATCAGCGCAATGTTGCCCAGAGTATCCGACGTTCGTTCCGCGAGATCGGAGTAATGACGCTCCACCTTGCGTTGCAATGACTCGCTCTTGTGCAACACAAGCGCGATGAGCCCTGCGAATAACAGCGAAAGTGCGATCAGCAGCACCCCAAAACGCCAATTGATGAAAACCGTCATCGGCATCAGCACGAGGAGCGAAACTAGGCTGGTCAAATTCTCGCGAAAGAAGGAGAGCCACATCGACCAGAGCGTGTTGGTCCCGGTCAACATGATCTTCATCAGCCGGCCGGAATGCGTGCCCGTATGGTAGGAAAGCGGCAGCTGCAACACGTGCTCGAAATAATCCGTGCGCACCTTCTGGCTATGGCGGTGTGCGAGCCGGTCGGCGTGGAGCGCCACCATGGTACCAGCCACGATAATGAATACGCCGAAGGCCACCCAGGCGATGACCAGGGGCAGCAAATCCGGCCAGGAGATCTGGCGCGATCCGCCCTGGGCGTTGGCCAGCGTGTCCACAATGCGGCCGAACAACATCGGCTCGATGAATTGCGACGACGCCAGCGCCACGTTGGCGCCTGCGAGAATCCAGCCCAAGCGGGCTTCCGGCCCGAGCAAGGCAAGCACACGCGCATAAAGAAGCAGGAATTTCATGACGGGACACGACCAAGGGTGACGGCAACGAAACCCAATGTAGCGCAACATGGGCGTCCCGCAACGATCTGGCTCTGAATAACTCAATGCACCTTGCGGTCGGCGGCGGGCGGCAAAAATGCCCCGTCGAAGATGTCTTCCATCTTGGGTCGAGCCTTGAACGTTTGAGCGAGCGCGAGCTGGCTCATCATCTCTTCGAACCGCATGGGGTCGATGGCCCCGTAGCCGTTGGCGCGGACCTCGGGTGTCACGACATTGTCGCGGATAGCGATAATCAGGCGCTCCAGCTCGATTTCCTTGCGCTCCATATCGTCGCGTTTGACCACCGAGTCGATAGCCGAGGTTGGGTTGCTCACCGTCTCTTTGAGCCCGCGCAGCAGGGCACGCAGGAACCCTTTGATGGCCTCGGGTTTTTCGGCTGCGAACTTGCTGTTCACAATGATCGCGCTGCCGTAGGTCTTGAGACCGTAATCCGGCATATGCAACAATACAATGTCGTCAACCGGCACTCCGCGGTCCTTGAAATCGACGTAGTCCCGGAACGTAAAACCAAGCGTGCCATCGATCTGTCCGGCGGCGAGCATCGGGATGCGGACCAGATTGTTGACCTCCTCGATTGTGACCTTGCCGGCGTCGATCCCGTTCAATTTGGCAAATACCGGCCATATCCCAAGAGTGGCGCCCGCGGGCGCAGCCCCGAGTTTCTTGCCTTCAAGCAGCTTGGGATCCGTAATCCTGCGGCTCTTGCGTGCCACGACCGAAAATGGCGGCCTGTTGTAGACCATGAATATGGACTTGACCGGCGCAGTCGGATTCCGGTCCCGATAAGAGATTAAGGTATTGATGTCGGCAATTCCGAGATTGTGGCTCCCTGAGGCCACGCGGGTGATCGCCTCGAGCGCATTCCCACTCTCATCGAAAGAGAGGTCGACGCCTTCCTGGCGGTAATAATTGCGATCCTGCGGAAGCAGGAGAAAGGCCATCGGACCTTCCAGGCGCCATTCGAAGGAAAACCGCAAGGGTGTCGGGGCGGCGGATTGGGCCAAAGCATGGCCCTGCGCCAACAAGATGAGCGCTGGCAGGATGAGCGCCACCACCAAAGCGACGGCGCTGGCTGCCACGCTGGCTTCAACGCGCGCCGACGGCCACATCGTGGCGCATGTCCCAATCTTCGCGGCTGGGAACATTGCGTAGAATCGAACACGGGGGTCTCGGAGGTTCATGACCGTCTCCTTGACGTCGGCCCCATCCGGCACCAACCGCATCGAGTGCGGATGCGTTCCCAGATAACGCTCTTAGATTAAGAACAACATAATGCAAAGATCACGTACGGACCGCAACCGCAATGCTTACATCGCAGGTTTGCAAAAAAGCTTTATGATCATCCGGCCGCAAGGCCCCCAAGAACCGCTACAGAGAACCATTACAGAGAACCGCTACCGAGAATCGCTACAGAGAAACACATAGCAAGGCCGGGGCGTTCGATGACGACAGATGTTCGATCTCGTAAATCGGCCGGTAGCGGTGCATTCGATGCGCCCTACGCAACGCCGGACGAGAGCCTGGCGGCCCAGCTCATCGCTGATTCCGCACAATCCGACGCGGCGGACAAGCGCATCGATGCGCGCGCGACCAGGCTGATCGAGGGGATTCGAGCCCATGCGGGCGGTCTCGGCGGCGTGGAAGATTTTTTGCACGCCTATTCGCTGTCCACTAAGGAGGGGCTCGCCCTTATGGTATTGGCGGAGGCGCTGTTGCGGGTCCCCGACGCCGTCACGACCGACCGCCTGATCGAAGACAAGCTCAAGGCCGGAGACTGGACGTCACCCGACCTCAAATCGAACGCGCTCTTGGTGTCCGCCTCGGCGTGGACGCTCGGTATGACGGTCCGCATCATCCAGCCCGGCGAAACACCGGATTCAATCCTCGAAAGTCTGGCCAAGCGGTTGGGCGTGCCTGCGGTACGCAGCGCCACCCGCCAGGCGATGCGGCTCCTCGGATCCCATTTCGTGCTCGGGCAGACCATCGAGGAGGCGCTTGATCGGGCCGACCGCAATGGCGGCCTACGTTATTCCTTCGACATGCTGGGCGAGGGTGCTCGCACCGCGGCAGACGCGGAACGTTACCTTTCCGCCTATGCGGCGGCGATTGACGCGATCGGCAAGGCGGCCGGTGACGATGCGCTTCCCAATCGACCCGGCATTTCGGTGAAACTCTCCGCGCTCCACCCGCGATATGAGGCAGTCTCGCGCGGACGTGTGCTCGCAGAAATCGTTCCCCGCGTGCTCGCGCTCGCCCGGAAGGCGCGCGACCACGACCTCAACTTCACGATCGATGCCGAAGAAGCCGATCGGCTCGAACTGTCGCTCGAAGTGATAGCGGCGGTGGTGGCGGACACTTCGCTGCGCGGCTGGGAAGGGTTCGGGCTTGCGGTTCAGGCCTACCAGAAGCGGGCCGGCGCCGTGATCGACTGGCTCGCCGAACTCGCCAAGGCACGCCAGCGTCGTTTCATGGTGCGCCTGGTGAAGGGCGCTTATTGGGACACCGAAATCAAGCGCGCGCAGGAACGTGGCCTTGGCGACTATCCGGTCTTCACCCGCAAGCCCATGACGGACCTCAACTACCTGCAGTGCACGCGCAAACTGCTGGCCGCCCGGCCACGGCTCTATCCGCAATTTGCCACCCATAATGCGCTCACGGTCGCGAGCGTGATCGAGGATGCGGGCGGAGCCGGTGCTTATGGGGCCGGTGCTTATGGGGCCGGTGCTTATGGGGCTAAGGGTTATGAATTCCAGCGCCTGCATGGTATGGGCGAGGTACTCTACGAAACCCTCAGCGCCGAATTGCCAGACGCTGCGTGCCGGATCTATGCGCCGGTCGGCGGCTACCGTGACCTGCTCGCCTATCTGGTGCGCCGGCTGTTGGAGAATGGCGCGAATTCCTCCTTTGTGGCGGTCGCGGCTGATCCCACGGTTCCGATTTCGACCATCCTGCGGCGTCCCCGGGCGTGGATCGGTGAGGCCAAACAGGCTCGCCACCCCAAAATTCCACTGCCGCATCATCTTTATGGCGCGGGGCGGCGGAATTCTGCCGGTGTGGAGTTCGGCGATGCCAAGAGCCTCGAAGCCCTGGTCAACGATGTACGCGGCGCCGACGTTCCGACGCTGGCGACACCTATTCTCAACGGCATCGCGCTCAGCGGAACCGAGCGACCGTTACGTTCCCCGATCGACGGCAACATCATCGGCCAGGTTCGTGAAGCCAACCCCGTCATGGCGAGCGCCGCCATGGCGGCGGCGCAGACCGGATTTGCCGTCTGGAGCACAACGCCGGTCGCAACCCGCGCCCGATGCCTTGAGCGTGCGGCCGATCTGTTCGAGAAGCAGCGCGCGCGGCTCATCGCGCTGACGCAGCATGAGGGGGGCAAGACTCTCGACGACGCGCTCGCCGAGGTGCGCGAGACCGTCGATTTCTGCCGCTATTATGCGGCGCAGGCGCGTGAATCTTTTGCCCCCACGGCACTCCCGGGCGCGACCGGCGAAAGCAATACGCTGCGCTATCGCGGGCGTGGCGTCTTTGTCTGCATCAGCCCATGGAATTTTCCCTTGGCGATCTTTTGCGGGCAGATCGCCGCCGCGCTGGCGGCCGGCAACACGGTCGTGGCCAAGCCCGCCGAGCAGACGCCGCTCATTGCGGCTGCGGCCGTGCGCCTGTTGCACGAGGCCGGCGTCCCATCCGCGGCGCTTCACCTGGTCCCCGGCGATGGCACGATCGGTGCAGCGCTGGTCGCCGACGCACGCGTTGCCGGCGTTGCCTTTACGGGGTCGACGGAAGTTGCGCGCCTCATCAATCGCGCGCTTGCGGCCAAGGATTCGGCCGTTGTGCCCTTGATCGCCGAGACCGGCGGTATCAATGCCATGATCGTGGATGCGACCGCCTTGCCCGAACAGGTGACCGACGACGTGATCACGTCGGCGTTCCGTTCCGCCGGTCAACGTTGCTCGGCGTTGCGCCTTCTGTGCGTGCAGGAAGATGTGGCAGACCGCATGATCGAGATGATCGCGGGTGCGGCACGTGAACTCAAAATCGGCGATCCGCGTGAGGTTTCGACGCATGTCGGCCCGGTGATCGATGCGGAAGCGAAAGAGAATCTGGACCGTTGGATTGCCGACAAAAGGAGCCGCGTGCGCTTTCGCTGGGACAAGGACGGGGCGCTTCCGAAGCACGGCACCTACGTGCCGCCTGCAATCGTTGAACTCGACCGCATAAGCGACCTCAAGCAGGAAGTGTTCGGCCCGATCCTGCATGTGGTGCGCTGGCGGTCCGATGGGCTTGATGCGGTCATCAATGACATTGCGGCCAATCGCTATGGCCTGACGCTGGGCATTCATTCGCGCATCGATGCGACAATCGAGCACATCGCGGCGCGGTTGGCGCACGGAAACGTTTACGTCAACCGCAACATGATCGGAGCGGTCGTGGGCACACAGCCATTTGGCGGCAGCGGTCTCTCCGGCACCGGTCCCAAAGCAGGCGGGCCGAACTATTTGCGGCGCTTTGCGACCGAGCAAGTGTTGACCATCAATACGGCGGCCGCCGGCGGCAACGCGAGCCTGTTGACGGCGGAGGAGTGACGAATCCGAAAATCCGTTGCCTCGTCAGCCCGACGAGGCCACGTTGTCACGAAACTTTAATAATCGGTTAGAGCAACTTGCCGTATGATCGATGTCATGGCTGATTCGATCGACAGGCTTTATCGTGCGGTGCTCTCCGCCAAGGATGCGGACCCTGCCGTGTCGCGGACCGCGCGGTTGTTGCGCGCCGGCCGCGACAAGATGGCCAAGAAACTTGCCGAGGAAGCCATCGAGGTTGTGATCGACGCCACGCACGGCAATACAGCCGCAGTCATCAGGGAAAGCGCTGATCTCATTTATAATCTGGTCGTGCTGTGGGCGGCGGCAGGTGTCGATCCTGCGGACGTCTGGGCCGAAATGGAGCGCCGCGAGCGGATGCTCGGGATTGCGGAGAAACTGCCAAAGGACCTTCCCGGCATGACGGCGCACCGCAAGATCGTTGCACTCGAGCACCGCCGGGTTCGCAAGCGGCGCTGAGTTCGAACTGCCCTTATGGCCTTTTGCGGTCGAATTGCGTGAGCCTCGCCGCTCCTGCGGGGACCGGAATCGACATTTCCAGGAAAACCTCTATTCAACCCATCCATGCTCAGACGGATGTACAATTGGTGTATTGCGGCAGCTGCCAAGCCCTATGCGGAATGGCTCTTGGGGCTCGTATCATTTGTGGAAAGCTCGTTCTTTCCTGTTCCGCCGGACGCCATGCTGGTCCCGATGGCGCTGGCGCGGCCGGATCGGGCCTGGCGTTATGCAACAGTCTGTACGTTGACGTCGGTTGCAGGCGGCGTGCTGGGTTGGACGATCGGCGCACTGCTCTATGACACGGTCGGGCAGTGGCTGGTTTCACTGTATGGTTACGGCGCCAAGGTGGAGGCATTTCGCGAAGCCTATCGGGAATGGGGCGCCTGGATCATCGTGCTCAAGGGGATGACGCCGATTCCCTACAAGATCGTTACGATCACGTCGGGTCTCGCCAGTTATCCGATCATCCCGTTCGTTCTGTTGTCGTTTATTTCGCGCGGGATGCGGTTTTATCTGGTTGCCTTCCTGATCCACCGCTACGGTGTGCGTGCGCGCGCCATTCTCGAGGAGCGGCTGGAATTCTGGGTGACGCTGGCCGCGATTGTGTTCGTGGCCGGGATCGTGGCGGCGGTGTTGTTGTTTTAGGGCGCGCTTTTGGGGCTGCCTCGGGGCGACACTCCTTATCTGTTCCAATCGCAATTTCGCCATCTCGACAACATAGATTGTGCCCCGATATGACCAAGAACCGCATAGAGGTCCGATTGGCGACCCTTCCGCGGAAGGGACCGCTTTATTTGCGTGCATCCGCGTTTGCCATCCTGTGCGCCGTGGCGTGCGGCGGTGCGGTCGCGGCTCATGCGCAACAGCCGATGCCGGCGCCAAAGGATTCGCCTGTTGTCGAGCCGCCCGTGGTGCCTGAGGATGCCTTCCGGCCGAACTTGCTCGATGCGCTCGGGCGTTGGCTCGGGGATTCAAAAGCGAAGGTCGACGAGCAGCTCAAGAGCACGCAGGAAGTGCTCGGGGGGCTCGGCAAAGGGGCGACGACAATTGTTCGCGACGCAGCAGACGCAGCCCGCGACGCAGTTGGTGTCGCCCAACAGGCAACCGACGCAGTGGCCGGGTTGCCGGCCGCGCGCATCGTCGACGGACGCGAGCGTTGCGAACTCGCGCCAAATGGGGCGCCTGATTGCCAGACCGCCTCCGTTGCGCTGTGCCGCAACAAGGGCTTTGCGTCCGGCCGCAGCATCGACATCAGGTCCTCGGAAAAATGCCCGGCTTCGGTGCGGCGGTCTGGCCGCGCGCCGGAGCCCGGCACATGCACGATGGAAACTTTTGTGTCGCGCGCCGTGTGCCAATAGGGTTGTGGGTTGATCGGTTTCTACGCCGCGCGTTTCGGCGTGCCCGCAACGATATCATGTGGTTCAATTCCCTGATCCCTGATTCCTGACCGCTGATTCCTGACCCCGGCAAGGACCTCGCTCCCGTGAATCTTCACGCCATGTTGCGCGCTCGCCAGGCCGCCTATCGCCCCATCGCCGTCGGCCTTATCGGGGCCGGCAAATTCGGTACCATGTTCGCCGCACAGATACGTTTGACGGATGGCATGCATCTTGTGGGTGTCGCGGATCTCGATGTGGCGCGGGCCCGCAAGCAGCTGCAAGGCGCCGGGTGGAACCTGGAGGCGATCTCTGCGCCTTCGCTGGAGAGCGCAGATGTCACGGGCCTATTGCATCTCACCGAAGATGCCGACGCCTTGCTCGCGTTTCCCGGAATCGAAGTGGTGATCGAGGCAACCGGCATCCCTGAGGCCGGCATCCGCCACGCCCTCAAGGCGATCGAGCACGGCAAGCATAACGTGATGGTCAATGTCGAAGCCGACGCACTCGCGGGGCCCCTTCTTGCCGACAAGGCGAGGCGCGCCGGTGTCGTTTACAGTCTCGCCTATGGGGACCAGCCGGCCCTTATCTGCGAACAAGTGGATTGGGCGCGCACCTGCGGCTTCGAAGTAGTGGCGGCCGGCAAGGGCACCCGCTATGAGCCGCACTATCACGCGTCGACACCCGAGACCGTCTGGGAGATTCTTGATCGATACCTGCAGATCGAGGATCGAAAGTCGATCAACCCAAAAATGTTCAACAGTTTCATCGACGGCTCGAAGTCGGCGATCGAGATGACAGCGGTGTGCAATGCCACGGGCCTGATGCCGCAAGACGAAGGCTTGGGCTTTCCGCCGGCCTCGCGTTTCGAGCTTGCCGATGTGTGCAAGCCGAGAGCCGCCGGCGGCACGCTTGCGAAAGCGGGCGTGACCGAGGTCGTGTCGTCGGTGACGCGCGACGGCCGTGACGTGCCGCACAATCTGGCGCTCGGAACATTTGTTGTCGTGGAAGGCGCAACCGACTACGCGCGGCGTTGCTTCCGCGAATATCACATGCTGCCTGACACAAGCGGGCGTTATGCCGCGCTCTACCGCCCGATTCATATGATCGGTCTTGAACTCGGCATCTCGGTTGCCTCGGTGGCGCTGCGCAAGGAAGCGACCGGCGCGCCCACGGGTTTTCGCTCCGACGTGGTGGCGGTCGCTAAGCGTGCGCTCAAACAAGGCGAAGTGCTCGACGGGGAGGGCGGCCATTGCGTCTGGGGCCGGCAAATTCCGGCCGCACGATCGCTCACCGATGGCCTGCTGCCGCTTGGGCTTGCGCAAGGAGTGGCGCTCAGGCACGCGGTCGCACAAGGCCAATGCGTCAAATGGTCGGACGTTACTTGCGATGCCCAAGCGCTGGCTGTGCGCGTGCGCCGCGACATGGAAAAGGCGTTTGCTCTGGAAGACGCCAGAACGTGAAGGTTTGGAGTCCCGCGTTTACGCGGACTTTCTTTCCAGCCGAGAGATTCTAAGAAAGGCTGCCTGGAGGCGGGACTTCGAACGGGATCGTACGCGCCCGCTATCGCGCCCCCACACTCCGTTCTACAATCGCACACGATAAAAACCCTTTTTGGAGGAAATCATATGGGTAAGACATCCGCATGGATGGGGCTGGCGGCGGGCGCGACGTTTTTGGCCTGGGCGACCACGGTCATGGGGCAGGGCGCACCGGCCGCACCTGCCCCGGTGCCGAAGTTCGAAGTCGATCCGTTCTGGCCGAAACCGTTGCCGAACAATTGGACGCTTGGGCAGGTGGGCGGCATCGCGGTCGACGAGCGCGACCACGTCTGGATCATCCAGCGTCCGAGCAGCCTTACGCGCGGGGAACGGCTGGCGGCGACCAATCCGCCGACTGCAAAGTGCTGCGTGCCGGCTCCCTCCGTCATCGAGTTCGATCCGGAAGGCAATGTGGTCCAGGCCTGGGGCGCCCCCGGGCAAGGCTACGACTGGCCGAAGCAGGAGCATGGCATTCGCGTCGACCATAAGGGCTTCGTCTGGTTCGGCGGCAACCACAAGGACGACGGCTTCATGCTGAAGTTCACCCGCGACGGCAAGTTCGTGAAGCAGATCGGCAAGGCCGGTCCGCGTAAGGGCGATCATGACATTACCCAGCTCGGCCAGCCGGCCGACATCTGGATCGATCCCGAAACCAACGAAGCCTATATCGCCGACGGCTACGGCAATCACCGCATCATCGTGTTCGATGCCGATACCGGTGCTTACAAGCGTCACTGGGGAGCCTATGGCAAGACACCCGAGGTCGAGAAGGAAGTCGCTTCCCATGATCCGGGCGGCGCCAGCGGTTACGACCCGAAGGCGGCGCCCTTCGGCATGTTCCGCAACCCCGTGCATTGCGTGAAGATCGCCAAGGACGGGCTCGTCTACGTGTGCGACCGCGTCAACGACCGCATCCAGGTGTTTCGCAAGGACGGTACGTTCGTGCGCGAATGGGTCTATCTCAAGGATACGCTGGGTTCCGGGTCGGTCTGGGATCTGTATCTGTGGCCCGATCGCGATCAGACCTACTTGATCAATGTCGACGGCGGCAACAACGAATTCCGCGTGGTGCGCCGTTCCGACGGCGAAGTGGTCGGCACCTATGGCCGTTACGGCCGCATGGCCGGGCAGTTCTACGGCGTGCACAATGTCGCGATCGACTCGCGCGGCAATGTGTTCACCTCCGAAGTGTTCGAAGGCAAGCGCATCCAGCGCTGGAAAGTGACCAGCGGCGCGCCTCAGAAGTAGGTATCTATCCGGATGGAGCCGTTAGCGCGAGTCCTCTATGGAAATCATACTTTATTACGCCCCGAATGCCTGTTCGCTCGTTCCTTACGTGACGCTCACCGAAGCCGACGCCAAGTTCGAAGTTCGCACCCTCAATTTTCGTAAACACCAGCACATGTCTGCGGATTATTTGAAGCTCAACCCCAAGCACAAAGTGCCGTTTCTGGTCGTCGATGGACGTGGCTTGAGCGAAAATGTTGCGATCCAGACCTGGGTCGCACGCCAGTTTCCGCAAACGAGACTCCTGCCGGGCGACCCCTGGCAGGAACTTCAGGCGATCTCGATTCTTGCCTGGTGCGCCTCAGGCATCCATCCGTTCCTGTCCCGGATTAACAATACGAAGCGGGTTTGCGATATATCGGGTGCCGATGAAAGCGTGCGCCGGTCCGCCAAAGAGATGCTCTTCGAAGCCTACAGGATTGCCGACGATATGCTTGCGGGCCGCGAATTCTTTTTCGACCATTTCACGGCCGCCGATGCGCACTTTTTCTGGTGCCTGCGCCGCGGCGTGCAGCTCGATGCCGGCCACAGCGGTTTTCCAAACTGCGCGGCGCATTTCGAGCGCATGAAGGCGCGGCGGAGCGTGCAAAAGGTTCTCGATTTCGAGAAATCCGTACTCGATGGCTTTGGCCAGGATTGACTCTCCGAAAACCCGTAACATAGTCGCCGCACCCGCTGGTGCCGGTTGAGGCCGCAGCGCGTCGCTACAAGGCGTATTTCAGAGCCGGGGGTTCTCCGGCTTGCAACACTGGGAGGAAGTTATGTCTATTCGTTTGGCCGTCGCGGCAGCTGCTGCCCTCGTTGCCATTCCGGGCGCCGCCGGCGCTCAGGTCCTGATGGAGAAGAATATTTCGATCAGGATGGCGCTGACGATCGCTGAAACTGCACTCACCGAATGTGGCAACCGGACATCGATTGCTGTCGTCGATCGCTCCGGGCGCATGCGCCTGTTCCTGCAGGGCGACGGCGCGTCCCCGCACAATCTCGAACTCGCCCGCCGCAAGGCCTACACGGCGGGCACGTTTGGGCGTACCTCCCTCGAATGGATGCAGCGCACCGAGACCAACGTTCCGGGCCAACGGCAGCTGTCGGAAGTCATTCCGCTCCAAGGCGGCGTTCCGATCAAGGTCGGCAACGAAACGATTGGCGCTGTCGGGTTGAGCGGCGCGCCGAATGGCGGCCCGCAGGAAGAGGCGTGCGGCAAGGCCGGTATCGCCAAGGTGGCGGATCAG
>Ga0209488_10003091_pt1 | contig 13451 bp, 14 predicted proteins | sample Rivendell_Oct201_8_FD_188349 | JGI IMG/M metagenome (GOLD analysis project Ga0209488, IMG submission 188349) | Vadose zone soil microbial communities from the Eel River Critical Zone Observatory, Northern California, USA -... | ecosystem: Environmental > Terrestrial > Soil > Vadose zone >...
CAACGTCAAGCTCGAACCCTTCAAAGGCCCGACGACGGTCACGGTCGAGCGGCCCGCAGCAGTAAACGCGCCGCAGCAACAGGACTCCCTACTTTCCGTCGTCCGCGCCGCTTACCCCACGATCTCGTGCAAGCCACTGCTCGCTATCGGCGTTGTTTTCGCGATGATCAGCGGTTCGATCACACCTCTTTTCTCGTTCATGCTCTCCCGGTTACTCTTCGAAGTGTCGAGGGGTGCTCAGGACGTGTCGGTCATCAATATGTTTGGCGGGATTGTCCTTGCACTCGCCATCGCAGACGGCTTGTTCCTCGGACTCAAGTTCATCATATTCGAGACGGCCGCGATGCACTGGGTGACCCACCTACGTACGACATGCTATCGCCTCGTGCTCGCGCAGGACAAGCGGTGGTTCGACCGCAGCGAGAACGCGGCTGTGAAACTGTGCCAAATCCTCACGCGCGATGGCGACGACGCTCGTTCGCTGATCTCGGCCGTCTTTGCTCAGGGCGTAGTCGTCGTCAGCATGCTCTTCGTGGGATTGACTTGGGCCCTTGTGCGCGGGTGGCAACTCACTCTTGTCGGCTTTGCGATCGCGCCCGTGTTTATTGTGACCATGGTCGTGCAGTCCCGGCTGGTTGCCAAGTGCGAGTTGAGGAACAAGCGTGCGCGCGAGGACGTCGCCAAGGAATATTACGATGTGGGTTTTAGATCTTTTCTACGTGGCTGGTTACTGATCGTGATGTAGACCATTGTCAATATTCGGGGTATTCGGGCCATGGGTTTCGAGAGCGTCTTCCACGAGCGTTTCGACGAGTCCGCGGAGAACGCCTTGCGCACAGGTGTGCGGGGCGCCTTTGTGGAGGGTTGCACGTATGGTGTCGCAAGTTCTCTCATCTACCTTTCTGAGGCATTGCTGTTCTACGCTGGCGCGGTTTTGGTGTCACGGGGCACCTACTCGTACTTGCAAATGGTTCAAGTCCTCAACCTTGTTGTGTTTACCGTCAGCATCGGGTCACAACTCATGGCATTTAGTACGTTCTTTTTATCTCCGTCGGCGTGGGTGGTGACTGATGGTCGTCGCTCTTAGCTCACCGCATTGCAAAGTCTGTGCAGGCGACGCGCGACTTCAACCGGCTAGCCCAACTGTCCACTGACACGGACGAATCTCGTGGATCCTCTTGTCCCCCAATTGCCGGCACGATCTCATTCAATAAGGTGTCCTTTTCCTACCCGGAGCGACCAGACGTCCCCGTCCTCAGGGACTTCTCAGTTGACATCAGCGAAGGCGAGTCGGTTGCCGTCGTTGGGTCCTCGGGGTCCGGAAAGTCTACGGTGGCGCATTTATTGCAACGTTTATACGAGCCCACGTCTGGCACAGTTACCGTCGGGCCGTGGTCGCTGAAAGGCATGGATGTCCAGCATCTACGGAACCACGTCGCGGTCGTCAGTCAAAACCCGCACCTCTTTGACGCGACTGTGAGCGAGAACATCGCGTACGGGACGGAGGGCCTCCCACAATCCGATATCGAGCGCGCCGCGCTTTCGGCCAACGTGCACGAGTTTGTCGAGGGCCTGCCGCAGGGATACAAGACGCGTGTTGGCGAGAACGCGGCGCTGATCTCGGGCGGGCAGGGGCAGCGGCTGCAGATTGCGCGCGCGCTGGTGCGGCCGGCTAATGTGCTCATCTTGGACGAGTGCACGAGCGCGCTGGATGGCGCGAACCAGGCGGCGGTGCTGGCGACGGTGCTTGGTGCCAAGGCGGGTCGGACGACGGTCATGATCACGCACAAGTTGCCCGTCATGCGTATGTGCGACCGGATCCTCGTCGTGGATGAGGGCAGGATCGCGGAGCAGGGCACGTATGAGGAGCTCGTCGCGCGGAGAGGCGTGTTTGCGCAGCTTGCGAGCGGCGGTGAGTGGTCAGGCGAGTGACCGCGTTTTCACCGTGTCGAACGGAACTCTCTGCGTTTGTTTTACTTTTTGTTCTCTCTCACCCAACTGGATTGCTCTTTGTACGCTTTGCTTCACCTGGTGTATTACTGAAGCATTTATCGTAACCTTTCGACATTCACTCCCTTAACCCCACTTTTTTCTTTTTCTTTTTTTTCACTCCTACAGAAACGCACGCCGCATTTGTATTTCTTTTTCTCATCAAACACAACTGTACCGCGACACACCCATCGACTCATTTAGCACACGAATGGAACGATTTTGAATGACACAGTTTTAATCAAGTGTGCCGGACGGCCCGGGATTGATTATCTACTTCTGAACTGTTGTACGATGACATCGTTCCGAGCCCTTGAGAAGGCGATCGTATCTAAAGAACAACTCGCCGCGTTCAAGTCGTCCAAAGCGTATTCTAGGATAACGTCCTACGTCGACACGCTCAACGATGCCGTCGTCGGGTTAAAATTGTCAGACGGGGGTGAGGAGTCGCAGGTTCGTCGTCGACCTCCGAGTCGCTCGCTTTGGCGCTGTTTTTGCTTGGGTTTTTTTTTTTGCTCACCGATCGGTCGGGGATTGGTAGGGAGTTGCGGCGCTGATCGAAGTGCTGGATCGCGTTGAGGTACTGGCGAAGGAGACGCCGCCGGTGGACAATGCGGCATCGAGGTTTGGGAACCCGGCGTTTAAGACGTTTTACGATAAGGTGCAACAGGTGCGCAGCGAGTTTGTCACTGAGGGCCTGCCAAGCGAGCTGCTAAACTTTTTCGTTATTTCATGTTATCGCCGCCTTGTTTAGGCTGCTCCGCAATTGCATGAGCTGCTGCGCGTAGAAACCCCCGATGCTGTCGTTGAGATATCGGGGTATTTTTGCGAGTCGTGGGGGAACCGGACGCGGATGGATTATGGGAGTGGCATGGAGCTCAACTTTCTTTGCTGGTTGTGCGTCCTCGGTTCACATCTTTTTCTCTGTGCCCTGTGCCTGCCTGACTGCCATTGTAGGATTTGTCTTGAACAATTAGGTGTCGTTCGTGAGAGCGACTATGCGGCGTTAGTCGTCAAGGTCTTTTGGAAGTTAGTTTCTTCCTCAAGCGACGTTCCCTTTGTATTCGAATGACAATTTTTCCAAAAATTTCAAGGTACATTCAGGTGATGCGTACCGTGCAGTCTACGTATTGGCTAGAGCCAGCCGGTTCGCACGGCGTATGGGGTTTGGATGACTACCACTTCCTCCCATTTTTATTCGGGTCGGCGCAACTACGAGGCATCATACGATTATGCTGCTCTGATTTGGCCCTTTTGCTGATATGTTCTTTTGTTTCAGGACATAAATACCTACGACCCAAATCTATCCACGATAATGAAATCCTGGAAGAATTTTCCAAGGACTACATGTACTTTGCGTGCATTAAATTCATCAATTCGGTACGCAGGTTCTAGGTTCATTACTAGGTTCGAATGCAGTTCACATCCGCCTAGATCAAAACCGCGTCGTTACGGTGGCATTCCCCAATGCTGGACGATATCTCAGCCGTACGCCTGTCTTGTCCTGGCTAAGGGGTGCATTGATATCAGGATTACCGTGCGCAGGTGAAGACGTGGGACAAGGTCAACCAAGGGATGATCAAGATGTATCACGCAGAAGTGTTGGGGAAGCTGCCGGTGATGCAACACTTCCTCTTTGGGTCGATTCTCCCGTACGAGGGACCCGTCGTGGCGCTGCCCGCGGTTGATCCGGATGACGAACATCATGGCCATGGGCACTCACACGCCGACCCCTCGGAAGCGCACGGTGGTTGGCATGACCCTTGTGGAATTCCCGTGCCGTCGGCATTTGCAGCTGCGGCTGAGGAGCAGAAGAAGCAGGCAGGAGTGAGACTTGCGGGACCTGGGATTCGACCTGTTCCTTTCGACTAGGTGATCTGCAGAGTGGAGAGAGCGCGCAGGGTGTTTTAGAGAGTTTTATGGTGCTGTGTTTTAGCTGTAGCATCACGGTGTAATAAAGCCGAGCCGAGCCGCGGCTTTAAAGTTGGTGGCAAGGGTCTCACGGAAATTGCCGTGTGAAATCTGTGGGCTGACCCGAACAATTCTAGCGCACCTCACCTCACCCGGTCATTCTTCATCCCCTCTTCTCACAACGACCGGTTGTGAGAACGAGGTTTAGGACGCTCACACCACTGTAGTGACTCCCTCTTCAATTTTCACCTCTATCCTCTCTCAAGTCGTCCCCACACTCCCTTATCGCCATGAAGAGGCGGTCAACAATCCACCACCAACGGCTCGAAGCCGTCAACGACTTGGTCGCCCTCTCACCCCTTTCCGATGACACTATTGTTTCGTGCATCCGGGAGCGGTTCCTCTCGGATACCATTTATTCCAACATTAGCAACTGTGCGCTCGTCGCCGTCAATCCCCACAAATACGTGCCGACCAATGCCGACTCTGTTCTTCACAAGTATGCCTCGGAGTATCGCAGCATATCTCAAGACAAAGAGCTCCTTCCACCGCACATATTTCAGCTTGCCAATGATGCGTACTACCACATGCGGCGGACGACCCAAGATCAGAGCATCATTCTGACGTGAGCTCCCTTGCCCGCTTCGCCTACGTGGCTCTCACTTTGGCACTGCCCCCAATTTTAATAGCGGCGAGACCGGAAGCGGAAAATCTGAGAGCCGTAGACTTGCCATTAAATCCATCCTTGAGCTGAGCGTCAGCAATCCCGGTAAGAAGGGGTCCAAGCTCTCGCACCAGATTCCCGCCGCCGAGTTCGTTCTCGAGTCGTTCGGAAATGCTCGTACCCTTTTCAACCCGAATGCGTCCCGCTTTGGCAAATATACCGAGCTCCAGTTCACTGAGCGCGGACGCCTCTGCGGTATCAAGACCCTCGACTACTATCTCGAACGCAATCGCGTAGCAGGCGCCCCCTCAGGCGAGCGGAATTTCCACATATTCTACTACCTTTTCGCTGGCGCGTCACCTGAGGAGCGACAACACATGCAACTTCTCGACAAGATGTCGTTCCGGTATCTTGGTCACCGCGGCGCACCTGCTACTCGTCAAAACATGCGCGACGATGACGCACAACGATTCGAACAGCTGAAGCTCGCCCTCAAAAACGTTGGATTTTCAAAGCGTCACGTTGCGCAGACGTGTCAGTTGATCGCCGCCATTCTTCATCTCGGCAATCTCGAGTTCACTATTGACCGGGCACGTGATGTTGATGCCGCCGTTGTTCGTAATCAGGATGGTTTGTCCTTGGTCGCTGATTTCCTCGGTGTCACACCATCTGCCCTAGAGACCGCGCTCTCTTACAAAACCAAGCTCGTCAAAAAGGAACTCTGTACAGTCTTCCTGGATCCAGATGGCGCAGCTGACAACCGTGACGATCTTGCCAAGACACTTTACTCTCTCCTGTTCTCGTGGCTCAATGAAAACATCAACGAACGCTTCTGTCGAGATGACTTCGTCACCTTCATCGGTCTTTTCGACATCCCTGGACCCCAGAACCTCACGTCTCGACCCAATTCCCTTGACCAGTTTGCAATCAACTTTGCTAACGAGCGCCTTCATAACTTTGTTCAGAAGAGGCTTTTTGAGAGTCACGTCTCTGAGTACAACAGCGAGGGCATCTCCCGCTTTGTGCCGCAAGTCCCCTATTTCGATAATACAGAATGCGTGCGACTCCTGCAGAATCAACCAGGCGGGCTCATCCACATCATGGATGACCAAGCACGACGTGCGCCGAAAAAGACGGATCACACGATGGTGGAAGCATTTGGAAAACGTTGGGCAAATCACTCGTCCTTCAAGGTCGGCACGGTGGATCGCTCAGGTTTCCCCACATTCACCATCAGCCACTTCAACGGGCCCATCACATACTCGTCCGAGGGCTTCCTTGAACGAAACCTCGACGCTCTCAACCCTGACTTTGTCTCGTTACTCCGTGGCAACACTGCTGGTGTCGAAGCGGCAATCGGTGCGGAGGGTTCCGGTTCCATCAATCCCTTCGTACGTGGATTGTTTTCGGGCAAGGCGATTGCAACGCAGATGCACCCGCGCAACGAGGACACAATTGTGGCGGCGCAGCAGCCCGTCAAGCCTATGCGTTCCCCCTCGACGACCCGGCGGAAGAACACAGTCAGGCGTGCTCCGACACTCGGTGATGTGGAAGAAAAGGAGCGCGAGGACGATGATGCAGGTCCGACGACTTTGAATAGTACAAGTCCATGCGTCGCAGGGGAATTCCGGAGCGCGCTTGACACGCTGTTTGAAACGCTCGAGGAGACGCAAGCGTGGTATGTCTTCTGTGTAAACCCCAACGACTCGCAGCTGCCGAATCAGCTCGAGGGCCGCTCGGTCAAAGGACAAATTCGTAGTCTGGGCTTGACTGAAATCGCACGACGGTGTGTGAACGTGTTCGAGGTTGGCATGACGCCTCGCGAATTCTGTGATCGGTATCGGGAAAAACTTGCAGCCGTGGGGGTCATGGAAGGCGAATCAAGGGAGCAAATCGAGCGAGCTAAGGCGGCACTAGGCTTCAAAGATAGTGATCTAGTCCTCGGCCAGTACAAGGTAAGCGTGTCTGAATCATGTTGTACTTGACAACAACCCAATCTCTCTGGCTTCTTCCCAGGTCTTCTTATCGCACGTAGCCTTCCACAACCTTGAGGATTCTTTGCGTTCCCAGGACACGGAAGAGATGAAACGTAATCGCCTGCGAGAAGCCGAGATCGGGGGTGGTCTTGATGTGCGAGGGCCAGCTGATCCCTATGCTCCGTACCGAGGTCCAGAGAGCGAGCATGAACCCCAGACGCCTTACTTGGGTGGCAACGCGGAAAATTTCAATATTTCTAGCCAAGTCCTTCCCCTTGTTGCCAATGCTTCACCCTTCCAGCGCGCCGACATGTACAACGAATACGATGAACGGCAGTCACTCCGCAGCGACGAGTTCGACGGGCGTAGCAGGCTGACGAGTGCCCGTGATGATACGATGTCACTTGGGACTGAGTCTTACGCCCCGTCGCGTAACATGTTCCAGAATGTGGACAAAAATGCGCTGCTCGAGAAGGAAGCACTCCCAGGCGAGATTCACGAAGGTGAGACAGCAGAGGTACTCAAGGAGACATCTGCGCGTCGGCGGTGGGTTGCGCTGTGTTGGTTACTCACGTGGTGGGTGCCGACGCCGTTCCTGCGGTGGTTCGGGCGCATGAAGCGCATGGACGTGCGGCAGGCATGGCGTGAAAAACTCGCGCTGAACATTCTCATTTGGTTCACCTGTGGTTGTGCGGTCTTCGTCATCGCCGTATTGGGCAACCTCATCTGCCCAACGGAGCACGTGTTCTCGACGAGCGAGTTGGCGTCTCACAGTGTGGAAAACAGTCCAAACAACGTCTACGTGGCCATTCGCGGGGAGGTGTTCGATCTCACGCAAATTGCCCAGACGCACTTGCGCATCGTACATGTCGTCCCGCAGAAGTCAGTCTTGAAGTACGGCGGTACCGTAGCGGACGACCTTTTCCCAGTCCAGGTGATTTTATCTACATGTATGCTTCCTTGTTTGTCTAGCTGACGAACGCGCAGGTCAGCGCTCTTTGCAATGGTGTTGACGGAAGTGTCAGCCCCTATGTGTCGCTCGAGTACAAAAACGACACAGATACCAACTCACAGTACCATGATTTCCGAATCTCCACTGATGACCCACGGCCAGACTGGTACTTTGAGAGCATGACCGTTATGCGCTGGAACAACCGTAGAGGCTTTATCGGCTACACGCCAAAGGAAATTCGCAACATGGCCAACTCTGGACGATCCGTTGGTATCTACAGGGGTATAGTGTTCGACGTAACGAATTACCTGCGGTTCCCGCCGGCCGCGGTGGCCCCGAAAGGCCAACAAGCTCCTCAGGTCGATGTGAACTTTATGGACGGGAGTGTTATGGACCTTTTCAAGTTCCAATCTGGCCGTGACATCACGAAAGCACTGGATAGCCTCAACATTGACTCGAATGTCCTCTCTGCGCAGAAAGTATGCCTCCGGAATCTGTTTACAATTGGCAAGGTAGACAATCGCAACTCGCCACAATGCTTGTTTTCGACGTATATTCTACTTGCCCTCTCAGTTCTCATGGTCTGTGTCATTGGGTTCAAGTTCCTGGCCTCCGTCAACTTTAGCGCGCCGCGTGCGCCCGAAGATCACGACAAGTTCATCATCTGCCAGGTGCCGTGTTACACAGAAGGCGATGCTTCCCTCCGGCGTACCATTGATTCGCTTGCTCAACTGAAGTACGACGACAAACGTAAACTGCTTGTCGTCATATGCGATGGTATGATAGTCGGATCCGGTAACGACAAGCCTACACCGCGGATTGTACTGGACATTCTGGGGGCCGACCCTAACCAGGATCCGGAGCCGCTCAGCTTCCAGTCTCTGGGTGAAGGTGCAAAGCAACACAATATGGGCAAGGTTTACTCTGGGTTGTACGAGACGAACGGTCACGTCGTGCCATACATGGTCCTCGTGAAGGTTGGCAAGCCGAGTGAGCGCTCCCGGCCAGGGAATCGTGGCAAGCGAGACACGCAGATCATGCTTATGAACTTCCTTAACAAGGTGAGCGCCCGTCGTCAAGCTCAACGCGCGTCCGCTGGGACTTACGGTCTTGGCAGGTCCACTTCAATTCTCCGATGAGTCCATTGGAGCTGGAGATGTATCATCAGATTAAGAATGTTATCGGTGTTAATCCCACCTTCTACGAGTATTTGTTCACCGTGGATGCCGATACGGTTGTCGACCCTATGTCCGTGAACAGGCTGGTTTCCGCGTAAGTGTCACTTTCGACTAGGCGTCGACTTCTTTTTAACGGTAGTGTAGAATGATTCATGACAGGAAAGTTATCGCTGTTTGCGGTGAAACCGGTCTGGCCAACGCCAAACAGTCGATTATCACTATGATGCAAGTCTATGAGTACTTTATCTCGCATCACCTGGCGAAGGCATTTGAGAGTCTATTTGGATCTGTTACCTGTCTTCCTGGTTGTTTCTCGCTCTATCGCTTGCGCACACCCGACACCCACAAGCCTCTGCTCGTCGCCAACCAAATCGTGATAGATTATGCCGAAAACCGAGTAGACACGCTGCACATGAAGAATCTTTTGCACCTCGGAGAAGATCGTTACCTTACCACTCTGCTTCTCAAGCACTTTTCGAACTTCAAAACTCAGTTTGTTCGGGATGCACACGCCTACACCGTAGCCCCGGACGACTGGAAGGTGCTTCTTTCGCAACGTCGCCGCTGGATTAACTCTACAGTACACAATCTCGGCGAGTTGATGTTCCTCGACAGACTCTGCGGTTTCTGCTGTTTCTCGATGCGTTTCATCGTTATGATAGATCTCTTGTCCACCATCATTCAACCTGTTTCGGTTGCATATGTACGCATTTAATTATTCCTGTTGTTGTTGTGGCCCACTAAAAAAAATTTCAGATCGTCTATCTGGTTGTTCTGACGGCAGGAGAACACAAGGCCATTCCGACACTCTCTTTGATACTGATCGCTGCAGTTTACGGTCTCCAAGCGTTGGTCTTCATCTTGCGTCGCAAGTGGGACATGATTGGTTGGATGATCTTTTACATCCTTGCGATTCCCGCGTTCTCGTTCCTCCTCCCGCTGTACTCGTTCTGGAAGATGGATGATTTCTCATGGGGTCAGACCCGTATTGTCATGGGTGAGGCCGGTAAGAAAATGATTGTCCATGTACGTGTTCCACTCTTCTCGGGCGAAGTAGAAGCTCACGACGTGTTTCAAGGACGAAGGCAAATTCGATCCGCGCTCGATTCCTTTGAAGTCCTGGAACGATTATGTGAGTCACGTAGTTCTTTTCAAGCTCGTTGTTACTAAGATGAGGCCCTTCAGGAAAACGAACTCTGGGACAAGGAGTCGAACCATAGCATCGGATCATGGGTCCCGCCAACGAAGCTGAAAAATGAGGGATACCCAGAGTCTCGCACCTCAGTCTACGGTCGCGAGACGTACTACGAACCCCGCAGCTTCTCTCCGTCCCCATCTCAACTTGGCCAGGGTGCCTATGCCTCGCCACCTGGATATCAATCCGGACGGAACACCCCAAATGGCGCAAATCAGACGTACTACCAATCCTTCTCGCGGCCGCCGACAAATTATCTCGACGTGGCAATACCTACAACACGGTCTGACGCAGCGGGCGAATTTAATGCGTCTGGACCATCGGACGCAGAGATCGATCTCGCTGTGCAGGCGCTTTTACATGACGCGGACCTCAATACTGTTACGAAACGTGAGATCCGGCGTAAGCTGGAGGAGCAGTTTGGTTTGAACCTGGCGTCGCGAAAGGCTACTATCAATGCTGCGATTGATAGGGGACTTCTGAGCCATGCATAGACAGATACGATACGTAGCTTGTTTGCGGACTTGCGGACCTGATAAGCCCCTTGGACTTTTTTGACGTACTCGTCTTGACTTGACCTTCTTTTTGAACTACTTTTTCACACAGGCACTTCCCACACGACCGTCCGATTCATTTCTTGTCCTTGTCCAACTCTTTACCTCTCTCGCACGTCTCACTTCGGACAATGCATTATATCCTCCTGTGTTCTATGATTAATTAATAGTATCACATATATTATTAAGGAAACACGAACTTAATCCTGAACATGATCATCCGGAGGTCAGAATGTCTTCGCTCGAGCGAGGTATACCCCTATTGGAAAATGACACCTGCACATGCAGGACTTCGATCTAGCCATCTTCCCCCCAAAATTTGGCGGAAGTCTATATAGCCTCGTGTGGATTTTAGACCCAAAGAATGACCAACAAGCCACATGAAGTCACGTACGCAGCAAAGCGGATGATTTCGTTCAGGCAGCAGCCCGTGGTTTTCTACTACACTTAGACTGTAAGTTAATAATAATACTACAGGCAACGAGCGACTCAGAGGGCGATCGTCACATTAACATGCAGATTTGATTTTCAGCATGAATGGGGGTACCGCGCAACACTGATAGCCAGGGAAAGAATACTACATACTGGTATCTTATCGTTTTACTTCGCGTCGTGGGGTGCCTACCATCTCGTCTTCCTGAAATGAGCTACCGTGCCACTGACGAGTTGGGCTTGACTTGACAACAACCTCCGAGTTCATACATACTAGATTTGTTACTGCTTTCGAGGACTGACTAATAGATAAAGGAAGAGCAAGAACCTCGAAAAAGCCAAGGATGGAGGGATAATAAGGAGTTGATGGTACAGGTTGCTAAAGATCCGAGTAGACGAGTAGAAGCGCATTATACATAATGGAATAGATCCGATAACCAGAATGAAGTCCTGGACCGGACGACACTAAAATGCGGATCTTTACATTCTAATCGCCTTTGGCAGTTCCTGCCAGCTTGTGTATCAGCTCTTCCAAATTTCCCATGCGAGAAGAAAGGTCATTGAACTGCGTCTGAATGTCAGCTAGGCGGCTCTCTATCGAAATGAGCCGTCGCTCCTCAGGTGAATCGACCACTTGATGAACTTGCTCAGGTTTTAAGCAACGAATGAGGTGATGCTCCTCCGTATGCTTCCCAGAGCTACGCATCACGTCAGGAATGCCTTTTGAATCACATTCGTTACATATGAACAGGTTATCTAACAGCATATCATGGTACGTCAGCACTGAGCGGGATGGAAGAAACCTTGGTCATTGACACTGACCTTCGCAAAATATGCAATACCAAAACGGGAAGGAGAGAGAACGATTGCAGTCTCCACAGGCAGGCACGTCCCCATCTCTAAATTGAGCCTGTCTGGTGGTTTGTGGCGCGTTCTCCCCCGGTTCGATTTTGTCGTTAGTCGTGGCGGGGACGTTGTCATTCTTGCTAGTCTCCTTTGTGCCTGTCGGCTCCGCTTCGGCTCCACCCTCGGTGCCATTCGTTGCGGTGAGAACATTGTCCAACTTGTCAACCAGCTTGTCACTCCGAGTCTCAGAACGTTGGTCTGCGGTGGTTGGATCTTGAGTTGACACATCTTGCTCCGTCACCTTTTCATCCCGTGACGGCTGAGATGCTTCCATGACCTTCACTAAGAACGTCTCCACACGTCCGAACGCCGCATGCGCTAATTTGTAAGCGCGGCCAAGGTGATGAGTCGGCACCGCGATGCGAAGTTTAACAAGCTTGTGGGATGGTTCATGAGGTAGAAGTTCCTCGCGCGAAGATACGTACGCGTCGATACACCGCGACTCCGGTGTGCAACAGAGGTCCAGGGTAGCAAAAGTGTTGCTTTTGTCAATACAATCAAGGCAGAATAAGCGAGGCCCTCCGATGTAACCACCACATGAATCACACCCGGTCCTTCTGTAGTCCTAGTAAGCAGTGGTGACCAGCCGCCACATTCAGGACTCGGACTCACCCATGCATCAATGTGTGCGCCCCTTTGCGGTAGACCATAGAAGCGTAGAAACAAGCATCGGCCGGCGTCAGCCGTTGTGCAGCAGCACAGAGTTTCCGAACTTCCTCGCCGTCAAGCGGCTTCCCAAAAAAGAGGCGGCGGACTAGGGAGGTGACCACCAACTTACCGTCATCGCGACGTTGGGAAAAGTACGACCAGACGTAATGCTGCCGACGAATGTCACTTCGCACCGCTGCGATTGCGAACCTCCAAAGTGCGTGGGACTTGTTGTCCGAAAGCTCTTTGATACTCGGGTACACGACGAGGTGACGAGGTAGAATTCGGCGGAATTCTGATAGGCCGATAGAACCTTCTAAATAATCCGAAGAACCCCAAACGCCAGTCAAGGCATCGCGTTCAGGATCGAAGCGACCATTGAAGAAATCGATGGTCCAGGATAAAATAGGGGATGGAGTCGATGTGGTCTTGAGCTTGATATTCATGACCTTGTCTTCACTCATGGACCAGGACCCCGTGACGTTGAGACGTCCTTTGATAGACCATCCATGGCCTTGGAAGTCTTGCTCGCCCTCAGCAGGCTTGAGCACCAATGTCATCATCGAGTCAAACCTTTGTGAGTTTCGGTTACCTCCACTATCGTAGAAATACCCATGCCAGTGTCCTAAACTGCACCACATGCATTAGAGGATTAGAAATAGGGGGGATGGACGTAGAACGATGAACAGACATGTCTTTCAACGGCGGCTCAATATTGTCATAGCTTGAGACGTCGGTTGAATGTCCGTCATATACCGAATAATCAAGAGACGGTTCATCCAAGGTCCCGAATCTCAAAATTTCTTCCTGATTTTCAGTGGGATCGTCGTATAGTATAGGTTGAGGATCGAGACCCAATATGTAATCCTTAGACCATACCCGAGGCCGTACGGCCTCTGTATCGCTGAAATAGTTGAACTTAAAGTCAAATACGTCAGATAGCGTTGACTGGAGGTGGAAAGAGATAATGACCATTCCACAGGCAAAGTTCTGGAACTGTTTCTGAACGTCCAACTTCTGGTGAGAAAAGTTGTCTAGATTTATCT
>Ga0209488_10003092_pt1 | contig 13450 bp, 11 predicted proteins | sample Rivendell_Oct201_8_FD_188349 | JGI IMG/M metagenome (GOLD analysis project Ga0209488, IMG submission 188349) | Vadose zone soil microbial communities from the Eel River Critical Zone Observatory, Northern California, USA -... | ecosystem: Environmental > Terrestrial > Soil > Vadose zone >...
TCGCCCTACGTGATGGTCACGTATCCGGGTCTTGGTGCCAACAGTGTGCAGGATTTCATCGCATTGGCGAAGGCCAAGCCCGGCGCATTGACTTATGGGTCGGCTGGTCCGGCGAGCCTCGCGCACCTCGCAGGCGTGCTGTTCGCGAACGCGGCGGGCGCGCAGATCATTCACGTGCCGTACAAGAGCACGGCGCAATCCGTGACCGATCTGATCACAGGCCGGCTGGACATGCAGTTCGCCACGATCGCGCCGACCTTGCCGCTGATCCGCAGCGGACAGTTGCGCGCCCTTGCGGTGACGGGCGAGAAACGCTCCGGCACGATGAGCGAACTTCCGACCGTCGCCGAGACAGGCTTTCCGGGCTACGAGGCATCGCTGTGGATGGGGATCGTCATGCCGCCCGCGACTCCGGCGGGCATCATTGCTCGACTTAATCGTACCTTGATCGAGGTCCTGGCTACGAAAGACGCAAAGGACGCGTTGACGGCACAAGGTTTCGATACGCAAACGAGCACCCCCGAGGCTCTCCGCGCGCGCATCGCCAGCGATATCCAAAGATGGCGCACCGTGATCGCCGCTGCGGGTATCCAGGCGGAGTGAAACTTCGATGCGCGCGGTCGTTCCCTCATGTTCCCTGTTTGCAGTCTCGCCGTGAAGGCGGGACTCCAAACAAAGCCGCTTAATTCAGTTATTGTTCGAAGTGTCCTTATTTCGTGACACAACTTCATGAAAAGCGAGATGTTTGATTAACAATGCAATTCAAGAATCAAACGCGCGAGCCAGATTGGAAAGGACCCATTATCTCAATACGCGCATGGTGACGACACATACACGGCAGCACTGACCGAGGGGTGAGAGCATGCAGTCGTCGCGGCGCGAGTTCGTCAAGTTTGTCACGGCAAGCGGCATAGCGCTCAGCCTGTCGCGTTTGGCATCGGCGGAAGAACCCACATTCGCAGCACGCCAGACGCTGCCGGGACGGAACCGCTGGAACCCGGCAGCCTCCGGCGGCGGCCGTATTGACGGCGTTGCCAAGGTCACCGGCGCAAAAATCTACGCATCCGATTATCGCGCCTCCGATCTTCCCGGCTGGCCGTCGAAGACCGCGCACGCCATCCTGGTCCGCGCGCCCGATGCCACGCACGTCTACACCGGCATGGACCTTGCGCGCCTGAGCGGCGCGTCCAAGCCCTCGGTGGTGGTTACTGCGGCCGACCTCGCGCGTATGGGCACCCGCGTTCCCGAATTTTACAAAGGCGACCTGTTCTGTCCGGCCGGCACGACGCCGACCTATCTCGGCCAGCCGGTGGCGCTGCTGCTGTTCGAGGAATTTGACGCCTTCGATCAGGCGCGGCTCAAGATTCGCGACGGCGGCTTCGTGAAATTCGCCGAGGAGACCGGCGCCGTCGTGTTGCCTAACTATGGTGCCTTCCGCTTTACGCGGGTGGCCGGGCCGACGCCCGAGGCGCCCGATGTCTATTCACCGGTCCTTGCCGGCTGGGTCAATCCCGGCAAGTTTCAAAACGCCGAGCGCCCCATATGGACGCCGCTCGCGACCGAAACTGGTGCGGCCTACGCCAAAGCCGCTACTTATGGCGAGCAGATCCGAGCGGAACTTGCAGCGCGCGATCCCGGCCTTCTGGTGCTGGACCGCGAGTTCGAAACGCAATCCAACGACCCGATGTTTCTCGAGCCGGAAAGCGGGCTCGGCTGGTACGAGACAGGCGCCAAAAACCTTGAACTCGTGCTCGGCGTGCAGTCGCCTTACGAGACCGCTGAGGCGCTTGCCTACGTGCTCGGCAACGCGCGGGCTCCGTTCAAGCCGGCGCACATAAAATACCTGTTTGCCTATATGGGCGGCGGATTCGGTGGACGCGACCATACCCCCTTCCCGTTCTATGTCGCGCTGGCCGCGATCTTCCTGCCCGGCCGTCCGGTGCGGCTGGCGCATGACCGCTATCAGCAGTTTCAAGGCGGCATCAAGCGTCACGCATTCAAGATGCGCACGCGCATCGGCGTCGATCGCGCGACCGGCAAGATCAGTGGATTCGCCGCCGATCATGTGCTGGATGGCGGCGGCATCGCCAACTATTCAGGCACCGTTGCGGCCGTCGGCGCCGTCGCGGCCATCGGCATCTACAGCATTCCGAAAGTCGATATCACCACGGTCGCGTTGCATACGCGCGGCGTCACCGCAGGGTCGATGCGCGGCTACGGGACGCTGCAGACGATGACGGCGCTGGAGGTGCTGATCGACGAGGCGGCGACCGCGCTGTCGCTCGACCCGATCGAGTTCCGGCGGCGCAATGCGCTCAAGGCCGGCGGCAAGAATTTGACCGGAAATACATACAGTGTTTCCCTCCGCGCGCCGGAGCTTCTGGACAAGCTTGAGAAGCACCCGATCTGGCAGCAACGCACACAAGAGAAAGCGCGCGGGCAGCAAGGCGGGATCGTCGTCGGCACCGGCGTCGCCTGCGCCACCAAGAATTACGGCAGCGGCGCGGACTGTTCGCTGAGCACGGTGGAAATCGATGCGCAGGGCCGGATTGCCATCCACGGCGATCATACCGATATGGGCACCGGCATCGGCACGGCGCTGGCCAACCGGGTGGCGGCCCATCTGGGCGGCGTGGCTGATGAAGTCACGGTGCACGAGGTCGACAGCTATGGCCCGCTTGGGCTGGTCACTTCGGGCAACTCCCGCACCATGAGCCAGGCGACCCAGGACGCCGTGGAAAAAAATCCACGCTGGGTGCCGGTGATCAGCACTGCCACCTTCGCCTCGAACGGCGCGCATGTCGGCACGCAGGCCGCGGCCGAGGCCGCGCGCGTCATCTTCCGCTTCGGTCTGTGGCCGGCCGCGCTCGACCTTTGGAGCTTGGAGCCGACCAATCCGGTGGCGAAGCAATGGGAGGCGGCGCGCTGGAAGGACGGACGCCTGGTGATGCCGGGCCTTGCGCCGCTGTCTTTGTCCCTGATCGCCGCCAAGGCACATGCGCGCAATTTCGTGACCGGGGCCATAACGCACGCCTTCTCGCGCTGGGCGTGGTCGCGGGCGACCTTCCCCGTCGCCGGTCAGAACTGGACCGCCGACATCGATGCGCTGGCCGTGCGCAGGGGCGGCGGCAAATACGCGTGCCTCGATCGCTCGAGCGTGAAATATCCGCCCACCGAGAACAACCGTTTCGGCACCGTCTACGGGGCCATGTGCGCCACGCTTGTCCGCGTCGAGATCGCTCGCGCTACCGGCGTATTGCGCATCGCGAAAGCCTACAGCGTCCTTGAATGCGGCAAGGCGCTGGTGCCGGAAATCGTTCTTGGGCAAGCGCAAGGCGCCTTCGCCATGGGCGTCGGTTTCGCGTTGCTCGAGCAGCTCCCGCCTTTCGAGGGCGGGCCCGGTAACGGGGAATGGAACCTGGGGCAATACCTGGTCGCGCGCGGGTCCGACCTGCCGCTGCACGATCTCCAGATCGAAGTGCTGCCGCCGGTAACGCCCGACGAGCCGCCCAAAGGGATGGCGGAAGTCGTGATGATTCCCGTCGCTCCCGCAATCCTCAACGCCATCCACGATGCCACCGGGCGCCGTTTCAATTCATTGCCGGTAACGCAACAAATGCTCAAGGGAGTGCTCTCGTGACACCACTGCGGATCACGATCAATGGTCGCGCATATGGTCCGATGGACATACGCGACGAGTTGACGATGAATGACTTCTTGCGTGAACACCTCGGGATGACCGGCACCAAGTTCGGCTGCGGCGCCGCGCAGTGCCTGAGTTGCGCGGTGATCATCGATAACACCGACGGGACGAGCTACACGAGCCCGACCTGTGTCGTTTCGGCGGCGAGCTTCAACGGCAAGTCGATCCGAACGGTCGAAGGTCTCGCCAATAACGGCGAGCTTTCCACCCTGCAGAAAGCTTTCATCGAGCATTTTGCCTTTCAGTGCGGTTACTGCACCGCCGGCTTTCTCAATGAGGGCCAGGTTCTGCTTGAGCGCCTGGCAAAGAAGCCGGTGGCACGGGCGGACGTTGAGAAGACGGTCGCCGAGGCGCTCGACAGCCATCTGTGCCGTTGCACCGGCTACGTCAAATATCACCAGGCCGTGCGTGATGTGATTCTTGCCGATCCGGGACGCTATCTCGCCTAGAGACGAGTGAGTGGGTTTGCGTTGTTTAACCGTGTTGCGTGTTGCCAGACGTGTGACCGAGCCAGGAGGCGACTGATGAAATTCGCGATTCGGATCAATGTCGGTGTCGCGTTCGCAGCCCTGATGTTGGGCATTGTGACCAGCTACGCCGCTAACGAAGAGCAACCGGGCGGCCTCGCCACACCGGAGAGTTTTGCCACGATCACCGATGCGGCGGCGCGGTCGGCGGCAATCTTCACTGAACTCGGCAAGGTTCTGACCCATCCGCGCTGCATGAACTGCCATCCGGCCGGCGACCGACCGCATCAGGGTGAAGCGGGTCGGCTCCACCAGCCGCCGGTCGAGCGCGGTCCGGACGGGCATGGACTCGTTGCGATGCGCTGTTCCATCTGCCATCAGGCGGCCAACTTCGATCCCGGCCGTGTGCCAGGCCATCCCGAATGGCATCTGGCGCCGCGTGAGATGGGCTGGGTGGGCAAGACGCTCCGCGAAATCTGTACCCAAATCAAGGATCGTGACCGCAACGGCGGCCGGTCGCCGGAAGACCTCATCCATCACATCGGCGATGACACTCTGGTCGGCTGGGCCTGGGCGCCCGGATTTGGTCGTCGGCCCGCTCCCGGTACGCAGAAACAGGCGGGTGCGCTCGTGGAAGCGTGGGCGAAGACCGGTGCCGCATGTCCGAACTAGATGATGAATGAAAGACCCTGCAGCTGATTGTTGTTCTTGCTTCGCGTCAAACGCTTCGTGGGGGAAGGTCCGCTCGACCAACTTCCGCAAGCATTCCTCGTATCAGGAGATACTCATGAGAAACTTTGCGATCATGATGGGCGGCGCCTGTGCGCTGCTGTCGTCACTTGGCGTCGTTGGATCACACTCGGCTGCGCGCGCCGCCGACGTGCCATCCTATTTCAAGGAGATCGTCGGCACCCAAACGGCAAGTCCGGCCGAGATCGGAACCAAGAATGTGCTGCAGCTCAACTCGACCATGTTCGAGCTTTACGGCGAAGCCGGGAAGCTGTTCAAGAAGAACATCCTGGCCCAGCACCCGCTGATCCTCGGCCTGTTCTCGGGGGCTGGCGGACGGTTCATCCTCTATCGCCCCGGAATGGCGCCGATCGACGCCCCGCAGGTGCCGATCGCCTATCAATTGCTCAAATCCGTCGGCCACAGCACCATGGCGTTGGCCGAAGTCATCGTTCCCTATCTCAATAGTCCAAACGATTTGACGTGGCGTGCCTCGCTCGCATCGTACCGCAACCGCATGCAATTCGCGCTCGACGGCGTTGATGCGACCGACATGCGCGACGACTGGAAGCCGAACAACCGCAGCATATTGCAGAACAATATCGCGTTCATGGACGAGTGTCTCAAGAACAACGCGATCACGGCGGACGCGCTCGACGCATTTGCCAAGAAACAGGCGCCGCTGTTGAAGAAGAACATCGCCTGGGCGGCGCAGACCCAGGTCGCTCACTGGATGGATGTGATCGGCGGCTGGAAACAGATGCTTGGTGCCGATTGGGAAAAGGCCTTCGCTGCCAGCAACACGATCTACGTCGCCCGCCAAAACAACATCCTGTTCAGTGTGCTCGCGCAGTTTATGGGACCTGAGGCCGTCAACGACCGGCTGATCCTGATCGAGACGGTCTCGTTCACCACGACACCCGACGACATGCTGGACTCGCTCACCCGCATCATCGCCGACCGGCCCGTCGGCGCCGCGTTCTTCGGCCACAACCGTTTGATGGATTTTGAACTCATGGGCGGCGATGCGCGCCAGGCGATTGTCGACGAAGCGGCCAAGCGCAAGATGACCCTAAACCTGCCGCCGCTGGTGCCGTTCGGCTCACGCCAATGGCCGACACTGGTCACGCCCGGTCCCGGTGCCAAGACCTTGGCGGACCTTCCGTGAATTTGAACGCCGGAGGCTGCGCCATGATACGGAAAATGACACTCAAGGTGACACGCAAGGCCCGTGTGTTCTGCTACCTGGCCGTACTCTTGTCTGCGGCTTACGTTTCTGGCGCCGCCTTGGCGCAGGACGAAATCGACCGGGTCACGGGCTTTGCGCGTGACCCGGTTCATGTCACCGCCTGGCCCGGGGGCAAGAAGGTGGCGGTCACCTTCGCCCACTTTGTCGAAGTGTTCGGCTTCGGCCAAGGCCCGGTCTTTCGCCCGGACCTGATGGCCCGCAACCCGGATCTCGTGAACGAGGCGTTCCGCCAATACGCAATCACCTGGGGCAACCTGCGCGTCGGCCGATTGTTCAAAGAATTGGATGTTCCGTTCAGCGTGGTGTTGAACGCAGCATTTATCGATGCGTATCCTTCAGTTTGGAAGGAGTTCCGCGCCGCCAATCCGAAGGCGCCGATCATCGCCCACGGCATGAACAACAGCAACGACATCCTGCCGCTTGGGCGTGGGCTCACGGAGCAGAAAGCATATATCCGCAAAACGCTGGACCTGATCGCGTCGAAGACCGGCGTGAGGCCTACCGGCTGGTCCAGCCCAAGCGTTTATTCCAATGGCGACACGATGCAGGCGATGGCCTCCGAAGGCATCACCCACAATCTCGACCAGATGGATTCCGATTTCATTTCGCGCTTGAAGACGCCCGACGGCGCGCTGACGCTGCTGCCCTATCCGACCCCCACGGTCGACATGGGCCAGTTTCTGGCGCGGATGAAGTCACCGACCGAAATCGAGACACTCTGGCTGGATTATGTACTCGAACTGGCCCGGGAAGCCCGTGCCGACCCGGCGCGAGAGGCGACGACAGTCGTTATCGGAATCCATCCCTTTGTGATCGGAACGCCCGACGGCGCGGCCGCCTTGCGGCGTGTTCTTTTGCGCCTCAAGACCGATGACGCGGTCTGGCTGACCGACACTGATACCATCCTCAAGGCGGCCGGCCAGAAATGACTTTTCGGTCGCGTTGCGGAGGTCTTTCAGCTCACGCAATTTGATGAACCGTATCAGCTCTCCTTGCGGCCGATTTGCATTCCGGCCGCACAGGCTGACAGGCTCATGGCAGTGACCAGAAGGATGCCGGCAACGCCGGTTGCGGCGGCAATGAGCCCGCCCACGAACGGCATGAGCACGAGGCTGATCCGATTGCCGGTGATGCGCAGCGTCATCGCGGTGGCCCGTGCATTGGGCGGCGCCACTTCGACAATGCCCGATATTGTCAGCGTGGAAGCAATACCGAGCCCAAGCCCGATCGCGACCGCAGCCGCATACATGACCGGCAGCGACGGCACGGCCATCAGGACGAAAGCGCCGGAGGCCATGAATGTGCTCGCGAGCGTAAGCGGCAGACGACCCATGTGGCGGATCAGCCGCGCATAGAAAATACGCGCCACCAGGGCGGCGAGCGCGCGCGTCATCAGGAGATTGCCGATGTGGCCTGCATCGATGTGGCGCTCGGCCCCAAGGAGCGGCAGGTAGATCATAAGGAGGTCGCTCGCTGTCACCGTCACCACGCTCGCGATCAGCACTGCCGGCATCCCGGGGCGGCGCAACAGGGCCATAAGAGAGACAGTGGGCTGATCGCCGGAGACTTCGCGTTTGGGCGCCGGCCGGATCGCGAACGATATGACGAGACAAACAACGGCCAACAGCGCGCCGATAGCGAACAGGGGCCCGGTGGTCGGAACCGTCACGCCGCTGCCGGCAAGACCGGCGATGTAGGGTCCAAGTCCCTGTCCGAGCGAGACTGCGACCATGAAGTAGCCGAATGCGTCATCTCGCCCTTGCCGATTTGCACAGCGCACGGCCAGCATCTGCTGGGACGCCATCAGGAACATGTGTCCGGTGCCCAGCAGGATCGTGAAAACGAGCAGATATGTCCCTGTATCCGGCCAGGCCCAGAGCGCGGCGCTGGCCAGCAGCATCAGGATGCTGCCGATCCAGGCCGCATGTGCATCGTGGCCGCGATCGATGTAGCGGCCGATCCGCAAAGCCAGGAAGATCGGCAGCAGCGCGAAGCCGGCGGAAATCACGCCCAGCCAGGCCGGCGGCAGCCCCAATTCGATCGTGCGATAAGAGACGGTGACCCGCACCACGCCCACGACCGTATGCGTGACCACCACATGAACGAGGAGTGGCGCCAATACGGTCCAGTCGATAGCGGGGGCGGGGCGAGATTCGTCGAGCATCAGTCTATTGCTTACCGGTATGCTCGACCCAAGCAAAGACGTCTCTTTGCACGGCCGCTATGCGACGGCATGTTTGCGCACTCAAATTGAAGCAGGATTGTAGCCCGCATGGAGCGCGCAACGTCAAGCATGCGCCATCGGCGCAGACTTGACGGCGTGCGAAATGCGGGGCGGCGTGCCTGGTGTCCCCGGATTGCGCGTCACATGCCCCGCTTGCGCGGGCCATGTGCCTCTCCATCCGGGCTACGAGGACAGGCGGGTCAAAGCGCGGGCGCGTTTGGCCAATGTGATGGCGGTGCGCAACAGGCTTTCAAGCTTGCACGCAATCGCGAATGCGGCGCGACCATCCGAGCCGATCCTGATCAGCCGGTCTGCAACATCCAATCGCTCGCGCCAGATATGGTCGATCATCGGGTGGCCGGCGGTGGCACATGAATCAGCTTGCGCAATCGCGGGGTCGTCGAGCAGGGCTTGCGTCGCGTGCACCAAGATCTGCACACCGGGCGAAGCGCGCGCAACGTTTTCGTCGTAGGCGATTTTCCAGGCCCAGATCGTGTCCTGGCTTTTGAGCAAGATGAGGGCCGCGATCGCTTCGCCATTGAGAACAAGCCGCGTGACGCTGGCATTGCCGTTTTGGGCGAGTTCCGGGATAGCCTTTCCCATGAAGGTGCGGATGTCGGCATTGTGGTGCACGGCGGTTCCGGCGCGCCCTTTCCAGCCGCTCGCTTCAAGGACGAGGAATTGTGCGAGCGCCATGTTGATTGTCGAAGGTTCTCGCGCCGTCTCAAATGTAAGCGTGCCGCCCTCGCCAAGGCGCCGCAACTGCCGGCGCAACTCCTTGAGTTTCTTGGCGCCCACCGCATTGTCGATATAGGCGGCGCGGTTGTCTCCTGGCGCCAGCAGCGCCCGCTGGTGCGAAGCGTAGGCAACGCTCGTGCCGCCCAAGCGCGCAATCGCTGAATCGAATGCTTCGGCAAGTGGTCCTCGCGTCGGCAACAAGGGCATCAATAGCCGCCCGGGCAGTGCGGGAGTGCGTGACACGTGATCGAACCACGCCCCGATCACGGCATCGGCCGATCGACTGTCAACGAGTGGCGTGCCAAGCGGCGCGTAGGGATGCGTCCAGCCGCACAACAGCGGGAATGGCACGCCATAGCGGTGGCGTTCGATTCGTGCCGGAAAGAGGCCGAGAAGAACAGGCGACGCACCCCGCGACCACACCAGGCCGGCTCCCACATCGCGCCCAAATACCGGCGCTGCCGGCAGTGCGAAGGAAGAGTCGTAGAAGACATTGGGTTCAAGCGCCCGGTCGGCGAGCGCGCGCCAATCCGCCGCCACGGCGGCAAGCTCTGCGAGCGGCCGCCACTCGACGCGGAATACGGACTCGATCGTCCCGTGCACGTTTGCACCTACTGCGTTGCGTCATCTAAAATGAAGGCGTTCTTCGTAGGGGCGGGTCTTCGGCGGCTTGCGCCGCTGTGCCCGCCCGGCCCTCCGCGTATGCGGTACGGCGGGTGGGCACAAGACCCGCCCCTACGCACAACACCTGCACCTATTTTCCGCCGCGGCTCCAGATGAAGACGTGGAAGCCCAGCTGGCGTTTCGCCATCCAGAACAGCATAGCGGTTTCAACCACGAGGGCAGCCGCTATCGCGATCGCGGCACCCATTGCGCCGAAATGCGGAACCAGGATGAAACAGAGCGCGACATTGACCGCAAAGGCGGTGGCACATGACGTGGCGCTGGCGCGCTGCTGCCCGAGCACATTGAGCATGCGTTCGATCGGCCCGATGGCCGCACGCGACAAAAGCCCGATCGCGAGAATGAACATCAGGAAGTGGCCGTCGGCGAATTCCGACCCGAACATGTAGAGCAGCGGCCTGCCGAGCGCGAGCAACACGATGGTTGCGAGCAGCGACGGCCAGAATGTCCAGCGCACCGCCTGGCGCAAGAATGCAACGAGGCCTGCGCGATCGCCGGTGGCGTGGAAGGTCGAGAAGCGATGCGCCGATGTAGCGCTGATCGAAAAGTGGATGAAGCTGACCAATGCGAGCGTCTTGGCGGCGGCGTAATAGACAGCGACCTCGTCGGGCGGGCGGAATTGCTTGAGGATCAGCACATCCACATTGGTCAGCATCAGGTAGAAGCCCTCCGCCATCAGGATCGGCAGCGCCGTCGCCATCCAGTATTTGACCCGATACGTCTTTGGTCCGGGGGCGATCTGCTTTTCGAGCCTTTTGTTGAGCACGAAGAGCTGGGCGAGCACCGGCAGCCAGGTGGCGATGCAGGCGATCGTGATGGCGGTGACAGCATCAAGCGGAAGGCCGGCCGCATAGGCAGCGCCCAACAACACGGTGAGCAGGAACTGGCGTGCCAGATAGGACGGCACCAGGCCAAGCCCTACCCAGTCGTAGGCCCGCGCTATACCGTCCTGCACATTGGAGAGCGCATAAGCCGGGAGTGCAATGCACGCGACATAGAGGGGAACGATTGTGTAGTCGTCGAGCCAGGGGGTCAGCAGCCGCACCAGGCCGACGCAGGAGGCCGCAACCGCAACCGCAATGCCGGTCGCGATCAGGCGGCTACCCGAGACGTAGCCGCGCAGCAGGTCGAACATTTTGCTGTCGCGGTATTCCGGAATGAAGCGTTGTGCCGCAGTGGCGAGGCCGAGATCGAGCGATTGGCCGATCAGCAGCACCCAGGTCCAGACATAGACGTAGATGCCGAACTCGTAGGAACCCAGCCAGCGCGCGAACAGCACCTGGGATCCATAGGCCAGCGCCGCGCTTGCGACCCGGATCAGGAACACGGTGCCGGCCAGGCGCTGCAGCACCATGCTGTCGGCACCCCCAAGTCGCGCACTGAGCCGCGCCACGAGGCGGGACCAGAGCCGCGACGACAGGGCCGGCACGCGCGCGGCCGGTTCCGTATTGCTGAGCGACAAGACAACCTCCGCGGATCGCAGCCGCCGAAGGCGGCACGATGGGACGCAGAGTTAGCAAAGGAATCATTAATATTCGGTTCGGATGGCTTGGACTATGAGTGCCCAGCCGTGCCCCGGCTTTCGCTTCGGCCAGCGCGACCCATTGACGACATTCCAAATTAGGAATATATTGCAACATGGGCTGGAACGTCGAAGTGACGGATGAATGCAAGGCATGGCTTGAAGCACTGAGCGAAGAGGATTTCGATTCGGTGGACTATTCGGTCGATCTTTTGACCGAACACGGGCCGCAATTGGATTTCCCGCACAGTTCGAAGGTGAATGGATCGCGACATGCTCATATGCGCGAATTGCGAGTTCAGTCCGGCGGCAGGCCGATACGAATCCTATACGCCTTTGATCCACGACGGAGCGCGATCTTGTTGATTGGCGGCGACAAGTCTGGCGATAAACGGTTTTATGACCGCCTGATCCCTGTTGCTGATAGTTTGTACGACACTTACCTGAAGGAACTCCGAAAGGAGGGATTGATTCCATGACAGGACATCGGCCGTTCTCGGACTTGAAAAAGAATTGGGCTGCGGATCGTCGCGCGCGGAATGAGGCGCGCAAGGCGGGGGTTGCGGTCGAATATGCCACGCTTGAAGAACTGCGCATTGCGCTGGGTTTGAGTCAGGAGGAACTGGCGAAGAGGCTAGATGTCCAACAGCCCGCTGTGTCGAAACTCTCAGCGCGCAACGATATGCGGATTAGTACTCTGCGCGCCCTTATCGAAGCCATGGGTGGAGAACTCCAAGTCACCGCTAGGTTCCCGGACCGATTGGTCGAACTGGCGAATTTTGATCGAAGTCAGTAGCCTCGCAGCTTGGCTTGAGGACCATGGGCGCGTTCAATTTGCCTCCGCTGCCATTGTTGCCGTACTACATCATGAGGCAACTGTTTTGACCTGCGAGGCCACATGTTTCCCACCACGATCGTCGGAAGCCTGCCGAAGCCCCATTGGCTTGCCGAGCCGAACAAATTGTGGGCGCCGTGGCGCCTTGACGGCGTTGCGCTCGAGACTGCCCAGCGCGATGCCACAATTCTGGCGCTCAAGCTGCAGGAGGATTGCGGCATAGATATTGTCACCGACGGCGAGCTGTCGCGTCAGCATTTCGTCCATGGCTTTCTTGAATTCGTCGAGGGGGTCGATTTTGCGCGCAAGGTCGAGATGGGAATTCGTGCCGACCGTTACAAAGCGATGGTGCCGACAGTCACCGGCGCGTTGCGGCTCAAGGGACGCGCCCATGCGCGCGAAGCCCGCGTCGCGCGCGCCCATACGACGCACAAGTTGAAGTTCAGTCTGCCGGGGCCGATGACCATTGCCGATACGGTCGCGAATGAGCATTACGGCACCCGGGTCGACATGGCGATGGCATTCGCAGACCTGCTGAACCAGGAAGCGCGTGCGCTTGTGGCCGACGGCGTGGATATCATCCAGATCGACGAGCCCGCCTTCAATGTCTATTCCGACGCGGTGCAGGAATGGGGAATAGCGGCGCTCAACCGCGCCATCGAAGGCCTCGGCGCCACCACGGCCGTCCATATTTGCTACGGCTATGGCATCAAGGCGAATATCGATTGGAAGGCGACGCTCGGCAATGAATGGCGACAATACGAGGCGATCTTCCCGGCGCTGCGGGAAAGCCGCATCGACCAGGTGTCGATCGAGTGCCGCAATTCGCGCGTGCCGATGCACCTGCTCAAGCTCTTGGACGGCAAGGACATCATGGTCGGCGCCATCGACGTGGCGAGCGATGCGGTCGAGACGCCGGATGAGGTCGCCGCCGTCATTACCGATGCGATGTCCTATGTGGCCAAGGAAAAGATCATTGCATGCACGAATTGCGGCATGGTGCCGATGCAATGGGATGTCACGTTTGCCAAACTTGCAGCGCTGAGTCAGGGTGCCGCGTTGGCGCGGCGGAAGCACAAAGACTGACAGTCTGGAAGCCGGATTGGCAGCCATGAGCGCTTTCAAGCGCTCATGGCGTAGAATCCGGGGATCGAGCTTAAGTAGTGTGAGTCGGTGACCGGTCGGCACACTCGGTGTGACTCCCTCTCCCCTTTGGGAAGGGTTGGGGTGAGGGGGTTACGTTCGGTCGATAGGGCTAAAATATTCTCCTAAACAGAAGTAGATCCGGTTCAACTCCGT
>Ga0209488_10003095_pt1 | contig 13441 bp, 12 predicted proteins | sample Rivendell_Oct201_8_FD_188349 | JGI IMG/M metagenome (GOLD analysis project Ga0209488, IMG submission 188349) | Vadose zone soil microbial communities from the Eel River Critical Zone Observatory, Northern California, USA -... | ecosystem: Environmental > Terrestrial > Soil > Vadose zone >...
GTGATGATCTCGCGCGCCTCCTTGGTGAAAAACCAAAAGCGCGCCATCGTGGAATCATACACCGCCGCATAATCCTCGCCGAAGCGCAGCGGCGATGCCTCGACCTTCGCTTTCAGGTCGAGCCAATCATCGCAGTTGGCCATGCCGTGGTCGCTGAAAATGTAGAGGCGCACCTCGGCATAATGCCGATGCGCGGCGTCGAGCAGTTTTAAAATCCATTCCTCGTATTGCCGCAGCTTGGGCGAAATTTCCGGCGACTGGTTGCCGGCACGGTGCAGCAGGCCGTCCAATTCCGCCCAGTAAACAAAGGCAAAATCCGCCCATTCGCTGCCGACGAACGCCAGCAGGTCGTCGAGATTTTCCGTTTCGCTTTTCGCCGGGTCGCTGACGTGATAGGCGATGCCGCGCGTTTCCAGGAAGTCGAAAATATTCGCGCCGCGATTCATGCCGCCGGGCTGGAGCGGGCTTTTCTTCTCGGTGAAATCATAAAGCGAAATGTATTTGAACGGGATGTTGTAAAGGTCGAAGTAGCCGCGAAAACTCAAGCGCGCCTTGACGAATTTGGACAGCCAGCGGCGAAATCTTCTGCGGCTGGTGATGAACCGTGGCAACCAGGCAAACTGGCGCAGCGATTGGAACGGGGAGTTTTGGGGGTCATAAACGAAGTAGCACCAGTTGCGGTGTTCGACCGGCCAGCGTCCGGAAAGAATCGAGGGCACGCAGGCCGAACTATAGCCGAAGACCGATTCGAGCCGACGGCGATTGGGTGCCAGCGTGCGGGCGAAAGGATCGTCCCGGATGATTTCCCAGCCGCAGGCGTCAATGAAGATGAACAATGGCAGGATCGCTTTCATGGGGGCGGGGCGACGGGTCCGGGAGGAATGGCGGGTGACGGATCCGGCACCACCGCGCCGTTGCCGGGGACGATTTCAAACAGGTGGTGCAGCCGGGTGAGTTCGAGCAGTTGCTGCACCGCCGGCTGGGGATGGAGCAGGCGGAGGACGGGGGTTTCCCCGTGGTTTCTCACGACGGCGGCCAAGTGCAGCGAAACCAGCGCGCCGAGGCCGCGGCCGTCCACAGAACTGATCCGGGACAGGTCGATCTCCACCTGTTTCAGTCCCGGCGAAATACCGGCGCAGACTTCGTTGCAGAACGAACGCGCGTTCGCCGCACTCAATTCCTGAAGTTCTTGAACCGCCAAGGTTCCGTTTTGTCTCTGGATTTTCATGTCAATGTGCCTCCCGGGTTTCCATGTCGCGCTTGACCGACTGCGCGAGCCGTTCGCGGGCCTGTGAATAGGGCGTGCCGGTGACCAGCAAAAAAATCGCGCGGGCGAAAATGCTCCAGTCCAGCCTCCATCCCGTTTGCGCGGCATAAAAACTGGCGTGGGCGCGGGTCTGCACCCGGAAGCAATCCGTGCAGCCCTCAGCGTCGGCCAGGGATATCAACCCCAGCGGCGCGGCCAGCCAAAGCCGCTCAAAATCAGTCGTCAGCCTTGCGGCCTGATGGGGGGTCAGCGGGCGGTTGCCGATCCAGGCGAATTCGCCGCGCGCGACCTTCCAGAATTGCGGCCAGCGGCGGAGCCAGCCGTGCGCGCCGGTCAGTTCGTGGTATACCAGCGTGTCGCCGGGCATCCGCTCCGCCCCGGACCCGCGCGGACGCACAGCGATCCGCGGACGCAACACCGGCTGCCCCCGCCATTTGGACGTCAGCATCGGCCGCAGGGCGACGGGCAGCGTCACCACCAGGGCCAGGGCCGCGAGGAGACGTCCGCAGCAATGCGCGAAGCTGAAAACCGGCATGGAGCGGGCCAGCGAACAGAGCAAAAATGCGTCCGGCACTTTGACCGTCGAACCCAGCCTCCAATTCACGAGGGTGTTGCCCAGCGCGATGGAATCGTGAACCTCCGTGAATTCGCCGATGAAGGTTTCGGGGCCCACCAGGCCGCGGCAGATTTCCGCGCCGCCTTCGACGAACGCATCGGCCTCCACGACCGCCGCCGGACCCACGACGGCGTCCCGGCCGACAAAGGCATTTTCGCCAATCCAGCACGGGGCGCGCAGCGTCGCTTGCGGCGAGATGTGCGCGTGCAGGCCGGCCCACACGCCGGGTTTGATCTCGCGGACGCCAATGCGGTCCGGCTCCGTCGCGGCGCGCGGCAGCCATTGTTGCAGGGCTTTGAAACAATCCGCGTAATTCGTGAACAAGGGATATTCCGGCGCGTCGGGCAGATGATCCATCAGGGTCGTGTCGAGCGGCGCCGGCAGCCATGCGCCGTCCGGGCGGTCCGCGCGATATTTGGCGCGGGCTTCGGCGGGCGTCAGCTCCCGGATTTCGGGAAGGACCGCCACGCGCAAACCCCAGCGCGCGCCATCGCCGACGTGGGCGCGGACCTGTTCGGGCCGGTCGGTGGCCAGGATGCCGACCTCCCTGGCCCCCCGCAGCGCGAGGTGTTCCAGCCAGTGTTCGACCAGGGTGCGGCCGAAGAGGGCCAGGTTGGCCAGCGGCGCGGATTCCGCCAGTGCGGCAACGTTTCCACGCAGCGCCGGACAAATCAAGAGTGCTTTCATATCAACAGGCTCCTTTCCCGGACAAGACGGCCGGAATGGTTTTGGCCAGAATTTTCACGTCCACCAAAAAGCTCTGGGATTCGATGTAATTCACGTCGAGGATCACCTGGCCGGAAAAATCGATCTCGCTGCGCCCGCTGATCTGCCAGAAGCAGGTGATGCCCGGCCGGGCCGCCAGCCGGCGGCGGTCGGCGAGCGAGTAAAGCGCGACCTCGCGCGGCACCGGCGGGCGGGGTCCGACGAGCGACATGTCGCCGCGCAGCACGTTGTAGAACTGCGGCAGTTCGTCGAGCGAGAATTTCCGCAGCCATTTGCCGGTGCGGGTCAGGCGCGGGTCGTCCTTGATTTTGAAGGTGACGCCATCCTTGTGGTGGTTTTGGGCCAGCAACTCCTGCAACCGCGCCTCGGCGTTGAGGCACATCGAGCGGAATTTGAACATGGTGAACTCGCGGCCGAATTTTCCGACGCGCGTCTGGGAAAAAAACACCGGCCCGCCGTCCTCCAGTTTGATCAATAGCCCGAGGACCAGAAACAGCGGGCCGAGCACAATGAGCGCGGCCAGACTGCCAGCGAAGTCGCAGGCGCGCTTGGCGGCGTCCGCCCCGTTCCGAAGCCAGCGCCATAGCCAGCGCCGCGACCGGACGTGAAAACCCAGGCGCCAGCGGCCCGGCAGCGTCCGGGTGGCCGTGAAGCGCCGCAAAGCGGGAATGAGCGCGGGGTCGTGCATGACGAAATCAGGCGGCTTGTTCATAATGGTCCTCGTGGTTTTCATCGTGCGGCGCCGGAATTGTTTCCGGCGCGCGGGTTTCGATTTTTTCCGGCTGGAGAATTTCAACCAGCTTGCGCAGGTCCGTTTCATCGGGCGGCTGCGGCATGACGAAATCCGCCCATTTGGACTGCGGTGCGACATGGAGTTCGTGCATGGGGGCGACGTGTTTCCAGAATTGTTCGCGGACGGAATCCGGCGACCGCCCGCGCTCGATCACGTCGCGGGCCAGGCGCCGCTCCAGCCGGAGTTGCGCCGGGCACTCCAGGTAGATTTTAAAGTCGAACAAATCGTGAAGCTCCGGCCGCCACAGCAGCCAGAGTCCTTCCACCAGCACCAGCGGCGCGGGAATGAGCAGCTTGTGCTCCGGCAGCCGGGTGTGGGTGGTGAAGTTGTATTGAGGCACGCGGGTGATGCGGCCCTCCCGGCAGTCGCGCAACACGGTTTCGAAGGCCGCCCAGTCAATGGCGCGGGGATGATCAAAATTGACCCGGTCGCGGGCCTCCACCGAAAGATGCCCGAGGTCGCGGTAGAAATCGTCCTGGGTCAGCCGTATGGCCTGCTTGCCGAAGGAGCGTTGCAGCCGTCCGGCAAGCCAAGTTTTCCCCGCCCCACTGCCGCCGAGGATGGCGATGAGTTTCAAATTGGTTTGGCTTTCAATTTTCATAAGCTGACGGGCTGGCGGGTTTCGTCCACGACCCGTGCGAACAGGTTTTCCAGACCCTCGATGTATTTTGAAAACTCAAATTGATCCGCAACCATCTGCCGCCCTTGTTCGCCCAGCCTGCAGGCGAGTGATTTGTCGTGGAGCAGTTGTTCCACGCGCGCGGCGAAGGCGGCGCGATCCATCCACGGCACGAGAAATCCGTTGTGGCCGTCTGTCAGCCATTCCTTGATTCCGCCGGCGTCGAAGGCGACCACCGGAATTCCGTAGCGCATCGCTTCCAGCCCGGCCGCGCCGAACGGTTCGGGCCAGACCGAACTGACGACCGCCACGCTGCATTCGCGGTAGTCAATTTTCAGTTCGTCCGGCGGCACGTAGCCTTTGAAATGGACGCAGCCGGCAAGACCGAGTTTGCGGCACAATTGTTCGCAGAACGCGCGGTGGTTGCCGTCACCAAAGATGAGGCATTCAAACGGCGCGCGAACGTGGGCGAGCGACTCGATCAGCACGTCCACGCCTTTGCCGCGGGTGATCTGGCCGGCGTAAATGATGAGGTTGCGGTCACTGAAATTACTGTGCCAGGAAGCATTGCCCGGCGGCGGCACGGGCGGATAAATCTCGATTTTCTCCGGCTCGAAACCGTTGCGCAAAAGTTCTTCCTTCATGAACTGCGTGGCGACAATGAGGCGGTGAAATTTTTTGTTGAGTTCGATTTCTTTGACCTTGGACGAGTAGCTGGTCCACTGCACGGGAAGCCTGCCTTCGTGACTGCGGGTGACAAACGCGCCGCACAGAAACAGGCAGGACAACGATGCCGGCCGCCCGCAAATGTGGCGGGTGAAGTAATTGTATTTGTAGCTTCTCATGCAGTAGAGATCATGGTCATGCACCATGTGCACGAGCGGCAGACCGGAGTCCAGCAAGGTTGCGAGAACTTCGAGATCGGCCAGCTTGTGGACATACACCGCGTCCGGCTGAAACTCGTTCAACGCGGCAAGCGTGGGCGCGGCGTTGTCACCCTGGGCGAGCGGGAAGCGGTGCGGAAACGCGTTGGACCATGCGGAGAGGCCTTTTTCCGTGGACGGCCCGTGCAGGATTCCGACCACGTGCCCGCCCCGCTGGAGGGCGCCGGCCGTCTCCAGAATGTTCGACTCCGCGCCGCCGAGCGCGCCGAATCGTTCATGGACATAGAGCAGTTTCATAGGCGTTACTCGCTTTATTTGCTTTCCAGATCATGTCTCAATATAAAAACGGCGTGATTTTTTTCAAAGGGGGTGAAGCCCTAATACGTTTTGGAAGAAGACCCCAGACGGGACACGCGCGCCTTCAGGATCGCCGGCACTAGCAACCCTCCCGGCGGACGTCATGGGGTGTTCACCTGCTTCGTATGGGGTGTTCACCCATGTCGCAATTTAGTTCCCGACCCTATATATTCCGGGTTGAAACCACGGCGCGGTCGTGGATTTAAGCAAACCGCCTAAAAGGTCATCATCATGAATTTCAACGGAGGCAAAAATGAAACGCAAAGAAAAAACTGATGTTCCCGGAGGTGACCCAGGCGGTTACCGCGCCGGGCGTGCCCTGTCCAACCCCGCCCGTCCGGTGGTCACCGAAGCCAGTGCCGCGTTGCTGCGCGAACTGGTCGCACACCTCCGCCAGAACCGCACCCAGTTGCGCGAGGAATGGGCGCGGCGCATCACCGAGGCGCAATTGCTGACGGCGATGACCAAGGAGGAGATTTTCACGGAAGCCACGTCGGTGTATGACAACTACGTCGAGGTGCTGGAGACCGGCAGCGTGGAGGCGCTGCAGGCTTACGCGCGCAACTTGTCCGAACGCATCATTCCGCGCGGCGTCGAAACCAACGAAGTCGTCGGCATTGTGCTGCTGCTGCGCGACGTGCTCGCGCGGTCGCTGTTCAAGAAATATCAGGCGGATTTTGAACTGCTCAACCAGGTGCTCGACGCCTACGAACCGGCGGCGAACCGCATCGCCAACACGGTGGCCGTCAGCTTCGTGCAGGAACGGGAACGCGTCATCCGCCAGCAGCAGGAGGCGATCCGGGAGCTGTCCACGCCGGTGTTGCAGGTGCGCGAGCGGTTGCTGATTCTGCCGATCATCGGCGTGATTGATTCGCAGCGCGCGAAGCAGTTGACGGAACAGTTATTGCGTGGCATCCGTAATAATCGCGCGAAAGTGGTCGTGGTGGACATCACGGGCGTGCCGACGATTGACTCGACGGTCGCGAACCATCTGGTGCAAACGGTCGAGGCCTCGCGGCTGATGGGGGCCAGCGTCATCATCACCGGCTTGTCCTCGGAAATTGCGCAGACGCTCGTCACCATCGGCGTGGATTTGAGCAAGATGAACGCGGTCGGCGATTTGCAGGGCGGCATCGAGGAAGCCGAGCGCCTGCTCGGCTACGAGGTCATCCTGGCGGGCAAAAAGTTGGTGCCGGAAGACATGGAATAAATCAATTCATCAGGCGGTGACATCATGCGCGTTCCCATTCTCAAGCAGGGCGATTGTTTGATTGCCAGCGTCCAGTCGGTCTTGTCGGACGCGGACCTGTTGGAGTTACGTGACGACCTGGCGGATCGCGTCGGCCAATTCCGTTCGCGCGGAGTGATCATTGATGTTACGGTGCTGGACGTGATTGATTCGTTCGCCACGCGCACGTTGAGCGCGTGCGCGCACATGTTGCGGCTGCGCGGCGCGGAGACCGTGATCGTGGGCATCCAGCCGGATGTGGCGTTTGCAATGGTTCAACTGGGGTTGACGCTGGAGGGCGTCGGGACGGCTCTCGACCTGGAGGAAGGCTTGGACTATCTCGACCGCTTTTCCAAACAGAAACTGAAGCATGGAAAATGAAGCGCGAGTGGCAATCAATTCCGCCGCCGACATCGTGACGGCGCGGCAAAAGGGCCGCACCATGGCGACGGAAATGGGGTTTGACGGGTCGGATCTGACCCTGATCGCCACTGCCATATCCGAGATCGCGCGCAACATTGTCACCCACGCCAAGTCCGGGGAAATCAGTTTCGCAGCCATGAACCACGGCGGCAAACATGGCCTCTCGATTGTGGCGCGTGACGCGGGACCGGGCATTCGCGACGTGAACCGGGCGATGGAATACGGCTATTCCACGGCCAAGGGCTTGGGCGTCGGGCTGCCGGGCGCAAAATTGCTGATGGACGAATTTGAGATCGAGTCCAAGGTTGGTAACGGGACGAAAGTAACCATGAAAAAGTGGTTGAGGTGAATGAAAAGTTCGGTTTTAGAGGAACGGGCGGTGTTGGATTGGAGCGTCGCGGCGCGGGCGCTGGCCGGCCAGAACGTGTGCGGCGATCTGCATCTGGTCAAGCCCTTCGACCACCGCGTTTTGGTGGCGGTGATTGACGGCGTCGGCCACGGCGACAAGGCGGCGGCGGCGGCGCGGCGGGCGGCGGACATTCTGGAATTTTACGCCAGCGACCCCGCCATCGCGCTGGTCAAACGCTGTCACGCCGCCCTGGCGCAAACGCGCGGCGTGGTGTTGACCGTGGCCGAATTGAACTCCGCAGAGGACACGATGACCTGGATCGGGGTCGGGAATGTCGAAGGCCGGCTGTTGCGCGCGGACGCCCGCGCCCGGCATCCCCGGGAGGAGATTTTGCTGCGCGGCGGAGTGGTGGGGCATCATCTGCCCGCGCTTCAGACCAGCGTCATTCCCGTGGCGGCGGGCGACGTGCTGATCCTGGCGACGGACGGCATCCGCCCGGGATTCGCCGACGGCCTCAAGTTAGACGAGACGCCCCGGGAGCTGGCCGACAAAATTCTGAGCCGGCACTTCAAGGGGAACGATGACGCGCTGGTGTTCGTGGCCCGATATCTGGGGATGCGACATGAATAGTCAATTGCACAGGCTGGCGCGGCGTTACGCCGCGACCTTGCGGAAATACCTGAAGGACGAGCGGGAAGCCGTTCTGGAGCAGGCCTACGAGCTGGGGCGCACGGCGATTGCGCAGGGAATGGGAGTTTTGGAGCTGGCGCGAATCCACCAGGAAGCGTTGCGGCAACTGCTCCAATCCCCGGCCGCCCAGAAAAACCACGGCCGCGTCCTGCAGGCGGCGGAAACGTTTCTTCTCGAATCTTTTTCGCCGTTTGAAGCGACGCACCGCGGTTTTCGCGAGATGAACGTCAGCTTGCAGAAACGCAACCGGGAATTGGAGGCGGAAATCACCGGGCGCAAACGGGTCGAAAAAGCGCTGCGCCGGAGTGAGCAGCATTATCAACGAGTGTTCAACGAGGCGCAGGCCATGCAGGAGAGTTTGCGGAACCTCTCCAACAAGATTCTCTCCACGCAGGAGGAGGAACGCCGGCGCATCAGCCGGGAATTGCATGATGAAGTCGGCCAGTCCCTGACGGCCATCAGCGTGACGCTGGCCACGTTGAAAAACAACGGCACCGCCGGTGCCGCCGCCAAACTCGCCGGCGCGCAGCGTATGCTCCGGGAGACGATGGAGACCGTGCATGATTTCGCACGCGAACTGCGTCCGGCCATGCTGGACGAGCTGGGGCTGTTGCCGGCATTGCGGTCCTACTTGAAAGGGTTTGCCGGCCGCACCGGGATGCGCGTTCATTTTCACGGCAACCCCATCGCCGAAAAGCTGGAGAACAATCAAAAGACCGTCGTGTTCCGAATCGCCCAGGAATGTCTGACCAACGTGAGCAAGCACGCCCGGGCCAGCCAGGTGGTGGTGGCGATCCGCAAGTTCAAGGACGGTATGTGCATGGAGGTCACGGACAACGGCCGTTCGTTCAAAGCCGACGCGGTCAATGCCGCCCGGAGCCAGGGACGGCTCGGCCTGCTGGGCATGCAGGAGCGGGTGCGCCTGGTCAACGGCCAGTTCGCGGTCAAGCCGCAGCCGGGCAAGGGCACCAGCGTTCGCGTGGTGATTCCCTTCGACGGCGACGGGCACCGGCTCATCGGGACGACAAAAAATGGTTCGCCCCGCGCGCGCCCGCAACCATTGATCAACAAACCTTAATCCCATCCTAGAGGCTGTTATGGAAAAAATCAAAGTTCTACTCGCCGATGATCACACCGTGGTCCGGCAGGGCTTGCGCGCCTTGCTGGCAGCGGAAACGGACATGACCGTCGTGGGCGAAGCCGACACCGGGCGGCAGGCGCTGCGACTGGCCATCAAATTAATGCCGGATGTCGTGGTGATGGATGTCGCCATGCCCCTGCTCAACGGCCTGGAAGCCACGCGGCAAATCATCAAGGAAGTCCCCGGCACCCGCGTCCTCGTGCTGTCGTCCTATAGCGACGACGAATATGTGCGCCAAGTGACGGAGGCGGGCGCGGCGGGTTATTTGCTCAAGCAGACGGCCGCCGAAGATTTGATCCGCGCCATCCGGGAAGCCAAAAGCGGCAATGCGTATTTCAGTCCGGCCATTTCCAGACGCATGTTGGAAAACTACCGCGAGGCGTTTTTGACGGGATCCCCGCCCCGGACCAAGGCGGACCGGCTGACCTCGCGCGAGGCGGAAGTGTTGCAGCTCGTCGCTGAAGGCAAGGTCAACAAACAAATTGCCGCCGAAATTTGCGTCAGCATAAAGACCGTGGAAAAACACCGCCAGCAGGTGATGAACAAACTGAACATCCACGACGTGGCGGGCCTGACGCGCTACGCGATTGCCAAAGGCATCATCGAAAGCACCGTCAGTCCGCAGCTCGAAAATATCACGGCTCCTGCGAAATCCGATAAAACCGCTGCGGCACGCCGTTTGTAACAAAATCTGTCCATGAAGTGATGGGTGAACTTGCATTGAGCGGGCCGCTCAAATCCGTTCAATTTGTGTAGGCAAGATAATAACGCGCTGATGTCGCCGGTGCGGGTGAACATAAATACGCCGTTGTTCGTGGTGCCGGCCACCGCCAGCGGTTCAGTGGCGGCGACGCTCACGGACGCCGTGCCGTTGGTCGGATAAAATTTGTCGCGGCAAAAACGCGCCGGCCGTCCGGCCACTGCGCCTCGGCTTCAATCCATTGCGTCGCGTGATTTGTCGGCGTGAAAATAAAATTTGTTCCAAAGGCCGGCTCCTGATTTTGCGCCTCCCACACGACACGCGCTTTCGTCAAATCGAAATCCGGAACAATGAGCGTGGCCGTGGCGGAACTGGAAATTGCCACAACGGCGGGCAGGACGATTTGCGCCGGGGCGGACTGCCATGACTGCGTGGCGATGGAAGTTTTCGCCATGAGAAACGCGGCGCTCGCGAGTTGCCGCGCCGCGTTCACGTCGGTCATTTCGGTCTGCACATTCCAACTGTCGCCCCAGCGGTCGTAAAACGGATACGGCGCGGCGAACGCACCGTCCGCCGGAAAACAAAGCGCGCCCAGCTCGCTTTGGTAAAGCGAAAGATAATCGAAGCCGGCGACAATGTTGCCGACGGGAATGCCCGACGGCGGCAGCACGCGGCGGTCGTTGAGCGCGTATTGGTTCACGATGTCGCGCTGCCGTTTCCAGCCGAGTCCCTCGACGAAACTGACGTTCACCGGATTGCAGCCGCCTTCGTAATTCAGGTTGCCCCAAATGGCCTCCAGAAATTTCGGGCGCGGATCGTTGAGCGGCGGATAATCGTCCAGCGCCGATGCAACGGCGAGGTCGAAGGCCTGGTCCATCGAAAAATACCAGCCGCCGCTGCGAAACTTTTTTGTCTCCGCCGGAAAGCTGCTGCCGTAGGCGGATTGCTGCGACCAGCGCCATTGATCCTGCGCCGCCGCGACAATTTCCGTCTCGCACTTCGCCAGATAATTCGAATCAACCTGCGCCGGCTCCAAACGCCCGCTGCGCGCGGCGAAGGCGTAACTGCGGATCGCATTGCCGCAACTCGCATACATCCGCCACCAACTCCAGCGAAACGTGTCCGGGTCGGCCGGATCGGGAAACCACGCGAACAATTGCTGCTGATAGCGCGGGTCGCCGGTCGCCAGAAACATTTCGCACGCTGCCCAGGCGAGTTCGTCCTTGTCGGTGAAATCATCGCCGTAGCTCAACAACTTTTGATACGCGCCGGCCTTGCCGCATTTCGCAATCGCGTTCGTCAAAAATTTCCAACCTAGCTGTGCCTTTGCAAAATAATTAGTCGCCGCCTGTGGAAATTGCTGCTTGAACAGCGGCGACGACGAACATTGCGCGAGCGCGGCCACGGCGGCGGCGGTGGCGGCAGTGTTTTTCGGCCAGACCATCTGCGGGTCGCCGTGGTCGGGCAGCACGTCGTTTTCGTATTCGCGGTTGCGCGGATACACCAGAAAATAAAATCCGCCGTCGGCGTCCTGCATCTTCGCCAAAAAATCCGCCTCCCATTTCGCCTCCTGCAAAAAATCACTTTTTCCATCGCCGCTTTCGGGAATTCCCAGATTGTCCAGCGCACCGACGCCCGGCAATGAATCGGCGGCGAACACGAGCAGATGAACAAGCTGCGCGCTGTTGATCGTGTATTTGCTGTAATCGCCCGCATCGTGATGACCGCCGGAAACATCCACCGTTCCCGTGTTCACAAACGGAAAAAGTTGCGCCGTTTCGTTCGTGAGCAGCGGCGCGGTTTGCGACGGATTGTTTGAATTGATGCCTGCGCCGTAGCCGGCAATGATGTTCCACGCGTTGGTGAACTGCGCCTGCGGACTCGGCACGTTCGCCGGCGCGGTGTGGCAGGCGTCGTGGACAAAGCGCGTGAACGGAAGTGAATTGCTTGTGCCGCAACGCTGCTCGTAAAGTCCAAGTTCATAGGCGCGCGCAAACGCCGCCGCGATGCCGTCATCAATAAAAAATGGATGCGACGCGCCGAGGCCCGGCACGGCCACTTCGTATTCGCCCGGCGTGGTAAAACCGCTGAAGTCCGCTTCAAAAACATTTTGATATGGCAACGGCGCGTAATTATAACCGATGTCCGGGCGCGGATTTAATTTGCCGCGGAACGCCACCGCGCCGCTGTGCGCGTCCACGATTTGAAAATTCGTGGAGGTAATTGTCATCTCGCCAAGGCTGCCGAGATAGTAACCGACCATCGCTTTTTTCGGCATCGCCGGAACGTAGCCAACTTGATTGACGTGGATCGCCGGACTGAAGCGCAGCGGATTCGCCTTCGCGGTGAACCGCATCAGCGGCGGCCAGAGCAAGGCGTCGGGATTCACCACTTGAACGGTTTGGTTGTCGGCGATCGGGGTCGCAAGTTGCAGATAAAGATTGTTGTCAATCCGCAGATCATAGCTGGCCAGCGGCGCGTAAAGCGGACGGCGCTTGAATCCCACCGCCGCGACGGGAACCGTTTTGCCGTTCACCAAAACCACGAACTCCGACGCGCCCGGAAGCATCGGCTGACCCTGCGCGCCCACGAAATTCCACTGGCCGACGCCCGACGCCAGCGCTTTGGTCGTGATCAGTTTCACATCCAGCAGATTTGCGGACAGGATGTGCAGTTCGTTTTGCCCCACCAGCGGCAGGCGGAGCGAAGCGTCGTTCGTCAGCAGTGGAGACACCGGCGCGGCACCGGCGGGGCGTCCGCCCAAGAAAACGGCGCCGAGGCAGACAAAAACAATCCACGCGGTATTTTTCATCGCCTTGAAAATCAACTTTCGTTGATGCGTTCAAACCTACCGTTTTTATTGCCAGCGCCTAGTGGGGTGAAATACTCAATGGAGGCGGGCGAATCACCCAGTCCACAAAATGACCCCTTCCCTCGGCTGGCGAAACAAGTGGAGGTTTGAACCCGGAGGTTCGCTTTCCCGGAGGAACGAGAAATTGGGTGGGGCGAGGCTACGGACGAGCCAGGCTTGGCGCTCAAAGCGTTTCGACGACGGCTCGCGGGGACGCTCGCCCCACCAAAATCCAGACTGCGTCACTGCCTAGTTTGTCACATACACCACATAGTAGCGCTGCGTTTTGTTGCTGGCGGTCATGTCGGCGTAGGACGTGCTGGTGCCGGTGGCGGTGATGAGGCCGCTCAAGTCCGTCCAGATCATGTCGCTCAAATTATTCTTGCAGGCGACACGGTAGATTTTCCCCGCGACACTGTTCCAGGTGACTTTCATGTTATGACCGGGAGCGTTGCTGATGTTGCTGGGCACGCTGTTGCCAGCAATCGTCACGGTCGCGCTGTTCGCCGAACCGGCGATGTAGGCCGGGTTCGCGGACAAAGCGAGCACGGCGGTTTCCGTGCCGACATAGCTCGTGCTGGACTTGGGCGTGACGGTGAGCGTGGCCGAGGCCGCGCCCGCCGGAATCGTCACCGACGTGGCGAGCGAATTGTAATCGCCGCCGTTCGCCGCCGTGCCGGTGAGGGAATAATTCACGGCCAACGCCGCGCTCGTGCTGCCGGTGCGCGTGAGGGTGACCGTGCCGGGATCAAGGCCGACGCGCGAGGCGCTGGCATCCGTGGCCGCAACGGTGACGG
>Ga0209488_10003096_pt1 | contig 13438 bp, 12 predicted proteins | sample Rivendell_Oct201_8_FD_188349 | JGI IMG/M metagenome (GOLD analysis project Ga0209488, IMG submission 188349) | Vadose zone soil microbial communities from the Eel River Critical Zone Observatory, Northern California, USA -... | ecosystem: Environmental > Terrestrial > Soil > Vadose zone >...
GGAAGCTTTGAGGTCACAATCTGTGACCTCAAAGCTGCCCATTCTTCGCCGGTCAACTGAATCATGAAGTCTGGCGGGAAACGCTCCAAATTGCGCTTTACCGCTTGCAGGAGCGCTTTAGTAGCAACACCGTAGAGAGCAGCGATATCTGAATCCAGCAGCACACGGTGGCCGCGCAACACCAGGATGACACCGGCAATGTCATCGAGAGGCGATCGGGACTTCGCACTTGCCATGATGGCTTGTAGCGGCTTTGCCGGCGTGCTGCACGCGACAATAATGGCTCATTTGATCAAATTTACGGCAGAGTCGTTCAATCACGGCTACCGGGGGCTCCCCGGAAGAAAGGCCGGCCAGTAAACTCAATCAGTGGTCTCATTAGTCCCGCTTGCCCCGAGCATCCATGCCTCTTCGACCGCGAGTCCTCGCGCATACACAGGCACGGAAACCCGTTGGCACAGCATGGCAAGCTCGCTCGCGGAGAGGAACTCGCTCAGAACCAAGAAATCAGCACCGGCATCGGCGATCACGGCAGCCTCCGCCGTGCCCCTGCAAAACACACCGCGAAGCCGATTGTCACGGTTGATCCCGTCACCGACGGTTGGGTGCCCCAACAAACTCAAGTCGCTGACGGTGTAAGACCGCCCGGACATCTGCATCAACCTCTCCGGCAACCGCAGCGCCGCCACGATAGGCCTATCCGCCGGCAATAGATCCGCATTCGCCAGCTCGTCCTGGGTACACCAGCGCAGTGCCTGACCGTCGAGCCCTTGGGGTTCGCCGCTATAACGCGCTACGACCCATATGTCGAGAAGGACCTCGCGAGACGGGTAGGCGTGACGCACGCGGATCAGGGGCCGGGGCGTGGATATGGTGATTCCAAGTTCTTCGCGCAACTCCCGCGCGAGTCCCGCCAGGCGTTCCTCGCCGGGCTCCAGCTTCCCGCCGGGGAACTCCCACCCGCCCGCCAGGTGCGTGCCCGCCGGACGCTGGGCGATCAGCACGCGGCCCGTCGTGTCGATCACCGCGGCGGCAACGACATGGACCAACGGGCTGGGAATATCCCGGCTCAACGGGCTCGCCGGACTCAACCGCTCGCTTGCTGAAGGGCGCCGTGGCAGTGCTTGTACTTGCGGCCGGACCCGCAGGGACAGGGTTCGTTTCGTCCCACCTTAGGTATAGGGCGCACGAACGGCGCGACGGCAGGAGCGCTCGACCGCGGATCCATTTCCATGACATTGCCGCCGGACTGCGGCGGGTCGCCGCCGGGGTCGCCGGCTCCAGGCACAGCCCGAATCGGTGAAATCGCTTCGGCGTGCTGCGTCTGCAGCGCACGCGCGAGCCGGTGCTGCCGCTCCAGCTCCTCGCGCTCGATCTCGGCCTGGCTGCGCACCTGGATCTTGGACACCGTGGTCACGGTGTCGAACTTGATGCGGTCCAGCATCGCGGAGAACAATTCGAATGCTTCGCGCTTGTATTCCTGCTTCGGATTCTTCTGCGCATAGCTGCGCAGGAAAATGCCCTGCCGCATGTAGTCCATCGCGGCGAGATGCTCGCGCCAGTGCTGATCGAGGGTACGCAGCATCACTTCCTTTTCGATGTAGCGCATGACCTCGGGGCCGACGCTGGCCTGTTTCTGGTCGTAGGCCTGTTCGAGCGCGGCGACGATCTTGTTGCGCAAGCCCGAACCGTCGCCGGCTTCTTCGGCTTTCACCCAGGTATCGATGGGCAGCACCGGACCAAAATCCCGCTCGATGGCCGAGCCTAAGCCGGGCGCGTCCCACTGCTCCTCGGGCGCTCCGCCCGGTACATATTGGTCCACCAGCTGGGCGACCACGTCCTCGCGAATCCCTTTGACGGCCTCGGCCACATCCTCTGCGCCCATGAGGTCCGTGCGCTGTTGATAGATCACGCGCCGCTGATCGTTCGCGACGTCGTCATATTCCAGCAGCTGTTTGCGGGCATCGAAATTGTGCTGTTCGACCCGCCGCTGTGCCCGCTCGATTTGGCGAGTCAGCATGCCGCTTTCGATTGCCTCGCCGGCTTTCATGCCGACGCGGGTCATGAGCGCCTTCATGCGCGTCGGGTCGCCGAAAATGCGCATCAAATTGTCTTCGAGCGACAAGTAGAAACGGCTCGAGCCCGGATCGCCTTGACGGCCGGAACGGCCGCGCAATTGATTGTCGATGCGCCGAGATTCATGGCGCTCCGTGCCCACGATGTGCAGGCCGCCGGCGGCCACCACCTGCTCATGCCGTTCGCGCCAGTCATCGTGAATCTGCTTGAGCTCAGCCTCGTTGGGATTCTCGATGGCGTCGATCTGCGCCTGCGGACTGCCGCCGAGCACGATGTCCGTGCCGCGGCCCGCCATGTTGGTGGCGATCGTGATGGCACCGGGACGGCCGGCCTCGGCGACGATGTGTGCCTCACGCTCATGCTGTTTGGCATTGAGTACTTCGTGCGGAATCTTCGCGCCCTGCAGCAGCTTGGCAAGGCGCTCCGACGTTTCGATCGAGGTGGTTCCGACCAGCACCGGCTGGCCGCGCTTCACGCAATCCTGGATGTCCTCGAGGATGGCCTGAAACTTATCCTGCTCCGAGAGAAACACCAGATCGGACTTATCCTGGCGGATCATCGGTTTATGGGTCGGGATCACCACGACTTCGAGACCATAGATCTGCTGAAATTCGAACGCTTCGGTGTCGGCCGTGCCGGTCATGCCGGACAATTTCGCGTACAGCCGGAAATAGTTCTGGAACGTAATGGACGCGACGGTTTGATTCTCTTCGCGAACCTTGACGCCCTCCTTGGCCTCGACCGCTTGATGCAGACCATCGGACCAGCGCCGTCCCTGCATGGTGCGGCCGGTGAACTCATCGACGATGATCACTTCCCCTTGACGCACGATGTACTCGACATCGCGCTTGTACAAGGCATGCGCGCGCAGCGCCGCATTCAGGTGATGCATGAGTCGAATATTGGTGGCGTCGTACAAGCTTTCGCCGTCGCGGAGCAGGCCGATCTCCGCCATCAACTCTTCGACCTTCTGATGGCCGTCTTCGGTCAGCGTCGCCTGTTTGGTTTTTTCATCCACGGCATAGTCGCCGGGACCGTCTTCGACTTTCTGCCGGGTCAGGCGCGGGATCAGCGCGTTGATCTTGACGTAGAGCTCGGTGCTTTCCTCGGCAGGACCCGAAATGATCAAGGGCGTGCGCGCCTCGTCGATCAAGATCGAATCGACTTCGTCCACGATGGCAAAGGCCAATTTGCGCTGTACGCGATCCTCCAGACGAAACGCGAGGTTGTCGCGCAGGTAGTCGAAGCCGAATTCATTGTTCGTGCCGTAGGTGATGTCGCAGGCGTACGCCGCGCGCTTCTCGTCCGGCGACTGAGCGTTCTTGATGACGCCCACCTCGAGTCCCAGAAAGCGGAACACCGGACCCATCCACTCCGAGTCGCGCTGCGCCAGGTATTCATTGACCGTGACGACGTGCACGCCCTCGCCGGTGAGAGCGTTCAGGTACGCCGGCAGGGTGGACATCAGCGTCTTGCCCTCGCCCGTGCGCATTTCCGCGATCTTGCCGGAGTGCAGCGCGAGGCCGCCGATCAGCTGCACGTCGAAGTGACGCAGGCTCAAGCGGCGGCGCGACGCTTCGCGCACCAAGGCAAAGGCCTCGGGAACCAGATCGTTCAGCGGAGTACCGGCTGCAAAGCGCGCCTTGAGTTCCCGCGTCTTTTCGGGGAATTGTTCGTCCGGCAGAGCGCTGATGCTCGCCTCGAGGGCATTCACCGCCGTGACGGTGCGGCTCAGCTCCTTCACCAGGCGCTGATTACGGCTGCCAAATACTTGCGTCAGAAGCTTCCACACGCGGGGGAGTCCTCGAGAAAACTGGGTATTGTACGGATAGACCGGAAGAGCAGGAAATCGTTTCGCAGGAACCCAAACCCAAGCTCGGGCACCGAGCTTGGGGCGCCGGCATGGGACTCAATCCCTTGACGATCCTCGCCCCTAACGATCCTCGCCGATAAAGCGCAAGGGGTCGACCTGGGTGCCGTTTTTGAGCACTTCGAAGTGCAAGTGGGGCCCGGTGGATCGGCCGGTTGACCCCATCAATGCGACCTCTTGACCCTTTCGAACCATATCGCCCTGCTTGACCAGGATTCTCTCGTTATGGCAGTAGCGCGTCGCCAAGCCATTGCCGTGATTGATCTCGACCATTTCGCCGAAACCGGAGCGCTCGCCCGCGAAGGTCACCAGACCCGCCGCAACCGACGTTACCTTGGTGCCCTCCGGACCCGCAAAATCAAGACCCTTGTGCACAGCGGAATACCCGGTAAAGGGGTCCGCACGGCGCCCGAAATAGGAGGAAATCCACCCGTCCTGCACCGGCCGACCCTCGGGGTAGACCTGCTTATTGAGCTCCCGGGTCAGAATTAGGTTCTCGAGCACGCCCAACTGCTGCTCGCGGCTGGATAACTGGGTCTGCAGGTCGTCCACCATGGCTGTGAGGTTCGGGATTTGGGCCGGCTGACCGTCCGCACCGCTTTCGGCGCCGCCCAAGGCGGGAGGATTGCCGAAATCGAATTCCCCATCCTTCAGGTTGGCCATGCGGGTGAGGCGTTTGCCCAAGGCGTTGACCCGGATGACGTTGGCGTTCATCTGGCCGACGCGCAACGCCAAGGCATTGACCTTCTCCTGTAGGGCGCGCTTGACTTCTTCGATCTGGGCCTGCTGGCGCAACAGGTCGGCCGACCAATTGCCTAACTGATCGATGGGATTGGCCGAATGACGCGCACCCAGACCGACCCCCACGGAGAACGCGCCCCCCACGACACCGAGCACCGTGAGTACGGCCGCCGCCACGATCAGGGGGTGACGCAGGTCAAATTGCTTAACTCGACCCGACTTACGGCCGACTATTATGACATTCATGCGGATAGTTCTTCCAAAGCCGTCGTGCTTCAAAACGGTGCATTATGTCCAACGGAAGATCAGACCATGCCCCGAGCGATGGGGGTAGACTATGCAGAAAGTTGACTCAAAACAAGGATTTCCGCACGGTTTTCCGAACCAGTTCACGTCCATTTTTACTGTTGCAATGCAAAATCTTAGAAGTGTCAGTGACTTAGTGTCACGAACTGGAAATAAACTTACTGCGCTCAAAACCCGGGCACAGGAGAGGACGCTGGTCGTCGAGCAAGTTCGGGCAACTCTCCCCGCCCGGCTCGCGCTGGCCGTGGCCAGCGCCGGCATCGAACAGGGGCGGCTGACCATCGGGGTGGTCGGCGCCGTTTGGGCCTCACGCCTGAGGTATCTGACCGAATCGGTGAAAAAGGGCGTCAGCAGGTCGATGGGAATTCCCATTCTCGCCGTCAGAGTAAGAGTGGTGCCGCCGCCGACTTGAGTAGCGCGCGAATGTAGCTACGCGCGGCGCCGTGATCAAGGCTGCGTGCCGCAAGGGCGCAGACTTGCAACCTTAAGCCCGCGCCGTCGCCGCGGCCGCGGCCACATAGGAAATCGGTGCGTCCGCAAGGCTTTCGAAAGTCACTTCCTGCCAGGCACTCTGCCTGCTGATGAGGGCGCGAAGCAGCTTGTTGTTGAGCGCATGCCCCGACTTGTAGCCGCTGAATTCGCCGATCAAGCTGTGCCCCAACAGGTACAGATCGCCGATGGCGTCGAGAATCTTGTGCTTCACGAATTCATCTTCGTAGCGCAGGCCGTCTTCGTTCAACACCCGATAATCATCGAGGACGATGGCATTATCCAAATTGCCGCCGAGCGCCAGATTGCGCGCCCGCAAGCTCTCCAAGTCGCGCATGAAGCCGAACGTACGCGCGCGGCTGATTTCGCGTAAGAACGAGGTGGTCGAGAAATCCATCGACGCGACCTGGGAGTGTTTTTTGAAGGTCGGGTGATTGAATTCGATTTCGAAGTTCACTTTGAAGCCGTCATATGGATCGAAGCGCGCCCACTTGTCGCCATCCTCGACCTGCAGGCTTTCGAGGATGCGCGTGAAGCGCTTGGGAGCCTTTTGCTCCTCGATGCCCGCCGACTGCAACAGGAACACGAAGGGCCCGGCGCTGCCGTCCATGATGGGGACTTCGCCGGAGCTCACCTCGACCAGAGCGTTATCGACCCCCAATCCCGCCAAGGCTGACAGGAGATGCTCGACGGTGGACACTTTGACGTCGCCCTTATGTAGGGTCGTGCCCATCGTGGTGTCGCCGACATTGTCGGCATGGGCTTTGATATCGACCGGGTGATCCAAATCCGTACGGCGGAACACGATGCCCGTGTCCGGCAGCGCCGGGCGCAGGGTCATCAGGACCTTCTTCCCCGTATGTAACCCCACCCCCGTGGCCCGAATCGAATTCTTGAGTGTTCTCTGATTCAGCATCGTAAATGAAACCACGTTTAATATTATGACAAAGGTACCACAGGGTTCATCCCGGCCTGAACTCAAAATTCGATGATTCTAGGAACAATGACTCCGACTATGTCGCGCACGCTTAAGTTCGCGTCTATTGCGGCGCGTGACTTGTACATTGCCTGTCGTTTTAGGCAATCCATGACATTTCTTTACATTGGCGAGCGGCCGACGGGAATGGGCTCCCTCCTCCCCAAACCGGCGCCCCCGGAGAATCCAATCCCCGCGGGCGCCAAAGCCTGGAATGTACTGCCCTGATCCTGCTCGGCCAGTGGCCGAGTTAGTCCGCCTGGCGGCGCAAAAACGCTGGGATATCCAGCAAATCCTCCGATTCGACTTGCGTGCGAAGACCGTCGCCCACGGCGCGCTGCCTCTGCACCGTCGGCTTGTCCAACATGGCGTAGTCGGTGGGCGCCATCGGCGATCGGGGCCGCACCATCCGCATGGTGAGCGGAGGTGCAATGGCCGCGGCAGCGTGCGCCTGACTCGGTGCCGGCCGTGCCACGGGCACAGGCTTGCCCAACCCGGTGGCCACCACCGTGACCCGGATCTGGTTGGCCATGTCGGGATCGATCACCGTACCCACCACCACGGTGGCGTCGTCGGAAGCGAATTGCTTGATGACATTGCCCACCTCCTGGAATTCACCGATGGACAAATCCATGCCCGCGGTGACATTGACCAAGATGCCTTGGGCGCCCGAGAGGTTGATGTCCTCGAGCAGCGGACTGGAGATCGCCGCCTCGGCCGCTTCGCGCGCCCGGTCGTCGCCTGCCGCACTGCCCGAACCCATCATCGCCATCCCGGTCTCCGACATGACGGTGCGCACGTCGGCAAAGTCGACGTTGATCAGGCCCGGTCGCGTGATGAGTTCCGCAATCCCCTGCACCGCCCCCTGCAGCACGGTGTTCGCCGCCTTGAAGGCATCGAGCAGCGTGGTGCTGCTGCCCAGCACCGACAGCAGCTTCTGGTTCGGAATGGTGATCAAGGAGTCCACGTACTTGGACAGTTCCAGCATGCCTTGATCGGCCACGCGCGAACGCTTGTTGCCCTCCATCTCGAAAGGCCGGGTGACCACGGCCACGGTCAGGATGCCGAGCTCCTTGGCGACCTGCGCCACCACGGGAGCCGCGCCCGTTCCGGTTCCGCCGCCCATGCCGGCGGTGATGAACAGCATGTCGCAACCCTCGATGAGCTCGATGATGCGATCACGATCTTCCATCGCCGCCTGACGGCCCACCTCGGGGTCGGCGCCGGCGCCGAGGCCCTTGGTGATGTTGCAGCCGATTTGCAATGCGGTGCGCACCTTGGAGTGCTTCAGCGCCTGCGCATCGGTGTTGATGCAAATGAAATCCACGCCCTCGAGGCCTGCTTGGACCATGTGCGAAACGGCATTGCCGCCGCCGCCGCCCACGCCAAGCACCTTGATGACGGCGCTTTGACTATAAGAATCCATCAGTTCGAACATTCCGGTACTCCTACTATTTTGTTTAACAGGCACATAAACTGCAGTCTTAGCCTTCAAAAATTGCCTTGAAACCAGGCCTTCATTCGCTCGAAGATATTCTTCATGCCGCCCGCGAGCAGCGGCGCTTCCGTGCGTTGTCCATCGAGATTGCCCTTGGCGTAGAGCAGGAGCCCGACGCCGGTGGCATGAATCGGATTACTCACCACGTCCACCAACCCGCTGACGTACTGCGGCACGCCCAGGCGCACGGGCATGTGAAACACCTCCTCGGCGAGTTCGATGGCGCCTTCCATCTTGGAACTGCCGCCCGTCAGCACGATGCCGGTCGCCACCTGCTCCTCCAAGCCGGCGCGGCGCAATTCATCGCGGATCAAACCGAACAACTCCTCATAGCGCGGCTCGACGATCTCGGCGAGCGTTTGCCGGGCCAGACGCCGCGGCGGCCGGTCGCCCACGCTCGGCACTTCGATGGTCTCGTCGGGATTTGCCAGCTGCGACAGAGCGCAGGCGTACTTGATCTTGATGTCCTCGGCGTACTGCGTGGGCGTGCGCATGGACACGGCGATGTCGTTGGTCACCTGATCGCCGGCGATCGGAATCACCGCGGTGTGGCGAATCGCGCCGCCGCCGAACACCGCGATGTCGGTGGTGCCGCCGCCGATGTCCACCACGCACACACCGAGATCCTTTTCATCCTCGGTGAGCACCGCATAGCTCGAGGCGAGCTGCTCCAGGACGATGTCGTCGACGGCGAGGCCGCAGCGCTGCACGCATTTGACGATGTTCTGCGCCGCGCTGTCGGCGCCGGTGACGATGTGCACCTTGGCCTCGAGGCGCACCCCCGACATGCCGATCGGATCGCGGATGCCTTCCTGGCTGTCGATGATGTATTCCTGCGGCAGCACGTGCAGGATCTTTTGATCTGCGGGGATGGCAACCGCCTTGGCCGCGTCGATCACGCGCTCGACATCGCCCTGCACCACTTCCTTGTCCTTGATGGCGACGATGCCGTGCGAATTGAGGCTGCGGACGTGGCTGCCGGCGATGCCGGCGTACACCGAGTGGATTTCGCAGCCCGCCATCAATTCCGCTTCTTCCACGGCGCGCTGGATGGATTGCACGGTGGATTCGATATTGACCACGACGCCCTTCTTCAGGCCGCGCGAGGGATGGCTGCCGATGCCGATGATCTCGAGCGCACCGTCGGCCTTGATTTCGCCGACGATGGCGACGACCTTGCTGGTGCCGATGTCCAGGCCCACCAATAAATTCCGATCGGAACGCTTCGCCATGTATCGTTTGCTCTCTAGACGTCGGTATCGTCGGCATGTTTGGACGGTACCGGTGCCGGGACCGCGGCGTTGCGCCAGCCGATGGCAAAGCCATTGGAATAGCGCATGTCGACATAGGTAATTTCATTCAAGCGATGCGAAATGACTTGCGATGCCGTGTGGATGAAGCGGTCGATGCGTTCATCGACCTCGCGCCTTCCCAAGCGCACGGTCACCCCGCTGTCGAGATCCATCTCCCACGCGCCGCGCTCGTCGAGGCGCAGCGCCGCGATGCGCATGCCCGCTTCGAGCATTCGCCCCTGGACCGATAGGTAGCGCTGCGCAACCTGCGATTCCGTACCCTCCGGACCGCTGAGGCGGGGCAATTCCGCGGGCACGTGCGTCGCCGACCTCACGAAGAGTTCGCCGCGCGTATTCAAGAGACCCGACTCGCCCCAGCGCGCGGCGGCGGTTTGCTCGATCACGGTGACGTGCAAGCTGTTGGGCCAGCGGCGCTGAATGCGGGCGCGCTCCACCCAGGGCAGTGCTTCGACCGCGCGCTGAATGCCGTCGAGGTCCGCCGACATGAAGCCCGCCTGGCTGAACGGCGCAACGGCTTTTTCGATTTGACCGGGGGAGACGCGCTGAAAGCTGCCGTCCATCGAAATGACGCGCACCGGACGGTCGAGAGCCCAGGTGAGCGCGGCCAACCCACCGGCCAGCAGTACGACCAACGCGGCACGGCGCGTGTGGCGGCGCCACTCGAACCCGAAGGAGAGCCACTGCCGGCGGGGCTTCTCCATCTTGGGTTTGTTCTTGAACCGATTGCGGCGCCAGCTGAAGTTCCAGTTCATTTGCGCGCTCGCAGAAAACTGGTTTCGAGAACGCGCCACACCAGCTCGTCGAAGTCGATGCCGGATTGACGCGCCGCCATGGGCACCAGGCTGTGATCGGTCATGCCCGGCGTGGTGTTGATTTCGATGAAGTAGAACTTGTCCGTGGCGCGGTCGCGCATGAAGTCGACCCGGCCCCAGCCGGCGCAGTCGGTCACTTGGAACGCCGCGAGCGCCGCCGCCTGCAATTCGGCTTCGGCCTTCGCGTCGAGGCCGCTCGGGCAGTGATACTGGGTATCGTTGCGAAAGTACTTCGCCTGATAGTCGTAGAACTCGGTCGCCGGCTGGATGCGGATCGACGGCAGACCGCGATCGTGCAGCACGCCCACGGTATATTCGGCGCCGGTGACGAAGCTTTCGGCGAAGACGATGGGATCGATGGCGCGCGCCTCGGCGTAGGCAGGCGGCAATTCGGCGGCGGTCTTGACCTTGGTGATTCCGACGCTCGAGCCCTGCGAAGCGGGCTTGACCATCATGGGCAGGCCGATGCTCGCGAGCGCGCGCGGCAAATCCGCCGGGCTCGACAACACGGCATATTCGGGCGCGGCATATCCCGCGCCGACCACGACGCGCTTGGTCTTGAGCTTGTCCATGGTCAGAGCCGAGGCGAGGACGCCGCTGCCCGTGTAGGGAACCCCCAACCACTCGAGCGCGCCTTGCATCAGGCCATCCTCGCCCCCCGGTCCATGCAGGGCGATCCATACCCGGTCGAAGCCCTCGCTCACGAGGTTCTGCACGGGATGATCCAAAGGATCGAAGGCGTGCGCGTTCACGCCGCGGCGCAGCAGGGCCGCGAGCACCGCGTTGCCGCTCAACAGAGAAATCTCGCGCTCGGTGGAATCACCGCCGAGCAACACCGCCACCTTGCCGAACTCCACGGCGGAGCGGGCGCGCCGGGTGGCCGCCTTGGTGATGAGCAGGCTCATGCCGGTTCTCCGACGATGCGTACTTCGGTGTGAAGCGAAATGCCGTGAATCCGGGCGACCGTGCGCTGCACGTGCATGATGAGCGCCTCCACATCGGCCGCAAGCGCGTGCCCATGGTTGATGATGAAGTTCGCGTGCTTCAGGGATACCGAGGCATCGCCGATGCGAAAACCCTTGAGTCCGGCGCTTTCGATCAACTGCGCCGCGTGAGCTTTTGGCGGATTGGTGAATACCGATCCACAGCTCCACTCGCCGATGGGCTGCGTCTCCCTGCGCTTCTCGAGCAATTCGCGGATGGCATCGGGATTGACGCCGGGTGCGCGTTCGAACTCGAGCCGGGCGCCGATGAACCATTCGTTGTCCGGTCCCTTCACACTGCGATAGCCGATGGCATAGTCGGCGGCCTGCCGCGTATGCCGTGCGCCCCGGCGATCCAGTACATCGACCTCGATCACGTGGCGCCACGTCTCCCCGCCCCAGGCACCCGCATTCATCGCGAGCGCGCCGCCCAAGGTGCCGGGAATGCCGGCAAAGAATTCCGCGGGCCCTAATCCCCATTTCACGCACTGCCGGGCGATTCGCGCGCAGGGCACGCCGGCCTCGGCCTGGATGCGGGTCGCGCTCAAGCGTTCGAGGGCCCCCAGCGCGCCATGCGTCGAGACGACGGCGCCGCGGATTCCGCCATCGCGCACCAGGAGGTTGCTGCCGAGGCCGATCCAGAGCAGCGGCACATCCGGGGGCAGCTGGCGCATGAAGGCCGCCAGGTCCATGGCGTCGCGCGGCGTGAAGTAGAGATCGGCGGGGCCTCCCACGTGCCAGGACGTGTGCTTCGCCATGGGTACGTCGTGGAGGACGCGTGCGGCGAATTCGGGCGCCAATTCCGGCGATCGCTGCGCGCTCATGGCGGCGCTCCGGCCGCAATGCGGCTCTTGAGATCGTGGGCCACGGCGCCGATATTGCCGGCGCCCATGGTCAACACCACGTCGCCGTCCTGCAGTACGCCGCGCAAGCTATCGGCGAGATCGTCCACGCGCTCTATGAAGATGGGTTCGACGTGGCCGCGGGTGCGCACCGCGCGGCAAATCGCGCGGCCGTCGGCACCCGCGATCGGCGCTTCGCCGGCGGCGTACACTTCGGTCACCAGCAGCACGTCGCACTCGCTCAAGGCGCGGCCAAAGTCGTCCAGCAAATCGCGGGTACGCGTATAGCGATGGGGCTGGAAGACGAGCACGAGACGCCGCGTCGGCCAGCCCTGGCGCACCGCATCCAAAGTTGCCGCAACCTCCGTCGGATGATGCCCATAGTCATCGACGATCAAAGCGCGGCCGCCCGGCCACTCTATCTCACCCAATTGCTGCAGCCGCCGATCGATGCCCTGGAATTGCGCCAGTGCGCGCTGAATCGCGGCATCGGGCAGGTCGAGCTCGGTCGCGACGGCGACCGCGGCCAGCGAGTTCAAGACATTGTGCCGGCCGGGCAAGTTGATGGTCACGCTCAAGGGCTCGCGGCCGGCGCGCAGCGCTTCGTAGCGCGACTGCAGGCCGTCGCGCACCACATTGACGGCGCGAATATCCGCCTCCGGCGTAAAGCCGTAGGTGACGAAGGGGCGTGCCACGGCTTCGAGAATGCTGCGCACCTGTTCGTCGTCGGTGCACAGCACGGCGAGCCCGTAAAACGGCAGGTTGTGCAGGAAATCGACGAAGCTCAGTTTGAGCCGGGCAAAATCGCCCTCATGCGTCGCCAGATGATCGTTGTCGATATTGGTGACGATGGAAATCATCGGCTGCAAGTGCATGAACGAGGCATCGCTCTCGTCGGCCTCCGCCACGAGATAGCGGCCCGCGCCGAGCTTGGCGTTGCTGTCCGCACTCTTCAGACGGCCGCCGATGACGAAGGTGGGATCCAAGCCGCCTTCCGCGAGCACGCTCGCCACCAAGCTCGTGGTGGTGGTCTTGCCATGCGTGCCGGCCACGGCGATGGAGTAGCGAAAGCGCATGAGCTCGCCCAGCATTTCCGCGCGCGGCACCACCGGGATGCGCTTTGCGAGGGCGGCCGCGACCTCGGGATTCGACCGGTTGACGGCGCTCGAGACCACCACGACATCGGCCTCGCCCAAGTGCTCCGCCGAATGGCCGATGAAAATCGCCGCGCCCAGGCGCGCGAGGCGCTGCGTGACCGCGTTGGGCTTGAGATCGGAGCCCTGCACGGCGTAGCCCAGGTTGAGCAGCACCTCGGCAATGCCCCCCATGCCGCTGCCGCCGATACCGACCAGGTGGATGCGATGAATGCGGCGCATTCGATCTTCCATGCGCGTGCGATCGCTCGCGCGCGTGCGGTCGCCGGTGCGTGTTCGATCCCCGGTGCGCGGGAGTTCGCTCATGCGTCCGCTCCGGCCGCGATGCAGAGGTCGGCGAGTTGCGCCGCCGCATCGGTGACGCGCGAGCCGCGGGCG
>Ga0209488_10003097_pt1 | contig 13438 bp, 6 predicted proteins | sample Rivendell_Oct201_8_FD_188349 | JGI IMG/M metagenome (GOLD analysis project Ga0209488, IMG submission 188349) | Vadose zone soil microbial communities from the Eel River Critical Zone Observatory, Northern California, USA -... | ecosystem: Environmental > Terrestrial > Soil > Vadose zone >...
CGGGGACTAACGTTCAGCTGAACGACACGGCGCCGACCAGCGATCGCTGGAACTTCGCGAGCGCCGAGATAGTTCCGTAGCCATCGTCCAGCGCCACGCCCTGGACGTCACGCCGGCAATCGGCCGATCGTGCGCCACCGTCCCGAGGTACCCCGGCCCGGGGTCGAACGAGCGAATCCACCAGCCTGTCGGCGCGGCCGTCACGTCGACGGAATCCAATGGCCGCGACAAGCCTTCGCCCGTCGCTTTCAGGAACGCTTCTTTCCTGGTCCACGTGCCAAGAAACGCGCGGTCTCGAGTGTCAACCGGCAGCCGGCGAAGCTCGTCGGCCTCGCCATGCGAGAAGTACGTGTCCGCCAATTGCCCGGCGTCCGGCACGGCGCGGACCCGTTCGATATCGACGCCGCAGCGTCCGCCGGCCGCCACGACGCACACCGCCAGCTCGCCAGAATGAGAGACGTTGAACGCCAGATTGCCGGAGGGAACGTGAGGCTTGCCTCGCTCGCCGCGGACGAACGACACCGCAACTGGTGTCGACCCTAGATAAGCGGCAAGAATCGCTCGCACGCTCGCGTGCGCTGCCACGAATCGTGCGCGGAGCGTCGCCGTGGCAAAGCGATCGGCTCGGGCGAGCTCAGCGGTGTCGAGCACGGCCGACATCTCGGCGGCCGCGTCCGCGTGAATCGCCAGGTTGATCAGCCAGAGGTCGATTGTCCCCGGTGCTGGAGTCTGGAGGGTGCTCGCCGTTTCGCTCCGGTCAGGCAGCACGTCGAGCCCGTGCCTGCGCGCACTCGAGGGCGTCGCGCAGCTCCGCAGCCAGTTGGCTGACGTAGGGCTCCGACAGGATGCTCATGTGGTTGCCCGCGACGCGCCGCACCTCCACCGTACCGCGGGCGACGCGTCCCCAGCCAAGGTCGGGCTCATGGTTGCCCATCAGCGGTCGGCCGAGCGAGCGGAACAGCGTGACGTCTCCGCACTGCCCGGCAGGCTGATATCTGACGAACGCGTCGAAGTCCTTGCGATATAAATCCTGAATCGATGGCGGCAGCTGATCGAGACTCATCACGTCGTCCAGCACCGGCGCGGCCGACGCATCGAGATGATGACCGGACCAACGGCTGAGAACGCTGCGGCATCGGCGCCTGACGCGATCCAGGTTTGCTCGAATTGACGACTGGCGGCCGTCGTACCAGAGCCACGACGGAAGGTTGCGTAGCCGCCCGGTCAAGCGACTGAACCGGCTGACGTCGACTCGACATGGCGTGGTGTCGATGATCCCGAGGAACGCCACTGCTTTGCCCATCGCTTCGAGCTGCAGCGCCATTTCAAGCGCGACGCGCCCGCCATGCGAGTATCCGCCGATGTAGTACGGCCCGTCCGGGTGATACGCGATCATCTCGCGCACGTAGAACGCGGCCTGTTCTTCGATGCTGCGCAGGGGCTGGAGTGTGCCGGCGTAGCCGGGCGCGCGGAATGCGATGAAGGGTTGATCGGGCGCGACCCGCGCGGCGAGTGCGGAGTACGCGAGCACCTCGCCCCCCACGCCGTGCACGCAGAAGAACGGCGGCTTCGAGCCGAGTGGTTGAATGGGCACCAGCGAGATCCATCCCAACTGTGCTTGGCGCCCGTCGACGATGGCGGCGAGCTGGCACACGGTCCGCGCCTCGAACAGCGTGGCGAGGGCGAGCCGGCGGCCGAAGGTTTTCTCGATCCGGGACATGAGCCGAACCGCGAGCAGTGAATGGCCGCCGAGGTCGAAGAAGTCGTCGTCTGGTCCGACCGCCGGAACGTTGAGCACAGCCGCCCAGATGACGGCCATCTCCTTCTCGGTCGCCGACGCCGCCCGCCCACTCGACGTGCTCGCACGCGGCGGCGCCCCCGGAGCCGGCAGGGCCGCGCGGTCGACCTTTCCGTTCGGCGTCAAGGGCAGCACGTCGAGCTCGACGAACTGCGACGGCACCATGTAGGCCGGGAGCCGCTCGCGAAGATGGGATCGGAGCTCCTCGGATTCGGCGCAGCTGTCGGCCGACTTCACCACGTATGCGACCAGCCGCGGTTCTCCGGCCACATCCGTGCGAAGTGTCACGACCGCCGCCGAGACGGCTGGGTGCGACGACAGCGTCGCCTCGATCTCACCCAGCTCAATCCGGAAGCCGCGCACCTTGACCTGCTGGTCGAGTCGTCCGAGACATTCGAGCCGGCCGTCGCGGCGGAATCGCGCGAGATCGCCGGTTCGGTACAGGCGTGCGCCTGCGCGCCCGCTGAAAGGATCCGGTGCGAAGCGATCGGCCGTGAGGTCGGGCCGATTCAGATACCCGCGCGCGACGCCTTCACCGCCGATGAAAAGCTCGCCGGGAACGCCGGGCGGCACCGGTTGCAAGTGACGATCGAGAACGTAGACCTCCGTGTTGGCGATCGGACGGCCGATGCTCACCGGTTCGTCGCCGGCAGTGACTCGTTCGACCGTCGACCAGATGGTCGTTTCAGTCGGACCGTACATGTTCCAGACGGCGCGGACGCGGGTCAGCAGCTGGGCCGCGAGATCACGCGTCATCGCCTCGCCGCCGCACAGAATCGTCAGGTGCGGCTGTCCCGTCCACCCATCGTCCAGCAGCATTCGCCACGTCGCAGGGGTCGCTTGCATCATCGTGATCGCGGCGGCCTCGAGGAGACCGGCCAGGCTGGCGGGATCGGTCGCCTGCTCCCTCGTCGCCAGGCAGAGGCGCGCGCCGCTGATGAGCGGCAGGTAGAGTTCCAGGCCCGCGATATCGAACGAGAGCGTGGTCACCGAGAGAACGCGGTCGTTCGAGGTGAGGCCAGGCTCGTGTTGCATGCTTCGCAGCAGGTTCGCGAGGGAGCGATGGGTAATCTGGACTCCCTTCGGCCTGCCTGTCGATCCCGACGTGTAGAGCACGTACGCGAGGTTCGCGCCGCCGGCGGGCGACGGCCCGCGCGAGATCTCCGCATTGCGAATGGCGTCCGCCTCCAAATCGAGGCAGACAACGGCCGCGCGAGTGCCCGCCGAGACAAGGTGGCGAAGGCGAGTGTCGGTCAACACGAGAGGCGCGTCCGAGTCCTCGACCATGAACGCCAGCCGGTCCGGCGGAAACGCCGGATCGAGCGGCAGATAGGCGGCGCCCGCTTTGAGCACCCCCAGCAACGCCACAACGAGGTCGACGGAGCGATTCAGGCAGATACCGACGAGCGTCTCGGGCCCCGCGCCGCGCGACTCCAGGTAGCGCGCGAGGCGGCCGGATTGTTCATCGAGCGCGCGGTACGTGAGGCTCGCATCGCCGCACTGGACGGCGACGGTTGATGGAGACTCGCGGGCCTGGTGTTCGAACAGGGTCAGCACCGTGTCGTCGAGTCCGCGTTCGTCGCGCGTGGCGTTCCACGTGTGCAGCACCTTCGTCTGTTCGGCGCTGTCCATCATGGTGACGGCCGACAGCGCCACATCCGGATCGCGCGTGACGTGCTCGAGCACGTTGCGATAGTGGCCGTGGAGGGCGTCGATCGTGTCCGCGTCGAACAGCGCCGTGTCGTACGAGTACGTGATACGCCCCTCGACCTCCGGGTCAATCGAGACTGTGAGATCGAACTGCGCGCTCCGCCGCGGGAGCCTCGCCGGCCGCACCTGCAGGCCCTCCAACTGAAGGGGATCGACGCGCACGTTCAGTACGTTGAACAGAATCTGAAAGAGCGGCGTCCGGTTGGTGTCGCGGGCGAGGTGCAGTTCGCTGACGAGCCGCTCGAACGACAGGTCCTGGTTGGCGAAGGCGTCGAGCCCCGTGTTACGGACGCGTCGGAGCAACGTGCGAAACGCGGGGTCGCCAGAGGCATCCGTTCGAAAGACGAGCGTGTTCACGAACGTCCCTATCAAGCCTTCGACGGCGGGCACCGTACGATTCGCGATCGGAGTGCCAACGGCGAGATCGGACTGGCCGGTGTAGCGCGCCAGCACGGCCTTGAAGGCCGCCAGGAGCACCATGAACAGCGATGCCCGCTCCCGCCGGCCAAGCGAGGATGCTGCCCGCAACAGCTCAGGCGGCAGCACCATCGATCGGCGTGCGCTGCTGCTCGGTTGCGCCGCGGCTCTCGGACGATCGCCGGCCAGCTCCGTCGGCGGCACTCCGGCAACCTGACGTTTCCAATATTCGAGCTGTGCGAGCGCGCGGGGGCCATTCAGCCACTCACGGTGCGCGCTCGCATAATCCACGTACTGCACCGGAAGCTCCGGCAGATTCGGCGACCGATTCTCGATGTGCGCGTGATATAGCTCGCGGAGTTCCCGCGACAGGATGCCCAGCGACCACTGGTCGCACACGATGTGGTGAATGGCGAGCACGAGCAGGTGATCGTCGCTGGCCAACTGAATGAGGGACACACGACAGACCGGGCCTCGCTCGAGATCGAAGGGACGGTCGGCCTCTTCAGCGCCGCGCTCCAGCGCGAGCGCCTCGCGATCGGCGGCAGGCACGTCCTTCAGATCAATCACGCGAATAGCGACCTGCGAGGCTGGCTGCACTTGCGGCACGGGCTCGCCGTCCACGACAGGGAATGTGGTCCGCAGCGTCTCGTGACGGCTGACGATCTGGTCCAGCGCGCTCTGGAGCGCACCGAGGACGAGCGGCCCCCGGAGTCTCCACGACGGGGAGATCGTGTAGGCCGAGGATTCCGGATCGAGTTGGTGAAGAAACCAGATCCGGGCCTGTGGAATGGCGAGACGCATCTGGCCATCGCGCGGAACCGGCTTGATCACCAGCGGCGACCGCTCGGCGGCGCGGGTCGGCGCCTGGACGCTTTCCGCTTTTGTCGCCGAGCGTTCGAGCAGTTCAGCGGGGCTCACGTCGGTGGCCTCACGACACGCTCTGCAGACGTTGGTGGGCGTCGGCGTGCGGCAACGTGCGTTCGATCACAGACGCATCGACGGCAGCGGTCAGGTCGCCGATGGTTGGCGCGTCGAACAGGATCCGCACTGAGACCTCGACGGCGAACTGCTGCTGGATCCGCGCCATCACCTGCATCGCCTTCAGCGAGTCGCCGCCCAGCTCGAAGAAATCCTCGTCAACGCCGACCTCCGGTAGGGCGAGGACGTCGGCCACAATCCGGGCGACGCGCTGGCCGGTGGAGCCCAGGGGTTTGAGATCGGTCTTGCCGTTGGCCAACAGCGGGTTCCGCGCGCGATCGAGCAGACCCAGACGCTCTGCCAGACCGATCCGCTGGACCTTCCCCGTCGGACCCTTCGGAAGTTCGTCGAGGACAACGATCCGGGCGGGCACCTTGAAGAATGCCAGCCGATTGGCGACAAATCCACGCAGTTCACGTTGGTCAAGCTGCGCGCCCGGCCGGACGACCACGGCCGCGGCGACGGTTTCACCCAATTGCGAATCTGGCATCGCGAATGTGACTGCCTGCGTGATCGAAGGATGCTCCAGCAGCACATCGTCAATTTCGCGAGGCGAGATTTTCTCGCCCCCCCGGTTGATGATTTCCTTCAGGCGTCCAGTAATGAAGAAGTAGCCATCTTCATCCTGGTAGCCCTGATCACCTGTCCGGAACCATCCGTTGACGAACGCGATGGCATTGGCTTCCGGGTTCCGCTCGTAGCCTCCCATCACATTCGCGCCGCGCACGACGATCTCTCCAACTTGGTTCTGTCCAAGCGTTCGACCGTGCTCATCTATCACGGCGATGTCCACGCCGGTAGCGATGCCGACCGAACCGGGCTTCCGTACGCGCGGAGGGAGTGGACTGGCGGCAATCGGTCCGGAGGTCTCTGTCATGCCATACCGTGCGAGGACCGGGACGCCGAAGACACGCTCGAGTTCGGCAGGAAGGCCCGGGTCCATGGCGGCCGAGCCAGCCTGGATGAAGCGCAATTTGGATTGAATGGGCCCGGATCCCCGCTGGCGGGCCTGGTCGACGATGGCCCGCTGCATCGTTGGGACGGCGCCGTACCACGTCGGCTCGTACGCACGGAGCCAGTCGAGGAAATGTGGTGCGTGAAAGCCGGGGGTGCAGACGACCGATCCTCCCGCGTAGAGTGGCGACAACACGGCGCAGATTAAGCCGCCGACATGGAAAAGCGGCGTCACGGCCAGTGATCGATCGTCGGGGCCCAGCTCCACCACGGCAGCGTTCTGGTGCGCCGCTGCACAGATGTTTGCGTGTGTGAGAGGCACGAGCTTTGGCCGAGCCGTCGTTCCAGATGTGTGCAGGAGCAACGCGAGCGCATCGGGTGTGACGGAGGCCGATTCGCAAGCCGTTCCCGCACGTCGATCGCAAGACAGTTCGAACGCACCCGCATGGTCGTTCCGCCGACTCATTTCGATGACGGCGATGCCTCGCCTGTACGCGACGTCGACGACGCCGCCGATCGATCCCGCTGGTACCACGACCGCTCGTGCCGCCAAGCTGTCCAGGTGAAACGCAAACTCCCTGTCGCGATACGCGGGATTGAGGGGCGCCGCCACGGCGCAAGCCGCGACGGACAGAAACATCACCGCGGTGTCGGCGCCATCCGGGAGGACGATCGCCACCCGGTCGGTCGGCCCGACACCAAAGCTGCGGAGTGCCAGCCGCGTGCGTTCGGCCTGTGCGACGAGGGCCGCGTATGTCGCTGGCACCCTGTCAAAGGCCTCGATCGCAACCGCAGTCGGCCGGAGTCGCGCGTGGAAGGACAGGACGTCGGCAACTGTCTCGGGAACTGTGACGGTCATCTTGTGGACGTGTGCTGTTGTCGCAAGGTCGATGCCGCGACCGGTTCTTGGAGGACATATACCATTTGGCATACTTCCAAGGAGATACAAACGATTCGCCGGCCAGATGCAGCGGAAGTCGCCAATCCTGCGTACTTTTGTCGTCGGCTTGCGGCCATTTCGGACTCCTTCGCGAGCGCCGGCTACGGCACAAACACGACGTCGACCCAGTAATTGGTGCTGTTGTACGACTGGGTCGGAAACGCGGAGCCCCCGTAGAGATAGAGCCCGGTCGCGCCGTCGACGCCGTTCGCGAGAGCGTGCAGCGGCGCGTTGTCGACGCCGGCCACAGCAAAGTAGGCGCTGGAGTAGGCGTAGTTGCCGGCGTTCGTGTGATACGACACGACGTAGGTGGTATTGGCGGCGATCGTGACCGGCGTCGAGAAGGTGACCTGTTGCCAGCCGGAGGCGCTTTCTCCACTGAAGGTCGCCGTGGCCAGCAGGACGCCGGTGTTGGTCCACAGACTGCCGGTGTGCGCGCCGGTGTTGGTGGCGCCCTTGTAGAAGCGGACGCCGGTGATGGTGCCGGCGGTGTCCGCGCGGAAGCGCATCCCGAGCTCGACGGCGCCGCCGTCATTGGCGGCGGCGACAGCCGGTGTCGCCGCGGGGCTCCACACCGAGCACGGACACCCGCTGACGACGGCGGCCGTCGTGAATGACCAGGTGACCGAGGCGGCGAGGGCATTGCCCGCGACATCCTTCACGCCCGCGCTGCCGCCGAGCACAGTGGCGGTGTAGGTGGCGTTGGGCGCGAGGGCCTGCGCCGGCAGCAGCGTGGCGACCGACGGGCTGGCGCTATAGGAAATACTCGCGGCCACGATCGCGTTGGCGCTGTTGCGCAGCACAAACGTACTGCCGCTGACGGTGGCGGCCGAGAGGGCTTCGCTGAAGGTCGCGGTGACGGCCGTGCCGCTGCTGACATTGGACGCGCCTGCCGCCGGCGTCACGCTCGTGACCGTGGGCGGGGTCGTGTCCGGGCCGTTCGGCATGAACACGACGTCGACCCAGTAATTTCCTGCGAGAAACGTCTGGTTAGGAAACGTCCCTCCACCGTACTGGTACACGCCATTGCCGCCGCCCGCACTGTTGGAGAGCGCATGGAGCGGCCACTGGTCGACGCCGCTGTGGCCGAAGTAGAAGCTGCTGAATGAATAGTGCCCTGCGGTGGTGTTGTACGACGCGACGTACTGCACACCCGCAATCACCGCCACCGGCGTGGCAAAGGTGACCTGCTGCCAGCCGGACGCGGACTCGCCCGAGAAGGTCGCGCTCGCCAGCAGCTGTCCGCCGCTGGTCCACAGGTGGCCTGTGTGCGTGCCGGTGTTCAGCGTCGACTTGAAGAACCGCACGCCGCTGATGACGCCGTCGCTGTCGGCGGTGAACTTGACCCCGACTTCGACAGCGCCCGAGTCGTCGGAATCGACCTGCCACGGTGTCGTGGTCGACGGCCAGATGCTGCAGGGACATGAGCCCGGCACCACGTTCACCGTCACGTATCCGGTTGGCGTTTCGATGTTGCCGCTGTCATCGATCGCGCGGGCTTTGATCATCGTCGAGCCGAGAGCGGCGGGATTCCAGACGTACGTCCAGTTGCTCCGGCCGGTCGCCGCATGCCACGTCGCACCGCCGTCGACGGAAACTTCCACGGCGGCAACCACTCCCTGCGAGTCCGTCGCCGTGCCGGAGATGACGATGGGCGCTGACGCAGGGACATTCGCCCCCGCGTGCGGGCTTGCGATGATCGAGGTTGGCGCGTACGAGTCGGCACTGGGAACCGCCGGCGACAAGCCGGCCTGTCTGGTCGCTGGTTGCGCGCCCATGTCGGCGAGCAGGTTCATCGTTGCCTGCTGGATATTGACGTCGGCACTGGAAGAGGCGGTGTCGGGCCCGATGTCGTGATTGGGATCGAGTCCCCATACCCACTGGACCGTGCCTGCGCCGAACACGAGTGCACCGCTCGAGTGGCGATACAACGTGAGCGCATGCGTGACGGTATCGGGCACGTAGGTGTTGCCGAAATCCACGAGATGCTGAGGGACGGACACGGTCGTCGACGACATCCGGATCAACCCGTTCGGGCGAAATCCGTTGTCGACGTCCTCATCCCACTCGTACCCCAGCGTGTTAGTCGCGAGCGTCAGGACCTGGCCCGATCCGAGTGTCGCCGCGGCAGTATTCCTCCAGAAGCGCAGCAAGCCGTCGCTCTGGGGGATCTGGATCGCAGCTGACCCGCGATTGATCGTCGACATCTGTCCCGTCATCGCGTTCTCTGGACGATCTCCGTCCGCGGGCGGGCTGAACCGCGGATCCCGCGACGTGCCGGTCCATGTCTGCGGGATCGCTGGATCGATGTGCGCGGACACCGCCGTCTCTTTGTAACAGACCAGCGTCCGGTACGGTGTCCCGCTCCCGTCGACCGCGTTCTCCCACCGCGTCTTCCAATACGACTCATTGCCGCTCAAGAAACTCAGGTTCACTCCGGCGTCGCGAGCGGCTTCGACATTGGCGCGTTGCCCGGCCGACCAGTATTCGTCGTGCCCGATTGACAGAAAGACCTTGTGGTTCTTGATCAGCACACCGCGACGATCGCTGTCGACACCGGTGGTGTAGCTGACGTTGTATCCATTGGCTTCGAGCCATCTGACGGTCGGGTACTCGGTCGCGAAAACCCAGTCCGACGGGCCATAGCCTCCGGTCTGGCCCCGCGTCGCAAACGGACGGTTGTAGCTCACCTTCTTTGCTGGACCGGAGTTGCCGAGGTACAAGCTCGCTCCGCCATACTGGTTGTAGGCCTGCCAGGTCGTATCTGAGGTCTGGAGCAGCAGATCGGATGTGCTCTGGTCGTCCCGGACGACGAAAACGATGTGGCTGGCGCCGCCGGTGTCCGGCCGCTTGAGCCTCGCGAGATAAATGCCCGAGACCGCCGTGGCGGGTACCGTCCACGCCGTGGACACGGTCCAATTGCCGCAATCGACCAACTGAGTCGCCGCCACCGTCAGACATGCCGGCTGATTCTGGCCGGTGACCGTCGGGATGGTCGCCACCTTTCGCGCACCCATGCCGCCGTAGTAGCCGAGGCGATAGATATCGATCGAAAAATTCGCTGCTGTCGTCGTCACCTTGAAGCCAAGGGTGTCGCCCTTGTTCGCGCTGATGTCGGTGGCGAAGCCTTGAAGTGTGCTGTCGCCCGAGCCCGCGACGTCCCACTCGATTTTCGGATTACCGGCCTGCAGGTTCTCGCAGACGATCGGATTTGGTCCGCACTGCGCCTGGACGTGCGACCAGGGCGCCTGAATGGCGATGGCGAGCAGTGCAACGACCAGGCTGACCCGAAGGTGCAGGGAGGAGACGGAGCGAGTGTATCGAGGCATCGACAGTCAACCTGTCAAGGCCGATGCCAGCCCAAATACGGCGTCCAGGCCCGCCCACGTCAGGGCCGGCACTGTCGACATCTTCCTGCGGGTGCTGTAGTTGCCCTCTTGGCCGAGCGGGGCCGCTCGACACGATCGCGGCCGGCGGCGCCCACGTTGTAGTTCGACGCTATGGCGAGTTTTTCCGCCGTTACGGCCGAGACTTTGTGGACGGGCCGGAGACTTTGACGACCTGGATGACGAGGACGTGGTGGCCGGAGGAGCCCCGCCGGCCACCACGTTCAGCGTCGCCGCTGTTACTGACAGTACACGTCGTAGAAGATTGTCCCGGAGTTGAAGTTCGGTCCAACCTTGATCGAAATGGTTTGCGGCCCCGCTTTCGGCTGCGGTTGCCCGTTGACGTAGACCGCGCCGATCGTGCAACCCGGCTGGTTCGTCAGATCGAACGTGTGAATCCCGTCCTCGATGTCTTCGACGTGTGCCTCGTGATGTACATCGAGCGAGAGATTCTCATACGACCACTTCGCGTTCGCCACGCCGAGCGTGTCCGTCCAGAGCACCTTCCAGCCGTCGAGGATCGAACCATCCGTGCCGTGTGCCCGGCCGTCGATTTCGCGGGGCGAGCCGCCGACTTTGAAGTTGTCAGTCTTGCTGTACCGCGGAATGAATCCGTGGGCGTTCCCCTTGTTCTTGAACCCGCAGTCGACGAGCGACAGTTCGTGGCCCTCGTTCGCCGGGTTGAGCGCGTCGCAGCCGAGCAGAAAGTCCTCGACCGGAGTGACCCACACTTTGTAGACGCCGCCGGGATTTGGCGTGTCGTTGAAGCAGAGAGTGGGATGTTCCGGATCCCCGACACCGCCGGCACAGAGTTGGACGGTCACGGCTGGTGGGCTCGTCGGGTGTAACGAGCCGGCGCCGTGGTCGGCGTCGATGCCGATCGCATGCGCACAGCCTCCCGCCGGCGCGACGTTCACGATGACGCCGTTGGTCACGGTGAACTGGCGGCATCCGTTCGGATCGACCGACAGAAGCACCTTGCCGCTTGGATCCGTCACCTGGAACACGTAGACGCCATCCGGCAGTCCAGCCGCTCCGGCGGGCGCCTGATCGCCGGGTCCGCCATCCAGGTACACGTGCGGCTTGATGTCGTAGATGTTGTAGTTGACCCTGCTGCCATCCGGCAGCGTTGTGAAGATCGCGCCGCTCACGGGCGCATTGGCCAGCAGCTCGACGAACCCGATCGTGGCGAAGAGGGCGGCGCAGGCCGCAACGAGACTACGCTTCTTCATCATTTTCATCGTTCCCCTCCAGGAATGGTTTTTCACCACGCATAGTGCAACACGATTCCGTGTGAGGCCTGCGGACGATCGCAAGGTGTCAAGCAGATTTCAGAAATCGGAGGAGAGAAAAGTCTGATACCGCGGAAGGGTATGTCCCGGTTCGGGCGATGTTAGTCAGCCGAACGGCGTACTTGTAGGACAGAGCGGCCCAGGCGCCGCCGCAGACCTCTCTGAGGAGCATAATGACCGCCTCAATTGGAGTGGAGGGTCAGGTCAATGCGTTTTGCCACCTTGGTAGCGGGGCTGCTTCTTTTCGCGTCTTCTGCCGCCGCTCAGGAGTACAAGGACGCCACTCGACTCGGCGGCGCCACCGCCTTCTATCGACCGTCGCTGACTGATGTCGCCAGCCTGAAGCGGATGGCCCAGCGCCGGGGTATCGCAGACGACGTGCGGACCGTGCTTCGAGAGGCCGGTATTCCCGACTTGTCCGATGCGGTGCTGAGCGTCCTGTCTGGTGCGACGTCTGCAGACAGAGTCACGAATTGCGCGGATGCATCGCCAGTCGAAGGCGCGCTGGTCGACTGCAACGCGCCGGTGGGGTCGACGCTGGAGTGGATGTCGTACCGGCCTGTGGTTGGCGGAAAGCCCGTGCCCAGCCGGCTCGAGAAAGTCCGCTGGGCCGGACGAGCACCCTACGCGGCGTTCCTGTTCAGAATCACCATGAAATACCCGAAATTGCTCAATCTTTTAGTGGTCGTGCTGGCCTTGTCACTTGGAGTCGTCGGTTGCAAAAAAAAGCCTGTCGGTGTCACGCCGATAGCCGGAATGACGGGCAACATCCGTGGTTCCAATGATACCTCGGGTCCGGTAACCAGCGCTCCGCCGCTCGCTACAGACCAGAATCCAAACGTCCGGCCGATTCCGGATACGACGGCCGGCGGTATTGGTCAGAATGTGCGTTTCGATCCGGCTGCGATGAATTCAAACCCGACTTTTTTCGCAGCCAACACGGTCTATTTCGATTTCGACTCCTGGAATTTGCGCCGACAGGCGCCCGTGCACTATCGCCGCTTGCGCCAGCGCGAGCTTGCTCGGCCGCGAACCAATCTTGATTTTAAGCTTTGTGTTTAGCGCCATTAGCGTTCAACGCGGGCGCTTCTATTCGGGGTCGCTTTCGCTATCGTCGTCGTCATCGGCGTCGTCGAGGTCGCTGTCTTGCGCGTCGAATTCCGCGCCCAGCAAGCGGCGCGCGACTTCGGCGGCGAAAGCGGCGTCGAGGGTTTTGTCGTCGCGCTGTTTTAGCCCGGACAAAATGCGATGCAACAATTTGTTGGTCAAGCCGCGAGTCAGTAATTCGACTCGCTCGCGCTCCGCAGGTTCGAGTTGCGCCAGCCATCCGCGATGCCGCCCCATCTCGACGTCGCGCAGCCGCTCGATACTGTAGCGGATGTCCTTGATAGTCGGGGTCAGATCGAGTCCTTCGAGCCATTTCAGAAACGATTCGAGTTCTAGCTCGACAATCTGCTCGGCCTTTTCGGCTTCGCGCTCGCGATCGCCGAGCGAGCGCTGCACCAGCGCGCCGAGATCGTCGATGTCGTACAAGTAAACGTTCTGCATCGCGTTCAGGCGCTCGTCAAAATTACGCGGCACACCCATGTCGATCAGAAACATGGGGCGATAGCGGCGCTCGCGAATAACCGGTTCGAATTCCTCGGGCCCGAGCACCGGCCGGGTCGATGAAACCGAACCAATCAGCACATCAACCATCTTCAGATACGGCTTGTAATTCTCGTATGGCACCGCGGTGCCGCCGAGCTCGCGCGCGAGCGCAACCGCGCGATCGAAGGTGCGCGAGGTTATCAGCAGCGACTCGATTCCGAGCGCGCTCAGGTGGCGCGCGGTCAACTCCGCCATCTTGCCCGCGCCCATCAGCATCACGGTTTTGTCTTTGAGAGTGTCGAAAATCTGTCCGGCAAGACTCACCGCCGCGGTACTGACCGAGACCGCGCCGTGTCCGATTAGCGTGCCC
>Ga0209488_10003098_pt1 | contig 13435 bp, 13 predicted proteins | sample Rivendell_Oct201_8_FD_188349 | JGI IMG/M metagenome (GOLD analysis project Ga0209488, IMG submission 188349) | Vadose zone soil microbial communities from the Eel River Critical Zone Observatory, Northern California, USA -... | ecosystem: Environmental > Terrestrial > Soil > Vadose zone >...
CGACCGGGGCAAGGTCCTCACCCAGCTGTCGATCTTCTGGTTCTCGCAAACCGACACCTTTCAAGAGAACCACCTGGTCTCCGGCATGGTGCCCGACCTGCCGCCGGCGTTGAAGGATCATCGCGAGGAGCTGGCCGGCCGCTTCATGATCGTCCGCAAGGCCAAGCGCATCGACTTCGAATGTGTGGTCCGCGGGTACCTTGCCGGCAGCGCGTGGACCGAGTACCAGGAATCGCACACGCTGGCGGGCGAGCCGATGCCGCCGGGATTGCGTCAGAGCGAACGACTGGCCTACCCGATCTTCTCGCCCGCCACGAAGGCCGAAAGCGGCCACGACGAGAACATCAGCTTTGCGCAGCTCAAGAAAGAGCTCGGAGACGAGCTGGCGACCAAGCTGCGCGATGCGAGCCTTGAGCTCTACAAATTCGCTTCCGAGTTTTCCTCCCGCCGCGGCCTGATCCTCGCCGACACGAAATTCGAGTTCGGGATGATCGGCGACAAACTCATCCTGATCGACGAGGCGCTGACTCCCGACAGCTCGCGCTACTGGGATGGAGCAACCTACCAGGTGGGCACGACACCCGATTCATACGACAAGCAGTTCGTCCGTGACTGGCTCACTCGTGCGGGCTGGGACAAGGAATCGGACCCGCCGCGCCTCCCAGACGATGCTGTTGCCCAGACGCGCCTGCGTTATCTGACCGCGTACCAGCGCCTGGTCGGCAAGCCACTGTTCCCACCAAAACCAAGGAACGAAAGATGATCGCCCGAGTCATCATCACGCCAAAGCCAGTCGTCAACGACCCCCAGGGAATCACCGTGAAGCAGGGTCTTGCCTCGCTCGGTTTTCGCGAAGTCGGTGACGTGCGCATCGGCAAGTACATCGAGGTCAGCCTCGAGGCGAGCAGCGAGCACGAGGCCCGGCAGCGCGTCGAAGCGATGTGCAAGCAGCTGCTCGCGAACCACGTGATCGAGGACTATCGCTTTGAGATCGAGCCGGACGGTCACAAGCGCCGATGAAGTTCGGCGTCGTTGTATTCCCAGGAACATGGTCGGACCGGGACTGCGGTTGGGTGATCGACCAGGTCCTGGGCGCCGAGCTCCAGTACTTGTGGCACAAAGACGCGGACCTCAAGGGCTGCGACTGCGTCATCCTGCCGGGCGGGTTCGCCTACGGCGACTACCTACGCACAGGCGCGATCGCGCGGTTTGCGCCGGTGATGGAGAAGATCGGCGAGTTCGCCGACCGCGGAGGCCTGGTATGGGGAATCTGCAACGGATTCCAGGTGCTGTGCGAGGCAGGCCTTCTCCCCGGCGCGCTCATCCGCAACGCATCGCTCGAATTTCGCTGCCAGTGGACGAATCTGGTCGTCGAGCGGACAGACCTGGCATTCACCTCGCAATGCTCTGAGCGCGAGGTGATCCGCGTCCCGATCTCGCACGGAGAAGGGAACTACTTCGCCGACCCCGCCACACTGTCCCGCCTCGAGCAGCGCGGACAGGTGATCTTCCGGTATTGCGACGCCAACGGACGCGTGACCAACAGCGCCAATCCCAACGGCTCCACGCACAACATCGCGGGCATCGTCAACGCACGCGGCAACGTGCTGGGCATGATGCCCCACCCCGAGCGATGCGCGGAGCCGGAGCTCGGCGGCACCGACGGCCTGAAACTTTTCCGGTCGGTCGCGGCAAACGCGATGAAGGTTCTGGTTTCTTGAGGCTCGATTTACAGCCGCGGTCGGAGCCCCTCGGCGGATCTTCGGCGCCCAGCGGCCCCAAGCCTTCGGCTTGGGGGCCCCAAAGGTTCGTTGCGGCTTCCGCTCCTCGCTCACGCATCAACGGATGCGCTCGCTCCGGTGCTCGGCCGCGCCTAGCAGCCGAACCACCTGGACACCGAATCTCTCGCCGAGGTCTCCGCCCGTGGCTGTAGTCGACGAGCGACGCCTTCGGGAGGTGGCGCTCACCCCCGAGGAGTACCGGGCCATCGTCGAGGAGCTGAAGCGAGCGCCCAACGAGGTCGAGCTCGGGATGCTGGGAGTCCTCTGGTCCGAGCACTGTTCGTACAAGAGCTCCAAAGCGCTCCTGCGTCGCCTGCCATCCACCGGATCTGCGGTGCTGCAGGGACCGGGCGAGAACGCGGGCGCCGTCACCATTGGTGACGGCTGGGCGGTGGTCTTCAAGATCGAATCACACAACCACCCCTCGGCCATCGAGCCGTACCAGGGCGCTGCGACCGGCGTCGGCGGGATCATCCGCGACGTGATCGCGATGGGCGCGCGGCCGATCGCGCTGCTCGACTCGCTGCGCTTCGGTCCGCTGCCGGACTCCAGCCGCCACGTCGAAGGTGTGGTCGCTGGGATCGGCGGCTATGGCAACTGCATCGGCATCCCGACGGTCGGCGGCGAGGTTTATTTCGACGAGTGCTATACCAACAACCCGCTGGTCAACGCGATGTGCGTCGGCCTGGTGCGCGTCGATCGCTTGATGCATGCGCGCGCCGAGGGCGCCGGCAACAGCCTGATGCTCGTCGGCGCCGACACCGGCCGCGATGGGATTCACGGAGCGTCGTTTGCCTCCCTTGAGCTGGACGACACCAGCCACGAGCGAAGGCCCGCGGTACAGGTCGGCAATCCGTTCCTCGAGAAATGCCTGCTCGAGGCGTGCATGGACCTGGCACAGACCGACGCGGTGGTGGCGATCCAGGACCTCGGCGCGGCGGGTCTCACGTCGTCGGTGGCCGAGTGCGCGGGTCGCGTTCCGGGCGCCGGCGCTCGCATCGACGTCAAACGCGTGCCGAGACGCGAGCGAGGCATGAGTCCGTATGACGTGATGCTGTCGGAATCCCAGGAGCGGATGCTGGTCGTGGTCGAGCGCGGCCGCGAGCGAGAGGTCGCATTGATCTTCGACGCCTGGGACCTCACGTCAGCGGTGATCGGCCACGTCACCGACGACGGGTATCTCACCGTCGTCGATGGAGCGGACGAAGTGGCTCGCCTTCCGGTGGGTTTGCTGACGGACGGGGCTCCGATGCGGCGCCTGGTCGGCGTCGCCCCCGAGCAGCCTCCTGGCCTCGACATCGATGCGATGCCGCCCCTGGTCGACGCCGGAGCCACCCTGCTCCGCCTGCTCGCGACACCGAACCTGATGAGCCGGAGAGGCATCTTCCGCCGCTACGACCACATGGTCGGCGACGCGACCGTGGTTCCTCCCGGTGGCGATGCCGCGATGCTCAGAGTCAAGGGGACGAAGTTCGGGCTTGCGGTCACGACCGATTGCAACTCGCGTTACTGCCACCTCGACCCGCACCTCGGCGCCCAGCTCGCGGTCGCCGAGGCCGCGCGCAACATCGTCGCCACCGGCGCGCATCCTCTCGCGGTCACCGACTGCTTGAACTTCGCCAATCCCGACCGGCCAGAGGTCTATTGGGAGATGGAGGAGACGGTCGCCGGGCTCGCGCACGCATGTCGCGCACTCGACGTCCCGATCGTCAGCGGAAACGTGAGCCTGTACAACGACTCGTCAGGCGAGTCGGCGATCTATCCGACCCCGGTGGTCGGCATGGTCGGCGTGATCGCGGACTACAACAAGCGGCTGGGCGCCGGACTCCGCGCCGAAGGCGATTTCGTGATGCTCGTCGGGTCCAGCCACAACGACCTGGGCGGCAGCGAGTACCTGATGCTCGAGCATGGGATGGTCGCTGGTCGCCCGCCCGCGCTGGACCTCACGCGCGAGCGGGCCGTCCAGCGCCTGGTGCTGACCGCAGCCGAGAACGGCCTGCTGCATTCGGCTCACGACTGCGCAGAGGGGGGCATGCTCGTAGCGTTGGCGGAGTCCTGCCTGCTCGGCGGGATCGGAGTGCGATGTCCTGGACTTCGGCCGGAATCTCCACTGCGCATGGACGCCGCATTCTTCGGCGAGTCGCCCAGCCGCTTCATCGTCAGCCTGCCTTCGCGCGCGATGCCTGAGCTCCAGTCGCTTGCCCGCCGTAATCACGTCGAGATCTCATTGCTCGGTCTCACCGGTGGTGACTCGATCGAGTTCGAAGGCCAGTTCCGGCTGTCGCTCGACGTGATCCGTCAAGCTTGGGAAGGAGCCTTGGTCCAGTGATGTGTGGGGTCTTCGGAATCTAGCCATGTGTGGAGTCTTCGGGATCTGTGCGAAGCAGGGCGTCGATGTCGCCAACATCACGTACTTCGGGCTTTTCTCGCTGCAGCATCGGGGCCAGGAGTCGGCGGGCATCGCGGTCTCTGACGGCGCCAACGTGCGAGTGCACCGTGACATGGGCCTGGTGGCTCAGGTGTTCAGCGCCGCGCAGATCAAGGATATGGGCGAAGGTTCGATCCTGGCCCTCGGGCACACCCGCTACTCGACGACCGGCTCCAGCCGAGCCGAGAACGCGCATCCACTTCCGTTCCACCACCCGACCCTCGGACCCGGCGCCATCGCTCACAACGGCAACCTTCTCAACTCTGATTCGCTGCGGAAGCAGCTCGAGGAGGAGGGTGCGACGTTCGACACAGGGCTCGACACCGAGGTCATGGCCCGTCTCATCGAGCACACTCACGGCCGCACTTGGGAGGACGTCATCCGCAAGACGTTCGCTCGGGTCGTGGGTGCCTATTCGTGCGGCATCATCACCCCAAAGCAGCTGATCGCGCTCCGCGATCCCTACGGTTTCCGCCCGCTGTGCATTGGTTTCATTCCGCTCCCCGGTCAGCCGGCCCACGTCATCGCGTCGGAGACCTGCGCGCTTGACACGGTTCACGCCAACTTTGTGCGCGAGGTTCAGCCGGGTGAGATGGTGCTGATGGACGAGCACGGCGTGAAGAGCGTCACGTTCCAGACCTCGAGCAAGCACGCGATGTGCGTCTTCGAATTCATCTACTTCGCACGACCCGACTCCATCCTCAAGAACTGCGAGTTGGAGGATGCGCGCATACGGATGGGCCACGAGCTTGCCAAGGAAGCGCCGGTCGAGGCGGACATGGTGGTCGCATTTCCCGACTCGGGAACTCCGGCCGCCATCGGTTATGCCGAGGCGGCAGGCATTCCCTTCCGAGAAGCCATGATGAAGAGCCGCTACATCAACCGCACCTTCATCCAACCGGATCAGTCGCTGCGCGAAGCCGGCGTGATGTTGAAGCTCAACCCGCTGCCTCGGTCAATCAGGGGCAAGCGGATCATCGCCGTCGACGACTCGATCGTCCGCGGCACGACCTCGCGCCGGATCATCGAAAGGCTGAGAGCCGCAGGCGCGAGTGAGATCCACATGCGGATCTCGAGCCCGCCAATGCGCTTCCCATGCTTCATGGGCGTCGACATCGGCTCGACCAAGGAGCTGATCGCCTCGGGGCGCAACGTGGAGGAGGTCCGTGAGTGGATTGGGGCCGACAGCCTCCAGTACCTGTCGATCCCCGGCCTCATGCGCGCGATCGGCCGCGGTACCTCGCAAGAGTTCTGCCGCGCCTGTTTCGACGGGTCGTATCCCGTGCCTGTCCCGCAGCAGCTGGAGATGGACAAGATGCAGTTCGAGCTGCCGCTGAAATCGGATCACGTACCCGGACCCCCATCGCCCCAGCTCGTCGGCTGATGCGCACCGAAGGGCTGTCGTACGCCGCTGCCGGCGTTGACATCGAGGCTTACGGGCGGGCGCTGGAGCGCGTCAAACCGCTGATCGCCGCCACGCATGGCAAGGAAGTCGCAGTCGGCGTCGGCCCCTTCGCGGGCCTTTATGCACTGCCCGGCGGCGGCCATCTGGCTTCGAGCGCCGATGGGGTAGGGACGAAGATCAAGATCGCCATCGCGGCGGGAGCCCATCGCGGCATTGGGATCGACATCGTGAACCACTGCGTAAACGACATCGCCACCGCGGGCGCACGGCCCCTGTTCTTCCTCGACTATTTCGCGACCGGCCGCCTCGACCCGGACGTCTTTACGCAGCTGGTCGAAGGTATGACTCAGGCCTGCCGCGACGCAGGCTGCGCGCTGCTAGGTGGCGAGACGGCTGAGATGCCGGGCATGTATGCGCTCGGCGACTACGATCTCGCAGGCTTCATCGTCGGCCTGGTCGAGGCCGGACGAAACCCCGACCCGGCGCGTATAGCGGCGGGCGATGTCCTCATCGGCCTTCCTTCGAACGGCCTCCACACCAACGGCTTCTCGCTCGTGCGCAAGGTCTTCGAAGACATCCCCCTGAGCCGCGTCTATCCCGAGCTCCGCAGGCCGCTGGCCGACGTGCTGCTGGAGCCGCATCGCTCGTATCTCGAAGAGCTTGGTCGCATCCACTGGAAGGGCGCCGCGCACATCACGGGCGGAGGTATCCTCGGCAACCTGCCTCGCTGCCTGCCCGAAGGACTCGGCGCGCGGCTCGACAAGAGGGCGTGGGAGCAGCCTCCGATCTTCGAGCTCATCCGCAAACGCGGTCGGATCACCGACGACGAGATGCGCGGAACCTTCAACATGGGTTTGGGCATGATCCTGGTCGTCGATCCGTCCGATGTTTCACCGGGCGCGATGGTGGTCGGCGAGGTTGTCCGCCACTCCGGCCCGGACCGAGTGGTCATCCGCTGACCCTGAAAATCGGCGTCGCGGTCTCCGGCAGGGGATCGAACCTGCGCAACCTGGTCGAGAGCGGATTCAACGTGGTGGCCGTGGCGACAAACCGCCCGTCCAGCGGCGCGGCGACCTTCGCGCGCGAAAGGCACATCCCGCTCGGGGAGCTCTCGCAAAAGGGATTTGGCTCGGTGGAGGAGCGGGACGCCGCGATGCGTGATTTCTTCCGCGAGCACGGTGTCGAGCTCGTCGTCGACGCGGGCTACGACCGCGTTCACTCCGAAGCGTTCCTCGAAGCGTTTGAGGAACGGATCATCAACGTCCATCCCTCGCTCCTTCCGGAGTTCGGAGGTGGCATGGACGCTGTTGAGCGAGCCCTGGAAAGCGGGGCCCGGGTCACCGGCGCCACCGTGCATATCGTCACCGGCAGCCTGGACGCCGGCCCGATTCTTGTCCAGGAAGCGGTCCCGATCCTGGAAGGGGATACGGTTGAGACGTTGCGCGAGCGAGTGCACGAGGCCGAGCACCGGATCCTTCCGCAGGGAATCCGGCTGATGGAGGCAAGACTTGCGCCAGGCGCGCGCAGGGCGGGCTCATGAAAAAAGTTGCTCTTCTGTCCGTTAGCGACAAGCAAGGTCTCACCGCATTCGCCCGTGGGCTCCAGCGGCTTGGTTACGAGCTGTATGCCACGGGCAGCACGCTCAAGGCGATCCAGGATGCCGCGCTCGACGCCTCCCCTGTGAGCGACCTGACCGGTTTTCCCGAGATGATGGACGGCCGGATCAAGACTCTCCACCCTGGCGTGCACGCGGGAATCCTGGCGCGGCGCGACAAGCCGGAGCACATGGCAGCCCTCGAAAGCCACGGCCTTCAACAGATCGACCTCGTCTGCGTCAACCTGTATCCGTTCGTCGAGACCGTCACGCGCGACGGCGTGACTTTCGAAGAGGCGATCGAGCAGATCGACATCGGGGGGCCGGCGATGATTCGAGCCGCGGCCAAGAACCACGAGTCTGTGGTCGTTGTGGTGAGGCCAGAGCGCTACGGCGAGGTGCTTGCGGCTTTGAGTGAGGGGACTTTTGACCTTGCGATGCGGCGCCGGCTCGCCGCGGAGGCATTCGCCCACACGTCCGGGTACGACTCGTGGATCGCCGCGTACCTGCGCGGTTCGGAGACCGACGGGTTTCCACCTGAGATCTCCTTTGCCGGCCTCCTGACCCAGTCGCTCAAGTACGGCGAGAACGAGCACCAGAGGGCGGCGTTCTACCGATTCGGCCCCAATTCCGGCGGACTGGGTGGGGCGGTGCAGATCCAGGGGAAGGAGCTCGGCTTCAACAACATCCAGGACGCCTCCGCCGCCTACCAGCTGGTTCGTGATTTCAAATCACCCGCGGCTGCGATCGTGAAGCACATGAACCCATGCGGCCTGGCTGTAGCAGCCGACATCGCCAAGGCGTACCGGGTTGCTTACGAGTGCGACAAGGTATCCGCGTTTGGAGGGATCGTGGCCGTCAACCGCCCGCTGGACCGTTCAACCGCGGAGCAGATCGTGCAGATCGTTACGCACGTCGTGATCGCGCCGGAAGTCCTCGACGAGGCAAGGGACGTTCTCGCGCGGCGCAAGACAATGATCGTGCTCGCTGCCGAGCCAGCTCGAGCCGGCCTGTTCGACTACGACGTCCGCTCGGTGCCCGGGGGCTTTCTCGTCCAGGAATGGGACCGCATGGGGTTCGACAGGTCCACGGCGTCGGTCGTCACCAAACGCGTGCCAACGGAAGCGGAGTGGGAGCAGCTCGGTTATGCGTGGACCGCGGTCAAGCATGTGAAATCAAACGCGATCGTCCTCTTCAACGACGGAGCCGCGGTTGGCGTCGGCGCGGGGCAGATGTCGCGGGTCGAGGCGGTGCAGATCGCGGTGCGTCGGGCGGGCGAAAGAGCCCGCGGGTCGGTTATGGCATCGGACGCGTTTTTTCCGTTTCCAGACGGCCTCGAGGAGGGGATCAGGGCGGGCGTCACCGCGGCGATCCAGCCTGGAGGATCCATGAAGGATGTTGAGGTCATTGCCGCCGCAGACCTGGCCGGAATCGCGATGGTGATCACCGGCCGGCGCCACTTCAAGCATTAGCGGTTGATGGGTTCTAGATTCGGGGAAGAAGGACGCAAGCTCTCCTACGGCACGTACCTCGAGGTGGCGAAGCTGCTTGACCTGCAGAAGGCCCTAAGCCAGGAGCATGACGAGCTCCTTTTCATCGTCGCGCACCAGGTCTATGAGCTCTGGTTCAAGGTGGTTCTCTTCGAGCTGGAGGCAGCACGCGATCGCATCGACGCCGGCGATATCTTCTTCGCCCGGCACTACCTGCAGCGGGTGCGTGTCATCGAGCGGTTGCTCGTTGAGCAGCTCGAGGTACTCGAGACGATGTCGCCGCAGGACTTCGTTGCCTTCCGCTCCAAGCTCGCGCCTGCCAGCGGGTTCCAGTCAGTGCAGTTTCGCGAGATCGAATTCCTGTCCGGGCTGAAGGAACCGAAGTACCTTGCCCGCATCGAGGCGACGCCTGAGGAGATGGCGAGGCTCCGCCGCCGCCTCGATGAACCGTCACTCGATGACGCATTCAAGAGCCTGGTGGAGAGACGCGGATCGCCACCGCTCGTGGACATCTTCCGCGACCGCGAGCGCTACGGCGATCTCTTTGATCTTTGCGAGGCATTGCTCGATCACGACGAGGCGTTCGCGCACTGGCGGGCCCGCCATGTGTTGATGGTGGAGCGCCAGATCGGCAGCAAGACAGGAACGGGCGGCAGCAGCGGGGCGGAGTACCTGCGCACGACGCTTGGCAAGCGCTTCTTTCCAGAGCTGTGGAATGTGCGCTCCTTGCTATGAGCGAAGGCTTTCCCGGCGAGCGCTCCGAAGATCACATGAAGAAGACGCACGTCGAGCATCCACGCGTGACGTGCGGAACCTGCCGGAAGTTTGACGGCACCGCGTGGTGCCGCCACTGGAACTTCCACACGACGGCTGAATCGCCCCCGTGTCGCTTTTACTCCGGGGTCAAAAAGCCCTAAGCGGCTTCGGCCTCGGCGACGTCGAGCTCGACCCTTTCTCGCGTACGCGTTCCGCCGCCGGACGGCCTGATGACCATCAGCACGACGACCAATCCCGCCAGCACGCACAGGGCTGCCAGAAGAAACGCCAGCTGGTAACCGCCCGTCAAGGCGGCCGGCACGGTCCAACCTTCCGCCATCAGCGTCTGGGCGTGGGCGGTCGAGATCGCCCCGAGAGCGGCCAGGCCGACCGCGGCGCCCATCTGCATCGTGACGTTCCCAAAGCCGGCTGCCAGCCCGGCGTCGGCAGCGGGCACTTCCGACATCGAGATCGAGAGCAGCGGCATGAAAGCCAACCCACCCCCCAGGCCGAACAGCAGGTAGGCGGCGAAGATCCTCGGGAAGTAGCTCGACTGCGCGTCAGCTCCGGAGAGAAGGAACAGCGCGGTACCGATGACGATCAGGCCCGTGATCGCCAGGTTCCTCGGCCCAAACCGAACCATCAATCGAGCTGATAGACCCGCCGAGAGAGCCGCCAGCGCCAGCGATGTGGGAAGGAAGGCAAGCCCTGTGCCAAAGGCCGAGAGGCCCCGGATGTGCTGCAGGTAGAGCGCGCCCACGAAGAAGTTCGTGAACATGCCTGAGAACACGAATGCTCGGGTGACGCTGGCACCGGTCAGCGATCGCAGCCTGAGGATGCGCAGCGGCATGATCGGGTTTCGCAGGCGAGACTCGAGGAATACGAAGGCTGCCATCAGGGCCAACGCGGCGCCGCCGAAGCCCAGGGTGTGCGCCGACGCCCAGCCCATGTCTGATGCCGTCACGATGGCGTAGACCGCCAGCATCAGCGCGGCCGTGATGAGGATCGCTCCGATGACGTCGACTCCGTGGCTCAAACCGAGGCCTCGGTTTTCAGCGATCAGCCACGCACCAAAGACCAGGGTCAAGAGGCCGATCGGCAGGTTGATGAAGAAAATCCAGTGCCAGTTGACCCACTCGGTGAGCGCGCCGCCCGCGAGCAGTCCCAATGAACCGCCGCCAGCGATTACGAAGGTGAAGAGGCTCATGGCCTGAGCTCGCTCGATCGGCTTCTGAAACTCCGTGACGATGATGGCGATGATCACCCCGGCTGACATCGAGGCGCCGAGGCCCTGGACGAATCGAGCTACCACCAGCTCTGTGGCGCCGTTCGAGAGACCGCACGCCACCGAGGCCGCGGTGAACAGCAGCACGCCAGCCAGGAATACCTTCCGGCGGCCGATCAGGTCGCCAAACCTGCCGGCGACGAGAAGGAAGCTGGCGTACGCGATCAGGTACGAGTTGACCACCCAGGTCAGGTCGGCCTGCGAAAACTTGAGGTCGTGCTGTATCGAGGGCAGCGCGACGTTGACGATGGTGGAGTCCAGCACGATCATCAGCTGGCCGAAGCACACCACCACCAGGGCAACCCAACGGCGAACGTTCGAATTCATACGACCTCTCCCAATATAAGGCGGATGGGACGATCACTATAACAGGATCATGATGATCACTATTTCATGGATTATATAGAGCGGTCGGATAGTTAAGAATTGGTGATAGGATTAATAGTTGTGAAGACAAATGACAGGCGCAGCGAGCAGGGGCTGGTGTCCCTGGTGACGCAGCTCAACAAGGCGATCCACCGCCGTTCATCCGAGGAGCTCCTCGGCATGAGGGTGAAGCCTTACATCGCCCTCGGGTTCATCCGCGACCATCCTGGCGTCTCCCAGCAGGAGCTCGAGACCGCGATGTTCATGGACGCCAACGGGGTCGTATTGCTGCTGAACGAGCTTGAATCCGCTCGCTACCTGATCCGCCGCCGGGATCCGCAGGACCGCCGGCGCCACATCATCGAGCTGACCTCCGCGGGCCGTCATGCGCTCGAGCGGGCCGACAAGGCTCGGGAAACCCTCGAAGGGGAAGTGCTGGCAGTGCTCAGTCAGGAGGAGCGCGCCACCCTGAAGAAGTTGATGGGGCGCGTCCTGGAGGGTCTGCTGCAGCCCTCACCATCCGGAGCGGGGGTCGCTCGCTAGAGCTTCACCACCAGCTTGCCGCGGTGGTCCTGAGCGATGAGCTCGAAGGCTTCGCCGGCCCGCTCAAGCGGGAAAGTCTCGATGTGAGGCGCTTTCAACTTTCCTTCCGACGCCAGCCTGGCCAGGTGATCGAGACGTTGCTGGGTGACCTGCGTTCCGATGTTGACGCCCTTGATGCCGCGCTTGCTGAGATCTTCGATGTTGGCCGCTCCCTTCATCGAGGTGACTGTGCCGCCCTTGCGCACCGCCTCGCTCAATCGGGCCAGCCCCTCAGCGTCGCTGCCCGTGTCGATGATCGCCGCCACCCCGTCGGGATGCTTGGCTCTGAGCGCTTCGAGGACGTCGACCGCGGTGCGATCGATTACTTCGCCGGCGCCCAGGCTTTTCACGTATTCGGTCTTGCCCTTGCCCGTGACGCCGATGACGTGCGCGCCGCTCAGTGCTGCGAGCTGGACGCTGTAGCTTCCGATCCCACCTGAAGCGCCGATGATCACGACTACGTCGTTGGGCCTGGGGGCGGCGGCCTCGACTGATTGCAGCGCCGAGACACCGGCGAGAGGCAGCGCTGCAGCCTCGATCTCACCGATTGAGGCAGGGCGCTTGGCGATCGTGCCGATCGACGCCGTCGTGAGCTCGGCCAGCGTGCCTTCGCCGAGCATCCTTCCAGTGACGCCGAAAACCGAGTCGCCAACCGCGAACCCCTCGACGCCGGCGCCAAGCGCATCGACGGTGCCGGCCAGATCGCTGCAGGGAATCAGTGGGAACCGGTGTTCCATCCGATCCTTGAGATAGCCCTTGAGCACGGCGTTGTCAAAAGGATTGATCGAAGCTGCGGCCACACGCACGCGTACCTCTTTTTCACCAGGCTTGGGCTCCGGCAAGTCGTGAACCGAGCCGGGCTGCCCGAAGGCGTCGAGAGCGAAAGCTCGCATCTAGAGGGTGTAACCGGGATCGGGGGCAGAACTATTTCGTGAAACGCGGCGCGCGATACTGGATGCGATGTCCGAAGTCGAGCAGGCGGTCGTCCAGGAGCTGGTTGGCAACGCGCACGGCAACCTCGTCCGGGTCCGCGAGCTGCTCGACGCGAATCCCGCGGCCCTGAACCTGAGGGCACCATGGAATGAGACGGCGGTCGAGGCTGCAACGCAGATGGGCAACAAGCCGATCCTCGACCTGCTGATCGCCCGCGGCGCACCGGTCGACTTCTTCACCGCCTGCGTGCTCGGCCGCGCCGACCAGGTGGCTGCCGAGCTCGTCGATGATCCCAGCCGAGCCAACGCTCGCGGCGTCCACGAGCTGCCCGCGCTTTACTTCGCCGCGATTGGAGGGAGCACCGCGATCGCCGATCTCCTGCTCGCCGCGGGCGCAGACGTCAACGCGCGGGCCGAGGCGGCCGCACCGATCCACGGCGCAGTCATGGGCGGCAGCGCGGAGATGATCAGCCTGCTTCTGGAAAAAGGGGCTGACCCGAATTTGCCCGACTACGAGGGGCGCAGCGCACGGCAGCTCGCCGAGAAGATGGGTCGCATGGACCTGGCCGAGCTGTTCGAATAGGTATGAGGGAAAACCCGGATGGTTTTCCCTCATCGCACGTGCGGCTGCGCCGCAGGTGCTGCTCCCATTCCGGTATATCGATGGGACTTAAATAAGGGTCTGAAGCCAATCCACGCAGTGAGACCAAAAAGACAAAGTCGCGACCGGGCGAAGCCCGGTCGCCCAGGCCACGCTGGATCCTCGGAACTAGTTAAGCCTCTCCACGATCATCGCCATTCCCTGGCCACCGCCGA
>Ga0209488_10003099_pt1 | contig 13433 bp, 13 predicted proteins | sample Rivendell_Oct201_8_FD_188349 | JGI IMG/M metagenome (GOLD analysis project Ga0209488, IMG submission 188349) | Vadose zone soil microbial communities from the Eel River Critical Zone Observatory, Northern California, USA -... | ecosystem: Environmental > Terrestrial > Soil > Vadose zone >...
TCACGAAATGAGGTGATCCATGCAAAGCGCTTCGCTCAAGTTCCAACCGCCCGAGGTTCCACGCCCGGCGCCCTCGCGGGGGCCGGGATCGAAACTTGCGGCGTCGCTGACGCTTGCCGCGATGAGTCTCGGCTACGGCGTGGTCCAGCTCGACGTCACTATCGTCAACACCGCGCTCCATGCCATGGGCACCTCGCTCGGTGGCGGTGTCGCCGAACTGCAATGGGTGGTCAGCGCCTATACCATCGCATTCGCCGCCTTCATCCTTACCGCCGGCGCGCTCGGCGACCGCATCGGCGCCAAGCGAATTTTCATGGCCGGGTTCGCGCTGTTCACGGCCGCGTCGCTCGCCTGCGCGCTGGCGCCTGACGCCACGATCCTGATCGCAGCGCGCTGTGTGCAGGGACTTGCCGCTGCCATCCTGGTTCCGAATTCGCTGGCGCTGCTCAGCCATGTCTATGCAAACGACAAGGCGCGTGGCCGCGCGGTCGGTGTTTGGGCGGCCGGCGCCAGCGTTGCGCTGACCGCGGGTCCATTCGTCGGCGGCGGTTTGATTACGCTGGTGGGCTGGCGCTCGATCTTTCTGGTCAATTTGCCGATTGGGCTGGCCGGCCTGTGGCTGACCTGGCGCTTTGCCGGGGAAACCACGCGCGCCCCGCAGCGCGAGGTCGACTTGCCCGGCCAGACCGCCGCCATCGTGGCGCTTGGCGCGCTCGCCGGCGCGCTGATCGAGGGTGGCGCGGCGGGTTGGGAAAATCCATTCGTGCTCGCGGGCTTTGCGACTTCGGCCGTGTTTGCCGTGCTGTTCGTCTGGCGCGAATCGCGCGCGCCGCAACCGATGCTGCCGTTGTCGTTGTTCCGGCACCGGATGTTCGCGCTGACATCGCTGGTCGGCCTTTTGGTCAACGTGGCGATCTACGGGCTGATCTTCGTGTTCAGTCTGTATTTTCAACGGGTCAATGGACTGTCGGCGTTCGAAACCGGGCTTGCTTTCGTGCCGATGCTGGGCGCGGTGCTGCCGGTCAACCTGCTCGCGCCGCGCGTCACCGAGCGGATCGGCGCGCCCGCGACCATCGCGGTCGGTGCCGCGCTGTCGGCGGCCGGATGCCTGGCCACGCTCGGCATCCAGCCGGATACCAGCTACTGGGCGATTTGTGCGCAACTGATTGCGATGAGCACCGGTCTTGGACTGCTGGTGCCGCCACTGACATCGACGCTGCTCGGCAGTGTTGAGAAATCACGCTCCGGCATTGCCGCCGGGGTGCTGAACGCCACCCGGCAGACCGGCAGCGTGCTCGGGGTTGCGCTGTTCGGCTCGCTGGTCGCTCAGTCCGGCAGCTTTATGCCGGGCCTGCATGCGTCGCTGTTGATCTCCGCCGGCGTGTTGCTCGCGGCGGGCGCGGCGATCTGGTTCGGCGCTGAAAGCCGGCAGGAGAGGGCTGCCGCTCGCTAGCGGGCGGCTCTATTCGATCACCTCGTCGGCGCGCGCCAGCAGTGTCGACGGCACTTCAAGGCCGAGTGCCTTTGCCGTCTTGAGATTGATCACCAGCTCATACTTGGTCGGCTGCTGGACAGGCATGTCGGCTGCAACACTACCCTTGAGGATGCGATCCACATAGCCGGCGGCGCGCCCGTATAGGTCAACGATATCGACGCTGTAAGACATCAATCCACCGCCAACGGTGAACAGGCGAAATGGATAGACCGTCGGTAATTTGTAGCGTGCCGCAAGCTCCACGATCAATTTCTGATGAACGGGGAAGAGGGGTTCCGGCAGCACCATCAAGCCGCCGTCAGGCTCACGTCCCATCGTCTCGATAGCGAGCTCGATTTCTGCAGCATCGCGGACGGGCGTCTTAAGCAGCGTAACCTCCGTTGAGGGCCCCATTGCATCGATTGGACCAAGGAACTGTTTATGAACGGGCGAGTTTGGACTGTACATGAGTGCGATTCGCTTTACGCGCGGCGCAATCTCTCTAAGAGATTCCAGCAGCTTGGTGCTGACCGAGAATTCGAAGAACGTGAAGCCCGTCGCGTTGCCTCCCGGCCGCGCCAGACTTTCGACCAGACCGAGGCCGACGGGATCGGTAACCGCAACGAATACGAGTGGGATAGAGCGTGTTTCCTGCCGTAGCGCTATCAGGGCGTGCGAAGCACCGCCCAGAACGACGTCGGGCTTTAGCGCGACCAGTTCCTTTGCCAATAACCGTGCCCGGTCAGCATCGCCGGCATACCAACGATACTCGCTCTGGATATTACGCCCCTCGATCCAGCCTAACCGTTTGAGACCGTCCTGAAATGCTGCGACACGTTGCTGGTCTTCCGGATCGTCCCTGATGTACGGCATCAGTACACCGATGCGCCGTGCGCGATCTGACTGCTGCGCGCGCGCCGCAAGCGGCAATACCGCGGCGGCCCCGACAGCAGCAATGAATTCGCGTCGATGCATGTTTTCGCATGGATGTTGCGGTCAATGACCTGATCCGACGCGCAGTATATCGCGTCGCACCGATTTTAGGCCGTTTATTGCAGAAATTCCTCTTCGCGTTGCGCGCGGGCTCAGGCCCTGCGCAGCGCAAAGTGCGCGCCGCAGAACGCCATTACCGCGCCGAGGCACAGCGCGGCGAGGCCGGCGAGGACGCCGGAAATCGTTGGCAGCGGGCTTGGCGCCGACGCCGCCTGGCCCGCGCCCGCCAGCACCAGCACGCCGACCGCGATCAGGAATTGCCGCATCCGCTGCGGAATTTGCCCGGACACGGCGCTGTGCATCAGCGCCGCGGTAAAATAGCCGCCGCAGAATCCAACGGTCGCGATCAGCCACCATGCGATCGCGGCGCCGGCCGGCACCAAGTCGCGCGTGTCGCTCCGCCACAGCCCGCCAAGATCGAGGCCGTACCGCGCGCCGAGCATGTGCATGGCGAGCGCCAGCAGCACTCCCAATATCATCGCGCCAGCCAGGATGAGCCGGCGTGGAAAATAAGTCGTCTCGGCCATGTCCCGCTTGTAGAATAAAGCCGGCCAGTGGTGCAAGCGCGCCGGAACTTTCAGGTGATTTGCGATTATCACCGCTGGAAAGGCCTTGCAGATGACGATCGGTCTTTTGGCGCTGGTGGTGGCCGCGATCTTCACCGGGGCCGCGATCTATGTGAACGTCGCCGAGCAGCCTTCGCGGCTGCTGCTGGACGACCGCGCCCTGCTCACCGAATGGAAGCCTTCCTACAAGCGCGGCGCCGCCATGCAGGCGCCGCTCGCGCTGGTGGGTTTCTTGCTCGGGCTGCTCGCATGGTGGCAGACATCGCAACCCGGCTTCCTGATCGGCGCCGTCGCGATGATCGCGCCGTGGCCATGGACGATTTTCGTCATCAAGCCCGTCAACGATACGTTGCTGGCAACCGAGGCTGAGAATGCGGGACCGCTGTCGCGGGCGTTTATTGTCAGATGGGGCGGACTTCATGCCGTCCGCACCGGCATGGGCGCGCTCGCAACGCTTGCTTTTTGCTGGGCATGCATGCAGCGCTAGGCGTGCCCATGCCGACCGACCTGCCAAACGACGCCGCATCCGGTGATCGCTACGCCTACAAGGCGTCGCTGATCGGCTCGGCGCATGAGTTTGAATTGACCGACAAGGGCTTGGCCTGGACGGCTGCCGGCAGGTCGGGGCTCTGGGCCTACGCCGAGATATCGGAAATCCGCCTGTCGTACCGGCCGGTGTCGATGCAGTCGCGACGCTTCCGCGCCGACATCAGCCATGCCGGCGGCGGTCGCATCAGAATTCTTTCCACGACCTGGCAGACCGTTTCGTTGATGAAGCCGCAGGATCACGGCTATCGCGCGTTCATGACGGCATTGCACCGGCGAATGGCGGCAGCCGGCAGCCGGGCCGCGTTGCGCGGCGGCCTCACTCCAAATCTTTACGCGGCAGCTGTCGTATTGCTGGGATTGCTCGCGATCGCGATGGCCGGGCTGATGGCTCGCGCGCTCATGACCGGCGAATGGTCAGGCGCGCTATTCCTGGTCGGCTTTGCCGTGCTGTTTGCCTGGCAGATCGGCGGCTTTGTTACGCGCAACCGGCCGATCGCCTACGCGTTCGATCATCTGCCCGAGAAGTTGCTTCCGTAGCGCGTCGATCGAAATCAAGCGCAATGAAATGTGACTTCGCGGCACGCGCGGCGCCCGGCATCGTGCCGGCACCCATTTCCGATGCAAGCGAGCGGACCGTTGCGGGATCGAAGCGGCAGAATGCCTGATGAGGCGGAGATCGCCGAAATCAACGCGAGTCACTTGATCAATACGCCGATCAAACCCGCCGATCTCCTGTTCGTGTTTGGGACGCGGGTGGACGTGACGGAGCGGGTCGATGAAGCGTGCCGGCTGTGGCGCGAGGGCTACTTTCGCTGGGCCATCGTCAGCGGCGGGGTGACGGCGGGATCGCATCTGTCGGAATGCGCGATCATCAAGCCGGCGATGGTCGCGCGCGGTATTCCCGCGGAGATCATCCTCGATGAACATCGCGCGCAAAACACCGGCGAGAACGTGATTTTTTCGCTGCCGGTGATCGACGCCGCGCTCGGACTGAAGAACATCCGCAGCGTGATCTGCCTCGGCAATAGCTGGACCGCGCGCCGCTATCCGATGACGCTGCACCGGCACTGGCCGGAGGTCGAGAAGATGCTGGTCACCGTGGATAGTTTTACGACGCCGCGAAAACTCTGGCACACCGATCCCGAATTCCGCCGCCGCGTCCTGCGCGAGTGGGACAAAATCGAGCCTTACAAGGCGCGGGGGTTTATCGCGGAATGGCCGTGAAGGCCGACTGACTATTCGGTCGAATCGAGATCTTCTTCCCGCGTCTTCAACATTCCCGCCAGCGTCCGCAGGCCGGCATCGAGTTGTTCGATCGGCGGCTGCGCCAGCGCCAGCCGCACCGCATTGGGCGCATGGCCGGGGCTGACCGCGAAAGTGGTTGACGGCGTCAGCGCGATGTCGCGCCGGGCCGCGGCCGCGACAAACGATTGCGAACGCCAGTGCGGCGGCAGCGCCAGCCAGAGATGATAGGACTGCCGGTTGGCCTGGATTTCGAAGCCGGCGAGACGCTCGCTTGCCATTTGCTGGCGGCGCTGCGCATCGGCGCGCTTGAGCCTGACCAACTCCGTGGCGGTGCCGTCGCCCATCAGCCGTTGGCCCGCTGCGAATGCATATCCGGACGCCGTCCACCCGCCGGAGCGGACGGAAGCCATGATGGCTTCGCGCAGCCGAAGGGGCGCGACGATAAAACCGAGCGCCAGCCCCGGCGCCACTTTTTTGGAGAGGCTGTCGAGCAGGATGCACGAATCCGGCGCGAGCGCGGCGAGTGGCGCTTCGTCGGCAAGGAAGCCGTAGACTGAATCTTCGATAACCGGGAGAGCGAGTTTCTCGATCACGCGCACGATATCGGCGCGGCGCGCCGCCGGCATCGTCATGCCCAGTGGATTTTGAATCGTGGGCTGAATGTAGAGCGCCGCCAGATGCGCCTCGCGATGCGCCTTTTGCACGGCGTCGGGCCGGACGCCGTCGTCATCCATGGCAAGCGGCACCAGCGTAACGCCGAGCCGTGCGGCGATGCCCTTGACGAAAGGATAGGTCAGCGCCTCGACGCCGCAGCGGCCGCCGGGCGGCACCAGCGCGGCCAAGGCTGCGGCGATGCATTGCCGGCCGTTGGCGGTAAAGACGATCTGCTCGGGGTCCGGCGACCAGTTTTTTCGCGCGAGGAATTTTGCCGAAATGTTTCGCGCGGCCGGCGTTCCCGTGCTGGTCGCCTGTCGCAACGCGGCCTCGAGATTTTCCGGCCGGTCGAGACCCGCGAGGCTTTTGGCGATCAGCGCCGACTGTGTCGGCAGCACCGGATAGTTGAATTCCAGATCGATCCGCGCGCCGCGCGGTTCGGTCGGGGCGGCAATGCCGCGCCGCGCTTCGCCGGAAATGAAAGTGCCGCGGCCGACTTCGCCGACCACGAGGCCCCGGCGCAGCAATTCGGTGTAGACGCGGCTCGCGGTCGAGGCCGCGATCTTGCGTTCATAGGCGAAGCTGCGCTGCGGCGGCAGGCGATCGCCGGGTTTCAGCGCGCCGTTCGCGATCTCGGCGGCGACCGCATCGGCAAGCCTGAGATATTCAAACCGGGACATTATTGCACCGAGAGCAATGTTTTCCTTGCACCGATACAATTAGCGGATCATTTTGGGTGCATCAAGCCTGCGATTGCACTGAGGAGAGCGATAGCAATCCGAAGTCGAGAGGGAGCAAGCCGCCGTCACCGGCGCTTGCGCCAACGGCATTGCTTTGCCGCGCGGGATCCAATGGAGAAGAAAATGTCCACGATCTCGTCGCCTGCCGCGCAAGCCTCGATCCCGAACCCGGTCAGTGGAATGGTCCGCTGGGCCGGAAAGGGCGCCCTCGCCTTGGCCGCCTATCTGGAACGCCGGGCCGCGATCAAGACGCTCCGTCAGCTCGACGACCGTGCGTTGCGCGACATCGGGATCATGCGCTGCCACATCGACGCGGCGGTGACCGGCGCCGCGGATCTCGAGCTCGGGCGGCTGCGCTGAACGCCGCGCGCTAACGCTTAGTGCCGCACAACCAGCACCGAGCATTTGGCGTAGCGCACCACGTGGCCAGCGTTGGAGCCGAGGAAATAGGTGCGCATCGCCGGGCGGTGCGACGTCATCACGATCAGGTCAGCCTTGATGGCGGCGGCCTCTTCGAGGATCTCGTGATAGATGCCGCCCTGCCGCACCACGCCGGAAATCCGCGACGCCTCGATGCCGGATTCCCGCGCCACGATCGAAAGCGCTTCTTCCGAGGTCTGGCGCTGCTGGCTGTCGAAATCGGCCGGCACGTATTCCGCCAGCATCACCGGCGTCATCGGCAGCACATTGAGCAGCCGCACCGTACCCTTCCAGGTCTCCGACAGCGTCGCAGCGGTCGCGATCGCGGGTTTCGCGAGGTCAGTGTCGGCGAGATCAATCGGCACGAGAATGGATTTGAACATCTGCGCCTCCCTGCGTCCGCATACAGCCTAACATGGCGGCACGTTGGTCGTCCTAGTCGTTGGAAGTTTGCCTCAATCGTTTCGGGCTGACGAACAACACGAGGCGGCCGCGGCGGAACGCCACATCGGCCCAGTCGTCGATCTCGAAGTCGAGCACCGCAAGTCCCGATGTCGGCAGATTGTCGTCGAGGGCTTTTTTCGCCGACTTGTCGCCGCTGCCGGCCAGCATCAGCGCCAGTTCATGCATGCCGGGATTGTGCCCGACCAGCATCAGCCGCTTCGGGTCGGTGCTCGAGGCCATGCGAATGGCATGCAGCAGTTGCGCCGGTTCGGCGCCATAAAGTCCCGGCAACAGTTCGATGGCAGGCTGCCGCACGCGGCCCTTCATCGCCTCCCAGGCGATGTCCCAGGTCTGATGTGCCCGGACCGCCGGGGAAACCAGCACCAGGTCGGGAAACGGCGGATGCGCGGCGATCCAGCCGCCGATTTCGGAGGCGTCGCTGCGGCCGCGGTTATCGAGCCGGCGGTCCTGATCCCGCCCCGAAGGCGCGTCAGTCTCGGTCTTGGCGTGACGCAACAACATCAAACGGCGCATGGCGCGATCTCGATTCGTCCTGATTACGCAGATTAATGTACAAGCCAGCCCTCAGGACAAGGTGACAAGCGCCGCGGCGATCCGTAAGAAAACGACATGACCGAGACTTCCACAAGTACGACAAATGGCCCCGATGCCGGAACGCCGCAGCTGCGCTTGCGCCTGACGTTCGATCTGGATGTCGATATCTGCATTGTCGGTGCCGGCCTGGCCGGCCTCACAGTGGCGCTGGAGGCCGCGCGGCTGGGCGCGAGCATCGCGGTGCTCGAGGGCCGGCACGTCGGCTGGAACGCATCCGGCCATCATCTCGGCACGGTGATGCCAGGATTTGGCGTTCCGGTCGGCGAGCTGATCGAGCGGATCGGCATGGAGGACGCCCGCGAACTCTGGGCGCTGTCGAAGGAAGGCGCCGATCACGTCCGCGCCACCGCGACGGCAATGCCGGGCATTGCGCTCACCGAAGGCGCACTTGAGGTCTCCAACGTCGACGCCGGCGACACGCTGATCAGCCGGCTGCAAACGCTTGGCGAGGATTTTGAAACCGAAGTGGAAGGCTGGCAGGTCGATCGTGTGCGCGATCAGCTGCGGACCGGTCGCTACTTCCACGGCATCTATTATCCCAAGGCGTTTCAGGTCGACGGCCGCAAGTATACCCACGGCCTCGCCGCGCTGGCGCGGCGGGCAGGGGTGCGCATCTACGAGGAAACGCCCGTCGTCAGCATCGATCCCTCGGGCATTCGCAAGCGTGTGGTCACGCCGTCGGCGCGGTTGCGCGCTTCGCACATCGTGCTCGCCGGCAACGTCCATCTCGGCGCGCCGCTGCGGCGATTGTCGGAGACGCTGCTGCCGGTCTGGCGTTATGCCGGCGTCACCGAACCGCTCGGCGAGCGGCTGGCCGAAAGCATCGCCTTCCAGGGATCGGTGATGGACAGCGACGGCATCGATCATTTCCGTATCGTCGACGGCGACCGCCTGATGTGGTCGAGCCCGGAGACCACCTGGGAAGCGCGGCCGAAGCGGTTTGCATCCGCCATTCAGCGCCGGATCAGAACGGTCTTTCCCCGGCTCGGCAAGGTGCCGATCGCGGACGTCTTTGGTGGCGCGGTCGGCTTGACGGTGCACGGCATGCCGCAGATCGGCCAGCTGCGCAAAGGGCTGTGGGTGGCGAGCGGTTTTGGCCGCCAGGGCCTCAGCACCTCGGCGATGGCCGGCCTTTTGGTCGCGCGCAGCATTTTGTGGGGCGATGAGCGCTGGCGGCTGTTTTCTCCGTTTGAACTGGTCTGGGCCGGCGGCCCGACCGCCCGCGTCGCCGGACACTTTATCGGCATGTGGACCCGCAGGAGTTCTGCTGCGGCAGGCCTGCTGGCCCGCTACCGGGAGAGGGCGCGGGCAAGGGAGCGGATTCGCAAGGCGCGTCTGGCCGAGGCCAACCGGCAGGCCGGAACAAGGACGCCGCCGCGCCGTCGTCCGCCGCCGGGACAACCGCGCGCGGTGCGGCCGCAGCCGGCACCGCCCGAGCCCGCGAACAAGGGCGAGGGCGAGGGGACATAGATTCTTGTTCTGGCGCGTTTTCTTGACGCGAACCGGTTTCCGCTCTGCTTGAAAACGCTATGGCTCGCTCGCAGGAAAGTGAGAATATTGCGGCCGGTTCGGTGTAACTTCTCCTGATGCGGCCCGTATTTGTCAGCGAACCTTTCCGCCTGCTCGCACGGAGACCATGATGATCGACCGCCGTATCCTGCTCGCTACCGTCGCCGGCCTGTTCAGCCTCGCCGCGTTCCGCTGGCTTCGCGCCGAACCGGCTCGGGCCGCCGAGAAATTCGAAGTCGAAAAGACCGACGCCGAATGGCGCGCCCAGCTCACGCCGCAGCAATACGATATCCTGCGCAACCAGGGCACCGAACGGCCGGGATCGAGTCCGCTGCTGAAGGAGCACCGCAAGGGCATCTTCGCCTGCGCCGGCTGCGACCTGCCGCTGTTTGCCTCGGAAACCAAGTTCGAAAGCGGCACCGGCTGGCCGAGTTTTTATCAGCCGCTGGAAGACGCCGTCGGCAAGACCGAGGATCGCGCCTTCGGCATCCTGCGCACCGAAGTGCATTGCCGGCGCTGCGGCGGCCATCTCGGCCACGTCTTCGACGATGGACCGAAGCCGACAGGCTTGCGCTATTGCATCGATGGCTTTGGCCTGGTGTTCCATCCGGCGGCGGCTTCCGCCACCTGAAGGGTCGGCAATTGTTGCCTGTCCCGGCAATTGTGCCCCGGTCCCGCGACCGGGGCTTTTTATTCAAGTAATTGATCTAATTCAAATTTCAGTTTTGGCACAACGCTTGCGACATCTTCTCCCGACTGCGGCCATGCCGCGCGGAACGAATTGGAGAAAATGTCATGGGTATCTTCGGCGCACTCACCACGTCCGTCGCGGGCCTGCGGGCGAATTCCTACGCCCTGGAAAACATTTCCGGCAACATCGCGAACTCGCAAACGACCGCCTTCAAGCGGATCGATACCAGTTTCGTGGATCTCATTCCCGACACCGGTACCACCGCGCAGCTCGCGGGCAGCGTCAAGGCCGGTTCGCGCAGCACCAACACCATCGAAGGGTCGGTGCAGTCGGCATCGGTATCGACTTACATGGCCATCAACGGCGACGGCTTCTTTGCGGTGCAGAAGCCCAGTAGCTTCACCGACAACAGCCCGACGTTCGACGGCGTCGATCGCTACACGCGGCGCGGCGACTTCACGCTCGACAAAAACGGCTACCTCGTCAATGGTGCCGGCTACTATCTGGAAGGCGTGCCGATCGATCCGACCACGGGCAATCCGAGCGGCAGCGTGCCGGAGGTTCTCCGATTCCAGAATGACTTTCTGCCGTCGCAGGCGACGACCAAGATCACCTACCGCGCCAACCTTGCGAGCTACCCGCTGACCGCCAAGCACGACACCTCGGTGCCGGGATCGGAATTGCTGCGTCCGGCTGATTTCGCCAGCAATCCGAGAATTCTGGGAACGCCGGCGTCACCGTTCACCGACAACACCAAGACCGGGACCTCGCAGAACAACAAGCTGACGATTCCGGCCGCGATAACCACCACGACCACGCTCTCCGGTGCCGCAAACTCAAACTCGATCGCTTCGAATTTCGCGGCCGGCGATACCATCACCGTCAACGGCGTCGTTGTGACCTTCGTCGCCGCGGGCGCCGTCGGCAACCAGCTCAATGTCGGCGACACCATCGGCACGCTGCTGGCGAAGATCGACTCCATCACCGGCGCGGGCACCCCTTCATCGGTGACGTCGGGCGCGATCACGATCCATACGGGGCTGACGTCCGATTTGACGTTGTCGAGCTCGAACGCTGCAGCGTTCGGCGCGCTCGGCTTCACCGGCACGGCGACGGCGATCCGCGGCGGCGGTGGCACGGTTGGCACCGGCGTGGTGATCGGAAGCGACAACCAGACTTTCCTCGACGAGTCGATCAGCGGCGGCGCGGTGACCGCCTATGACGGCAACGGCGCCCCGGTCAGCATCCAGTTGCGCTGGGCGAAGACCGATTCGGCTACCCTCGGTCTCGGCCACGTCGACACCTGGAACCTGTTTTATCAGGTTAATCCGAATGCGACCGGCGGCGCGGTCGCCTGGCAGAACGCCGGCACCGATTTCACCTTCGGCTCGAACGGCCAGATGAATCCGGTGGTCGGCCAGATCACGCTCAACAACCTCACGGTCAGCGGTGTGACGCTCGGCAACGTCGCCATGACGTTCGGCACCGGCGGCCTGACCCAGTTCGCAGACACCAACGGCAACGCCCAGGTCAACCAGCTGCAGCAGGATGGCTATGCGGCCGGTCAGCTCAAGAGCGTCTCCGTCAGTAACGACGGCCGCGTGGTCGGCAGCTACTCCAACGGTCGCAACATCGATCTCGCGGAAGTCAGCATTGCGACCTTCAACGGCGCCGACTTCCTGAAACGCATTGACGGCGGCGCCTTCGAAGTCACCAACGAATCCGGTGCGGCCCTGTTCGGCAAGGGAGGCAGCATTTCCGGCTCGTCGCTGGAATCGTCCAACACCGACATCGCCGACGAATTCACCAAGCTGATCGTCACGCAGCAGGCCTATTCGGCCAACACCAAGGTGATCACGACGGCGAATTCGATGGTCCAGGATCTTCTGAACGTGATGCGATAGTTCACGCGACATCGCGTGGCGGTTTCCGAGAGCGGTAGTTTGTCATGAGTCTCAGCGACGCACTCTCCATTGCGATGTCCGGCCTGCGCGCCAATCAGGCCGCGATGTCGCTGGTGTCGTCGAATGTCGCCAACGCGGAAACGCCCGGCTATGTTCGCAAGACGCTGGATCAGGTCGCCACAAACTCCGGGTCTTATGGCAGCAACGTCCGGGTCGTTGGCGTCAACCGCGAGCTGGATCAGTATATCCAGGCACAGCTGCGCACGGAGACCTCCGGCGCGGGCTATGCCTCGCTGCGATCGAACTTCCTGCAGCAACTGCAGAGCCTTTACGGCAATCCGGGTTCGGTCGGCACGCTCGAGGATGCCTTCAACGGGCTGACCACGGCGGTGCAGGCGCTGTCGACGAGCGCCGATAGCCAGTCGGCGCGAATCGGCGTCGTCAACGCGGCGAATGTGCTGGCGAGCCAGCTCAATTCGATGACGCAGGGCATTCAGACGCTGCGCGGCGCTGCCGAAACCGGCATCAGCGATTCCGTCAACACCGCAAACAACCTGATGTCGCAGATCGCGACTATCAACAACCAGCTGGCGGCCAATCCGCTCGGCGGCACCTCGACTGACGCATCGACGGCGGCACTGCTCGACCAGCGCGATCAGTACATCACGCAGCTGTCCGAATTGATGGACATTCGCGTCACCACCAACGGCGCCAATCAGGTTACCGTCTTTACCAGCTCCGGCGTGCAGCTCGTTGGCAACGAGGCCGCCAGGCTTTCGTTCAATGCGCAGGGAACGGTCAGCCCCAACACGTTGTGGAATTCCGACCCGTCGAAAAGCAACCTCGGCTCGGTCGTCGTCTCATACGGCACTGGCGGATCGATCGATCTGACCGCCACAGGCGGCATCAAGTCCGGCAAGATCGCCGCCTATACCGAGTTGCGCGACAAGTCGCTGGTTGAGGCGCAGAACCAGCTCGACCAGTTCGCGGCATCGCTGTCCAGCGCGCTGTCGGACAAAACCACAGCGGGCACTGCGGTAACGTCCGGCCTGCAAGCGGGATTCGATTTGAATGTCACCGGCCTGATGGCCGGCAACGTCATCCATGTCACCTACACGGACACCGCGACCAATACGCAGCGCCAGGTCTCGATCGTGCGCGTCGATGATGCCGGCGTACTGCCGCTGCCGAACAGTGCGACGGCCGATCCCAATGATCAGGTGGTCGGCGTCGATTTTTCGGGAGGCATGGCGTCAGTCGTTGCCCAGCTCAACACGGCGCTGGGCGGATCGAACCTGCAGTTCTCTGGCGCCGGCTCCACGCTGACGGTGCTGAACAACACCGGCTTCTCCACGGTCAATGCAGCTTCGGTCACGGCGACGCAGACGAACCTGACCAACGGCAGCGCCGAGCTGTCGCTATTCACCGACAACGGCACGCCCTACACCGGTGCGATCACTGCGACGGGTGCGCAGGTCACGGGCCTGGCCGGACGTCTTACCGTCAACAATGCACTGGTCGCGGATCCCTCCAAGCTGGTGCTCTACAGCGCCTCGACGGCCGCGGGCGACACGACGCGTTCCGACTTCATCCTGTCGCAGCTGACCACGGCAAGATTTCAATATTCAC
>Ga0209488_10003100_pt1 | contig 13430 bp, 14 predicted proteins | sample Rivendell_Oct201_8_FD_188349 | JGI IMG/M metagenome (GOLD analysis project Ga0209488, IMG submission 188349) | Vadose zone soil microbial communities from the Eel River Critical Zone Observatory, Northern California, USA -... | ecosystem: Environmental > Terrestrial > Soil > Vadose zone >...
TTTGGGGGGGGGGTTTCGTTCGAGCGCTACGCCGCTAACTAAGCTTTTTTTTTTTCTCGAACTCGAACCCCCTCCACCCTTTTCGTCTTTAAGTGTGCGAGGCTGTACGATGCACGCGTCTTTTTGGAGCGAGGACTATGAAAGGGCCGAGACTCGAGCCGACTGGAGCTGGAGAGCCACCACGGCGCACGCGCACCAAAGGCGCGTTTTTTTTGTGTGTGTGTGTGTCGTGACGTACTCGCTGCTGCAGCCTTGCCTTTGAGGTTCTGTCCTTACGTTCCCCCTTTCGTTCGTTTCTTTTCTATTCTACCTTCGGATCGGTCGGAAAGGGCGTGCAGCGTGCAGCGTGCAGCGTTTTACTTTTTCGCCTCGTGCGGGCCGCAGCCTGTTTTCCTCTCGGAATATCTTAACGCCCTTGGGTCGAGGCCCAACCTCGATCGTTATAAATCTGCCTATAAAGTAAACTATGCAGTGTCTCTGTGTGGTTGATGATGGGCCAGGTCCAGGTCCTCATCGCGTTACTTTGGCGAGGTCGAATGAATTGGGTTGAACCAGACACGCTTGCGAACCCCCCCGATCGCCCTTAAGAATATGAGTCTGGCCTCAGATACAGTACAACACCCTCCACAAATTTGGGCAAGTCGTCATTGTCAACTCGTTTCGTGAGCTAGGCCGGATTGAACGAGTACCGACGAAACATTTGGAATCCGGTGAGACGTTGGCCGAAACGTACTAGAAGTCAAGAGATCGCGCGTGCGTCCGTTCATTCTTCCTTTTCCCTTGTGTTCATTTCGGTCTTTTTTTTTGTCTTTTCCGTTAATGGATTTTGTGGCCTGAGCATGTGGTTCCGACTGGCGGGCGTTCCGAGCAATGTTTCGTCTCTGCCCTTTTCGGTTTCATACAATACACAATACAAAAACCCCCACACAAAACACAATGGGAAGCGGAATCGGATGTGGTGGTGGTGCGGGGTTGACACCGGACCCGGACCCGGCTATGCCATGAATGGTTGAATCCCCCCAACCCCGTACAAGCTTCCTTTCTCGGTTTCCGTCCCGTTCCATGGTGTCTGGGTATCATAATTGACGCATGGGCCCAAGCAAGCAAACTCATGACCATAACCACGGGACAGAAATAATAACGTCAATTGTTGTTGCATTGCCCTCCTAAAAGGCCTAGAACATACATGCGGGTGAGGAGTGGAGGCGGATTCTTCTCGCGCCTCGCGCCTCACGACGTCAGAGGTACTGTTCTATGATAGATAGAGGCGCTCACCGGTGAAAAATCAAATCTAAGCGCGTGAGATCGATGCTATGGGCACTGAGCGGGGGCCTCATGGTCGCCTCGACCTTTCATCGCTTTCTTGAACAGCTGCCGCACCTGTGCCTTGCCTTGCCTCATACAGGGTCTTACGAGCAGGCCCCACAAATAGCCTCGCGAGAGACGGGCTTGGTACGCCTGGCATTCTGGACCCCCGACTGGTGTGCTAGGCGTTTTTGGCAGAGAATGGAACTCGAACGCGGAGGCGGCGGAGGGTGAGGGGGGCGCGTTTAATGAAACGGATGTTTCCTCCCCTGGATCTAGCAATGGTATGGATGTATGTATGCTGCATGGTATGTATGTATACTGCCGTCGTAAGTATAGATTTAGCTAGGGAATGGAGGGCCCATTAATTGTACAGTCTGCGGATAAACTTTCAAGATCTCAAGACCTCCCGAATCCCTGATTCTATTCCGAGTTTCGACATTCGACATTCGAGAAAGAAGAGAGCAAGCACGAAGAAGCAAGGGGATGGCAAAACTGCAGTGGCGTGGCGTGGCGTCATGCATGTGCATGCATACCACCGGTGGCACTGCCGCGCCTAGAACCTTTCTATTTTGTCCTTCCTTAACCTCTACCTCTGACGGGAGTGGGGCGTTGATGATGCCATGTGTCATGCATGCACCCCCTCAAAGGCGTGGGGAGGGTGGGCGCGCTCTAGGCGCCAGGGGAAGGGGTGGGGTGGGCTCGCCGTACACCCCCGAAAAAGGACGGGAGGGGTCGAGACTCAGGTCACGCCGCTCCGCCCCGCCCTCACCCTCCTTCGGGCCTTCTCGGGCGTCCTTCCTCCCCCTTAGACCGAATCTCCGCCTACCTACCTACACAAACTACTGTAAATGACGTGGGGGTTCGATGAGGTACACACCACACAGGGACACATCGTTTCGGCCGAGGGGCTAGACCCTCCGCGCGAGTGGTCGTGCGCTTCTCCCAACTCCCCAACCCCATATCACGCCATTACTATCCCGCGATGGGCGATGATGCCATGCCAATGCCATGCTTCGCAAGTACTAGTGCTCATTGCTCATTTGCCACCCCCTCGATGGATGGGGGTGGGCGCCGCTCTCCGAGCGCAGATCTTGGCGAGAGAAAAACCGTCAAAATTTTGGGTGCGCGCAGGTGCGATGATGCATATGCATCGAATGATGTGATCACGGGGGACCTTGTACCTTTTTATTTTATTTTAATTTTCGGGTTTCTAAAGGCAAAGCCCTGCCCGCGAACGTCGGCCGCGAATGGCACAGCACAGCGCAGCGCGCGGCAAATTAAATGCGCGGGCGCAGTGCAAGGTGCGGGTGAGGCGCGAGGCGATCGCGTCAACATCAACCTATTTTTATCGATTTATGACATTTTCTGCTCGCTCGGATTCCTTGAGTTCCGCGCGCGGGGGGGAGGCTTGCTGGCGATTGCGATTTGCAACTTGGAACCCGCCCAGATGACAAAGGCGTGTGATGTGATCATTTCCTGTGTAGTGTAGCACATGCGTAGCCACCAAGTACAGTACTTGGCCTAGTGCTAGTACCAGGGTAGCAATGAAACGAGGGGAAGGGTAGCTAGCTAAGGAGTGAGTGACGTTGGGGTTGGAATATCCCCAGGGGCGAGACAAGACGCCATCCGATCTCATCGAAACTCGTGTTATTTTACGTGTGCGTGGGTATGCAGAATCCGACCATCGTTCACTCTAACCTCGGACTTCTATTTCCTCCCCCCCTTCCCCATCCCGCCAGTCCCCCTTCTCCATTTCCCGTTCCGTTCTCCGTTCCCCACCACGCCGGTGACTACACCACACCACCTCTCCTCGCCTCGCCTCACGTCCACCGTTTACACCCTTTGCCCGGGGCGTCCCAGTTCCGTGGCCCGCCATTACGACTGCGGCTGCTTGCTGCTGACTGCTGATGCGGCTTCGTAGAAGTAGAAGCTTTACAGGACGACGTGATCTGTATACTCATCTTCGGGCCGAACTGTCCCAAAAACTCAGGCTGAATTTGGCTAGATGTCTCCGTCAGGTTGGTCAAATACTTTGAGCCAACTAGTCCATTCTCTTCACGCTACCCCAAGAGTTATCAGATATGAGACCAACACGTTGCCGTGATGTGATGGGCAATGGCTAATGTGCTCGCTGGCCTGGGTCTGGCGCTCGACTCCACAACAATAATGAATCGATCGTGACAGAATGGGGGAAAGGGACCTTGCGCCTATGCGTCGGCGCAACGACACCCTCGGCAATAGTAGAGTTCGTTATTGTGTGATGTTCTCGCGGTCCTCGCAGGTGGCCCATGTACGGTCATTTAATATACGCACCCACGCTGTAATAACTCTCTAATCTAGGCAAAACGTTATGAGCTCTATCAACGTAAATGACCTGACGTTACCCGGCCATTGTTATAAAGGCTGGTTCCATTAGATTGGGGGATCAGCGCTCAGCATGAAGAACGTTCCTAGTCGACAGCATGTGTACACGGCACCCTGACCGGACCACGTTGGGGGTGGATCGTGCCACGAGAGCACACACGACCCAGGACAACGTTGAGCCGGTCCAGGTGCGCTGATAGTCAAGAGGCGATGATAAGGCACCACGAACCACAGTTGCCTGTCAGCGAAAGACGTCTCTGCGATAAATCACAGGTGATGGATATGTGGATCGGAACGTGCCAAGTGAGCCACAGCCCATGTCCCACCGGAGGTGTTTTTGCGAGGAAAGCGAGATGCCACAGGTAGTTCAGTAAAAACAGCTGGGGCTTGCCATTTGCTCATCATTTTGCGATCCTGTAGAGCCCATGTGGGGTGATACCTGGCATAAGATCGCGCGGAGATTCTTGCCCCAGGTGAACGATCGAATGGGCACCGGGTGAGCAGTCGCGTCATTGAGCCTGAAAAAGCAGCTCACAAGGCTGATCCGTAGAGTGCTGCGCTGAGCGAAGATAGATCAGTAGGTAAAAGGGAACACTTGATCAAGAACGATGTGAATCAGGGGAGTCTGCCGTCACCCTCAGCTGAGCATGATACCGTCTGCGCCGACTACACCTGGTGTTGTGTTCTTTCACACAAACCCCTCATCTATACTTCTGAGCCGCGTGTGAGGACTTGAGATAAGATAGAGCATGAAACCACGAGACAAACGGGCCAGGCCATAAGTATCACACAAACCCACAGGTGACCAGGGAGCTTGATCTTGTGAGAAAAGAGACCGTGTGGTCGTACCATCATCGCCTTATAAGACCGTTGAGAAAAATCTACAGCCCCTCTGAGAGCGAGGGGGGAAGGTCGTTAGGCTTGACTCGAGTGAGCGTGAGATAGGGGTGGACTTATCGGGTTCATCTAGAAGCCCTATCTATCTTTCTCCCGGCCCAAGTTACTGCCTCACTTGGAGACCAACGGCGCGTGGAGCACAACTTTGGATGTTAGCCATCCCGCTTCGTACTTTCTTCTGCGATGGTGAAGTACAGACTAAAAAGCAGACGTGGTCGATCGATGTGGGTCACAAGGCATAGAGGTGTAAGGAGTAGTTGGCGAGCAACGTTCGCACATGTCTCCGGATCTGTCCGGGGTCCAGGCCTGTTACAAGCATTAAAGATATTAATGGATAGATTCGAGTTCAGGGAAGCGAGCGATCCGTAAAAGAGAGTCGTCCATGCCGTGATCCTGCAGATGTCTAATTGCGAGTTCATTGGTGGGTGGGCGATATTACCGAGATGGATAGCAACGAGAATTCATGTCTGTCTGTGTGGACGATCTGTTTCGGGCCTTGATCGAAACCTTGATAACATACCACATCCTCGCCCCACTGCACCCTATTAGTTCACGGAGACCTGTCGTTCCGAAAACAGGCACTGTCTCATTGGAAGCAAGGGGGAACAGGGATGCGCTAAAACTGGGACAATTATGGCCAGCCTCTAGCACGATGGCGCAAACCTCGAAAGGATGAGAATATCGTTTGTCCGGTGTTCTATAAATTCGATGAGAATTAAACAAAGAGACGCAAACGTTTGTGCAATGGCCGCGGATTCATACCTCACTTGCTATTCTCGACCGCGTTTGTGAGAATAACCTGACCATTTTGCGGCGGCGCGGCGGCGGCGTGCATGCGTGTATTGTTTGTTTGTTGTCGAAGGCTAACGCCTGGACCGTTTTTGCGTTAACGGAACATGGGGGTTTCGGGGTGTGTGTGTGTATGCGTTACGATCGGCAACGTGTGATCAGGGACGCCGCGCAACGTTCCAGGGTAAAAGCGACAACAAGCTAGAGCGCAACAAACTTATCCGCGCATGTGTGCGTGCGTGCAGAGGTCCACGGTCTTGCAAAGGCAAGCCCCGCCGCCGGTGGTGGCCTTGGTGCGAGAAGCAAATCTTCGTCTGTCAGGCAGTTGTGCGCGCTTCCATCCCCCCTCCTCCGTAAGGGGTAGTGGGTCCCGCTGCCCTGGTCTGAGGCCCAGCCCGGTCCCTGTATGCGTGCCAGTATGAGTGCGTTTTTTCCCCTCAACTCCCCCCCCGCGTTTCATATCTATTCCCCTTGTGTGATTGCACTTTTTTAGGGGGGGTACGCAGGGAGCATGACTTACCAAACAAACCGTAATCGAACGTGGGCCGTTGGTAGATAGTCGTAGTCATTAAGCGTGCTTGACGGGATGGCAGGGGAGGAGCCCCGTCCGAATTGATGGGGTTCCCAAAAATAAATGAATGAATGAATGAAGTTCTCGTTCTATTCGATGATAATGGGCGATGGCCGGGCTCTTGGACCCAACCCAAAGGCAGACATGCACACATGAGACAGGACACTGGTTATCCTTTTTTGGGAACGGCGGACGGCTGCCTGCGCTCTCGGCGGAATTGGTTATTGGTTGGTCAGGTCAGGACAATCTGAAACCGAGCGTCTAATGATTGCACGCTTCGTAAGCGTTTCTGCGCACCCCCTTCCTTCCTTCACCACCACCCCTTCACCCCCCATCCCTCCGCACACGTCCAAGTGCAGAGAATCGGAGCCAGGGATGTGGTAGCAATGCTACTAGGCTAGATCATACCCCTCACCCACCCACCCGCGGAAGGACGTGCCCGAAGTCAGCTGTTAAACATTTTCACTTCTTTGCCGATCGCTTCGTTTTTATCAACTATCATCGGAGTTATTGTGCCCTTCACGCGCTGGGTTGCTGGGAATCCCTGCCTGCCTTGGTACCCCGCTCCCACCCCCAATCATCTCAAGCCCGGCCGGCGAAGGGTAGCACCGTCATTTTCCTTTCATTTTTCATTTCCATCGGGGGTGTTGGGTTTCCAGTTTCGATATTTCTCTTTTGTTTTGGTTGGGGCTGGGCGCTATCTTCATCACCTTATCTCTATCTGAGATCGCGCATGTTTGCACTATCACCTATCGCGAGACAGCAGCGCGCGAAAGACCCTTCCCCCCCTCACTCTTTTCCCCCCGGGTGTGACGGCGCTCGTATTGTGTAGCCCGGACGGAAAATAGAAACAGAGGTCGAGGGAGTAGGTACGATCCGTCGGAGTTTTTATCGATGCCAATATATAATCGAGGGGGCTGGGGCAAAGGAGGAGGGATTGATTGCACACCATCGCATCGAATCGAATCGACAATCGATAAGACAAGTTCCAGGCAGGCAAAACTCAATTAAACCGCGTTCTTGCACGATTTCAGTAAATGCAATCGAGATCTCCTAAGCAGCCACCACGCCCCGGCCCCGCTTCCTATATAAACACAGTCACTGTCCATCGTCGTCCTTCGTCCTCAGCCGTTGTCGCCGCCTCCTTACCATGGTAAGCTCTTCTGGCTCTACCTGGTTCCCCCGCTTCACCTTCATCCCCAGGGCGTTACAATCGAAACCCTTAAACACGGAGATGGCGTGACTTTCCCCAAGCGTGGTGGTAGGATCATCCTCTTGGCCGGTCCACCGTCTTCTTAACCTGCATCGCCAGACAAAGTCACAATTCATTACGTAGGAACTCTCCAGGACGGAAGACAATTTGATTCCAGTCGAGAGCGGTAGGCGCATCCCATTCTAATATACTGTCCTCGCACCATCCGAGCCGACGGATTCTCGTACATTTGATTAGGAACAAACCCTTTGTCACAGAGATCGGAACAGGCAAAGTAATCAAAGGGTGGGACGAGGGTACGCAGCTTCCTCTCTTCCCCCATACAATCAATCCTAAGTTTTTGTATTAGGGGTTCCCCAACTATCCCTCGGTCAAAAAGCTATCCTTAAAGTGACACCTGACTATGTACGTAACTTTACATCTAGGGTGCATCTAGCAAATTTTGAGGCATCTTCAGGCATACGGTGCTCGTGGTTTCCCACCTGTCATCCCTTCAAACGCTACTCTAACCTTCGAGGTCGAGCTCCTCGGGATCAACATCAACTGAGTCTACAAATGGAACTGGGCTAGGTATTCTTTCCCAGTATACGGACTTGATTGGGGTTTCATTCACGAAGCGTTTCTTGTTTCCTCATCCATTTCGGTGACTTTTGCACGTCCCCTTTTGTAATGTCCGTATGTTCCACTTTTTTGAACTGATATGCCTCTTGCCATCCATATTTCCTTGGTGACTCATGAGTAACTTGGATGTGCGAAGCACCATGCAGGATGACCGTCACACAGACCATTCAGTCATGTTTTAACGGCCGCCCTGCTACGGTACCAAGCCCGCCCGCCTGAAACCCGTCAGGGCTGAGCCTGAGCATCACTCTGCAGAGATAGCGCAAAGCTCTCTGTAGTAGCCCTGGGGTGTCCTTCCACAGGGACCATCTGAATCGCTTCATCGATCATGTGAGAGTATTGCATGTGTAACTCTGTTTCCGTCGGAAGTGCCTTCCGGCGGAGCATAAGCACCCTGAGAGGAAGATCATTCGCTTGACGTCCTGGGGATATGGCATATGAAGAACTCACAACCGACATGCCTAGAGGGGTAGGGGAAATCAGCACAAGCATGATCGCTAAGATGACGAAAAGTGTATACAAGGGCGGAGGGTAGTATGTAAGCAAACCAAGAGCCTTGACCTTGAGACAACAGATGTGGGCTGCACAGAATAGGAAGTGGCGTCAGTCACAACTTCTGAGTGAGAAAACACTTCTTTACGTGAAATAAGTTCCGATGGTTAATGCGTTCAAGGCTGTCATGATGACGTAGACGAGCACTCCTAAATGACGAAGCGGAGTTGACTTCTCGTTCGCGAACGTGCAAAAACGGATCAAGCGTGCCTTGTTTTAGGAAGCCCTGGCCCAATGGGCCGAGGTTGCTTCGTTCTCGAACGTAATGCTACGGAAGAGAAGAGGAGATGCGATCCCAGTCAGCCCAAGACCAAGAAGGAAAATGCGGGCGACTAACTCCAATGACGATGAACACGTTTATGCAATCGAAGACGGCCGTCAGTACCTTGGACCCATTGTGAGGTAGCGCGACATCTCATAGACACGAGATGGCTTACCGATATAGTCTTATCAAAGGTGACATCATCAGTATTCAGACGCATGCAAGTGGAACTTTGCACGCACCCCTAGTTGATAGGCACCGACAGCCCGGACTGCGCCTGAGACGGATTGATTCGACGTGGCGAAGCAGCCACTGCGTTCTCTGATGATGAACAAGCCCGTCACTAGTTTTAAATTTAACGAAAAGATCGGATAGTCCAAGAGCACGGGTGACGGACGGTTTAGTTGCTTGCTCACTACCCACACAACGAAGCCGACAATAGTGAAGAAAGGGATGGAAAGAATGACAAGGACTGGTCTTCGTCTCCCAGAGAACGCGTATGTACGCAGCATGAGAATTACTGGACCATCAGGTGTGAATGAATACAAGCCCATGGTGTGGATCGGGCATCGCTTACATTGTGCTGATAGTGTCTGTCCCGGCGATTAAGCAAACGTCGCATAAGAGGCATCATCCGAGCGTACCGTGGGTAGGGTACAAGCGTAGAGAGCGCGATAGTACGCCTTGCAAACCGTCTCCTCATGATCCGCGAGAAACCCCCAGAAGAGGAAAGGCGAGACGACCAGTGGGTAGTAACGACAGAACAGATATGACATTTTACCGATGCGCCACGGGGCCGGGTATATCTGTGATGCAAGTAAATAGCTCACTGGTGAATAAAGAAAATGACAATAGGCTAGGCGGTGCGCTTACAAACGCAACTTCCTCGTCGAGCCTAACGCAATCAGAGAAAAGTGAGCAAATTCTCCGAGGACTAAAAGGGTAAGGGATCGACGAACGAAATGATCCAATCATAGAACAGGACAGTATCTAGGGACCAACAACAGGTCATCAAAGCATCAATTATTCAGGGTACACCACAAAACTACGAAACATATTAATGAAATGACGTACAGGCAGCTTGAAAAAAAGACCGAGCGCAGAAGGATCATCAGCTCCACTTGTCATTGACACGAAGAAGGGAAACGCGCAATGACTTACCAGCAATGCTATAACGCCCGCTGTGTCGGACCACCGCATCTGTCAGTACGTCACGATCTACATGAAGGAAAGCGAAATGATGCGCACATAGCCAATGAGCGCAGTGCAGCCCATATGAGCTGCAAGGTAGGAGACAGATGCTGCATGTATGCACGGAAGACGTTGTCAGCGTCTCCACCTGGGGCGTGTACGGCGCCCTCGACAAGTCCTGAGCCCTTGGGAAATGCCTATGATGTCTTTTGACACGCGCTGCGACACTCAACAGGGATTGGTCGAGTTTTTGGGGGGTGGGGTGAGGAGGAGTTGGGGGGGGAGTGGGAAAACGCTTTCGAGAAGAGAAAACGAGGTGGACAGAGGGCGTGAGAGCCAACAAGGGGAAACATGCAAGGCGGCCGAGTGAAAGTGAACTGAGAAAGGGAAGGACACAAGAAAATGTCTTTTTTTGTTCACATTGAGTCACCACCATTTCTGTTTTCTGTTTCTGTGTCTCCGCGCGTTGAATTGCACGAATGACACAGAATCAAATAAATCTAAGATCAAGTCAATCACGCGTGTGTGCACAAATCCGTTTCGAGGTCCACCCGTAACGAAAGCAAAAGACAAGACAGAACAAACCCAAAGGAAAATGCAAAACCGCTTTTTTGGTATGGCATAAACGATCGGCCCGCGCTTTTTTAGCTGGGCGTTTTCGCGCCCGCTTCTTTGCGGTTAATGCCCGACCTAGACCGGAAATTACCCACTCAGGTCAGAGGCAGTGCACGACATCGGCCGCGGAGCGGTCGCTTCATCTTCCCTGGAGAAAATGAACGTCGCAGAGGGGCTACGAGTGCCACTCTTAGACGATTATCCAGTCGCCTTGACGTGCATTATGGGACGGCAACGTCCGTGAACAAGGCCGCACATGACCAGTTTAGCTCTAGTCAAGGGGATAAGGGGGAAATGAAGACTTGCGTGGGAATTCTGACGGCAGCGGTGACTTTGCGTCTTGCGCTCGATGTCAATCAACCTCAATACGGGCAATACGTGATCGCATTCATTTCGCAGTGGCTGACGAGTGACAACCCTCTATTAATTTGCCCTAATACATCCCTGTCTCCTGCTGCGGGATGTCGACTACCTCCATATTATCCTCCCCTGCGGTGTCATTACCTTCCTCTGCCCCCGCATCTTCATCTGTAACGTTCAGGTCACTTGCAAGCGTATCCTCAGCTATCTCAGCGAGTTGCGCGGCAAGGAGGGCTAATTGGGCTTGTAACGAAGCACGGTCCCCATCTGATAGAACATGAGCTGGGGCGGAAGCGGCACTAGCATCATTGGTTCTATCGGTCGCAGGCGTGGACCCTGCAAGGGCCAAGTTGACAGGGGGAGGCGCCTGACGAAGTGGAGGCGCCGTTGGCTTGACTGCAGTCGCCTGCAAGGAAGAACCAAAATTGATCGCTTTGAGGATAGCCTGAGCGGCTTCCCAGGCATCACTACCCTCTGCAACTCCCTCATTGGTTGCATTATTCTCGCCCGAAGTTACCTGGGCATTGGTATCTGAACCTGTTACCATAGGCTGTTCAGCCGCAGAGGTCTCGCCCTTCGATGCCGGAGGTGGCGCTACTGATACTGTGTACCCGGGATACGCCGCACCGGGTGGATACGGGTATGGGTAAGGGGGGTATCGTTGGGTCTTTTCTTGTGAGGAAGAACGAGGCGTAGAGGATGGACTAGAAGCGAGTGCTCCACGAGCAGACTGAGACAACGGTGCATGAGTGAAAGGCGAGGTCGTAGGGGCACCGTGTGGCGCCGGAAGCGCCATCTGCACAAAACTTTGTGGTCGGCGTGTCGTCCGTTTGGATGTCTGGGTAGCAGGTTGTCAGGCAATGGACAGAGGGTAACGTAACAACGGCTTTATCTCACCGATCCACCGTCCCAACTCGAATTCAAGCGGTACTTGCCATTACTCCCCTTCTCCAACCGCCCTCTTTTGAATGCCTTTTGTAATGCCTGGCTGGCGGACGGTCGAAAATTGGTATGCAGAGGGTATCTTGACGCCATCCACGTGAACAGAGACTTCGGTGCCGAACCCTCAGATTCGTTCAGATCTGTAAGAGCTTCCACAAGCATGTCCTCATAGCTTGGCAAATCATCAGCGGGTATTCCACTGTGGTCTGTTGGTGGCAATCCCATGGGGTGCGGATGACGGGCTAGAGGGACAGCTGTGAATGGTGACCCGGAACGCTGAGTTGGGGGAAAGGGAGGTTGGGACGGAGGGAAGGTTGCATGAGGATATGACGCTGAAGGGTGAGGCGGATAATTATACGAGTAATTGAATGGAGGATAATAAGGTGTGTGTGGATATGCTGGAAGAGACTGTGTGGACGGATAACCGTAGGGAGCAGGAGGATATGATCCTTGTGGTAGCGTCGTCACAGCGGGGGTTGTCGAGGGTTCGGACTGCGAAGCAGGCCGATGAGTATTGTCAGAGGAGGCCTGAGACTGTTGTGGCCCCCATGGTTTGTCAGTAGTGGTTGTCGGGTGGCTATTCGTGGTGTCCGAAGGTAACTGTGGGTCAATTGCAGGACTCGTAACTGCTGGCGAAGATGATGACTGTGCGGTAGCTTCATGGTGCGAGGAAATCGAAGGCGGTGGGGCATTGGCGACTGCACCAGAGGGTGGGTCTTTTTGGATGTGTTGGGACGATGGCGGAGGCGGCAATTGCAGCTCGGCGACTGCAGCTGCGAGGTTTGTGGGCCACAAAGAATTTTTTACATGGAGGGGAGAATACGCTTCGAAGGCGAGACAGAGCTCGACGAGCTGCGTGTGGGGTAGCAAGGTCAAGTAGGAGCGTTTGAGGGCGTGGCGTTCCGCATTGGCTGGTACGAGACATCATCGTGAGCGAATTCGAACATCTCATGTGCCAGGCAGGCTTAGGGCGTACCTGGTCCATCCGCCGTTGAGACATCATGATCGACCGTGCTGGTGGTTGCGGGTGAAGATGCATCAGTTGTTGTCTGCTGCATCGTTCAGCTGCACAGTTTATCATGACAAGGTTCAAGGTTTGGTTTCAAACTCCAATGCAGCCGCAAACGGTTGCCTCACAAGTGTATATCAACTCGACTCGACACATATTCGTGAAGCACATTGCTTCACTGTAGCTCTCATTTTCACAGCAACTTGGATGGTCGAAAATCCCGAGATTCTCATCACTGAACTTAGTACAGTATCTAGTTATGTTACATTGGCACCAAAAAGCGGAAGTATGTCCTCGTGTCAGTGCTTGGTTAGAGTGAAATTGAAATAGGGCTGATATTGATGAAGCGCACGCTGTAGCGAATCACTTGTGTTGTGTTGTGAAGGGTCGGGCCGAATTGGACCGTGGCGAGGAGACGAGGACATTGTACAGTAACAAAGCTTTCTGTGATCTAGACAAAGCTCATCTTATCTACCTCGCTCAGATCTCGCATCTGCTATTGTAAACGGTCTAGATTCTGTACTGAGGTATATGACCGACTTAGAGATATTTGGAAGGTCGGCATGTTCCACATTAGAGTGGTGGTCCCTCCGCCTCGGCCGCGGGGGGTTGCAATTCCGCCAGTTAGCGCTCTGAAGACCCTGTAGAGCCTTGCTTCAATGTCTCGTCCTGTTGGGGCATGGATTCCTCTATGAGCTTCCGTTCTTCGGCTGTAATAGTAAAAAATGCCTCCCGT
>Ga0209488_10003102_pt1 | contig 13424 bp, 12 predicted proteins | sample Rivendell_Oct201_8_FD_188349 | JGI IMG/M metagenome (GOLD analysis project Ga0209488, IMG submission 188349) | Vadose zone soil microbial communities from the Eel River Critical Zone Observatory, Northern California, USA -... | ecosystem: Environmental > Terrestrial > Soil > Vadose zone >...
AGCATCCCTGCCGAAAAACATTCGCAGGACATGCTTTATGGATTTGGCAGTAATCCGAGGCACTATGCGTGGAACGATCTGCCGCGTGAAGTTCTCGGCGAGGGCATCGTGCTGAACGCCAGCCCGAATGCCGCGACGGTCCTGGTGACCACATCGAGGAAGGAGATTTATTCCGGAGATTACGTAGAACTGGAATAAACGCGTTTCATATTCCTAACGAAGGTGATGTTATTTGCCCGCGAAGCAGCCGCTTTGCGGGTTTTTGTTTTCCGCGCGACGCGGCCGGGGCGTAAGTACGAAGGTTCCGGGCGAGGCGGGATAATCCTAATTCGAATAGCCAGAACGATGGCTGGCTTGTGCGGCGTCTTCGTTGACTTGGCTGGCAGCAAAAAACTAAGATACGCGCGCTGTGCCTGACTCTTCTTCGCTGATCGGACAAACCGTTTCGCATTACCGCGTCGTCGAGAAGCTCGGCGGCGGCGGCATGGGCGTGGTTTATAAAGCGGAGGATATGGAGCTGGGCCGGTTCGTGGCCCTGAAGTTCTTGCCTGAGGCCCTGGCACAAGATGCGCAAGCCCTGGAACGTTTTCGGCGCGAGGCGCGAGCCGCCTCCGCGTTGAATCACCCCAACATCTGCACCATTTACGAAATCGGCGAGCAAGGCGGCAGACGCTTCATGGCCATGGAGTTTCTCGAGGGCATAACACTGAAACATCGTATTGGCGACCGGCCGATCGAGACGGATATTCTGCTTAGTCTGGGGATTGAGATGGCCGATGCGCTGGACGCGGCGCACAGCAAGGGCATCGTTCACCGAGACATCAAGCCTGCCAACATTTTTGTCACCGACCGCGGGCACGCCAAGATCCTGGACTTCGGATTGGCGAAGATTGCCCTGGCAGGACGTGCAACTTCTGAAAAAACGATCGCTGAGGATCTGACCGCGGACGTAAGCGTGGAGCATCTGACCAGCCCAGGTTCAACGCTGGGCACCGTGGCGTACATGTCGCCGGAGCAGGTGCGCGCGAAAGAGCTGGATACCCGCACCGATCTCTTTTCGTTTGGAGTCGTGTTGTATGAGATGGCGACCGGAGCGTTGCCATTTCGTGGGGAGAGTTCAGGAGCGATTTTCAATTCCATCCTGGAGCGGCAACCCGTTCCAGCGATGCGCCTAAACCCCGACCTGCCGCCAAAGCTGGAAGACATCATCAATCGAGCGCTGGAGAAAGACCGCGAACTACGCTATCAAGGCGCTGCGGAAATGCGTTCGGAACTGAAGCGGCTGAAACGGGATACGGATTCGGGGCGTTCGGGCTCATCGCCGATAGCGGTTTCGGATTTTGGTTCCGTGGCCGGCGGCGGTTTGGGATCTGCCTTGCACGAATCCGCGCTTCAAGTTGTTGGCGGTTCGGCCCCGCAGGCGCTAAGCGGCGTAGCCCATGCATCCAATAGCTCGCTGGTGGTGGATGCCGCGAAGCAGCATAAAGTCGCTCTCACAGCGGCAGTTATCGTGGCGCTCTTGCTTATCGTCAGCGCAGGGTACGGCGTCTATTCGCTCTTCGCGAATCGAACCACAAAGATTCCCTTCCGAAGTTTTTCCGCTACTCAACTGACAAACTCGGGCCGCGCGATGGCCGCAGCCGTATCTCCTGATGGGAAGTACGTGGTAAGCGTAATGAATGACAATGGAAAACAGAGCTTGTGGCTTCGCAATGTGCCGAGCGGAAGCAACACCCAGATCCTGGAATCTGACGTTTTTGCACTTCTCAGTCCGGTATTTTCCGCGGACGGGAGTTATATTTACTACCGGAAGGCTATCGACGCCACCGACAGTGAATTCCATATGTATCGAATGCCGGTGCTGGGCGGCACGCCACAACTCCTGGTGCGTGACATTGATGCCGGCCCCGCTCTTTCGCCCGACGGCAAGCAAATGACCTACGCGCGCGCGAACGACCCAGACGCCGGCAAGTACCGCCTGCTGCTCGCCAATCTGGACGGCAGCGACGAAAAGATTCTGCAAATTGCTCCAGTTCCTGTGCCGTTGAGTCTATCCTGGTCGCCGGACGGGATGCGAATCGCCTTCGTCTCGTATTCACAAGGTGGGGCGCAAGCGCAAATCAGCCTCTTCGATGTCGCACAAAAAAAAGAGACGCCACTTACGTCGTACCCGGATAAACTGTTCTTCGATTTGGCTTGGACGCCCGATGGTCGCGGGCTACTGGTGAATTATCGAGCCTCGGGAACAAGCAACCAGCAACTCGGGTACGTTTCGTATCCGGGAGGACGATTCCAATCTCTGACCAACGACACCCACGGCTATCAAACGTTGAGCCTTTCCGCGGATGGAAGATCGATGGTATCGATCCAGGGGCAGCGGTCTGACTCTGTTTTCCTGCAGCCATTGAGCGGCAGGGCAGCGCCAGTGGCAGTGCGGGGCTTGCCGAATCAGGCCGAGGTCCGAAACGTGGCTTGGGACGCGCAAGGAAACTTGATCGTCACCACGGCGACTTCGATTTTGCGTATGTTGCCCGACGGCAGCCGGCTAACGACTATTTTGAACGACCCCTCGGAGTCGATCACGTTAGCCTCAGTCTGCGGCCGAGGTGGGCCCATACTTTTCGGTACGGCTGGCCGGGAAGGTAAGACCACGACAAATATATGGCGCGTGGAGGCCGACGGATCTCGACCAAAGCAGCTCACCAGCGGAAAACAGGATTTCTGGCCGCTTTGTTCGCCGGACGGTGCATCATTTTACTATGAGGATTACGCCGTATTTCGAGTGATGAAAATGGCTATCGACGGAGGCCCTCCGGAGCTTATCAAGGCTAGCGCCATGCCCAACGGGTATATGGTCGGCGGAGTAAACTTTTCACCCGATGGCAGGTTAATGCCGGAATTTACTTATATCACTGACGCAGCCACACAATCAGCCGCAATCAAAATTGCTCTTATCGACGTAACCACGAATGCCGAGACCCCCGCGAAAACTTTCGTCCCTCGGCCTGATTTTGCTCCTCCTATTGCGATCGCTCCCGACGGGAAAGCCGTGGCTTACAACATCGCAGAAAACGGCGTCGGAAACGTCTGGCTGCAACCGCTGGATGGCTCGCCGGGCCGTCGATTGACTAATTTCAATTCGGATCGAAGTTTCACGTTTCAATTTTCGCCCGATGGCAAGTCGCTGGGCCTGGTACGCACGCACGTTGTCTCAGACGTGGTCTTGTTGCTCGACATCCACACGCAGGATCAATAGCCACGCCGTAGAGCTGCCAGTTGGATTCAAGAAAGAAAAGAGTTGCACCGAGATTCATCCCGGCACCGCGCACGAGTGTCCAGGAGCCTTCGATGGAGGCCGAAGTTCAGGCGCTACCGATCAGCAAGAAACGCTTGCATCTTCGCGAAAGATTTCGCAGGTGAAGGCGTAGATTTTGCTGTGCGGTGCGCGCCAGGCATCGCGCGGCAGGCCGGCTTTGTGGCAGGTTTCCTCAAGAAATTCCTCGCGGGAAAGCTTGTGTTCGGTGGCGACCTGCGGAAGCAACAAACCGCGGTGATTTTCTGTCGCGACTAGTAGGCCGTGCTTGCCGATTTGGATTTGCTGCAAAGCGATGGGGAAAAGCTCGGAAAGTATGGAGATTTCGATTTGCAGGCCGGGTAATTCTTCCGCACGCAACGGAGGGAAGCGCGGATCGTGGAAGGCGGCGCTCTGCGCGCAATGAATGATGCTTTCGCGAAGTTGCCCTTGCGCTTCTATCACGCCAATGCAGCCGCGCAGCTTTCCGCAAACTTCGAGGGTTACGAAAAGTCCCCGGCGCAAGGAAAAACAGGAGGGCTCGGAAGCGGGTCGGCTCAACGGTCGGTCTTCGAGCGTGCTGACGATGGCGGCACGCGCCAGCGCAAGCATAGCCCGGCGATCCGGCGGGGAAAAGTGATGATCAGGAAGGAACGACATCCTCGGACTTGGCGCGCGCTTCCATCATGCGTAATTTTCTGCGCTGGGTAATGCGGCTGTCGAGCTGGCTCCAGAAACGGAAAAAATATTGCGCAGCGGAAATTAAAGCGCTGGCCACCACCAGCCATAGCAGAACATACGCAATGGGCTTGAGGGAGGTATAACGAGAGCCGGCGATCAGGACGGCAACCGCGACCACCTGCAAAACCATTTTTGTTTTTCCGAGAGCGGAAGCGGAAATCGTGAAGCCTTCGGCGGAGGCGATGTTACGTAAACCGAGTACCGTAAATTCCCGGCCGATGATGATCACGACCATCCACGCGGGAACCAGATGCATGTCCACCAGCGCGATGAAGGCCGCGGAAATTAGCAGCTTGTCGGCTATGGGATCAAGCAAAATTCCCAGCGTCGTCACCTGCAGCCGGCGCCGGGCAAAGTAGCCATCGGCCCAATCCGTGGCTGCGGCGGCAAGCAGAATCAGCACGCCGAAAAACTCAAAACGCATGTGAAATCCCCATAGCTCGACGTTGGGGCTACGGGTGAGCAGCACAACAATGAGCAGGGGCACAAAAAAGATACGCAGCAGCGTGAGTGAATTGGGAAGATTCATTGGCGCAAAGCGCCCGCAATCGCAAAATGGTTCGGATACGGCGCCGAAACGACTATAAGCTTCGAGTTGGTGGCCGTCAACGGCAGCGGGATGGCGACTTTAGGGGCTCTAGAGGTACTTGAGCGTTAACAGCAAATTGGCTGGGAAAAGTGCCAGTACGTATACCTTTTCGTAACAGGAATGCCCTATAGCTGTGCAAATTCGTAAAACAGTATAGCGTCGAAATTTAACGATAAAGTGCCATTCATCGCCTAGTAATCTAATATAAGATGGCCATTTTCAATAACTTACAGACAGAAGCAGCACCATCTAAAAATATCCGCGGGACTGAGGATAACTTTTGCGGAAACCGGCCCGCAGCGATTTCCACAAGGATTTCCACCGTTCCGGGCAGGCTCTGGCGCACCGCAAAATACCGCAAGACCATTGAAAAATCAGGGATTAGGGACAATTTCGCCTTGTTTACTCGAACGTTACCTTAGAGCGTAAACCTGCCAGTTCATCGTGCGCTTCAGATCGCTCGCGGGCCGCGCAGCAGACGTACCGGCAGGAAGAGAATGGCGCTCAACAGGGCGAAAACTCCGTGCACGGTGATGCCAATGATCCGGAATGGCAGGCTGATCAGCCATACAAATGGATAGGCGATCAGCGCCAGCAACGCAAGGGGCCAGCAAAGCACAAACAGGATGCACCACAGAAAGAATCCGGCCACGGGTCACCTCTCTTTCTTGTAAACGATGGCGGCCGCTAAAAAGTTCCGTTGACAGAGTAGTGCTGAAGCTTCAACCGGCGCGCCACGGAAACCGGGACATCGGCGTCGAGCAGCATATGCGAATCGTGCAACTCTGAACGAACCACATGACCGAGCGCGTGCACCAGGGCCAGCGTTCGTCCTTCGGTGAGCGGCAGGCGCAAGGAAAGTCTTTCCACCGGGTCGCCGGGGAGTGCTTGGTCGATGCGTTGCAGAAGTTCGTCAAGTCCTGCGCCGGTGAGCGCAGAAACCAGAATTGGCGGCTCGGTTCCTTCCGGCGGATGCGCGGGAGATTTTTGCCATTCGCTGCGCTCGTCCGGCGCAAGTAAATCCATCTTGTTCCAGACATGAAGTGTCGGACGTCCGGCAACGCCGAGCTCGCCAAGAATCTTGTTCACGGCTACATCCAGTTCCTGATTATGAGCGCTCGCGACATCACTGACATGCACGATCAGCGCGGCCTCCTGCACTTCCTCCAGCGTGGCGCGAAAAGCGTTCAACAAACCCTTCGGCAGGGCGCGAATAAATCCCACAGTGTCGGAGAGAAGTACGCGCCGGCCGGATGGTAAACGCAGCGCGCGAATCGTGGGGTCAAGGGTGGCGAACATGCGCGAAGAGACGAGAACTTCGGCACGGCTCAGCGCGTTAAACAGGGTGGATTTCCCGGCGTTGGTGTAGCCGACAAGCGCGACCGTGCCCAGCGGCACGGAATTGCGCGCCTCGCGCCGCAACGCACGTTGTTTGCGTACGCCTTCAATATCTTTCTCGATTTTCGAAACTCTGTCGCGAATCCGGCGGCGATCTGTTTCCAGTTTTTTTTCGCCCGGACCGCGAACTCCGATGCGGCCGCCACCACCACCCGCGCCGCCGGCTCCTCCGGCTCCTTTGCCGCCCTGGCGGGACAACGCAGTGCCCTTTCCAGTGAGCCGCGGAAGCATATAGTTCAATTGCGCCAGCTCGACTTGCAGCTGGCCTTCGCGGCTGCGCGCATGCCGCGCGAAAATATCCAGGATCAGCTGAGTGCGATCGATGACGCGGCGCGCCGTGTGTTCTTCGATATTGCGTTGCTGCACCGGCGAAAGGTCGCTATCGAAAATAATCAGCGGAGCGTCTTTGGCATTGGCTTCAGCCAGAATTTCATCCAGCTTGCCGCGGCCGACGAGCGTGGCCGGATCGGCTTTGTCGCGCAGTTGGAAGAGGCTTCCGGCGATGGCTGCACCTGCGCTACGCGCCAACTCAACCAGCTCGGCGAGAGACTCGCGTTCAGGCGTGCCCGCGGGAATACCATGCACGCGTGGAGAACGTTTCCAGGCGACGCCGACGAGAAGAGCACGTTCAGTAGAGGGAATGGCTTGCGTGGTTTTCATCGTGCCAGGTTCGAAGCAAAGCCTGCCATTTTACAGGAGTAGGAAGTATCTCGGTGCATCTTGCCGAGTATACGCCCGATGCACGCGCGGCGGGAAATCGCACAGGCCACGGCACTGTGGGTCGTAGCTGTAGTTCTTATGCTTTTGCAGTTTCCATCGCCTGTCCGAAGACGATCAGGTTCCCATCCGGCGCCAGCACCAGCAATTCTCTTTGTCCGTAGGGCTGATTCACGGGGCCGTAAACATCGCGCGTGGGAAGCGTGTCCAGTTTCGGTTTCAGTTCCCCGTAGAGCTGATCGACGTCGCGAACATCAATATAGTAAGCGAAGCGTCGCGTACCGGGCGGCGCGGCATCGGCGCCCTTCTGCTCCAAGATTCGCATGCCCGCTGTTTCGCGGTGAATATAGGCATAATCACGGGCGCGAAATTGCGTTTCAAAACCGAGAACGTCGTTAAAGAAAATCAGGGCTTTTTCAAGATCTTCGACATGCATGAATGGCGTGATCTGAATAAAGTTGGACATCGCTGCGCTCCCAAACAGAAGTTAGCACAATCAAGAATCGGCTGAATCACGCATGAGTTGCGAGCTCAGCCAGTCGCGCGCCGCGGACTGGATGCCCTCGTTGTCGCCAAATCCGGCGAACCAGTGGACGTCTTTTTCGCGGCGAAACCATGTGAGCTGGCGTTTGGCGTATTGCCGCGTGCCTTGCTGGATGGCGCTGCGCGCGGCATCGAGCGAAAGTTCCCCCCGGAGATGGCTGCGCAATTCGCGATAACCGATAAAGTTAAACGGCTTGGCGTTTTCGGGCAGCCCGCTGGAGTTGAGGAGCGAAACTTCCCCCAGCCATCCGGCTTGCAGCATCGCGTCAGTGCGGATGTGGATGCGTTGGTACAGCGCTTCGCGTTCCGGCTGCAGGCCAATTTTCAAAATACGCCAGCCAGTCAACGGAGCTCTCCCGGCTCGGTGAATTTCGGTTAGCGGCTTCCTGGCGAGCAGGCAAATCTCGATCGCGCGAATTAGTTTTTGTTCGTCGGCGGAAGAAATTTGTTGCGCCGCGGGCGCGTCGAGCCGCGCGAGCATCGCGTGCAAATGTCCCGCGCCGTGCTCGATGGCGGTTGCCCGCAATCGTTGGCGTAATTCTTCGGAACGCAACGGCAAATCTGCCAGCCCTTCGAGCAGCGCGCGCAAATAGAGCCCCGTGCCTACCGTGAAGACGGGCAGCCGCGACCGCGCGCGCAAACCGTCCAGAACGAGCCACGCTCGTTGGCGATAGCCACCCGCGGTTGAGTCTTCGGCTGGATCGAGAACGTCAAGGAGATGATGCGGCACGCTGGCTAGTTCGGCCGAGGTGGGTTTGGCTGTCCCAATGTCAAATCCGCGATAGAGCTGAGTAGAATCGCAGGCGACGATTTCGCCGCCGAATTCCCGCGCAAGAAAAACGCCAAGCGCGGATTTTCCTGAGGCTGTTGACCCAACAATCGCCAGCAGTGGAGGATCGGCAGAAAGAGTGGTCATCGAAAAAGTATGTGCCAACCGCGAATGATGAGAATGACCAGCACGTCCGCCGCCAGTAGCAGGCTGCCCAGGACTTGTTGGCGGACGATTTTCACGGCGGTTTTCAAAAATGCTCGCAAAACGAAAGAAGCGCTATCGATCGTTGGCAGCTTCGATGGGCAGATTGTACAGGAAAATAAAACGCAAACGAATTTCCGGGCCAGAAAATGCCGGCGGCAAATGGTCGAAAGGATTCGAGGAGCGAATCGCGGAAACCGCCGCGCGATCGAGTGGCTCTTTTCCGGAGCCGAGCAAACGCTGCGGATCTTCGTTGGGAACGCTGCCGTCGCGGCGAATGCTGAATTCCAGCACCACTCTTCCACGGTCGCCAAGTTGCGCGGATTCGGGCATCACGGCATACCAGTTGCGACGCACGCTGGCCAGCACGCGCTGCATGTAGTCGCTGAAGTCGACGCCTTCGGTGGGCGTCAGAATCTGATAAGCGTTGCCCATGCTGGGCTGGCCGCCTCCACCCTGCCGATCACTTCCCGCGCCGGGAGCGCGCGGAACAGGAGCCGAGTACCCGCCACTTCTTCCAGCGTTGCTTGAATTGCGTGACAAATTGTTCAAGGAATCGCGAAGAGTATTGCTGGAACTCTTCGGCAGCACCAGATTCGGCTGCGTTTTTGGCGCGTCAGGCGCTTCCAGTTTAGGAGCCGAGTTGGGCTGAGCTTCCGTTTTCGGCGCGGGCGCAGAAGGAGGCGGCGGCTGGCTGGCATTCGGCTTAACGGTCGGCGCGCTGGGCAATTCCCTCGGTTCCACTCTGGGTTGCGGAACAACAGGCACGGGTTCCGGCTCCGGCGGCGCTACCTTTCGCAAAATGCGCGGATCGACTTTAACTCGCGGCGCAGGCGTGATGGTTCGCGGCTCTGGCCGGGACATTTCGAACGCCCCCGGCGGCAGGAAAAACATTTGTTTGCGGGCAATTTCCTGATCTTCCGCTGTTGGCTGGCGGTGGCGGAATATTTTTGGCGGCCAGATCAACAGCGCAATCACGGCAGCGTGAATGGCGACGGAATAAACCCGCTCGGCAAAATTCTTGCGGTATTGGCGCTTGGCGACTTCCTCATCATTCAGAAAACTGACTTCGCCGGTGAGAAAGATATCTTTTTCCACCAGCTCGGTGTACAGCGGCGCAGGCGGCGGAATAATTTCCGGTGAAGCCGCTCCCAATGGCACGGTGATGCGTTCGTCCATCTCCGACGGCTGCGGCGGCAGAGCGTGCGGCTCTTCCGGAACCCGATAGGCTTGTGGATTGATGTCGCGCGGAACTATGAATCGCTTTGCGATCGATTCAAGCGGCAGGTTGGTGGGAATCTTCGAAATGGTTTCCAGCGGCGCGAGCGAGAGGCCTGAAGGCACCAGTGTCCTATCGTCCAGCGTGGATGGTCGCCGCCGCGAAGTCGGCTCCAGCGTGGATGGTCGGGCATCGAACGGTACCAGTGACCGTGGGATCATTTCTCGTCTTTTCTCGGAGGGTGAAACGCAGGCAAATCCGCCGCCGGATGGCTGCCCGTTGGTTGGACGCGCGCGGCGTGTTCCTGGATGCATGCCATTACGCGAGTGGCCAACTCCAAAGCGGCGCGCCCGGCGGCGCCGTGGGTTTTGGGCTCCTTCCGCGTACGCACTGCATACAAAAAGGCTTCCAGTTCCGCGCGCAGGGGCTCGACACCCGTGCAGGGCAATTTTTGAAACGCAAACTCGGGCTCGGGGCCAGGCCGCTTGACGCCGACACGCAGCGCGTCGCGGCGTGCGTAGTCCAGCGAAATGTACTCATGCTGTTGAAAAAAGCGCACCTTGCGAACGCGTTCGGTGGACACCCGGCTAGCGGTCACATTGGCGACAGCGCCTCCGGCAAATTCCAAGCGGGCGTGCGCGATATCTACTTTGTCGCTGAGCACCGGAATGCCTACGGCTTTTACTTCGATCACCGGCTCGCCAACCAATGCCAGTAAAATGTCCAGATCGTGGATCATCAGGTCGTAGATCACATCCACGTCCAGGCTGCGCGGAGTGAAAACTCCCAGGCGGTGCACCTCAAAAAAAAGCGGGCGATTGATAATTGGTTCCACCGCAAGTACCGCTGGATTGAAGCGCTCGACGTGGCCCACTTGCAGAATTCTTGCGTACTTTTTCGCGGCGGCCAGCAAGGCGTCGGCATCGGCGAGATCCTTCGCCATAGGCTTTTCGACGAGAACGTCGATTCCCAACTCCATTAACGCGCAGCCAACTTGGGCGTGCGCGATCGTCGGCACCGCTACGCTGGCAGCGTCCACTCGGCCACGCATTTCCTGCAAAGTAGAGAACGCTTGGGTGTTGAATTCTTGCGCGAAAGCCGCGGCCCGTGCTGGGTCGGTGTCGAATACCCCGACTAATTCAGCGGACTCCAATGCGCGATAGACGCGTGCATGATTGCGGCCAAACTCGCCGCAACCGGCAACGGCCACACGTATGCCCTTGATTTCGCCAGCGGCCGTCATTTCTTATCTATTCCTATGGTGGCCGTGTTTGGTTCCGCGATCGCCGCGGGCAAGAAAGCCTCGATGGCCATTCCGGCATGGTCTGCGGCCGCGATCAGCGATTCGCGATCGAAAAGAAGCGTGCGCTGCGCGTCAATCGCCAATGCAGTGGCTCCGGAAGCTTTCATCGTTGCAATGGTTGGCAGCCCCACAACCGGAACATCGAAGCGCATGTCCTGCTTAGGCTTGCTGACTTTTACCACCACTAAAGGCCGGCCAACAGCAATGCGAGCAGCGCGCGCAATCGTTTCGTCTGTGCCTTCCATGGCTTCGACCGCGATGCATGCCTGGCTCGAAACAACGACGGTTTGTCCGATATCCATGGCCGCAAGATTTCGTGCGAGGCTCAGGCCGTACGCCATGTCTGCATATTCCTCTTGGCTCGGCTTTCGCCGCGTGAGCACGCCTGCATCCGGCAGCAACGGTTTCAGAAATACTGTCGAATCCACCAATCGAATGCCCTCGTCTTGCAGAACCTTTGCCACCGCGCCGATCAGGCTGTCGGTATTTTTTTTTGGCAGCGCGAACAACACCTTCGTCAGCTTCCAATCCGGACGGATGGCACTGAAAATTTTATTGTGCTTCACTTGCCCGGCCATCACCGCTTGCGTCACGCCTTCCTGATGCAGCAAATCAATGGTCTTCGAAAGCTCGCCCAGGCTTACCCAATGCAGCCGCTGAGCGAGTTTGCCCAAATCAGGATCGGCTTCTTCTCTGATCGCAATCACAGCCATGTCAATTCCCTGGCTGCGCGCCCCTTCCAGCACCAGAAACGGAAAACGTCCGTTGCCGGCGATGAGTCCCCACGAGTTGCTGTTGGAAATGCTTGTGGTCATTTAGAGAAAGCGCCAGCCTATTTCACAATGCCGCGCTCAGCGGCTTCGATAAATTTTACGAGCTCGCGCACATCATCGGAATCCGCAAAGTCCACCCGCAACGCTTCCAGCGCCTGTGTGGTGTTGAGCTTCGAACGCAGCAGCGTTCGAAACGCGCGCTGCAGCGTCCTCACGCGCTCGGCAGAGAAACCCCGGCGTTCCAGTCCGATGGCATTCGCGCCGAAAGTTTTTGTCTCGCGCTCGGTTACGATGCGCGAAAATGGCGGCACGTCCTGCGTAATCACCGTGGAAGCACCAACGTAGGCATAGCTTCCGACTCGGCAAAACTGGTGCACCGGCGAAAGCGCGCCAATGGTCGTAAAGTCTTCTATGGTCACGTGTCCAGCCAGTGTGGCGGCATTCACAAACAGATTGTTGCTGCCGATCTGGCAATCGTGCCCGATGTGGGAGTACGCCAGAAAGAAATTTTCGTTTCCAATGCGCGTGATGCCGCCGCCTTTCTTTGTTCCGCGGCTGACCGTCACGTATTCACGAAAAATATTCTTGTCGCCCGCCATCAATTCCGTACGCTCGCCCGCAAACGTATAGTCCTGCGGCTCGCCACCAATCACGCAAAAAGGATGAAACACGTTCGCGGCGCCGAAACGCGAGGGACCAGTAACCATGGCGTGCGCGTGAACCACGCAATCCTCGCCCAGCTCGACTTCTTCACCGACCACCGCAAATGCTCCGACACGAACGCCCGAAGAGAGATTCGCTGAAGCTGCGATCGAAGCGCTGGGATCGATTGCCAGAACACTCATTACTTCGCGTCTTTCTCCCTAGCCTGCGCCAGCTCTTTCGGCGGAGCCATACCGCGGTCCACCATCTTGCACATCAGCGTCGCCTCGGCGGCCAGTTGTCCGTCTACCAGCGCTTTTCCCTGCAGCTTGCAAAAATCACCGCGCCACGACAGCACTGTCATTTCCAGGCGCAACTGCTCTCCGGGCACTACCGGGCGGCGAAAGCGAGCTCCGTCCACCGCCACAAAAAACAGCAATTTGTTGTCGCGGTCCGGAACCTCCAGCAGCAGCAGCAATCCCCCGGTCTGCGCCATCGATTCGATTATAAGCACGCCGGGCATCACTGGCTGGCCCGGGAAGTGTCCCTGAAAGTGCGATTCGGTTGCGCTGACATTTTTTATGCCAACGATCCGCTTCAGCCGCTCGATTTCCAAAATCCCATCCACCATCAGAAAGGGATAGCGATGGGGCAGGTATTTCTGGATTTCCATCACGTCCATAAGCATCCGAAAGTCTCCGTCGCGGCGCCCCGGACTGCGGCATCTCCGCCTCTCCGCCAAAACTATTATTATAAGCGAAGCTGGCGCACTCCCGGAGCCAAGAATGTGCACTCGCCGCGTCAGGCGCGAGTGCCTGCCTGTTATCTCAGCTGGCGGATTTGCCACGGTTTTGCGCGCTTGTTAGCATCGGCGGGAGATGAACACTGTCTTCGAACCCAAACTCCTCCTGGACTGGCTTAGTCCGCAACTGCCGAACATGCTTCGAACTCTGGAAACATTTGTCCGTAGCGAGTCTCCCAGTACCGAAAAAGCTGCCGCCGACATCTGCGCCCAGGTCATCGCGGCTGAATGGAATAAGCGCGATGTTGCAGTCGAATTGTTGCAGCAAAAGAATCGCGGCGCGCATCTGCGCATTGCCTACGTGCCCGGCAACGCAAAACCGCGGTCGCAACTCTTGGTGCTCGGCCACTATGACACTGTCTACGCCACTGACACGTTAGCCAAAATGCCGTTTCGAACCGCGGCAGGCCGCATTTATGGCCCCGGCGTTTT
>Ga0209488_10003103_pt1 | contig 13419 bp, 11 predicted proteins | sample Rivendell_Oct201_8_FD_188349 | JGI IMG/M metagenome (GOLD analysis project Ga0209488, IMG submission 188349) | Vadose zone soil microbial communities from the Eel River Critical Zone Observatory, Northern California, USA -... | ecosystem: Environmental > Terrestrial > Soil > Vadose zone >...
ACGTCGAAGCAGACGGCTGCCGCCGCGGTCTCCGAGATGCTCGAGACGCACAGCATGCTGCGCTCGGATACGACCGCGCTGTTCGAGCGGCTGCGCGAAGCCAACATCCTGCTGCAGGAAGTGCTCAGCGGCGCGCACGACAACATGAGCGAGATCGAAAGCACGCTGGTCACCCGCGTCGCCGATTTCGTCGCCGCCATGAACCAGGTCTCCCAGCAGACCGGCACCACCAACCTGCAGGTCGAGCAGCACATCAACAGCTTCCGGCAGGCGAGCGCGCAGACACTCTCCGATCTCGGCCAGCTCGCCGCCCAGTTCGACAGCCATGGCCGCGGGCTCGCCGAAGCAGTCTCGCTCATCGACCGCAGCAACCGGCGCACCGAGGGCGCGCTCAACGAGCGCCGTGAATCGCTCGAGACGCTCTCCGGCATGCTCGATACGAGAGCAGGCGAGCTCGACAACCGGCTCGCGCGCTTCTCCCATCAGCTCGATCAGTCGATGACCTCGCTGAACCGCGGCATCGAGATCAAGGCCGACGATCTCGAGCAGCGCCTGTCGCGCTTCTCCGGCGTGCTCGATCAGACGCTGGAGAGCGCCGGCGACCGCACCCGCGAGATCGCCCGCATGGTCGCTGAATCGACGACCACCGGCACGCGCGCCATCTCGGACAATTTCGAAGCGATCCGCGCCGCCAACGAAGACGAGTACAAGCACACCCTGCAGGCCATGCGCACGGTCTACGATCAGAGCACCGGCGACGCCCAATCGATGTTCAATCAGGCTGCCCAGCGCTTTGCCGACGTGCTGCAAGGGCTCAAGCAGATGACGTCCGAGATGCAGCACGAGCTCGACTCCACACGGACCGAGCTGCGCAAGGGCATCCTCGAGCTGCCGCAGGAGACCGCCGAAAGCGCGGCCCAGATGCGCCGCGTGATCGTCGACCAGATCGAGGCGCTGGCCGAGCTCAACCGCATCGTGGCGCGCCACGGCCGCAACCTCGACACCGTGGAGCCGACCGCACGGCGCGCCGATCCGGTTGATGCAGCGCCGCCGCGGCGCGAGGCCATCCTGGCGAACGGCGGCTCGCGCGCCGAGCCGCCTCGCCCGCTCGCCGGGCTTGGACCATCGATGCCGCCGGCACCTCCGCCACCTCCTGGCCGACGCGCGGAATCACCCTCGCTCAGCCCGGCCGCGCCCACGCCTCCGGCGCGCAGCGGCTGGCTCTCCGACCTTCTGACCCGCGCTTCGCAGGACAACGAGCCGCCGCCGCGTGAATCAACCGGACGCGAGCCGCCGGACGCGGCGCGGCCCGAGCGTCACACCATCGAGTCACTCGATTCGCTGGCGGTCGATATCGCGCGCATGATCGACCACGACGCCGCCGCCGAGCTCTGGGACCGCTACAAGCGCGGCGAGCGCAATGTGTTCACGCGCAAGCTCTACACCATGCAGGGTCAGCGCGCGTTCGAGGAGATCCGCCGCAAATATCGCTCCGACCGCGAGTTCATGCAGACGGTCGACCGCTACGTCGCCGAGTTCGAGCGGCTCCTGGATGAGGTTTCGCGCGACGATCGCAGCCAGATGGTGGCGCGCACCTATCTCACCTCGGAGACCGGCAAGGTCTACACCATGCTGGCGCATGCAGCCGGCCGGTTCGATCAATAGTTTCGGGCTTCAAATGTCACATCGCGTTCATCAGGGAGGACTGCCCATGCGATTGTCATCCGCCATTCGTGCCGCACTGATTGCCTTGACCGTGACCGGCGCGGGGCTCGCGACATCCGCCCACGCGGACAGCGGCACAATCCGCTTCAACGTGATCAAGGCTGGCATTGTCATTGGCGGCTCTGGTGGCAGCGGCACGATCGTATTTCACGGACGGAGTTATCCACTCGCGATCGGCGGGGTGAGCTATGGCTTTACGTTTGGCGCCTCGGCGATCAATTTCGTCGGCACCGTCAGCAACATCCGAACGCCATCTGACGTTAATGGGGTCTATGGCGCTGCCGGCGCGGGCGCGGCGATCGGACGGGGCGCGGGCGCGATCGTGCTGACCAATCAGAACGGCGCGGTGCTTACGCTGTCGGGCCGCCAGGCCGGACTGATCGTCGCTGCCGACCTCAACGGGCTGGTCATCACGCTGCGATAGCGGCGCGTGTACGTCAACAAAGCTTGTAGGGTGGGCACAGGCGAAGGCACGGCCGCCCCGTCTGGCACAGCCTATCGTGCGCCGTGCCCACCAGCGGCATTGACGTGAGCCGCCAGACCATGGTGGGCACGGCGTACGATAGGCTCTCATTCGGGTTGAGATTTTGCCAGCGCCTTTGCCCACCCTACAGCGCCGAACTCTTATTCACCGCACCGGCAGGAACAGGTCCTTCCAGAGCTTCTCCCATTTCGACGCATCGTCGAGCCACTTGATCGGATCGACCATGCTGAACTTGTACTTGGTGAGTAGCGTCGCCTGCGTCTTGCTCGCCGGGTTGCGATCGAGATCGTTGAGCACCTTCTGGCCATCCGGCGACAGCACAAAATCGACAAACAGCATCGCCGCGTTGGGATGCGGTGCCCGGCTCGCGACCGACACCGCCTGCGGGCGCCCCACGATCGGCTCGACCGGCATCCAGTCAATCGGCGCGCCCTTCTTCTTCAGCGAGTCCGCATTGCCGCTGTAGACAGTGAGCCCGACTGGAACCTCCCCGGCCGCAATCAGCTCGGCAAGCAGCGCGTGGCCCTGCCGCATGTTGGGCTTGAGCACCGAGAGCTTGCGGAACGTCTCCATGCCGGGCTCCTCGCCGAGAAACTGGATGACCGCGTACATCCAATCCTGGTCGGTCGACTCGATGCCGATGCGACCGCGCCATTTCGGATCGGCAAAACCGTCATAGGTCTTCGGGATGTCCTCGCGCTTCACCTTGTTGGTATTGAAGGCGACAATCCAGAGATTGGCGCGCGCGCTGGTCCATTTGTGATGGGCTGGCAGCGCCCAATCCGGAAAATCCTTGAAGTGCGGGCTGAAATATTCGGCAACGACGCCCTCGCGCCCGAGCGCCTCGACCTCGGGCGCGTTGGTCTCGACCACATCCATGGTGTTGCGGTTGCCGCGCGCTTCCGTGATCGCGCGCTGAACCACCTGATCGCTGGTGGCACGCCAGAGGTTGACCTTGATGCCGTACTTCTTCTCGAAGGCGGCCGACAGCGGCCCCGATTCCGGCGTCTGCATCGAGGTATAGAAGGTGAGCGTGCCTTCTTTCTTGGCGGCATCGAGAAGCCGCTGATCGCGGTCGGCGCCTTTGTAGAGGTAGACCGCAGAGGGATCGACACGCTGCGCGAGCGCAGCCGGCACGTTCGCCAGCGCCACCGCGATGCCCATCAGCGACGCTCTTGCTATTCCAATGAGGAAGCGGACCATGCGTCTTGCTCCTGTCGTATTGACGCCGCTTGTAGCGCACGGCGCTCGCGCGGGGCAATGCGGCGAAAGCGCTGCTCCTTCGCCTTTTGACTTATCCTTAACCTCTTGAGACAGCTGGCGTTCCTTCGCCTTAGTGGAGACTGATGAAGAGGTCCCTACCGATCTCGCTTTCGGTGCGCATCGAGTACTGGCCGATCGCCGGCACCTTCACGATCAGCCGGGGCGCCAAGACGCAAGCCGCGGTTGTGGTTGCTGAGCTCTGCGATGGGCACCACCGCGGCCGCGGCGAATGCGTGCCCTATGCGCGCTATGGCGAGACCGTTGAGGGCGTCGCCGAGACCATCACCGCGCTCACTGGGGAGATCGCCCGCGGGCTTGATCGCGGTAACCTGCAAGAGGCGATGCGGCCCGGCGCCGCCCGCAACGCGCTCGATTGCGCGTTCTGGGATCTCGCCGCCAAGCGCGCCGGCAAACCAGTGCACGAGCTGGCCGGCCTGTCAGCACCGAAGCCGCTCGTCACCGCCTACACGATCTCGCTCGCCGAGCCCGATGTCATGGCGGAACAGGCCGCCAAAACAGCCAGCCGCACTTTGCTTAAAGTCAAACTTGGCAGCACCGACGATCAGGCGCGCATCATGGCGGTGCGACAGGCGGCACCCAATGCCGAGCTCATCGTCGATGCCAATGAAGGTTGGACCGCCGACAACCTTGCCGACAACCTCGCCGCCTGCGCGCAGGCCGGCGTCGCGCTGGTCGAACAGCCGCTGGCGGCCGATGCCGACGACGTGCTCGCGCGCATCGCACGGCCGCTGCCGGTCTGCGCCGACGAGAGCGTGCACGCGCGCGCCTCGCTGCCTGGGCTCGTCGGAAAATACGATGCCGTCAACATCAAGCTCGACAAGACCGGCGGACTGACCGAGGCGCTCGCCATGGTCAAGGACGCCGAGCGCCTCGGCTTTGTGCTCATGGCGGGCTGCATGGTCGCGACCTCGCTTGCGATCGCGCCCGCGATTCTGATCGGGCAGCGCGCCCGCGTGGTCGATCTCGATGGCGCGCTGCTGCTCGCCCGCGACCGGCCCGACGGGCTGCGCTACGAGGAAAGTCTGGTGCATCCGGCAACGCCCGCGCTGTGGGGCTGACTCTCATTTCGTTCGTCTCTTTCGCTCTCTTGTCTTTTCTTTCGCCCTCAATCTTCGCCCTCCCTGCCCGCCTGCCAATGCGATAGATTGCGCAGCGCGGAGCCGTCGCGATCACGGCAGCGACCGGAGCAAAACATGATCACCAGACGAGACGCGCTAATCCTCAGTACAGCGCTTGTCGGCCCAGCGCTTGGCACGGTTTCCTCAGCCGTTGCCCAAAGCTATCCTAGTCGCCCGGTCAAGATGATCGTGCCGTTCGCGCCCGGCGGGATTGACGTCGTCGCCCGCCTGGTCGCGGATCGGCTCAGCACGACGCTCGGGCAGCCATTCGTGGTCGAGAACCGTCCGGGCGGAGCTGGCGGATCGGTCGGCGCCAAGGCGGTCGCTTCGGCGGAGCCCGATGGCTACACGCTCCTGTTCAGCTCGCCGGGGCCCGCCACCATCAGCCCGGCGATCAACCGCAACGCCGGCTATGACATCACGAGCTTTGCCGCGGTGGCGCTCGCGTCCAGCAGCCCGATCGTGCTGATGACCAACCCGACGCTGCCGGTGAAGACGGTTGCCGAGCTCGTCGCCTACGCCAAGGCTCATCCAGGTGACGTGCACTATGCGTCGCCCGGCTATGGCACGCAGCCTCATCTGCTCGGCGAGATGCTCAAGGCGGCGACCGGCGCGCCGGTCGTGCATGTTCCGTATCGCGGCTCGACCCCCGCCATCACCGACCTGATCGCAGGCCAGGTGCAGTGCTATTTCGATAACGTGACCAATGTGCTGCAGTACATCCGCGGCGGCCAGCTGCGCGCGCTTGCGCTCACCACCGAGGCGCGCGACCCGCAGTATCCCGATTGGCCGACCGCAGCCGAGAGCGGCCTCACCGGCTTCGTGGCCACCTACTGGAACGGCGTTCTGGCGCCCGCCGCCACGCCTGCGAGTGTCATCGCCAAGCTCAACGCCACTGTCAACGAGGGCCTGCGCTCGCAGGAGATGCAGGCCAGCCTGCGCAAGCTCGGCGCCGATACGAAAATCATGTCGCCCGCGGAGTTCTCCGCTTTCATGGTGGCGGAACAGCGCAAATGGTCGGAGGTCGCGCGGGCCGCTTCGATCAAGGTGGAGTGACGCAGGGAACTTGCACCCCGTGCTGGCCGAGGGTCGTAGGAAAGGAATAGAAACACGAGCAAAGGGGATAAATTAGCCAAAGGTCTTCCCGCACTGCCGTCCATTTGCCTAAAAGGACTACTAGCAGGGAGAGAGAAACCGGAGGGGGATCGATGAAATCTGGCTCGGTTCTGCTTGGCGCCGCCATCGCGACGGCGCTCACGTTATCTTCAGCTTCGGCGACCGTGCGCATCGTCAGCGACCACGGGGGTCAGATTGGCCCATATCTCGAGCAATTGGCGGCACTGCGCCACTCGGGCGAACACGTGGTCATCGACGGGCCATGCCTCTCGGCCTGCACCATGATCCTCGGCGTGATCCCGCGCGACCGGATCTGCGTCACCCGGCGCGCCCGGCTCGGTTTCCACGCCGCCTGGAACCCCGGCGACAATGGGGCGCCGACCGTCAGCGCCGGCGGCACGCAGCTTCTGATGGAGATCTATCCGCAGCAGGTGCGGCAATGGATCAATCGGCAGGGCGGTCTGAAGCAGCGCATGGTCTACCTCACCGGCCGTGAACTCACGTCGATGTATCGCACCTGCCGGTAGCGCTTATTTTCCCAAGCGTTTGGCAGCGAGCGCGCACAACCCGCCCGCGGCGGCCAGGACGGCCATCGCGGCGTAGGCGCCACTTCCGAAGCGCCCATACAGCACGCCCGCAAGGGCCGTGGCGACGGCCATCGTCACACCGAGAGCGACCGCGAAATAGCCCTGTGCGGTAGCACCCAAACCAGGCGGCGCCATGCGCGCCACCAGGGCGAGCGCTCCCAAATGGGTCGCGCCGAACGAGAGCGCGTGCAGGCATTGCAACACGGGCAGTAAGTTCGCCGGCGGCGCGGTTGCCATGACGCTCCAGCGCACGACCGCGCCTGCGGCGCCGACCAGCAGCATGGCGAGCGGCGTGATCGTTGACGGCAACCGCGCCGAGAGTGCAAACAGCGCAATCTCCGCAATGACGCCGAGCGCCCACAGCGCCCCGATCACGCCCCCATCATAGCCCGCCGCCTGCCAGTCGATGGTCGAGAAGCCGTAGTAGAGCGCGTGGCTCGCCTGCACCAGGCTTGCGGCCGCGATCGCCACGAGAAACGCTGGATTGCGCAGAAGCCCGGTCGCCGAGCCGCGCGCGGGCGCGCCGGCCGCCGGCTCGCTGTTGAGCGGCAGGAGCAGCAACGCCGCACCCGTCGCGATCGCCATGGCGCCCACCATCAGCCAGATCAGATGAACCGGCGCCATCCGATCGAGCAGCGCGCCGGCCCCAAAGCTTGCCGCGATGAACGCAGCCGAGCCCCAGACCCGCACCGGGCCATAGGCTCGGCCGCGCTGTGCCAGGCCGCGTAGCGCATAGGTGTCGGCCAGCATCATCACCGGCGCGTAGGCCGCCGACGCCAACGCGTAGACCAGCATGATCGCGGCTGCGCCCTGCGCGAAGGCGAGCGCAGCGAAGCCAGCAACCGCTGCGGCCGAAGCCAGGATGATCACGCCGCGCACCGCGTCGCGCCGATCGACCATCCGGGTCGCCACGGGAATCGCAACGATGCGAATCACCGCCGGAATCGCCAGCACGATGCCGATGGCGCCCGCGTCGAGGCCTTTCGCGGTCAGCCAGACCGGCAAAAACGGCAGCTGCACGCCAAGGACGAGGAACAAGGCGGCGTAGAAAGCCTTGAGCCGCAGCGAGAATTGCTCGCCTGTGGATTTCTGGGGTTGGGCAGCCATCAGCGCGATTGCGGTCCGGCCCTGATCATGCTGATCCTACACTTTGCGGGTCGTGTGAGGCCATGGCCGAAGGGTCCTTAGCAATCTCGACGATGCCGCCGGCGCTGCCGGCGGACGCGGACTATGATGCCCTGTGCGAGGCGCTGATGGCGAGCGCGCGCGGGCGCTGGTTCCTGGAAGAATACGCCAAACGCAACCGCAATTCCGATACCGGGCTTGTGCTTGACGCCATTGCGCGCGTCGAGGCGGTCGTCCGGAGCGAGCGGGCCCACCAGGCCAGCCAGGGCGTGCGGATCGAGCTGCTCGAGATGGCGCGCACGATCGCGCAGACGCGCGCCGACGTCGCCGAGGCCAAGCCCGAACGCACCGGCGGCCCGTCCGCTGCTTCGGGAACCGATGTCTTTGCCGCCGCCGGCAGGCTGCAGGAGGTCGCCTGGACCATGCGCGAGCACGGCCTCGACATGGCGATGTGCGACCAGATCACGGATCTCTCCACCGCCATCCTGTCGGCCTCCTCGCTGCGCAACAACCCCGATGACGGCCGCGCCCAGCAGCTTGCCGAGGTGCTGCGCTCGCTCGAGCAGCGCATCGATGCCATGCTGCGTGCCGCGGCTGAGCCGCCACCCTCCGACGGCTCGGCCGATCGCGTGGCGCCGGAGCAGCCGCAGCTGAGCGCAGTGGAACTGCCGGCCGAGGCCGCGCCGCCACCCGTAGAGCCCGATGAACAACCCGCGGCAGTGGCGGCCGCGCTGCCGGAAGCGGCTCTATCCTTGCCGGCCGTCGCGGAGCCGGTCGAGGCCGAGCCGGAGCCGACCGACGAGCGGCCGGTGTTTGATTTCGAACCCATTGCGGTGCAGCCGCACGTGGCGCACATGGCGCCCGTCGCAGCCGCAGCACCCGAGCCGCCGCCCGCCGCCGCGCCAGACGAGGCCGAGACCGACGACTTCCTGCTGGCTCCATTGCCGCTGCCCGGAACCTCGCCCACGCCCGTATCGGACAAGCCCGCGGACCCGCTCGCCCCGTTGCGAACGCTGTCGGCGCATGAGCTGATCGCGCTGTTCACGTAGAGCATGATCCCGAAAAGTGGAAGCCGGTTTTCGGAAAAGATCATGCTCAAACAAAAAATAGACTTTGATCCGATCCAATCTGATGGATCGAAGTCCAGCCTTTCGCGCTTCTTATTTCTCGCGGAAGGCGCGCGCGAGCTGGTCGTGTAGCGGCTTGATCAGATAGGACATCACGGTGCGTGGGCTGGTTTGGATCAGGGCCTCCACCGGCATGCCCGGCACCAGCCTGACCGCGCTCAGCCGCGCGACTTCCTCTGGCGACACATCGAGCCTGATGGTGTAGAAGCGCGCCCCGCTCTTGGTATCCTCGCTGACATCAGCCGATATCCGGACCACCGTGCCGATAAGCTCCGGCGTGGTGCGCTGGCTGAAGGCCACGAAACGCAACACAGCAGGCTGCCCGATCCGCACCTGGTCGATCTCCTGCGGCGGAATCTTCGCTTCCACCTGCAGCGTTTCGGTTTGCGGCACGATCAGCATGATCGCCTCACCCGCCGTGATCACGCCGCCGACGGTGTGGACCGTGAGCTGGAGCACGACGCCATCGATCGGCGCCCGGATATCAACGCGCTTGAGCTGATCCTCGGCCGCAACCTTGCGCTCGATCATCTCTGCCGTGCGCGCGCGGATCTCGGCCAGGTCCTTGCCGACCTCGGTGCGCATATCCTGATCGATCTGCAGGATCTGCAGCTCAATCTCGGCCATCTTTCCCTTGGATTGGGCAATGGACGCCATGAGCTGGCCGCGCTCGCCGACCAGCCGCTCCTTCTCGCGCTCGAGACTGGTGACGCGAGTATAAGGAATGAGATTCTTCTCCCACAGCTCGTAGACTCCGACGAGCTCCTTGCCGACCCATTCGATCTGCTTGTCCTTGGACGTGATCTGCGCCTCGTAGCCGCTGATCTCCTGGCGCAGCTGGATGATGCGCTCGCGCAGCTGCGCCTTCTGGCCTTCGCGCGACGTGCGGCGAATCTCGAACTGGCGCTGCTCGCCGGTGACCGCCTTGGCGACATCGGGATCGCTCTTGCGCGCGATCAGCTCAGCGGGAAACGTCACCTCGTCCAGCCCGTCGCGCTCAGCCTCCTCGCGCGCCTGCCGCGCCGCGAGCTCGTTGAGCGCCTTCACCACGATGTCGCGATTGGCGCGGATCTGGGTATCATCAAGCGAGACCACGATGTCGCCGGCCTTGACCTCTTTACCCTCGCGCACATTGAGCTTGCCGACCACGCCGCCGGTCGGGTGCTGCACCTTCTTCACATTGGAGTCGACGACAAGCTGGCCACCGGCGATCACCGCGCCGGTGAACTCCGTCGTCATCGCCCAGCCGCCAAGGCCCGCGACCAGGAGCACCGCCGCGATGACGATCGCTGTGGTCTGCCGCCGCAGCATGCCGCGCAGCTCGGATGACAGCGTGACACTCATGATGCTGGCGCTCCAGGCTCGTTCACAATGCGCAAACCGGCTGCCGGGACCACGACCGGCGCCACAGGCGCGGGTCGTTGCCTCTTCTTGATGAACTCATCTTTGCGCTCGGGCGCGGCGGCGCGCCCCTGTCGCATTTCCATGATCAGATCGACGCCCGCGAGCGCGCTCGGCCGATGCGCCACCACGATCACGATCCCGCCGCGCGCCCGCACGCTCAAGATGGCTCGGGTGAGCGCCTCATCGCCCTCGCCATCGAGATTGGAATTGGGCTCATCGAGCACGACCAGGAACGGATCGCCATAGAGCGCGCGCGCGAGCGCAATCCGCTGCCGCTGGCCGGCCGAGAGCACCGCCCCGCTTTCGCCAATCTCGGTATCGTAGCCATCCGGCAGACGCAGGATCATCTCATGTACGCCCGCGGCTTTGGCGGCGGCGATCACGTCGTCCGATTTTGCCGCCGCGTCAAAGCGGCCGATGTTCTGCGCCACCGTGCCGGACAAGAGCTCGACGTCCTGCGGCAGGTAGCCGATATGCGCCCCAAGCGCCGCCGATGTCCACTGATCGAGCGAAGCACCATCAAGCCGCACCGTGCCGCGCACGGGCGGCCACACGCCGACCAGCGCACGCGAGAGGCACGATTTGCCGCTCGCGCTCGGACCCACGATGCCAAGTGCATTCCCCTTCTCGAGCCGGAACGACACGTCCTGCACCACCGGTCGGTTGTCGCCCGGCGGAACCACGCTGAGGAACTCAACCGAAAGGCTTGCCACGGGCGTCGGCAGTGACATCTGCTCGGCGTCGTCCGGGATGCGCGCAAGCAGCACATTGAGGCGCTGCCAGCTCTGGCGGAATGCCACGAAGCCGCGCCAGTTGGCGATCGCGAGATCGACCGGCGCGAGCGCGCGCGCCGAGAGGATCGAGCCTGCGATGATGATGCCGGCGGTTGCTTCCTGCATGATCACGAGGTAGGCGCCGACGCCCAGCACCGCGGATTGCAGCAGCATGCGCATGACCTTCGACATCGCGCCGAAACCGCCGCTGACATCGCTTGTGCGCTGATAGGTCGTCAGGAACTTTTCGTTCAGCGCACACCAGCGCGCCCCGACGCGTGGCCCCATGCCCATGGCACGCAACGCCTCGGCATTGCGCCGCGAGGCTTCCGCCAGCGCCTGGCGCTGTCCCGACAACTCGGTGACAGTCCTCTGCGGCCCGCGCGTCATCAGCTCGGTGAGGATGGTGAGGCAGACGATCACAAGCGCGCCGCCGAGCGCGGTGACGCCGATCCAGAAATGAAACAGAAAACAGATGAGGATGTAGAACGGCATCCACGGCAGATCGAGCAGCGCAACCGGCCCGGGGCTCGACAGGAAGCCGCGCACCTGGTCGATGTCGCGCAGCGGCAGCAGTCCGTCACCACTGCCGCGGGTCGACAGTGCAAGCCGCCCGATCACCGCGTAGATGCGCGGGCTCAGGCTCTCGCCAAGCGAGCGCCCGATGCGCACCAGCACGCGACTGCGCAACAGGTCGAGGCAGCCCTGGAAGGCATACAGGATCGCCACCATGACGCTGAGGCCGATCAGCGTCGGGATGCTGCGGCTGGTCAGCACCCGATCGTAGACCTCCAGCATATAGAGCGAGCCGGAAAGATAGAGAATGTTGATCAGAGCACCCGAGATCGCGATGCCCACGATGCCGCTGCGGCAGGCGCGCAACGCCTGCGCAAGCTCGCCGCGCGACTGCGGGCTGACCCCGTTTGCTGCTGGTCTCAAGCTCACCGTCGGTGATCCTAGTGGTTGTACTCAGTCTGGAATGATTCTCGCCTTGTCGCGAGCGGTATCCTAGCGAGGTCGGGTTAGCTAGCGATGAAGGCCGCAGGATCCGTCAATCCCCGATTAAATATTTGAAATAAAATACATTTTACGTCATCCTAGGGCAGGCGCAGGTCGTCGTCCGGCGCCAGCTGGCTATCGGGCAGAAGGTCGTAATGCTCGCGCAAGGCCTCCGCGGCGGCAAGCCCGATCTCGCGGCAGGCGGCCGGTACACCCCCCGGCGCATAGAAGTCGGCGACCTCCCAACCCATCCCGTCGGCGGTCGGCCGCACCGTGACGGCGCTGACGCCATTGCAGAGCGCGTACCGCCGCATGTCGGTGAGCACCATGCGTTCGAGATGGGAGGCGGTCTTTTGTCGGCGGTTCATGCCCAGCACGTATCATACGGCCGGTGCCCGTGCATCATGCGATCAGACGATCATGCGACCAGACGATGGAAAAGATCGCTGTCGACATTACCGCCGGAGAGCACCGCAACCGCGACCTTGCCTTTGAGGTCGATCCTGCCGGCGAGCAGGGCCGCAAGCGCGACCGCGCCGCCCGGCTCGACCACGAGCTTCAGCTCGCGAAACGCAAATGCGACCGCGCGCGTGACTTCCTCGTCGCTGGCGCAAACGCCCTCGCCCACCAGCGTGCGATTGATTGCAAAGGTGAGCTCGCCCGGCGTGCGCGCCATCAGGGCATCGCAAATCGTCCCGGTCGCCGCCGCGTTGCTCTCGCGCTGCCCGCTGCGAAACGAGCGCGCGTGGTCGTCGAAATTCTCGGGCTCGGCAGTGAACAGGCGCGCCTGCGGCACACGCGCCTTGACGGCCAGCGCGACGCCGGCGCTGAGCCCGCCACCCGAAGCCGTCACCACAATCACATCCGGCACCAGCCCGAACGCGGCCAGATCCTCCACAATCTCGCGGCCAGTGGTGCCCTGCCCGGCGATGATCTGCGCATCGTCATACGGCGGCACCAAGGTGGCGTTGCGCTGACTGGCGATCTCGCGCGCGATCGCTTCGCGGTCCTCGCGCACGCGATCATAGAGCACGACCTCGGCGCCGAACGCGGCGGTGCGCTCGCGCTTGGCGCGCGGCGCATCCGACGGCATCACGATCAGCGCCGGCATGCCGAGCAAGGCGGCGGCCGCCGCCACACCCTGCGCGTGATTGCCGGACGAATAAGCCACCACGCCGCCGGCGCGGCGCTGCGGCTCGATCTGCGCCAGCTTGTTGTAGGCGCCGCGAAACTTGAACGAGCCGGTGCGTTGCAACGTCTCGGCTTTGAGGAAGACGCGCGCGCCGGTCAAGGCGTCAAGCGCGGGCGAGGTGATGAGCGGCGTGTGTAGCGCGACGCCGGCGAGCCGCTGCGCGGCAGCGTCAACATCGGCGGCGGTCGGCAAGGCCTGTGTCACCTGTGTCACTGGCTCACCTGGGTCATGGGCAACGGTAGCTCCCGAAGGCGCTGCGGTGCAAGGCGCGCTCATGGACTAATGTGCTACTGCAAAAAGGCAAAATGATATCGGCCCCTGTTTCGGCTCCGGGCCAGGGGATCGCCCTCATTTCCTGATCTTTCCTCTCCTTCCGTCCCTCGAGACGAGGGGGATGGCGCGCCGACAAGGCGCACGGCCTGGATCGCCAGGCCGGAGGTGGCACGGCTTGCGGCCGGGCCCTGGGCGTGAAACGTCACGCCCCG
>Ga0209488_10003105_pt1 | contig 13414 bp, 8 predicted proteins | sample Rivendell_Oct201_8_FD_188349 | JGI IMG/M metagenome (GOLD analysis project Ga0209488, IMG submission 188349) | Vadose zone soil microbial communities from the Eel River Critical Zone Observatory, Northern California, USA -... | ecosystem: Environmental > Terrestrial > Soil > Vadose zone >...
CTGGAGCCTTACAATCTCCTTCATTAGATATGTCGCAACCGATGACACCATCCACGCCCATGGCCGAGCCCGCTGCACCCCCAGTGCCGCCGCTCCCGCCGCCGCCGAACCACATCCCCGAGCGCATCCGATTGCTGGCCGACATCACGCACAACCTGTGGTGGAGCTGGCAGCTGGACGCGCGTGAGCTGTTCCACCGGATCGACCACCGGCTGTGGGAGGGAACCCGGCACAACGCCGTGGAATTCCTGCGCCAGGTGGGGCCAGACCGCCTCGAGCATCGTGCCAGAGATCCGGAGTTTCTCGAACGGTACGATCAGGTGGTTCGCCGCTTTGGACTACTCACGAACCGAGACGACACCTGGTTCGCACATCACTACCCCGAGCTGCTGAACCGGTCGATCGTGTACTTCTCCGCCGAGTTCGCGCTGCACCGGTCGCTGCCGATCTATTCGGGCGGACTCGGCGTGCTCGCGGGCGACCACTGCAAGGAAGCCTCAGACCTCGGTGTCCCGCTCGTTGGGGTCGGCCTCTACTATCACGGCGGTTACTTCGACCAGCAGATCGGGTTGGATGGATGGCAGCGTGACTCCAGCGATCCGGTCGACCCCGCCATGAATCCGGCGGCCCGGGTAAACGCCGTTGACGGCGACCCGTCTCTCGCGATCGTGACGATCTCCGGACGCGAAGTGCAAGTCGGCGCGTGGCGCGTCATGGTTGGACGCGTCCCGGTCTACCTGCTCGATACCGACCTCGATGCGAACGATCCCGCCGACCGCCAGTTGACCGCACGACTCTACACCAGTGCGCCGGAGTGGCGACTGCGCCAAGAGTGGGTGCTGGGTGTCGGCGGCGTCCGCGTCTTGCGCGCACTCGGGATTCAACCGGACGTCTGGCACGCGAATGAAGGCCACGCGGCGTTCATGTATATCGAGCGAATGCGCGAGCTGCTCGAGACCGGACTCACCCCTTCGAAGGCCGAGGAGCAGATCCGCGCGTCAAGCGTGTTTACTACGCACACGCCGGTACCGGCCGGGCACGATGTGTTTTCCGCGGCCGAAATCGAACAAGTCACAGGACCGTTCTGGAATACGATGGGTATGACGCGCGACCAGTTCATGGCGCTCGGCAGCCCGGGCGCGAATGATCAGCGCTTCGAGATGACGGTGCTGTCGTTACGGCTCGCCGGACGCGTCAACGCCGTCTCGGCGCGTCACCGCGAGGAGTCCCGTCGCATCTGGCGATGGGTGTGGGGCAACAAGCCCGCCGCGGAAGTCCCGATTGGCTTCGTGACGAATGGCGTGCATCTCGGCACATGGATGGCGCGGCCGATTCGGGATCTATTGGCCGAAGCCTTGGGCCCGCATTGGGAATCGCAGGCCGATCCCGCGGCCATTGCCGACGCCGTGCAGGCGCTCGACGACTCGCGGCTGTGGAATGTGCACGAGAGCCTGCGCCATTTGCTGTTTCATTATGTCCGTGAGGAGGCGCGTCAACGTTGGCGGGACTACTGGAAGGACCCGGCGAAGCTGGCAGGAGCCGGCGCGCTGCTCTCCCCCAACGTCCTGACGCTCGGCTTCGCGCGCCGGTTTGCGACCTACAAGCGCGCCGATCTGCTCTTCCGCGACCCGGAACGCCTGCGCCGCCTGCTGACCAACCCCCGGTTTCCCGTACAAATCATCTTTTCGGGCAAAGCGCATCCGGCCGACGATCCGGGCAAGCGCGTGCTGCAGCGGATATTCATGGCCGCGCAGGATCCCACCTTCGAAGGCCGCATCGCCTTCCTCGAGGATTACGAGCTGCATCTGGCGCAGCGGATGGTGGCCGGAGTGGACGTCTGGGTCAACTTGCCCCGTGTCCCACTCGAGGCATGCGGGACGAGCGGCATGAAGGCGGCATTGAACGGCGTACCGCACCTCAGCACGCTGGACGGATGGTGGGCGGAGGGGTACGCGGGCGACAACGGCTGGGCGGTTCCGCTGCCCTCGGGGGAAGGCGAGCCCGAGCAGCAGGATATGGAGCACCTCTTCGATATCCTCGAAAACAAGGTGGTGCCCCTGTATTACGACCGCGTCCCTGGCCAGCACTCCATGGAGTGGGTACATATGATGAAGCGCGCGATGGCTGTGGCGGTCGAGCGATTCACCACACGCCGGATGCTCGAGACCTACGTCACGCGCTATTACGTTCCCGCCGCCGCGGGAGAAGCAGTCCCCGGCGAGCCACCACCGTAGCAACGGGGGTCCGTTGAAGACCCGGGTTCTCCATCTCACCGCCGAGCTGTGGCCGTACGCCCGTACGGGCGGATTGGGCCAGGCGGTCGCCGACCTTGCCGATTATCAAGCCGCCAGCGGGACCGAGAGCCACGTCGTCCTTCCGCTCTATCGCGAGGCCCGCGCGCACGCCGGGAAAATCGAGCCCCTGACCGACCCCTTCACCGTGGAAGCCGGCGGGCGGCGTGAGGTCGTGCGTTGTTGGCACCAGGTGGGTGACAACTATCCGAAGACGATGTTTCTGGAGCACAACCCGTCGTTCGACCGGCCCGGTCTCTACGGCGATTCCACGGGCGATTATCCGGACAACCCACAGCGCTTCGCGCTGTTCGCGTCCGCGGCGATCGAGATCGCGCGCCGGATCGGCGAAGGCAACCTGATCCTGCACGCGCACGACTGGCATGCGGCACTCGTGCCGGTATTTCTCCGCCGCGTCTATCGCGATGAGCCCGACCTGCAACGCCTCCCCTGTGTCCTGACCGTCCATAACGGCGGATTCCAGGGCGTATACCCGTACGAGGTCCTCAAGCAGATCGGTCTCCCCGACGACATGTGGTCACCCGACTACATGGAGTGGTACGGCCGGCTCAACTATTTGAAGGGCGGGCTGCACTACGCCGACATGGTGACGACGGTGAGCCCGACGCATGCGTTCGAGCTCCTGACCGACGTCGGCGGGTTCGGCTTGCAGCACAGCTTCCGCCAGCTCGGCGACCGGCTGGTCGGGATCCGCAACGGCATCGACATCAAGAAGTGGGATCCGGCGACCGACCCCGAAATCCCCGCGCGCTTCACCGCCGATGACATGTCGGGCAAAGCGCGCTGCAAGGCGACGCTGCAGGAAGCCTGGGGGCTTCCTCGGCGGGCCGACGTGCCGCTGTTTGGGATGAGCGCGCGTCTCGTCGCACAGAAGGGCCTCGATCAGATCGTTGCATCGCAATCGCTGCGGCTGCTGGACGCGCAATTCATCTTCCTTGGCGCCGGCGAGGCCCAGTTCGAGAACGCGTTGCGCGAGCTGGCTGCCCGCTTCCCGACCCGGATCGGCGTGAACACGGCGTTCACCGACGCGTTGGAGCATCACCTGCTCGCGGGGGCGGACTTCCTCATGATGCCGTCGCTATACGAGCCGTGCGGGCTGACGCAGATGCGCGCGCAGCTGTATGGCGCGCTGCCCGTCGCACGCCGCGTCGGTGGCCTGGCCGATACGATCGACGACGGCGTCACCGGGATTCTATACGATGCCTATAGCCCCGAAGCGTTCGACCATGCGGTGCAACGCGCCGTGACATTGTATCAGGACCGCCCGTGGTTCGCGGAGCTCGCCAGGGGCGCGATGCGGAAGGACTTCTCCTGGCGGCAATCGGCGGAAGCGTACGCGGGCGTCTACCGCCGCGCCGCCGCTGCTCGCGCGATTCCCGACACGTCCCCGACCGACAAGGGCGGGCGCGCGCCCCGGAAGCGGTCCGCGACCAGCAAGGGACGAGGCGTCAACGCCCGTCGTTAGGCCTCCCATGGATTTCGTCCTGACCCTCCACGGTCACCTGCCGTACGTGCTGCACCACGGTCGCTGGCCACACGGCAGCGTGTGGCTCTGTGAGGCCGCGTTCGACAGCTACTTGCCGCTAATCGAATCGCTGCAAGCGCTCGAGAAAGAGGGCATCCCCTCGCCGGTGACGCTCGGCATCACGCCGGTGCTCGCCAACCAGCTCGCCCATCCATCGTTCATCAGCGAATTCGAAGCGTACATGGAGCGCCGGCTCGAGGGCGCGGCCGGGGCGCCGGCGCATCTGTCCGCGGCGGGGGACTCCCAGCTCGTACCGGTGGCGAAGTACTGGCACGAACGGTTGACGCGGTTACTGAACCTGTTCCGCTCGCTGAACGGCGATCTCATCGGCGCGCTGCGCGGGTTCGAGGATCGCGGGCGGATCGAGTTGATCTCGTCCGCGGCGACGCACGGCTTTTTGCCGCTGCTCGCGCGTGACGAAAGTATTCGCCTGCAGCTCGCGGTCGGCGTCGCCGAGCACAAGCGGCTGTTCGGCCGCACGCCGACCGGATGTTGGCTTCCGGAGTGCGCGTACCGGCCGGGCGGACCGTGGGGTCCGCCGGGCGCTGGGCCGGGCTTGCGGCAGACCTATCGCGCGGGAATCGACGATCATCTCGCCGCCGCCGGGTACCGCTACTTCTTCGTCGACACCCATCTGGTGCGCGGCGGCGCGGCGCTGGGATATCCGGAGGTCGAGGAAGTCCCGGAAACGGGAGACCGCACGCCCTACCTCGCCTATCGAGTCGCCTCGTCCAAACGCCGGGCGCACGATCTGTTCGCGCTGGTGCGCGATCCCAAAGCGTCCGCGCAGGTCTGGTCGCGCGCCCAGGGATATCCCGGCGACGAGTGGTATCTCGAGTTCCACAAGATCCGCTGGCCCGATGGCCTGCGGCTCTGGCGCGTGACGGGCGGCGGCGTGGATCTCGGCGGCAAGCAACGCTACGACCCGAGCGCGGCGAGCAACTCCGCGCGCAGCCACGCCGAGCATTTCGCGAGCGTGTTGCACGAGACCGCGGCGCGAGTCGAGCAGCAGCGCGCCGCGCGCGGCGCCCCGCCACCGGTCGTCACCGCGCCGTTCGACGCGGAGCTGTTTGGTCACTGGTGGTTCGAGGGTGTCGACTTTCTCGAGCAGCTGTATCGACAGCTCTCGCGCAACGGCGTGCGCCCCGTGACGGCCAAGCAACATGTGATGGCGAGCGCCAAGGCGAGCCCCACGATTCAGCTCACGGAAGGCTCGTGGGGCAAGAACGGCGACTTCTCGATGTGGCTGAACGACCAGACGACCTGGACGTGGCAGCGGATGTGGGCACTGGAGCAGGCATACTGGGCGGTTGCGCCCAAAGCGCTGGTCGGCGGGCCCAAGTCGCGCGCCGTGCTGGCACAGGCCACACGGTCGATGCTGCTCGCGCAGGCATCAGACTGGCAATTCATCATCTCCACTGGGGAGGCCGCCGATTACGCCACGCTGCGATTCGACGAGCATTGCGGGCAGGCGGAGGATCTGGTGCGAGCGCTGAGCAACGGCAAGATCGATGATGCGACGATGCATCGCGTGGAAGCGCTGGAAGCGCAGGACAGCCTTTTCCCCAATGTCCTGCGCAGTGTCGCGGAGGCGCTCGAGTGAAACCCGCCGTCATCATCCACGGACACTTCTACCAGCCTCCCCGCGAAAATCCGTGGACGGGACAGGTCGATGCCGAGCCGTCGGCGGCTCCCGAGCATGATTGGAATGCCCGGGTGACCAAAGAGTCGTATTTGCCACTCGTTTCCGTCGAAGTCGAGGAAGAAGGGAAGAACACCCGAGTCCCGGTCTACGACTACTTGAGCTTTGACTTCGGGCCCACGCTGCTCGACTGGATGGAGCGCGAAGCGCCGGAAATCCACGATGCGGTGTTACGCGCCGATCGCGCGAGCGTCACACGACTCGGCCACGGCAATGCACTGGCGATGCCGTTTCACCACATCATCCTGCCGCTCGCCAACCGCCGTGACAAAACGACCGAGGTCCGCTGGGGCATCGCCGATTTCAAGAAACGATTCGGCCGCGATCCGGTCGGCTTCTGGCTCCCGGAAACCGCCGTGGACCGGGAGACGCTCGATGTCATCGCCGCCGAGGGCATCGCGTTCACTGTCCTCGCGCCGCACCAAGTATCGAAGGTGCCGGAGCGCGGGTTACCCGCGAAGGTCGAGCTGAACGACGGGCGGTCGATTGCCGTGTTTGTCTACAATGGCGGGCTGTCGCACGACGTCGCGTTCGGCGGTCTGGCAACCGATGCCAATCGCTGGACCGACGCGCTGAACGCCACGCCGCCCGATGCCATCGCGAGCGTCGCGGTCGACGGCGAGACGTGGGGTCATCACCACAAGGGCGGCGACAAGGCGCTCGCAACGGTTCTCCACCGGTTGCTGCGGTCCGAAAAGCTCGAGCTGACCAACTTCGCCGCCGCGCTCGCCACGCACCCGCCCACCGAGACGGTCACACTGATCGAGCCGACCTCCTGGAGCTGTGCCCACGGGATCGAGCGCTGGCGCTCGAATTGCGGCGACCGCATCAAGCAGGATGTGCCGCCGCATCAGGAGTGGCGCGCGCCGCTCCGCGCGGCCATCGATTGGCTGGCCGACGAAATTCACGGGATCTACGAACGCGAAGGACGCGATTTGCCCGGCGGACCCTGGGCGTTCCGTGATGCCGCAGGCGCCACGGGTTCCGCGCCGAGACTCGTGGACATGGAGCGCGGTGCGCTGAGTGCCATGACCTCCTGCGGCTGGTTCTTCGATGACATCGCCGGGATCGAGGCGCGGCAGGTGCTGCGCTACGCCGCGCACGCAATCACGCTCGCGGGAAATGAGAGCGGCCGCCTCGAGGCGGGGTTCATCGAGAAACTGGGCGAGGATCGGAACGTCGAGGTGTTCCGGCAGACACTGCAGCCCACTCCCTCTTGAAGTCGCCGCTGCGTTTCGTCTTTGGCCTGCACCTCCACCAGCCGGTGGGGAATTTCGACCACGTCATGGCCGATCACGTGCGCGACGTCTACCGGCCGATCATCGAGCGCACGACCGCGGCCGGCTTTTTTCCACTGACGCTGCACGTCTCGGGTCCGTTGCTCGAGTGGTTGGAGGAGCACGACACGGCGTGGCTCGACATGATCGGCCGGCTCGCCGCGGATGCCAAGCTGGAGCTCTTGCTGGCGGGATTCGATGAGCCGATCCTCGCGTCGCTGCCCCGCCCCGACCGGCTCGAGCAAATCGGCCGCATGCGCGAGTACCTGAAGCGCCGGTTCGGTGTGCCGGCGAGCGGACTGTGGCTCACGGAGCGCGTCTGGCAACCGGAGCTGACCGCGGATCTGTCGGAAGCAGGCGTCGAGTATGCCCTGGTCGATGACCGGCATTTTCTCGTCAGCGGATTCCAACACGACGAGCTGCATCGCCCGCATCACACCGAGTCGGACGGTCGCCGCGTCGGGTTGCTCGCCATCGATGAACGGCTTCGCTATCTGATTCCGTTTCGCCCGCCGGAAGAGACGGCGGCATATCTGCGAGAGCTCCACGCCCAGGGCCACGGACTCGCCGTCCTCGCCGATGATGGGGAGAAGTTTGGCGGCTGGCCGGGAACCAAGGACTGGGTCTACGGCTCCGGTTGGCTGGACTCATTCCTCCAAACGATGGAAAAGCTGACTTCGGCCGGCGAGATCATGCTCAGCACGGGCCAGGACGCCTTCCGCCAGGTTGCATCCGGCGGACTCGCCTATCTGGGCACGGCGTCGTACCGCGAAATGGAGAAATGGGCGCTCCCGCCCAAGGCGCAGCGGAGCCTGACGCAGCTGGAGGAAGAGCTCGGGCCCAAGGATCTGGAGGCGTCGGCATCGTTCGTGCGGGGGGGACACTGGCACCATTTCCTCGTGAAGTACCCTGAGTCGAATCGTATGCACAAGACGATGATGGCGATCTCGACATTGTCACGCACGCGTGGCGACCCACCAGAAGCACGCCGGGCGATTGGCCGCGCGCAATGCAATGACGCGTACTGGCACGGGGTTTTTGGCGGTCTCTATCTCCCCCACCTGCGGAACGCCATCTGGCGCCAGCTCGCCATTGCCGAGCGTGTGCTGCGGCAGGGAGAGGCGCTCGCATATGAAGAAGTCGATCTCGACTACGACGGCTATCCCGAGCTGTGGATCCACTCCTCGCAGTTCTCCGCCGTGATCAGTCCGCACCGCGGCGGCGCGATCCAAGTGCTCACCCGCTTCAAGGACCTCGTGAACTTCGCCGACGTGCTGACTCGCCGGCGCGAATCGTATCACGAGCTGCCGAAGCACGCGTCTCACGATCACGCGGACGGGAAAGGCGGCACGGCCAGCATCCACGACATCGAGCGCGGGTCCCGACTCAAGGCGTTGCCGCCGGTCGACGCAGAGCCTCGCGCGATCCTCGTCGAGCGGCTGCTCGCGGCGGACGTGTCCGCGGACGATTACGCGAACGCTCGTTACACACCCATCCAGTCCTGGGCGGCCGTGCCGATGAGCGCACACGTCAGCGTGACCGACGATCTCGCGACCGTGGTGCTGCGGGGCAACGATCTCGAGAAGCGATTGGCGTTCGACGCGAGGGGCTGTGTCGACGTCGCCTACACGTGGAACGCGGCGGCGGCCCCGCCGAATTCGGTGTTCGCGCCCGAGCTGTCGCTTTCGCGCGAGGTTCCGCTGCGCCTTGACCCGGACACCGACGTGTGGCGGTACAAGATCACGACGGTCGCGCGCAGTGAGCGCGGATTCGAAGAGACCGTCCAAGGCGTCTCGATCACTCCTCGGTGGCCGGCACAGCTGGGCGGCGGGGCGTTGGAGATCACTGCTTGAGTGTGCCGCGCCGTTGTACGTACCGCGTGCAGCTCAACGCGGATTTCGGGTTCGATCGTGCCGCCGAGGTTGCGGAGTATCTGACCGCACTCGGCGTCAGTCATTTGTATACCTCGCCCTACCTACAGGCCGCCCCAGGCAGCACGCACGGCTACGACGTCGTGGATCATTCGCGCGTCAGCGACGATCTCGGCGGTCCGGCGGCGCACGCGCGAATGATCGCGGCTCTAAAGGCGCACGGCCTTGGGCACTTGATCGATACCATCCCCAACCACATGTCGAACGCGAGCCGAGACAATCGCTGGTGGTGGGACGTGCTGCGCAACGGCCTCGCCAGCCAGTACGCGCGCTTCTTCGACGTCGATTGGGAGCCTCCCGAAGCCCGGCTCCGCAACACGCTGCTGTTGCCCGTGCTCGCGGACCAGTACGGCCGCGCGCTCGAGCGCGGAGAGATTCGCCTGCAGCGCGATGGGACGACACTCACGATCCGATACAAGGATCACGAGTTTCCCGTCGAGCCTCGGTCGCTGGCAGGGCTCCTCCGCACCGCGGCACTCGCGACGCATTCCGAGCGGCTCGCCTTCATCGCCGACACGCTGGAAGTCCTGCCACCGGCCACGGAAACCGATCCACAGGCCACCGAGCGCCGCCGCCGGGACGACCGGATGTCCACCGAGATGCTCGGCGAGCTCCTCGAGTCGGATTCAGAAATCGGCGCGGCGCTCGATCGAGCCGTGAGCGCCTGCAACGCCGATCCCGACGCGCTCGACCGCCTGCTGGACCAGCAGAACTACCGCCTGGCGTGGTGGCAGGCGGCCGATCGGGACCTCGGGTACCGGCGCTTCTTCGATGTGAACACGCTGATCGGGTTGCGCGTCGAGGATCCCGCAGTATTCAACGAAACGCACCGGCTGACGATGCAATTCGTGCGCTCCGGCGTCGCCGACGGGCTTCGCGTCGATCACGTGGACGGGATGCAGGACCCCGACGCCTACCTCCAACGTCTGCGCGAGTCCTGCCCTTGCTACATCGTCGTGGAGAAAATCCTCGCGCCGGCGGAACGACTTCCCGAGAAGTGGCCGGTCGAGGGCACGACCGGATATGACTTTCTCAATTTGGTCGGCGGACTGTTCATCAACCCGGCCGCGGAGGCGCCGCTCACACAGCTGTACGCGACGTTCGCCGGCGTGTCCGACTCCTACGCCGACGTGGCACACGAAAAGCGCTTACTCGTGCTGCGCGAGGGACTGGGCAGCGACGTCAACCGGCTTGCCGAGCTGTTGCTGCGCATCTGCGAGCGACACCGCCGGCATCGCGACTACACACGACACCTGCTTACCGAAGGGCTGCGCGAGCTCCTGGCCTCGTTCCCGGTCTATCGTACGTATGTCCGCCCGGAACGGGGCGAGGTGCGGCCCGAAGACCGGCAGACGATCGAAGCCGCCGCGACAGAAGCCAAACGTCGCCGCCCTGATATCGACGCCGAGCTGTTCGATTTCCTGGGCGCGATGGTGACGCTCAACGTGCGCGGCGAGCTCGAGAGCACCTTCGTCAAACGCTTCCAACAGCTCAGCACCGCGGTGATGGCGAAGGGCGTCGAGGATACGGCCTTCTACTATTACAACCGGTTCGTCGCGCTCAACGAGGTCGGCGGCGATCCATCCCGCTTCGGGGTCTCTCCCGAAGAGTTTCACGCCCGCCTGAGCGAAGTGCAGGCCAAGCATCCCCGCACCTTGCTCGCGACCTCCACCCACGACACCAAGCGTGGTGAAGATGTCCGCGCACGACTCGCGGTGATCACCGAGTGCCCGAGCTCGTGGATGTCAGCCGTGCAGAGCTGGTCCAAGCACACCGAACAGTACCGCAGCGGCGGCATGCCCGACCGCAATACCGAATACCTCTTCTATCAGACAGTCGTCGGTGCCTGGCCGCTCACCACCGACCGCGCGCTCGCATACATGGAGAAGGCAACACGCGAAGCGAAGACCCACACGTCGTGGAACGCGCCGAACAAGGAATACGAAACGGCCGTACGCCGCTTCGTGGAGCGGGCGCTCGACGATCCGGAATTCACGGCGTCGGTCAAAGAATTCGTCGAAACGATTCTCACGCCCGGCCGCGTCGTATCCCTGGCGCAAACGCTCATCAAGCTGACGGCTCCCGGCATCCCCGATGTCTACCAGGGAACCGAGCTATGGTCGCTCTCGCTCGTCGATCCTGACAATCGGCGGCCCGTTGATTTCGGGCTCCGCCGCCGCCTCCTCGAGGAGATCGGCGCTGGCATGAGCCCGGAGCAGGCGCTCGCCCGCGCGGACGAGGGTGTCCCGAAGCTGTGGCTCATCCATCGTGCGCTGCAGCATAAACCGGACGGATGCTACCAACCGCTCCGAGCCGAGGGCACGCATGCGGCGCACGTGCTGGCGTTCGGGCGTGGCGGGAAATCCGTCACGGTCGTGCCGCGCCTCGCGCAGGCATTGCACGGGGGATGGGGCGATGCCGCGCTGGCGCTTCCGGATGGCGACTGGCGCAACGTGTTCACCGAGGAGCGTCACAATGGCCGCGGTCGGATCGCGCATCTGTTCGCGCGTTTCCCGGTCGCGCTGCTCGTGCGCGAGGACCCGTGAACCTGCGCGTGTGGGCGCCCCTCGCCCAATCGGTGAAGGTCCTCCTTGGAGCTGCACCACAGCCGATGGTCGAGGATGAGGGAGGATGGTGGAGGTTGGTGAAGGATCAGCCGGCTGGGACGCGGTACCGCTTCATCCTCGACGATGGCGAGCCGCTCGCCGATCCTCGCAGTGCGTCGCAGCCTGAGGGTGTCTTCGGACCGTCTGCCGTTATCGACCACAACGCATTCGCCTGGCACGACGCTGAATGGAAGGCGCCACCGCTCGAGTCTGCGGTCATCTACGAGCTCCATATCGGCACATTCAGCCCCGCCGGCACATTCGACGGCGCGATTCCCCACCTCGATCATCTCGTCACGCTCGGCATCACCCACGTCGAGATCATGCCGGTGAATGAATTCGCGGGCACGCGCGGGTGGGGCTACGACGGCGTGCTGATTTGGGCCCCCCATCACAACTACGGCGGCCCCGATGGCCTCAAACGGCTCGTGGACGCGTGCCATGCGCGTGGACTCGGCGTGTTGCTCGACGTCGTCTACAACCACTTCGGTCCCGAGGGCAGCGTCGTCCACCGCTACGGCCCGTACACGACCGATCAATACCGCACGCCGTGGGGTGCGGCGATCAATCTCGATCAGGCGGGCAGTGACGAGGTGCGCCGGTTCTTTTGTGACAACGCGCTGATGTGGCTGCGGGATTATCACTGCGACGGCTTGCGCATCGACGCCATTCATGCCTTCCACGACCACAGCGCCCTGCCCTTCCTCGAACAGCTGGCGACCGAAACGCAGGGGCGCGCGATCGCCGAGAGCAACCTCAACGATCCGCGCGTGGTCCGGAGCCCGGATCTGGGCGGCTACGGCTTTCCCGCGCAGTGGAACGACGACTTCCACCACGCCGCGCATGTGACGCTGACCGGCGAGCAGTTTGGTTATTACATCGACTTCGCGCCGTTCCGCGATCTGGCCCGGGCGCTGGAACATGGATTCGTATATCAGGGCCAGTTCTCCCGTTTCCGGCAGCGATCACACGGCCGCCCCGCGATGCTGTCCGGCCACCAGCTGGTTGCGTCGCTCCAGAATCACGACCAGGTGGGCAACCGCGCCGACGGCGCGCGCCTCAGCCAGCTGATCTCGTTGCCGCGGTGCCGGGCCGCAGCCGCCCTGCTGCTGACCTCGCCCTTCATTCCGTTGCTGTTTCAGGGAGAGGAATGGGGCGCCCGCACGCCCTTTCCTTATTTCTGCGATCACCAGGACCCCGACCTCGTGAAGGCGGTTCGCGAGGGCCGCCGCCAGGAGTTCGCCGAGATCGCCGACGCGGGAGACACCGTTCCCGATCCTCAGGATTCCGCGACATTCGCGTCCGCGCGACTGTGCTGGGAGGAAGCCACGCGCCCCGACCATGCCGCGACGCTCGCGTGGTATCGCCAGCTTATCGCCTTGCGGCGCACGGAGGCCGACCTCACCGACGGCCGGCTCGATCGCTGCAGGGTGACCTATGATGAACGCGCGGGCTGGGTTCGAGTGAAACGCGGTCAGATACATATCGCCGCCAATCTGAGCGAAACCCCGCAGCGTCTGCCGCTCGATGGCTCCTCCGACGTGCTCGCCCAGTCCGGCGAAGTTGCCATGAACGGCGGAACGGTGAGCCTCGGTCCGGATGCCGTCGTCATCTTCAGATGACACGCTTATTGTTCAGCCATGTCCCGCGCATTCGTCAAAGAGGACGCTGGAGGTCCCGAGCGGCGGTATAGCCTGCCGCCACGGACGGACCCAGGGTACGACGCGGCGGCGGCGTGGGCCCTCCTCGAGAGCGCCAACGGCGGAGACTCCTACAGCGCCGAGCTTGCGACGGGCTATCGTTGGGGCGAGCAGCAGCTCCGTCCGCACGTCGAGCGCATTCTCGCCGACGCCCGCGCGAATGGAAACGAACGCCTGGAGCACCTCGCGGAACGATTTCTCCGTTGACCGCTTCGTTCGAGGATCTCGCCCGCGAGCTCGCCGACGTCGGACGGCACTGCTATGAGCGCGGCTGGGCGCTCGGGACGAGCGGCAACTTCAGCGCCGTCGTGAGCCGGAAACCCCTCACCCTGGCGATCACGACGAGCGGCGTCGATAAGGG
>Ga0209488_10003107_pt1 | contig 13412 bp, 13 predicted proteins | sample Rivendell_Oct201_8_FD_188349 | JGI IMG/M metagenome (GOLD analysis project Ga0209488, IMG submission 188349) | Vadose zone soil microbial communities from the Eel River Critical Zone Observatory, Northern California, USA -... | ecosystem: Environmental > Terrestrial > Soil > Vadose zone >...
TGGACACTCATCAAGTCCGTCCATGACGATGTATATGGGTGCTTGATCCGGAGCAGATAGCATCTTTGTTAAGGTTTCTTTGAGTTCACCGTCGGTAGGCTGCTTGGATCCAGCGTGGTTTTCCGAGTATAGAGCATAGAGAATTTCAGAATAAGCATCCGATTGGGCAGCAAGTTGTACAAGGAGTGAAGAGAGCGCGCCACGGGCATTCTTTTTTGCCTCGTCTTTAAAGTCGAAATAAAAGTAGGCAATCGATGCTAATCCAGCCTTGTATGATTTCGTGATGTCGTCAATAATCGAGGAGCTGGTGGGCAACATCAGTGATTTGGGAAGAGAGAAAAGGAGAAGTCACGCACGAAAGAATGGTCTTCCCTGATCCAGCTGCAAAGCCCGATCTCAGTTCGAGCGTCGTAGACAAGGGATCGGCGTACGTTTACCGTGGATCCAGAGGAGAGAACCAGTCCCCATTTTCCATTGTGGGAATGTGTTCCCGTGGATGAACCATTCCGCGCTTCCCTTGTGGTGGGCACTTCTGGCCGTGTTGTGGTTGATGGATGGATCAGGTGGAGACAACCACCGTCGGGCTTTTTCCTGTAACTCATCGCCTAATAGGTCACATTAGCCATCACTGATGACAGCTGCAAATCGGGATTGAACACACGTCTGAATTTGTTCATGTTGCTTGCAACTTGCTGCATGTCAACTGCCGCTACTGTTAACAGCGACAGCGCAGTCAAGGCGACAAACATACCAAGAGTACGACGAATATCATCCATCAACACGTGTTTATCTGGAGGAAAAATACAAATACTTAGGGCAGCGCAGGGAATCAATACCAAATCGTGCATACCGTCCATAGCCATCCTCATCTGCTTCAAAAGATCGTACACGACTTCGAGCGTCGCTGTCCCGGTCGTTCGTGCCTCTTCTAGGGTCAACCGATCCAATCTTCGCAATATTGCTTCCACCTCACGCTCATTCTCTCCTAGGAGCTTCTTTCCAAGTTTCTCTGTGGAATTACGTTAAGAAACATCATATCAGCGATAATTAGGCTTACTAAATCGTGGTTGTTTAGCCTGTTCTATCGCGAGGGAAATGGTGGCAAGCAGTTCGATCAGAATTTTTACAATGACCTCGGTTATCGCCGTCGTAGATGGAATTTTGGTATAAATGTCGAGTCGTCTGAGGAAAGACTCGAAAGACTCGAAAAGCTCGATAAAGGCGTCGTAGCTTTTGTCGGCACCCTTCAGACCTGGGTTGATTACCTGATGGCGGTCACGGATGTCATAAGAAACCAGTCGAGCAAACTAAAGTAAGAAACGTACAGAAAGAAGTAAAGCAATTGCTGCGAAGACAGGTTTTGCGGGCGGGAAGGCCTGAAAAAACATGGTATCGTTGTGTAGAATGCTAGCGGAACAAAAGGTAGCTACATACCGAACTGACACCATTCACGATCATACTATTGGTAGAAAGGGAATGAAGGATATGAACGGTCCGCTCAATCCACTTCGTGAGTGTGCTATAGTCGCCTAAAGAGGTACACAGAGTCATGGGTTTCCAGTGCTCTTGAAGGATATCGACGATAGACTCGATAGATTCGCAGGCTAGGAGCTTGTTGAAGACCTGATGTTGGATCAAATTGGTCCCTGTTCGACTCTCGAATTGCTTCAGAGCGTCTTCAAAGAGCGATCTCAGTTCTGGAGAGGGATGGATAGACATGGTGATGAGGGTACGTGGCTAGTCGTCGAGAATCGATGGAGGGAAGGTGGGCGCAAAAACACCGCCTACGAGGCCCTGGGAATATTGGTATCTCAGCTGACCTCGGCCGCAAGCATGTTACCGAATTGGGATAATAGATGCGCAGTCTTATGAGTACACCCATGCGGTGACACTGTGCTGGCTGCACTGCATTATGGTCACGGAGAGAAACCAAAAGCGTGTAAGTAAAAATCAAATACTAAGGGACGGTACACTCACCCCTAGCTTTCCTTCGCCGTGACCCGAACCCTTCTCGATCGTTTCCACCACACGATGCACAAACTAGGATATCATGGATCGTGCTTCTTCACCGACAAGCCTGGGTTGTGAGGAGGAAATTCTACCTTTGATCGGTGAAACGGGCGAGCACAGCAGGCCGCGCCGCAATTAGTATGAGTTTACGACACAAGCCAGTTTATCTGCTGCCGCCTGCCAGCGGCCCATCGCGAATGACGCGGTGTGGGAGCACGTGACTCACCACGCTGACACGGCGGTTCAGTCATACTAACCAGCTTTCAAAGCCGTATTTTGTCTTCCTGGGTCTCCTCTTAATTGCTCATGTCGCATAAAAATAGTCGAGAACTAAGATGCTACGTGGGTGTATACATGTACTATGCCAGCTTTCGTCGCAGACTGGGAAACTAGTACTCGGATTCTTCAGCCATTTCTTCAGGGAGAGTGACTTCGCATTCTTTTCTCAGTAGTAGCTTCTGCACTCGTCGTTCACGCGGGTAGCTGTGACATTCGAACAGGAACTTGAAATCCCTTCAATTATCCGCCACTAGCCCTGGTGAAGATTATGGGCGCGACTCGGAAAGGAAAACCGATCAATTCGAGCCCCTTGAGGGCTGTAGCTACTATGGGATTCGTAATCGGCGTACACAGAAGTGCAAACTATATGTGACTTTCAGTTTCTGTGAATACCATATTTCACAAACCAAAAACTGAGACATATTATACAAGTACAGTCACGGCAACACCAGGGCTATACCGAGGCGTCGCGATTGAGAAACAAGCTACGAGGATGTAATGAAGACGAAAGAGCATATCATGTGACGCTCGTACACAAAATAACAGAAACGTACCAACTCTCAATCGAGAACTGTATCCGCCGCGCAAGGCGGAGCGTTTTCCACCATGCCCTCACCAAATTCATAGAAGCCGCACTCGACTTCAAATTCCAACCAAAACTGAAAGAAGAGTCTAGGCGATGAAATACACCACTATTCTCTTATACGTACCTGTGGGCTGCCTGCCACGCTCATGGTATTGCTGCCAATGATCCCCTACCCATTGGCCCATGGTATATTGCCACTATCTAGGCTGACTGGGCTGTCGGTAGCAAACGATCGCTTCGACATCTGATTACTGTCAATGTCAGTCTGGTTTGCGTGGCCAAACATTGATTGATGGGACTCGCCGTCTTTGTTGATCGTGGGCCGTTATAGCTTCCGCTGTCCACATCGAAGAATTCCTCCTCATGATTGTCGAGTTCTTTATCTCCACGCACGCCCACATCCTCGTCACTATCAAAGAGGTCGCGGGAGGGATCAGGTCGCCTAGATGTATCCTGGCGGGTGTGCAGATAATTTGACAGTTGGCGTCGCCTTTTGGGCTTAGGAGCCACATAGTTGATGTCAGGACCCCAAGCTACTTCTACTATTGCAGGATCCGTCTAGATTAGGTATATGGGCGTAATGATATCAAGTGTAAGAGTGGGTAACATATACTCACCTGTGACGTAGCACCTGTAAGCGGAGCATGTCCTCCTCGCCCGTCTACTGTTCCACGATCCTTTGATTCCATGGACGAGGTGGGGCTCTCTGCCAGACGGGCTGTATCTGCGATGTTCGATTAGAAGGGGTAGCGGGAATAGCGCGCACAGCGCCCTGAGTGTAATTACCATCGGAAATCGCTAGATCAGCAGCGAAGTCCGCATGTACCGGTGATGCTGGCAAGTCCAATGTCCGTGGGGTGATTTCCCGACGAGATTCCGAGTCCACCGACTTGTTCCGATTCTGATGCATATTCGTAGAATTTGAGACGATGCCATCGGACCGCGAAACAGAATCGAGTCGAGAAGAATTGCGGCGGGAAGGTAGTAGAACGCGTCTCAGAAACTTTCCAGCCTGAATTGCCCGAATAGAAACGGCCGCGTCGTCAGATGAACCAACAGCTACGTCTCCACGCTCGGTCGCTGTTCGGGGAGCGGCCACAGGTCGATGGCCTACCGCCAGTATATTAGAATCTTGGGCTCACCTGAATAGGTTGAGTGGGGAATGCTCACCAGATCGCCCGGGTCACGGTGGACCCGGAGGTCTTCTTTGGCTCGATATTCCGACTTCACCAAATCCTTGGAGTTCAGATATGTCTTCGTCTATATCATATAAAGGTATTTGAAAGGTGGGATTACCCCCTCGTTGCACGCCGTGAGGGAGGTCCCATTGTCTCATCCAGGAGCATGATACGAGCCGAGCAGGGGAGGGAGAATTCGAATCCAGACCACGAAGGAGATTCAGATCCGCGGTTCGGGCTTTGAATATCCAAGCACCGCCGGCACTTAGGAGCAGGGGAGAAAGGTGCAGGAATGCCACAGAGATGAGCAAAGATGCAGAGGCGTGTGAGTCCAAGTGCCAGTGGCGCACGAGGCCAAGAAAAAAAAGTACAAACGTCATAGCAGTCGCGATTTATAAGCTTTCCATACAAGGACACCAACCACCACCATCAGAAGACCACTTAAGAACGAGTACGCCGCGCGGTGGCTGTACCTCCAACATTGACACCAACATTGATTTTCTATTTTCACACAGATATTAAAGGGAGAGACGTCCCAAGACAGGGTATAGTGATAACAAAGGAGTGACAGTACGTTCTGCTTATACAGGACGGCGAATACATATTCCAGGACGCGGTGTGAACGACTAAGTCGCTATAGGAATGGCAAATTAACCAAATGATACTCCCAACGTGGCGATCGTGACGACGGCGGCTACAGCGCTCAATCCTAGGGCGCCAAAGGCGTTGGGCCCCACGACGCTTCCGTTTGACTTTGCAAGCCCACCTGGCTCTTTTGACGACGGTGAGCTCGATCCTGCTGACGATGCACTCCCCGCAGGGCCCGTGGTACTGGGATCGGAGGAAGTATCTCCGGAGCTGGAACCTCCAGGGGCATTGACCTTATGACCCTGCTGTTTGCACTCGGACACGAATGCTGTATACATACGCCGAGGTGAGGCGATGTCAGTAAAATGTATCTGCACATAACCATAACCAGGGAGAAAGAACCAGAGGTGAAAAGACACAGAGGAGGAACACAGAGAGAACATAGAGAAGTAATGGTACTCAACAGTCAAGGGCAGCCTGGGCATTGTCCGGTGAGAGGCATTTTATGCAGGGCGCGAGGGCATCGTAGTTCTTCTGCGAACACAAGCACTCTATCGACGAGGAGCAGGTCTGGAAAAGCAGAAGTAACACACGCGTTAGCACCACGACACAGCATACGGTAGTCTGCGATCGCCCAGAACGACGACGACAACTGCGGAATGAGAGGGGGAAGAGGAACCCACGTCGGCGATTTGGGCGAGCGGAGCGCAGGCCGATGTGCAGGCCGATGGGTCTGGGTTCGAAGACGGATCGATTCCCGGAAGTTGCCTGCGTAGAAGAGCCGCAATGTGAGAATGGGACGGGTTGGCGTCCACGACGACGAGGGCCGCCGCAGCGGCGACGATGAAAAGAATGACGTTTCGCATCACGAGTTGGTCAGGGTGTTCTGGTTGGGGAGAATCCTAGTTAGGGGACAGGACACAGGACAGACCGTGGATTTAAAGCAGAAGAAGGCCGCGCTGACACCGATCGTCGTGACAACGAGAGAAAAACGCAAACCAAATATGAGTTAGTTCTTTGATCAGCGGCGAAGACCCTCCTAGAGACAATGCGATGATGGGCGTCTTTGCGCGGCCGCTCACATTAATGTACAAGCACATAGACAGAATGTCATGAGTCCACTGGCATAGGCGACCTGTGAGGCGCGGACCATTTCAATGAGACAGACTAACACCTGAGGACCAGATACGTGATCGACTCATAGGTCACTGGCCAGAAAGTCCTCTCGCACCGAGAAATAAAGGGTACTGTAGAACACAGGTATTTGTGGCTGTGATGCCAAGAAATACTCAGGGACGCGCGCCCACGTGAACTGGACAGTGGGCGCGCCCGCGCCAAAGCGTTGCGAGGCGGGAACTGAAAAACCAACATCAACATTTTACGGGTACTGTGCCTTTCCAAAGGAGGCCAAAAACTCTATCTGTTGCCGTTCAGCGAGAAGACAACGAGTGTGTTACATACCCCGGCACTCAGGTTTCTGAGTATCTGACGCATGACGTCGAATCGCTGATTGAATGCCGAGTTCTCGAAGTGGCTTCAGCGAAAGATTTTAGCTATCAATCCGAGTGCTAGCTTTTCTGGGAAATCAAGACAAAGAGATGTTACCATCACATATTGCCGGAAAGATTTGATGAACGCAAGACGTCGCCATATGGTCCCGTAGGCACGGAAAACGGTCCGTGACTTCCGGTGTGATGTGCCTGCGAGGCACTCAGGCCTGAATTAAAATACCTGCATTCTATGTTATTGCGAACAATGAAAGGGGACATCTAGCCGATGATCGTATAGCCTCGAGGCTTATTCCCCCCCCTTTCCCCTTACCGTGATCTAGGATTCAGTCAACCGGGATCGCACAGAACGCTAGTCTAGCCAAGGCCAAGAGCGCCAGAACAACTCCATTTCGTCTACCTGTTTGGTCCATTTATGGAACTAGGCCCAGATGGGTAAACCACCTGCAATTTCCCACTCACCTGGACATACTTATCATGAAATAGCATTCCACCGCAGACACAAAGCACTGCTGTGAAGCTGTACAACCGTAAGGCCTTTCCCTTCTTTCCCTGAAAGAACCTTCACCTTGTACTCGCGAACGTATAGCTGCCAATAGTGTCCACGAGGCTACAGTGGAGATGCTGTAGGGTAGGGTGGGGCCAGCCAATCGTGCCGTTGCTCTCCAACGAGGTTTGCGATAGTATGGAGGACTTGCCGCAATGGGCGTTCATCTCCACAAACGCGGAAGTGGACAAATCAATGCTGCCCTTCAGCCAGACGTCCGACGCGCCACCCGGCTCGTGAAGGATCGGGCCGCGCGGCATTGTTTGCCAAGCGAGAAACGGACACAAGTGCTGGCGCCTGGGTGCCCTGCGCGGGCACTTTATATTGTAGCACATCAGCCGCGAATGACGCAGGTGCTCCTTGCGAGTAACCACTGGGGCTGCCGAATACGTCCCGAGGCTCATGCCACACCGAGACTTCCAGGTCCGGATCGGGTTTATGGGATGAGCCAAAGAACTTGAGGGGGGGTATGCCGTGCTTCCAGGAGCAGAGATTGGCCAAGCGACGACGGCGTGTTCTGGCGCGCTGTAGAGACACAGCTTGCGCTTGTGCCCGTAATCCACGGGGGGTTCATCATGTTCGCGAGCTCGTGGTGATAAGTCTAACGAACTGTGGCGAACGACTCCAGTCTCTGCCTGGTGCAGACACAAGACGGACGTACCTAAGCGTGAATGCCACGATGCCACCCCATGCATTATCACGTTCCCGCAAGGCACGGCATCATAGATACCTGGCGTGCCACCACTGAGGTTCCTGGGTAGTGCGGTGGTTCAGTTGGCTGCAAGACGTGCGCTTTCTTTGACACGTGCTTTAACTCCCACGCGGCTAGCCGACGGCTCGCGCCGTGCGCTGCGCAATGAAATTCCCGACTCGGACGTTGTTCAGCGCAGAGCTGGGTGTGCTGCCAAGTTGTTCGTACAATGCCTACTCGGCATGTTGAAATGCGAAATGCATGTTCGTCGAAATGCGGAGCGGCGAATCGACATCACTGAGATCACCAGAAGGGTGTGTGGTTCAAAGTGAGAGTTCTGGACTGGTAACTGTCGGAGAGGAGGAGGATTCGCCTGGTGTTGGGTAAGCGATGTTGGACGGAGTCCTCCAAGTGTGGGTTTTTACTCCGGCGGATCCTCCCAAGGGTCATCAACGGAGGGTAAACCTGTAGACTCTTTCGCCTCATTAAATACTACGCATGGCATATTTGCAGCCATCCTTGAACTGTTGTGGTATGGCCATCTGGGGCACGTGGAGATGGCGACCTTGAAAAACCGTGACGTGACTGAACTTATCAAGATTCCGCGGGCGGGGGTGCAATTGGCCAAGTGCTGTGACCGGACTGCGGACTCGGACAACAGGTCTGCTTGCCACTGCCACGTCACTTCCCTTGCCTCACACAACGGCGGTCACGGTCTCCCTGGATGTTTGCTGTGGAGGTGCCATCCTCTTGCTCTTTCCCTGGATAAAATTCAGGCCCCGCTGCCTCATGAGCAGTTCATCCATCACCTGACGTGGATCTAGGCGACCTACACCCCCGCGCCTCACGACCTCATCGGAGGAGATCAGAAGACCTGGAACTTTTGCGCTCCCACTCTGGATCTTCCATCAAAACGACAGCAGTTCGTGATGCCACGCGGCGGTACGATATGTATTGGGGATGCGGGCAACCCTCTGAGTCTGGGGGCCACAACCTCGGGCTCAAACTGCCCACGCCGACAATACCTGTCACGCACTGACGCAGGCCCGTCCAGATATCCCACACCCTCAGTAAGATTCGACGCAACTCCGACTCGGCGCTGCGCCGAATTTTACAGAGGCGGACGCGCCGTCATATGTGCTCAAATAGTAGTGTGCGCTACCGTCTGAGTGCCGTATATGGATATGGGCGCCCGGCGCTTCACGCTCGCAGTATCACGGGCGCATCCACGTGATAGTTGCGGCGAACGCCGAGAATGCACAACGGGCCGACACGTGACCTATTCCAACTTGAACGTCATGTGTTGGCTCAGTTGACTCTCGAAAGCTTCAAGCTTCACAATAAAAGAACAAAAACGTTTTTCTTGGCTACGTTAGTCACCTTTCCTCCTGACCGCCCTCGAAATCGATTCTCCTGCTTGACCTGAGAGCGGCTCCTGAGTTCTGCTGCAACTCAAACTTTCCCGTGTGTCGTTACTCTCTGCTTTGGAACGGACGACCTGCGTACCCCGTTATCCTCGACAGATGCCCGGGCGACCTTTGGTTCTTGCTAGCACCACTGGGGGATCCCATGTCCGGATATAGCCAAGGAATCATCGCCGCCAACCTCGTTCAGCCCTCGTTCATGAAAAGAACGTTTGGCAAGGACGGCAATATGGAACAAATCCACACGAGCACGACAGGAGTATGTCCATGACGAGTAATCACCTCATGAATGGATCGCAGATATCACCGTTTCCTGTCTCAATATTATCACAGCTCGTTTGTCCGCCCTGGGCTCTGCTTATGTTTGCGATGTCCTTGGTCGACGCATGTCTGTGCGCATAGGCACCGTCGTCCATTTCATCTCGACTTTCATTTTCGCTCCCAATCTCGCCGTCCTCATCGTCGGGTGTTCCATCCAGGCATAGCCGTAGGAATGCTGTCGATGACCGCCCTATTTTTCAATGCGAGATTGCTCTTGGGCATGCGCGAGGTCTTCTCGTCCTGATCGAGTACATATTCCTAAACGGCTGCTACGCCGTCTCTGCTTGGGTCAGTTACGGCTTCTTCGCCGTACCGAACGAGATATCCTGGCGGGACCCTACATCGTGCAGGCCGTCCTCGCCGCCATGCTCTTCACCTGGACGATCATTCTGCCCGAGACACCGCGCCGGCTCACCAAAAACGGCCTCCAGACGAAGGGCCTCGCCACACTCGCGGACCCACACGGATATCAGGGGGCGTGTCAGACCCTGCGATACGGGCTAGTTATGCCGAGATGGCGGCAATGCTCGAGCAGGAGCGCACACTCAGCTATGCGTACTGGGGCCAAGTGTCCAAGCAGTACACTCGCCAGGCGATCTTTGGGATAACTTGCCGGTTATTCGCACAATTCAATGCCATCAATGCCATCGCTATACTTTCTCCTCATGGACCTCGGTCGCGCTGGATTCACGATCCCTTTTGTACTCGGGCGTGTGTGTGGTGGTCTACTGTGCTGGGAAAACTTGCCTCTGATCGACAAGTGTGGACGCAGGGCCTTCCTTCTCGCTGGAAACCGTTCTCTCATAATTGCTCTGGCCGCAATCTGTGTGCTGCACTTCCACTCTAGCCCTCCCTTTGGTGACACCCGGGATCCCACTGCGGATGGGATTTTTGCCGCCGTCTGCGTGTACTTTTCTCTTTTACAGCAGCGCCACGTAAAGTTAGTCTCTTCTTCCTGTTTCCCCCATCGAATATCACCAACCCACACGATGGACTATGGGCACAGCTGGGGTCCAACTCCATGTCTGTTAGGAGCAGAGACCTTTCCACTTCGCGCCAGCGCAAAGTAGGTGGCATCGTCAACCGTCTCCAATTTGTCATCCAACCTTATCATCGCCTTCATTACGCCGTCGCTCTTTGACGGGCTCTCCTGCGGGTACTACTTTGTCCTCCTCGGGTTCTGCGTCATCTCTGGCGTCGTTCTATTTTTTCGTTTATCCTGAAACGGCGCACGTCACGCTTAAACGGCTCTCAAACATGTTTGGTTTGGGGACAACAACAACAGCGCCGTCGCGGCGGCGCTCGAGTTTGAGAAGGCGGAGACTCGCACTCTGACACCTCTTCAGTTCTCAGGCTCTCTTGTGAGGCCGCTTCGCTCGACGATGGGTACGGACTACTCTGACGCCGATAAACTGCTGCTTACTCCCCAAGACGCGTCAGGGAGGAGTTGGGTCATCGAGTAGCACGACGCTCGAGGATACCGCTCTAGACACCAATGGGCATATAAAATAGAAACTATTCCGCTCAGCGTGATGTATGAATCTGGTACGTGCTCATCTCTATAAACCTTTGCGTGTTCTTGCGCGAGAGGTGGAGCTGCCTGCAAATTGCCATTGGGCATACAAAGGGAGGGTGCCCCACCGACCCTAATAGACGACGATGGTGTATACTAGGGGTAGCTAATTGTTTGGAAACGGGAGTGCGCGGTGTCGTTTACACAGCACGAAATCCTAACTAAACTGGGCCGTATCCCCGCGAATAGATCTCGGATGTCCGTTGCGCTGGGTTGAATTCATTGAGGCGTCGCCTCAATCGGAGATGCTTCGATTCTCTAATATTGGGACTAATCTCTGTGCATGATTTAAACCAACCCAGTGAAACAAGCACAAGGTACGTCGCTAATTCGGCGCTGCACTGGTAGTGTCTAACCCTCTTATTTAACCACCTATCTACATATCAGTAGTAGTGCCCAATAAACTCTAACCCAGAGCTCATAAATAGGCCAATATGAGGGGCCCTAGCTATCCTATTCGAAGCACAATGTGAAAATGGACCATATTACCGCTCCGGGGGGGATCTACTACGAGCTGTGCTGGTGATGCTCCAGGTCGTCGAGAATGAACGTTTCGACACCTGACAAATGCATTTGTTTCAGTCAACTAGTGTCCCAAGCCACTAGTTCAGATAACTGACCGATTTGATCGAACCTGGGCCATTATTGTTCCCAGTTTCGACTCTGACCAAGTCCCCCGGGCCATTGTCAAGCCCTTCGCTACTAAGAATTACGTCCGAATTGCGGTCGTCGCCATCACCGCCGTCTGGGAGATGGTTTCCGATCGTAGAGACACCGGTCCTCTCGTTGCGAGTGCGTTTGACATTCGGCAGGGGGCGGTGCGACAAGGCCTTGACCTTCAGGTGGCGTGGGAACGCCGCTGTCACTGCTGTCGTTGCAGCGCTTCCCAGCACTGGCTCGCTGGTTGGCAGTGTCGGTGGCGCCGGTGCCTGACTCGTGATAGTAGTATGCGAGACGACGAATAGGGGACCGTTAGTGGGAGGGACGTTGGCGTTGGCATCGACTTGCGGACTAGGAGGCTCGGGCTTTGGGAACCCCGGTCTGTGCTGGATGGGGGGCGAGGACACCGGTAGCCGCGGAGCCAGGGACTGCGCTTCGAGGATCCCCTTCTCGGTGAGGACTGGGATATCACGCCCTGGGACAGTGTCTGCCAAGACGTTCTTATCCTCCTCTAGCTTTCCCTTTACGGGAACGCTTTCCTCATCGCCGATAACGTCGGAATACTGACCCCTGAACGAATATCCCTCAAAGACGTTTACAACGCCCTCGCGTGGGGTGACGCGCGGATGTGAAGGCGTCGCAATTGGGTCTACATTATCAAGCGATTCCAGGTCCGTCTGTCCCCATTCCTGCTCCGTGTACGCGTCGAATTCATCGCTAATTACGGGCCTCATCTTGAGGTAGACACCCTCAAAGTTCTGAGTATCGGTCGGATTTGAGTGGTCAATTGGAGGGATGTATGGGGCTGTGCGAACAAAACAAAACATCATCAGAACATCGTATCATGGGTGGGACGTAGCACGAACGCCTAAGCTGCCGGTAATGCACATCAGACCAATCTCTACAGCGCGAGCGCGCAAGCACTCCACATCAGTGAAGTCCTGACAAAGATGCGTGGACAGGCATACATCATCAAGAAGTAATGATGACGCTTTATCTGTGGCTCAGCGAGGCGCAATGTTGGGTCACGTTCCAGTAGCTAGGCAACGATTAGCTATAGACACCATGTCCGGACAACATGGAAGCTTACTCTTTGTATGAAATTCTGCGTGGGGTGGTCTATCATTGAGCGGTCTGGGAATTGCAGTCGGTCGTGGAGGATTTTGTCGTACATATCTAACATATTATCCGCGTCAAATGGTCTCTACCACAGGAACAACAAGAGGTGTCTAAGCATCCTCATGGAGGAGTAGAGGGAAAATGCTTACATTCCCTGTCAGCATTTCGTACAGAATCGTGCCAAGACTCCACCAATCGACCGCATAGCTATATGGCAATCCCGTAATAACTTCTGGCGCGAAGTACTCAGCTGTGCCACAAAGCGAGGTGGTCGTCTCTGCGTCATTCATCCCGCCCGAGAACCCTCTTGTTGGCATGTTCCCTAGGGAGTCTGCTTGAGTCGCACCCGACCGGAAATCCCTGCACTTGCCAAAGCCACAGAGCACGATGTGACCATTCTTGTCGATAAGGATGTGCTCCGGCTTGATGTTCCGATGAATGACACCTGCCGCATGTAAGCTCTCGAGAGCCTCGACGAGTTCGGCGGCGTAGAAGCGGCAGAGGTCATGATCAAAACTTTTCCTGCGGTCCAGCTGCGTCCGAAGGTCGCCACAAGGGTGAAATTCCTAGTGTGAGACCCGTGAGGGCAGAAGTTCAGGAGAGGCATACAAACACTAGAAGGCGCACCAAGGCCATGTATAGATTATCCTCGTCATGGAAACTCAAGCAGAGCTCGACCACAAATGAATTCGTGACCTCGCTTGCCATGCGGTGCAGGACCGCCTGCTCTGTGAGAGAGCGCTGTGGTTCTTGGTACGCAAGCACGCGTCGCTTGGCAATCACCTTGAGGGCATATACGCCCGAGCGACCTTTGTGGCGCGCGAGGAGAACCTTGCCCTTTGATCCTATGCCTAAGACACACACCATCTCAAAGTCCGTTACTCGCGCTGATTGAACGTCTTCGGGTGGGGCCCTTCCTCGTGGTCCG
>Ga0209488_10003108_pt1 | contig 13411 bp, 9 predicted proteins | sample Rivendell_Oct201_8_FD_188349 | JGI IMG/M metagenome (GOLD analysis project Ga0209488, IMG submission 188349) | Vadose zone soil microbial communities from the Eel River Critical Zone Observatory, Northern California, USA -... | ecosystem: Environmental > Terrestrial > Soil > Vadose zone >...
CTTCGGGCGGTTCCGTGGATCCAGCGCCTTCCGCACATCCGCAAACACCTGCAGCGCAAGCTGGCACCTCGCAGACTGCGCCTTCGGAATCGAAGGCGCAGGAACAGACCAAGACCGAACAATACACGCTTTCGCATGAGCGCCAGGAGAAGGCGATAGCCTATTCGCGGGCGGGCTACACGCTTTACTTCGTTTCTTATTTTCTTGGCGGACTGTTCCTTTTCCTGATCCTGCGGCTGGGCTTGGCGGCCAAGTTTCGCGACATCGCGGAAAATGTCAGCGACAAGAAATGGATTCAGGGATTGGTTTTCGTCCCGCTGCTGTTCCTGACCATCGGCGTTCTGGACCTGCCGGTACACCTGTACTGGCATGCGCTTTCCTTGCACTACGAGCAGTCCATTCAAAGCTGGGGCTCGTGGTTCTGGGATTGGACCAAGGGCGAACTGCTCGATACGGCGTTTGGAATCGCGCTGGTGCTGATCCTGTTCGCGGTGATGCGGCGCAGCCCGCGGCGCTGGTGGCTGTATTTCTGGTTTCCCGCGGTCTTGATTCTCCTTGGACTGATCGTGATCACCCCCCTGGTGATCGATCCGCTATTCAACAAGTTCGAGCCCCTGAGCAAGGAGCATGCAGATCTGGTTGCTTCGATAGAAGAACTTACGAAACATGCCGGTGTTCCCATTCCACCGGAGCGCATGTTTCTGATGGTGGCGAGCCGGAAGACGAACGCTATCAACGCTTATGTGACGGGGCTGGGAGCTTCGAAGCGCGTGGTGGTCTGGGATACCACGATTCAGAAGACTTCCAACGATGAATGCCTCTTCATCGTCGGGCATGAGCTCGGACACTATGTCCTCGGGCATGTTCGTCAGGGCTTTTTGGTGGGAGCGGCTGGGCTGTTGCTGGCGCTCTTACTTCTCTTTCGAGGCTTGCACTGGGCGCTGGACCGCTGGGCCAGGGACTGGAAGCTCTACGGGCAGGAGGACTGGGCTTCGCTCGCGGTGATTCTCTTGCTTCTGCAAGTGCTGTTGTTCGTTTCTTCGCCGGTCATCAGCGGCTACAGCCGGATGCAGGAACATGCCGCGGACGTTTACGGATTGGAAGTGATTCACGGATTAGTCTCGAATTCAGACGAGGTCGCCGCGCACGCGTTCCAGGTTCTCGGTGAACTGGATCTGTCGGACCCCAATCCGCCGCCGTTTATCACCTTCTGGCTCTACTCGCATCCGCCGCTGGCGGAGCGCTTGGTGTTCGCGCATAGCTACGATCCATGGTCAAAAGGAGAATCACCGAAATACGTGAAGTAGACGTGCAGGAAGACGGAGGCGCCGAAGCGGCGGTTTGCTAGGGAGTGTTGCGTGCCGAGGCGTGCTTGCGGGCGAAAGCGGCTACTTTGCTGCGGTTGCCGCAAACGGCCATCGAGCACCAGCGGCGGCGGCGCGTTCGCGAATTGTCGTAAAAGAACAGACCGCAATGGGGATTGGCGCAAAGGCGAAGGCGTGCGCGGGCACCCTCGGCGATAATTTCTGCCCCGGACCGGGCCACGGCGGCAAGCAGCCAGTCAAGGCCGCCCTCTCGCGCGATGAATTATATTTTCCAGGCGCCGTCCTGACCTACCAGTTCATCGTGGCCTTCGGTGATACGCAGTATTTCGTTTACCGGATCGATCCATTCTCTGGCCATCTTTTGCTTTCGGAGCATGGCCGCGAACGCCTTGCGCAAGGCATACCCGAGCCGCCGGGACTTCAAGAGCAAGGCTTCCGCAGTCTGTGTGTCGGATTGCGGCAGGGTCAGAAGTTGGGCGCCGCGCTCAGCGGAGACTATGTCCGTCGATTCCAGAAAGTGAATAAGGCGTTCCCAGGACAGTTCTGCGTTTGGTGGAGTCGCGTTAACAAAATCGACGGAGAGTCTCCCGCCCAGCAAAGGCAGCTGCGACGCGGTGAAAGACATCGAAAAGGCCTCCCTCGAAGTGCAGAAAAAAGGGCTGACTTTGAGACAGATAACCGGTTAACAGTATCATAACGGTTAAGCGAACGAAAGCGCTGTCTAGTTTCCTTCACTGTAACCTTTCGTTGGCTAAGGGATCAGATATGCTGACAGGCGGTATACGGCTCCGATGAAATATCTATTGGCAGGATTGACCCTCATTTCTCTTTCGCTGGTAGTGACTGATGCCCTGATTCGACCACAGGCAGGGGCCTCTTCAATGAACCAGGAGACGGCTCGCACACCAGTCGTGGTCGAACTGTTCACCTCCGAAGGCTGTTCTAGCTGCCCCCCGGCGGATGCGTTGCTGGCGCGGCTGGCTGAAGGGCAGCTTGCCGGAAATGTACAATTGATCGCGATGGAGGAGCACGTCGATTACTGGAACGATTTGGGTTGGGCTGACCCTTTCTCTTCGCGGGACTGGACCTCCCGTCAATACGTTTATGCTGGGGCTCTCGGAAATGGTAACCCCTACACGCCGCAAATGGTCGTGGACGGAACAACGGAGTTCGTCGGCAGTCACACCCAGCAAGCACGAGAGACGATTCTGAAAGCCGCAAGCAAAGCAAAAATTCCAGTGATGCTGGCGCCGAGCAACGCAAACGGAACAGGCACAGGAAAGTTCTCCGCGAAGGTTGGCAAGTTGGAAGGAACAACCAGAGGTGATGCCGCGGAAGTTTGGCTGGCCATTACAGAAACCGGATTGCACTCCGCGGTGACCCGCGGCGAGAACGCCGGCGAAGACCTCCACCATGCCGCCGTGGTGCGCTCCATGCGCAAGATCGGCGAAGCAAAGCCTGACGGCGAAACTTCCTTCGCAGGAGACGCGACTGTTCCGCTACAAAAAGAATGGAAACGCGAAAATTTGAGGGCTGTGCTCTTCGTGCAGGAGAAACAGAGCCGGCGAATTCTTGGCGCGGCCGAGATTCGCATCGCGCCATAAGCGCGCCAATCAACTATCGACGAAGCCGCTCTCAAGAAGCGCGCTCGATAAGCAGTGTTACTCTGCGAATCGGTTGTTTTCAGGTACTATCGAACGCACCGTGGGGGGAAGTTTAGTCCGCGCTGAAACCTTTCTCCTCCATAGACCTGTGTTCGTCGGATGGCAGCCTGCTTACGCCAAACCAGCAATCACGTCAGAGAGAGATAAGCCGGACGCCAGTCCTCGAGGTGATCGTTGGACATTGAACCTTTGCCAGATTCTTCCACAGCACCGCCCCTGACGCCTCCGCTTCCCGAGGGGCTTCCCTCCAAGATTTTCCTCCATGATGGAGGCTTGCGCGCGGGCTGGCGCCTCCTGATTTACGCGGCTTTCGTGGCCGCACTTGGATTTGGCGGCGGTTTTGTCCTGCGTCAGTTCGTTCGACCCTCTCGGGGCGTGTTCTCGCCCGGCTATTTATTGATACAGGAAGCGTTCAGTTTCGTCGCGATTTTCACGGCGGCGGTCATCATGGCGCAGATCGAGCGGCGATCCGCCGGTGTTTATGGGCTGCCGTTGAGAGGCGCGTTCGGGAAATCGTTTTGGCAAGGCTGCCTGATTGGATTGATGGAAGTGTCGGCGTTGGTGGGATTGATTGCGGCCTTTGGCGGGTATTCCTTTGGGGGCCTGGCGGTGCATGGCGGTGAACTCTTGCGCTGGGGAATGCTATGGGCCGTTTTCTTTCTCTTCGTTGGCTTGTTCGAGGAGTTTTTGTTTCGGGGATACATCCAGTTCACGTTGGCCGAAATGGGTTTCTGGACGGCCGCAATTTTGTTCTCAGCGCTCTTTTGGCTCCTTCACATGAGTCATCGAGGGGACGGCGTCGGTTTCTGGCTGGCTGCGATGTGGCTTGCACTGATCTTCGGGCGGGTTCGCTTAAGTAGTCAAGAGGAGAACGCCAAGGGCATCGGTTTCTGGCCAGCCGCAATTTTGCTTTCACTGCTCTTTGGACGCGTCCATTTGGAGAATCCCGGGGAAGGCTGGGTGGGCGCGGCGGGCGTGGTAATGATCGGGCTGGTTTTCGCGTTTGCCCTGCGGCGCACCGGCAATCTCTGGTTGGTTGTGGGATGGCACGCCACTTTTGATTTCGGCGAGACATTCCTTTACTCCGTGCCGAACAGCGGCATCGTCTTCCAGGGGCACCTTTCCAATGCGTCTTTGCATGGCGCAAAATGGCTCACGGGCGGCACGGTGGGCCCCGAAGGGAGCGTATTCAGCTTTCTGACAATGGGGGTTCTTGCCATCGCGATTCATTTTCTTTTCCCAACAAAGAAAACAGAGCCAGCACAGACGTAAAGCAACCAAGCCAGTTAGTGGACGAGTTCGGAGGCGGGCACCAGGCGGACGCCTTGCGCTTGTGCTTGCGGCAGAACTTCGCGCAGAGCCTGAAGCGTGGAGGGGTGAGGATGGCAAATCGCCACGGCCTCGCCCTTTTCGAGGGCACCGCGGAGCGCCAATTCGAGCTGTTTGCGGACCGCGGCCACTTCGGCGACGTCGTCGAGGAAGGGGACATTTCGGAAGGCAGAGCGAACTCCGAAGTCCTGCGCCGTTTCGTAAGCCACAGTCGCAGCGGTTGTGCGGCTGTCGACGTAGAAGAGGTGACGGTCGCGCAATACGGGCATTAGTTCGTCCATCAGCACGGTGTCGGCAGTGGCCTGAGAACCCTGATGATTGTTAACGCCGACAGCGTCCGGAACATCTTGCAGGAAATGATCGACAAGCGCTGCAACTTCCGGCGCGGGCATACCAGGGTGCAGTTCCTGCGCTTCCGGCGTTTCGTTCGCGACCGATTGCATCGGCAGGTGAAGCATGATCTGGAATCCACGGCGATGCGCTTCCTCCGCGATGTCCAATGAATGCTCGTGATGGGGTAAAACGGAAATGGTGAGGGGATAACCCAGGGCGAAGATGGCTTTGGCTGCCGCGCGGTCGCTGCCGAGATCGTCGATAATGATGGCCAGCCGCGCATCTGCAGTTTTTCCGCTGGAATTCTTCGCTCCTGCACTCGACGCGGGTGTTGCGCGCGTCACGATTTCGATTTCGAGCGCCGGCACGCCTGCACGTCGAAGCTTGAAATGGAGCATCTCCCCGGTTTGAATTGGGGGATCCTGTGTCAGATGATTTCGAGTCGCCACGGTATTGAGACTCTGAATGAGCTTTGCTACTGCAGCGCGGTTCGCGTCTGCCGACGAATCATTCTTCAACACGATACGTAGGTAATCCGTGTCACCGGGTTGCTGGCTGGAGGCGCCTTGCCGGAGTTTAATAGGGGTCCCGGCAGGTACCGCAGAAGAAGCCGCAGCTGCCAGATCGCGCGTGATTTGGTGAACTTGCGCGGGCGTGAGGCGGTTCTCTTCGCTCTTTTTGCAACCACTGGAAAGAACCGCGAGAAGGAAGCAAATTCCCAGCAGTGCTGAAGTTGTTGAACAGCTTATCTTGATTCCAAAGCAATGCAGGTTTGGTTGAACCGAGTCAGGCTGCCGCGCCACGGAAAACTAAGCAGCCTTTTTCGTAGGAGCCTTCAATAGGTCAAGAGCTCGGTGAAAGATGGGGTCTTCCGGGGAAAGCGGGCGCGGTCCGAGCCCGGGTTCCTTCTGGGTTTCGGGTGCTGGCGGCGCCGCCTCTTCATCGGTCGTTTCCGAATCATCTTCCGGGATGGCGCGCACCACTTCCGTTGGGGTTACGCCCTCTTCCAGGATCGATTTGCCACCGGGATTGTAGTAGTGCGCGACCGTGAGGATCAGCGCCGCGCCATCATCCAGGGTAATCAGCTTCTGCTCGGACGCGAGACCAAAAGTGCGCTCCCCAACCACATCTCCACGATGATTCGCGACAATGGCGGATGCCAGAACTTCCGCGGCTCCGGACGTCGTGGCATCAATCAAGACGGAGACGGGATTCTTCCAAATGACCTGCTTGGGCTCGGCCGAAAAAACTTGTGTCGAAACCGTCTGGCCGCGCAACGTTGTCAGGATGCCCGAAGGAACGAAAAGACGAGCGGCCGAAATCGCTTCGGAGACCTGTCCGCGGCCGCATTCCCGAACATCCAGTATGACCTTGCGAACGCCCTGTTTTTCCGCGTCGAGGAGACGATTGCGAATTTCATCCGCGCGGCCCGCATCTAGCGACGGAATGCGCAGAACCAGAATGTCAGGTTCCACTTTCTGGGTGATGATCTTCGGCGTAGCCAACTTCTCGCGCACGAGATCGACTTCCTCCGGAGTAGCCTTGCCGCGCCGGATCACACCAACCTTGATGCCTGTGCCCGGCTGGCCACTGAGAAGATTCATGGCCTGGCCTACGGACATATCACGAGTTGTGAATCCGCTGATGGATTCGAAAATGTCGCCGCTGCGAATTCCCGCTTTCGTGCCGGGACTATCCAGCAGCACGGAGAGAACGATGATGTAACCGTAGCGCTTGCTGAGGGTCAGTCCGGTCTCAGCAGTGCCGGCATTCGCGAGCTTTTTCTTGTACTCGTCGTATTCGCGGGGGGTGAGGTAGCTGGATTGAGCGTCCAGAGATTCCAGCATCCCGTGCAGTGAGCCGGCGGTCACCGTGCGCATGTTGGGGTCGTCGACATAATCCTGCTGCACCTTTTGCAGAACTTCGCCGTACACCGTGAGCGACTTATAGGCTTTGTCGTCCGGCGTGCGGCCCAGGACGTATCCTATTCCGGCGTAACCAAAGATGGCTACCGATACGCAAAGAATCCCGATGCGAGCAGTTCGACTCATTCCCCACCCTTCCACAAGAAACTACAAGTTTGTATTGTACCACCATAAACAACTGGGACGCGGCCCCAATCATGAAGGCAGCCTGATACGGAGGGGGCAGTCTTGCCGGACTGTTCTGATGATAAGACACGTCGAAATCGCCAAATGTTGCGCAAATACCACACCAACTTGCTCTTGAGCCATAATGTTGCTTATAAACTATTGATAATAAAGCACAAAGAAGTGACGCATTGGAGTACAACATGCTAGAGTTGACTCGGGAAAATGTTCCAAACTAGCATCGCCAAAGAGTCATTTGCCGAGGGTGTGGGCCTCCACACAGGTGTCTACGGTCACGTCCGTCTGGTACCCGCGCCGGCCGAAACGGGCATCGTTTTTCGCCGCGTTGATCTGGACAATTTCCCAATCGAGGCGCAGGGGCACAACGTCGCTCGCGTCAGTTATGCCACCAGTCTCATGAAGCAAGGCGTATTGCTCTCCACCACGGAACACTTGCTCGCCGCCATCTATTCCTGCGGCATCGACAACGTTTACATCGACATTGACTCCATCGAAGTGCCCATTCTCGACGGTTCGGCTGAGCCCTTCATGCAAATGCTGGAGCAGTCCGGCGTTCGCAAGCTGCGCCGGAAGCGACGCTATCTGAAAATACTGAAGCCTCTGGAGGTTATCGAAGGAGACCGCCGGATCGGCATCTATCCCGCCGATGAGTTTCGCGTGCGCTGTTACGTGGATTTTCCGCACCCCCAGGTGGGTCAACAGGAAGTGGAGATGTTGGTTGGGCCGGACACTTTCCGCCACCTTCTGGCGCGCGCGCGAACATTCTGCTTCGAGCGCGATATCGAGCCGCTTAAGGCCATGGGCCTCATTCGCGGCGGCTCGCTCGAGAACGCCATCGTTCTGACCAATGATGGCGTCATGAACGGGCCGTTGCGCTTCCCCGACGAGTTTGGACGGCACAAAGCCCTGGATCTGATTGGCGATCTCGCGCTGGCGGGCTTGCCGCTTCTCGCTCGGGTCGAAGCCCATAAAGCCGGCCACGCCCTGCATACCCAGCTGGTCAGCCGCCTCTTGGCCGATCCCTCTCTTTGGACCATCACCACCGGCGAAACCGCCCGCCTCGAAAGTGATGCCTACCTGACCGCCCTTTCGCCTGCCCCGGCTGCTGATTAGCGATTCGCCGCCCCGTAAACAACCCTCCGTTGCGAAATAGCCGCTGCTCCCGCAGAATGGGCACCAAACCATGTCCAACAATGATCTAGCTATCGTCATTCTTGCCGCTGGAAAAGGAACCCGGCTGAAGTCTAGCCTTGCCAAGGTATTACACCGCGCGGGTGGGCGCACACTCGTCGAACAAATCGTGCGGGCCTGCGGACCACTGAAGGCACGCGAGACCGTGGTCGTTGTAGGCCACCAGGCGGAACAGGTCGCGGCGGTGGTCGAGCCACTCGGGGCATTGACCGTGCTACAACAGCCGCAAAACGGCACCGGCCACGCCATGCAAGTCGCGAAGCGCGCCTTAGGCCGAGCGAAGTTTGCGGTTGTGCTGCCGGGCGACGCGCCCCTCGTGCGCACGGAAACCTTGAAGGCGCTCGCCGCTGCACATCGGAACGGAAATGCTGCCACAACAATTCTGTCCGCGGTGCTCGCCGATCCTTCAGGCTACGGCCGGGTCGTGCGTAAATCCGAAACGGATGTCTCTGCCATTGTCGAGGAATCTCAACTCACCGACGAGCAGCGCGAGATCAACGAAATCAATTCGGCGATCTATTGCTTCACACTGGAGAAGCTTTGGCCCGCGCTGGCACTGGTGAAGCCGAACAATAAGCATCGCGAGTTGTACCTGACCGACGCCATCGCCGTGCTGAACGCCAAGGGCGAGACGGTGCTGGCGCAGGTGGCCGCCGATTCGCGGGAAGTGCTGGGTTGCAACACCCGCGCGGATCTTGCTGAAGTCGACCGCGTATTCCGTGAACGGAAACGCAACGCGCTGATGGATGACGGCGTCACCATCCAGTTGCCGGAGACCGTGCTGATCGATCCAGAGGTGATTGCGGGAGAAGACACCATCATCGAACCCGGCGTTCAGTTGCTGGGCAAAACGAAAATCGGCGCGCGCTGCACCATTCGAACAGGAAGCGTTTTGACCGACGCAATTCTTGGCGACGACGTGACCGTCGAACCACATTGCGTGGTCGCCGAGAGTCGCCTCGATGACCGCGTGATCATTGGTCCATTTGCGCGGCTTCGCCCAAACAATCATTTGAAAGCCGGCGCGCGTATCGGCAATTTTGTCGAACTCAAGAAGAGTACGATCGGCGAAGGCACCAAGGCGATGCACCTCTCGTACTTGGGCGACGCGAAGATCGGAACGAAGAGCAACATCGGCGCAGGCACGATTACCTGCAATTACGACGGTTTCCACAAGTATCCGACATCCATCGGGAACAAAGTTTTCATCGGCAGCGATACGGCCCTGGTCGCGCCCGTGCGCGTCGGGAACGGCGCGTACATCGCTGCCGGTTCGACAATCACGGAAAACGTGCCCTCGGATGGATTGGGAATTGCTCGCGGCCGCCAAGTCAACAAACCCGGCTGGGCCGCGAAGAAACGCCGTGAACTTTCCGCCGTCGAAAAACCAAAGAAGCCATCGCGGCGCCGTAGTAAAGGCAAGACGCGACGTTCCTCGAGAAATCGCAAACGCAGATAGTTCACAGCCGGTTTCTCCACGGTCTCTGCGTCTCCGCGTCTTGTTTATCCTTGTTTTATCCTCTCCCGTCCGGACTCGCGCGTGTGTGCTAAAATAGCAGTTCCCGCAATCCCACAGGGGGCTACAACCGCATGAAATTTGGAGTCGTCGTTTTCCCCGGGTCCAATTGCGACCATGACGCGTTTTACGCCATCGGCAACGTTCTGCAGAAGCCCGTCGAATTCATCTGGCACCAATCTGAAAATCTGGCGAATTGCGACGCGATCATCCTGCCGGGTGGATTTTCCTACGGCGACTATTTGCGCACCGGCGCCATCGCGCGTTTTTCGCCGGTGATGAAGTCCGTCGAGAAATTCGCGAAGAGCGGCGGCATGGTCCTGGGCATCTGCAACGGTTTCCAGATCCTTTGCGAAGCCGGCCTCCTTCCAGGAGCCATGATGCGCAACAGTGGCCTGCGTTTTATCTGCCGCCACGTGCACATCCGCGTCGAGCAGACGGACACGCCCTTCACCAACGCCGCGCAAAAGAGCCAGATTCTCAAGATTCCCATCGCGCATTCCGACGGCAATTACAATTGCGACGAAGCCACGCTCGCTGAGCTCGAGAAGAACCGCCAGGTGATTTTCCGTTACACCACTCCCGACGGTTCCGACGACAACACTGGCAATCCCAACGGCGCGGTTCACAATATCGCCGGACTCTGCAATCGCGAACGCAATGTCGCGGGCCTCATGCCCCATCCCGAGCGCGCCGTCGAATCGGCACTCGGCTCCGCCGACGGCCTGTTCATTTTCCGCTCCATGGTTGAAGCTCTGGTCGGTGCCGCAAAGGCGACAGCATGATCCGCAGCGTCCCGGCTCTGGTCGGGGCGTTTTTCGTTATTGCAGGGGCGCGATATATCGCGCTCCTACGGTTTCCGATTTTTCTCTCTGAATTGAAATATGGCCACCGCTAGCACTGAAATTCGAGTCACTCCAGAGATCGCCGCCGAGCACGGCCTCACGGTCGAAGAATACACGCGCGTGAAGCAAATTCTCGGGCGCGAGCCGAACATCACCGAGCTGGGCATCTTCAGCGTGATGTGGAGCGAACACTGCTCCTACAAATCGAGCAAAGTCCACCTGAAGCGCCTGCCCACGCGCGGCAAGCTCGTCGTGCAAGGACCGGGCGAAAACGCCGGCGTCGTCGACATTGGTGATGGCCTCGTCGCCGCCTTCAAAATCGAATCGCACAACCATCCGAGTTACGTTGAACCTTTTCAGGGCGCAACGACTGGCGTCGGCGGCATCCTGCGCGACATTTTCACCATGGGCGCGCGGCCCATCGCTGTCTTGGATTCACTGCGATTCGGCGAGATCGTAGCGAGCAAGCACACCAGTGAGGCGGACGCCGCGAAAAACCGCCGCATCCTCGACGGCGTCATCCGCGGAATTGGCAGCTACGGGAATTGTTTTGGCGTGCCCACCGTCGGCGGCGAAGTCGCGTTCGAGCCTTGCTATACGCAAAACCCGCTCGTCAACGCGCTTGCCTTGGGCATCGCCAAAAAAGAAGAAATTTCTCTCGCCAAAGCCAAAGGCATCGGCAATCCCGTGATCTATGTCGGCGCAAAAACGGGCCGCGACGGGATTCACGGCGCTTCGCTTCTCGCCTCGGCTGAATTCACCGAAGAGTCGAAGCAGAAACGCCCGAACGTGCAAGTCGGCGATCCGTTCATGGAGAAGCTGCTGCTCGAAGCCTGCCTCGAAGCCATGCAGACTGGCGCAGTTGTCGCGATTCAGGACATGGGCGCCGCCGGCCTCACCTGCTCCACTATGGAAATGGCCTCGCGCGGCGGCACCGGCATCGAGATCGATCTCGCCAAAGTCCCTCAGCGCGAAACTGGTATGACGCCCTACGAAATCATGCTCAGCGAATCGCAGGAGCGCATGCTCCTCGTGGCCGAAAAAGGCCGCGAGCATGAAGTCCTGGCCGTCTTCAAGAAGTGGGGCCTCGATGCCGTCGTCGTCGGCCAAGTCACCGAAGGTGGCATCGCCCGCATCAACAACAACGGACGACTGGCCGCGGAGATCCCCGCGCATCCGCTCGCCGAGGAAGGGCCTGTCTACAATCGCCCCATCGCTGCGCCCGCGCCGCGCATCGAATCGGAAAAAGATTGGTTCGCGTTTGCCCAGGAGGGCACGAATCTCACGGCAAATTTCGTGAAGCTGCTAGCGTCGCCCGCGATTGCCTCCAAGCGCTGGATCACCGAGCAGTACGACACCAGCGTACGCACGAATACCCTTGCCGGGCCCGGTGTGAGCGATGCCGCAGTGGTGCGCATCAAGGATCCGAAGACCGGCACCGTAAAGCGCGCGCTCGCGCTCTCTACCGACGGCAATGGCCGCTGGTGCCAGTTGAATCCCCGCGTAGGCGCCATGCACGCCGTCGCCGAAGCCGCGCGCAACGTGGCCTGCAGCGGCGCGCGCCCCATCGCCGCCACGAATTGCTTAAACTTCGGCAGCCCCGAAAAACCCGAAGTGATGTGGCAATTCAGTGAAACCATCGACGGCCTCGCCGAAGCCTGCGCCGCCCTCGGCACGCCCGTCACCGGCGGCAACGTCAGCTTCTACAACGAAACCCTCGGCAAATCCATCTATCCAACGCCGGTCATCGGTGTCCTCGGCATTCTCCACGACGCTTCCCAAGTCCTGAAAATCGCCTTCCGCAATGAGGACGATGTGATCGTTCTGCTAGATGGTTTTGGTGTAGGGGCGACCCTTGGGTCTCTCGCGGGCGGGGCAAGCGCCGCCCCTACATTGGGGCTGGCCCGCGAATTCTCTTCCTCCGAATACTCCAAAACGATCGCCGGCATCGTCGCTGGCGAACCATCCGCCATCGACCTCGCAGCCGAAAAACGTCTGATCGATTGTCTCGTTGCTCTCGCCGCTGAAAGCTCTCTGCAATCCGCCCACGACATCAGCGACGGCGGCCTAGCCGTCACCCTCGCCGAATCCTGCTTCGCCTCCGTAGGGGCGGGGCTTGCCCTGCCTGTTCTAGGCGCAAATGTCAGACTCGACGATCTTTCCCCCGCCGAAGCCGCCCTCTTCAACGAACGTGGCGCCCGCGCCGTCGTCTCCGTCGCTCCCTCAAAACTTGCCGCCGTTCTTGATACTGCGAGACAATACAACGTGGCGGCGCGCAAGCTCGGTCAAGTCACCCGCGACAGTTCGTTCCGCATCGAACATAAGGGGCGCGCGGTGATCGAAAGTTCCGTCGAATCGCTGCGCGACGCCTGGGCCCATTCGCTGGAACGCACGCTAACTGCAAAATGACGCAAAAGCTCGCCTTCGCCGACGATCATTTCCACGACGAGTGTGGTGTCTTCGGCGTTTTCGGCCACCCGGAGGCGTCGAACCTGGCGTATCTCGGCCTCTACGCGCTGCAACATCGCGGCCAGGAATCCGCAGGCATCGTCTCGAGCGACGGGAAAGAGCTATACGTTCACCGCGCCATGGGCGAAGTCGAAGAAATTTTCCAACCCGGCGTGCTTGCGCAACTCCCCGGCAGCCTCGCCATCGGCCACACGCGTTACTCCACCGCCGGCGACAAAGCTCTCCTCAACGCCCAGCCCATCATGATCGATTGCAACAAAGGCAAAGTCGCCCTCGGCCACAACGGCAATCTCACCAACGCCGCCGAGTGGCGCCGCCGCCTCGAGCATCGCGGCTCGATTTTCCAGACCAACAGCGACACCGAAGTCATCGTCCATCTCATCGCCCGCTCTCAGGCCCGCAATCTTTCCGGCGCGATCGGCGACGCGCTCAATCAAGTCGAAGGCGCATACTCCCTTCTCGTGCTCACTCAGGATGAACTCTACGCCGTCCGCGACCCCCGCGGCTTCCGACCGCTCGTGCTTGGAAAATTAACCACGCCCGGCGGCTTTGTTTCATGGTTAGTGGCCTCGGAAACCTGCGCGTTCGATTTGCTCAATGCCCAATATGTGCGCGAGATCGAACCCGG
>Ga0209488_10003110_pt1 | contig 13410 bp, 18 predicted proteins | sample Rivendell_Oct201_8_FD_188349 | JGI IMG/M metagenome (GOLD analysis project Ga0209488, IMG submission 188349) | Vadose zone soil microbial communities from the Eel River Critical Zone Observatory, Northern California, USA -... | ecosystem: Environmental > Terrestrial > Soil > Vadose zone >...
GTTCCCATTCACTCAGCATACCTACCCGCCTGTCACCCTGAAAACATACCAGACGAATTAAGACTCGAATTAGGTACTCCGCAACGTGTATATAAGCCCCCGAAAGGAGTAGTGCGGCCTAGGATACAGTAGAGCGGCTGTGCCGGAAATCATCCCATTTTCTCCCCTCTCTCCTTTGGAACCTTGACTCTGCCGAACTCACATACGCGTCGACTCGTACCTTCGCGCTTATTACACCATGGAATCTCGGAGTTTCAACGATGCACAACGCAAAAAGTGTTAGGAGACAAGTCTACTGCTATCAGAGGAATGAAATTCGCGTCGGCAGTAAACGATTCCAGTAGGTCTTTCTATTGGTCAGGGTGCTCTTCGAAATGGGGGATGTTGAGGGAGGTCGAGGAAAGCACGAGCACTTGAGGGCAAGGAAGCATGTTTCGCAGGAAAGAGGAAGAGGAAAATTGCAGTCGTGGGTGTCGGGGTTTGGAATTCCTGCTCTCAGGCCGCAGCACCCTGAATATAGGTGAGAACCTCTGCACTTCCAACATTGCTAGACTGAGGAGTGATACCCCGTCTGTGATCGTCGATGAAAGGTACTTGTAAACGTAGCTCTCCTGTTAAATAGATTAACTGCCGGGACGCTCGAGACGGAGGATTGGAAATCCGTTGTTGTATTGTCCATATCATATACCCTCTCTACTATGCACAAGACATCATAGCCAAGTGGTGCAGTACAGTAACAGACATGAAATCTGTTTCTGGAGAAGGCAGACAAGAAATCTGTATCTTGGGAGTGCAAGTTCGAATCCTGCTGGTGTTCGACTTCTTTTTACCTTACGTGGTGAAGTCCACATCTCGTGCCCAGATCACCAAATGAATGCACTTATTCTACTACTCGCGTCCAATAAGTGACCTCCTACCCATGGGCTAGAATATTCAAAAGCTCGGTTGATATGTTTGCCATATACACATGTTCGGACGGTCGGACTTTTCTGACCAGCCCTTGAAGACGTACGCTGCCTAGATAAGTGGCGAACTACATTTCCACGACTCTGTTGGCAATGGAGGTGCAATTCATTCTCGGTTCCCAGGCCACTGCTGCAATGTATGCACGTAGGCCATCGCACGATTTTATGTGACATGAAACGTGAAGGAGGTCTTGCGACTCAAGATGCTGGAGGCCCCAAACATCCTATGCCGCGGAAAGGCGATTACCAAGTCCCGTGGGTACATAAGAAAGGTGACCGTTGCAAATACATGTCGGCTTCCATTGTCGTTGTCAACGATGAGGTGAGCACAGAACCCCCGCTTCTCTACGTCAGGTTGACATGTTTCGCCATAGCAAGGTGGCCAAAGTGTCTTATTAAGTCTTCAATTCCAGAGTTTGATCCTAGGGAGAGGAGACATAATCAAGCACCGTGCCGGGATTCTATGCCCGGAATTTTCAGAGAACATTACTAAGTCTAGCCCTTGGAAGTTTGCCCCTCTAATGCAGGGACCATCCAAGCATGAATAAGCTCAGAAAGGTATGGCCCACACTTGCGATGCTGAGCCAGCTGTCATAGAGCATAGCAGTGCAGCAGTGGTACCATGCACGTCCGAAGGTTACTATCAGACTTCAATTCCCTCAAGGTTTGTTCCCTAGATTCCTGTCAACAAGTGAGCAGGTAGCGTGGACAGTCCGACCCACCAGCTTCGGCAGACGCAAATACACGTCAGTGCCTGAATAAATAATCGGGTAAGCGTGCTGCACATCACGGTGTGCACATCACGGTGCCTCCAGGCTGAACGACCTCACCCCATCCATCCAAAGAAACAAGCTCCAAGGAACCGCCAAAGTATCTGGGGGGGGGGTATGTCTAATCTCCTTCGTCCCTGGTAGAGTCACCGAATTGCGTACCTCGCAAATATATTACTCATGGCGAGGCCAATACCAAGTCTGGGATGGCGACCCACACCGGACTTGAACTCGGGATCGGTTTTCGACGGCGCCCCGCCCTCGCGTTGCCGCCACTCGTCCTTCCATCGACCAACTAGTTCTTCTACGGTCGCACGCGCTCCAGTAGGGCTCGCACTTGCGGATCGGAGGGGCCCCAAATTATCTTGCTCTAGTCGTGATGCATTGCGGACGTGCGAGAAGGAGAACAGATCAGACGGGGAGCGAATTTGTGGATTCAAGAGACCACCACCTGGCTCGGTGAATGAGTCGACGGCGCGATGGAAATATAATGGGTTGTACCCTGGTCAGAGATCCGCATCCCTATACTGTCTGGTGCTGTTACAAGGGTGACAAGAATGTCGGGGGGGTTAGATATTTGGCCGTGCTTGGAAATCGTAGCTTGCATGGCCTAAATAAGTATAAGGCTGATAAGACCTTTTCACTGTGGGCAGGGAGCGCACATTCTTCAACAGCTCGAAGACAATGTATCTAAACACAGTATCAGCAACAAGACAGGACAGGGGAAAGCAACGCTAACTCTAAATGTTCCCGAATATAAGCGAATTGTGCGTCGGTGTGTCCCTCGATGGTTACCTCTGGCCATCGAATATCGCGGGTATCAGATGGTTGTGAGTTGTCCGAGTCATGGGTTAGTTGGCGTAGCAGCGCGGTACATCTTCGCACACTCTTCTCCACGTTTAGTCCAGTATAGATGATACCAACGTGACCTTCCTCCTTCTTTTCTCCTTGATTCCGGCCAGCAGAATCTGACAGGGCGATGTGGTGCTCCGCAAGGACGCGCCGTGAAATCCGGGATACCAACATACGCCTCATGAAAGCATCAAGCTGATCCGGGGGAAGATGGGGAGAAGCTAACGAGAGGCCAAGGGATAAATTCGGAATGACAACGGCGCTACGAAGGCGTGAGAAATGATCAAGGGATTCAACATATAGGCGTACTGTTCGTCCAGAAGGCCTCTTAAGAAAGAACAGAAACGCTCATTGTCTTCTAATGTTTCGATTCGCGGAAACCTAACAAACCTAGAGCATGGGGTGGTTAATGTCACGTTTCTCCGTTGATTGAAATTGAACATACTTCTCAAACGCGGACCAATACAACTGCCAAGGAAGAGTGATACAGCGCTGTCAGTCGATCGCGAAATAGTGAATCCCACCTTATACACTTTCGCAACACCATCCTGCATAACCACAGCATATGGAAGAGCTTGTATGTCCCGTATTCTGTGGGATATGCGTACAGGAAGCTCCGTGCGGACATAATTCGCGCTCTGGAAGAATGTTTGATAGCGAAGAGTCAGGTTAAATGTGACAGACCTTGATGAGACGTTCTTCACTCATAGACCTCCCATAAAAGACCTAAAGCGCACGACTGCTCACAGGGTGCTTTATTCCAAGAATAAACCATATACCAGTTGTCGTAAACTCAGTCTCTGGGCCTCCCTTGTGGCATATTGCTCCAGTCGTCGGTTCTGATAAAAGTGCAAGTCGGTAGATTGGAGTCTTGCTTGAGGGGGAGATAAAAATTTTAACGTAGTGCACCTGAACCTAGGAACCATGCAGAGGTGATATAGACCCGGGAGTTCAGAGCGCACGATCCTCATATACGCTGGCGGCCACTTGGGGTAAATTACAACATGGGCGGAAGCACGGCCCGGCATTTCACACTGCTGGATGCCCTCTCACCAAACCCTCGCCCAGGGTGAATCAACCTCCCCTTTCTTTGCGCGTTCGTCCCTTCCGGACACACATTATCAAATACCTAACAATTGTGTGTGCATCATGCTAATGTATCTATCCTGGGAACTGAAACGATATACTTAGCCTTTGCAAGTTTATCTTCTGCCCTCCAGAACTGAGGATGGATTTTGGTTCTTCCAGTCATGACTACACAGAGGGGGCCTCTGCAGTTGACGTCTCAGAGGCCGTATACAATTTCCGCCACTCCCGCCGCGACTCCCAATATAGTCTGCCGTACGACGACCAACAAGGAACAATGTTCGACGGCCCAGGCCACAGCGTTGTTCCGAGTAGCGTTTCGAGGATGAGCATTGACCGCCCACGTACCCGCCGGCGGAGCGAAGATAGCCAGGCGACGCGACCATTTGCGATCCACCGGAGGAGCAGTGACATGTCCAGTTCCTGGTCTCAAGCGCCCGACGACTCGGCCCTGGAGGAGGATATTGGCGAGAGAGTACCGCTACGCCGAGGAAGGAGATCACCATCGCCACGCAGGACAGGGATGTTTGGCGGCATTGCCCACCTCTTCGGACGGGACACAGGCGGGGATACTGCATCGTCGCATCGGCGGACGTCCATACATTCACGCACGTCGTCGACCCGACTGTGGGGGCGGCGCTCCGATGTAGGGTCAGAAGCAGCCAGCGATGTATCAAGTGAAGGCGATGACCGTTGGGGTTACTCTTCTGGAGAAGAGGACGAGCCGTCGGACGGAGAGGATATTGCACGCGACAAGTCTTCAGTTACAAGTGAAAGGGTATTCGGTTCATATCCTCCGTCTCCTGTTCCCTCGGCGTCGTCGCTGCCACTGCTATCTGCAGATCAATTTTTTGGCAACGAAGCGCGCATCGATGTTGACTTCGAACCTTTGGACCCCCCACCACTTGGTCCGCCAAGTAGGCAAACGATCCACCTCGAGGATGAAGATGTCACTCTGCGGCTTGTTGGTTACGAGGTCTCTAGATGGCATTCCTGGGCCTGGCGGCTGGTCTGTGTCTTTAGTTTTGGCATGCTTGGCTTGCTCGGACACTGGTTCCCCAGGCTTTGGCTGCACTGGGTGACAAGAGAGAAGGCCTTCAAAGACTTATCCCGCGGGTTTATTGTCATAGAGGTGCGTCACGCTGTCAGTTCGAGGAGCAGACAACAATATGACGCGGTGTCAGACCAACTTCAGGGATATCTTTTTCTTTCCTTTGCGGAAAATTCCATACCCGTATCATGCATCTACCGCGTTTCCTAGTTGCGCAGGGCCAACGAAAGCGAATGGCAATGGATCCGCGTCCATCAACTCACAAGATTTTCTACTTGAGAGCCTCCTCGTAATTGATTACCGCTACGTCAGATTTGCTCTCGATCCAACTAGTGGGTTATTCAGCGCGGTCAAGTGCGTCAGGGGATCACTGAGTTGATCTGCCTTATTACTAACACTACGACAACAGGGGCTGGCGAGACCATGGCTGGACAGGTGTAGCGTCTGTGAAGAATGGACTGGAGGGACCCCTGCGGCAGCAAAGGCTCACTTTGTTCGGGCCCAACGTCATTGACGTTGAGGGAAAATCCATCATCTCCCTTCTAGTGGATGAGGTCAGCTTTGTTCATCGCGTTAACCAGAACTCAGTACTGAAAAGCTAGATAGGTCATCCACCCATTCTACGTCTTTCAGATCGCCAGCATCATCCTGTGGTCCCTGGACGACTACTATTATTATGCGTTTTGCATCGCATCGATCTCTGCTGCGAGTATCACCACAACGCTTATCGACACTAGGAAGGCAAGATAGCTTCAACAAGAGTGACCAAAAGATATACTCACCACGCATATACAGACTATTGCTCGGATGCGCGAGTTGTCCCGCTTTACGTGTCCTGTGAGCGTCTTTGTCGACGGTATTTGTGAGTCATTATTCTGTTGTTGGCAACAAAGGTCTAACTTAAATTAGGGCTCGAGCGCAATTCCTCCGACCTTGTTTTGGGTGACATTGTCAACCTGACCGACCCTCCACTATCCATTCTTCCGGCCGACTTAGTTCTGCTCTCCGGTGATGCCATCGTGAATGAGTCCATGCTTACTGGTGAATCCGTCCCAGTCAGCAAGATTCCTGTCAAAGATGAAGACCTCGCTCGCTGGCGCGAGACTTCAGACGTTCAAGGTGACATGGCCAAAAGTTTCCTCTACGCAGGGACCAAAGTCGTTCGCATCCGAAGGTCTGTCGGACCGGTTGACAGTCCCTTCGATAGACCTGCCCTGGGGCTCGTTGCCCGCACTGGTCTGTGAGATAAACTACACACTCAGGGTAGGAACTTAAAACATTTGCAGGTTTCACGACGACGAAGGGCGCGCTCGTGCGATCTATGCTCTTCCCGAAGTCAATTGGCTTCAAGTTCTATCGCGACTCAATTCGCTTCATCATGGTTCTTTCTGGAATCGCGGGGCTTGGTTTCTGCGCTAGCGCGGTGCAATTTGTCAAGCTTGGAGTAATTCCCCTTATTTACCACCCGCATCGTGATGTTGAACCAGGATGTGTAGGTCCCATGGCACACCATGCTGCTTCGTGCGCTCGACCTAATCACCATCGTCGTCCCGCCGGCACTTCCCGCAACGCTCTCCATCGGGACTAGCTTCGCACTGCGCCGTCTCCGGCGCTCTGATATCTTCTGCATTTCGCCCAACAGGATAAACGTCGCGGGCAAGATCAATGTTTGCTGTTTTGACAAAACGGGAACGTTGACCGAAGACGGGCTCGACATCCTCGGCGTCCGGGCGCTCGACCGCCGCATCGGCACGCGCTTTGGCGAACTCCTTGACAATGTGTACGACCTACCTGGTCCCGTGGGTCGTGAGAAGGCCACATTCTTATATGCGCTTGCGACGTGCCACCAGCTCAAGATTGTTGATGGCGAGGTCATTGGGGACCCACTCGATGTCAAGATGTTCCAATTTACCAAGTGGATGATTGAAGAGGGCCATATTGCCGGTACAGGAATAATTCGCGGCCGGCGGTCTGGCGATGGCGAGGCGCGGCCTGCAGCACTCGTCCAAACAATCGTACGGCCACCAGGAAGTGGGCAGTTTAAGGTCGAAGATGCTCTGAGGGGTGGCGCGAAGGTGGGCTTCCTTTCCCTTCGTTTGCATTGCGTTACCTTTTCTTTCTCGAATGGGAACGCTAACCGGTTGGCACTACTGCAGCATGCACACTTCCTCGAGTTTGGTGTTATCCGCACGTTCGAGTTTGTCTCGCAGCTTCGTCGGATGAGCGTCATTGTCAAGCGTCTCCGGAGCACGAGCATGGAGATATATGTTAAGGGTGCTCCTGAAGTCATGGCTGATATATGCGATAATGATTCATGTAAGCGACCTTGTTATACAGAGGAAGTGACGCTGAACTAGCTGCGACAACCAGTTCCGGATGACTACGACGACCTCCTTTCATACTACACGAAGCGCGGATATCGCGTGATTGCAATTGCAGGGAAGAGCATTGACGGATTATCATGGCTGAAGGCGCAGAGAATGAAGCGGTTAGTTTCTCGCCCTTAACACGAAGGGAACATGAATTCACAAATGATGGCACAGCGAACAAGCAGAGTCCGGCCTTCGATTCCTCGGTTTGATCATCTTTGAAAACAAACTGAAACCAGGTACTGCCCCAGCGATTCAGGCCTTGCGATCAGCACATCTCCCATGTAGGATGATCACAGGGGATAACCCTCTCACTGCGGTTAGTGTTGCACAGGAATGTAATCTTATCAGCCAGACGGCACATGTATTCGGCCCGAGATTCATCCAAGGTGAGTGAAAAGGGACATTTTGATGTCCCATGCAAGGTGCGTTATCTTGCTGACGTTGCAAACAGGAAACGCCACGACACCTCTGGCAAGACTCTCATGGTCATGTATGGATGATCCGGCGTGGAGATTAGACGAATATAGCTTGAAACCGTTGGCGCCTCCATCCCATCATGCCGTAGATGCCGACTTGGTAGATTACCAGGACTATGCCCTTGTCGTTACGGGCGACGTCTTCCGCTGGATGATTAATAACGCGCCGCTAGAGACTCTGCAACGCGTATGCTACCCTCTGCACCCCGCTTTGCGCTTCGCCGCTGACAACCGCACATGTAGATGCTTGCACGATGCCAGATCTTTGCACGGATGTCCCCAGATGAAAAGAACGAGGTCGTTGAGCGGTTGCAGTCGATTGGATATACCGTCCTCATGTGCGGGGACGGTGCTAACGACTGTGCTGCCCTCAAAGCGGCGGACGTGGGATTATCGCTATCCGAGGCCGAGGCATCTGTCGCAGCACCATTTACAAGTAAAACTCCTGATATTGGTTGCGTACTCGAAGTGATCAAGGAAGGGCGCGCGGCTCTTGTGACAAGTTTCAGCTGCTTCAAATACATGTAAGTCAAGCTGCCATATCCGTGATGGCCGAATTCACCGACCACGCGGTTTTTAGGGCTCTCTATTCACTCATTCAGTTCACGACCATCACGTTATTATATTCGTTCGCCTCATCCTTAGGAGATTTCCAGGTGAGCATCTCCGTGACTATCGCCAAGGGGGTGCTAAACGTGTTGAAAAGTTTTTGTACATTGATCTATTTGTTATAATTCCCGTTGCAGTCAGCAGTGAGTTTGATGAATTTTTTTACGATTCTGCGATGATGATGGACATCTATGAAGTGGGCCGCACGCTCCCCTATCCTATGATACATCCCAAGAGGCCCACTGCAAGCCTTGTGTCGAGGAATGTCCTGGTCAGCATCATCGGCCAGATCATAATTACAAGCGCAGTACAGTTCTGGGCGTTTTTTTGGGTGCGGAACCAGCCTTGGTATGTTTGATCCGGTGTCATGAGAGCCAAGAGGGTGACCATTGACACTTTATAGGTATTCTCCAGTGAACGTGGGATCGGACGACAACCACCTGCAAGCAGCGAATTATGAAAACACTGTTCTATTTTTAGTTTCCTGTTTCCAATATATCCTGGTGGCTGGGGTCTTTAGCATCGGTCCGCCTTACCGGAAGCCAATGTGGACGAACGGTGCGTGTGAGGCGTTAGTGTGGTGGTTGCACGGGACTAAGGATTTACCACAGGGCTGCTTATGGTGTCCCTGGTTGCACTGTCGCTATTCAACGTCTCCGTCTTGCTAGTGCCTACTAAGTTCATTTCGGCCTTACTGGAACTGGTCCCCATACCCATGTCTGCTCGATTGACGCTCTTGTGGGCGGCCATCATGAATGTGGCTGTATCAGTCAGTTTCGAGCGGTGGGTTGTACAAGTCGTTGCGGAGGTGGTGGGGACGTTCGTGTCCCAGCATGATGGTAGACGGCGGATAAAGGACAGCCGAGTATATAGGGCGGTAGATAGAGAGTGAAGGGGAGGTGGAGGATAATAATTGAATAGACTCGGTTGCAGGCTGGAAACCGGTTGCCCGTCCACTGCCGAGCGGCTTACGACCGCCGCCCGTGAGCGCGGGCCAGGGTGTGGGAAGTGGCTGTGCTTGTGTGATCGCGGAAGAGACAGAGCCGAGGCGACCACAACACCCTCGTCGCACTTCTTTCCTCTGGGCTTCATTGTTTTCCCTTCTTTTTCTTCTTTTTCTTTATCGCTTTTTCTTCATCTTTGCTCTGTGGGCAACAACTGCTTTTTCTACACTCCTTACACTTTCTTTCCACGACGCACTAACCCAAGCGGCCGTCGTCTCGTTTACTGGAGCAGGCCCTCCACTCTTTCCTCTAACATTCTCACTCTCCAGCCTCCATAGAGCCCTTCTTTCGACTCACTTACCCAATCCCATGCGCGGCCGAACACGTCGCTTCATCGTTTTCTTCACATTCGCGTTGGCCCTTCTCGGCCTGGCCTCCGCAGCTCCGTTAGCTGGCCACACGACGACGGAGACCTTCTACCGTCGCCAGGCGCAAGGAGCACCCCTTTCGCAGACAGTGGTCACGCAGACAGTGCAGACGACTCAGACGTTCGTGTTATCGTTGTGTTTGACGGGCGCGCAAAGCTGATTCACTCGTGGTTTTGCATTGCAGCAATGCTGGACCTGTCACTGAGACATGTAGCGTTACGCTCACACCAATCAATGGGCCGAACGGCCAGCCTCTGGTACAAGTGGTGCGGCAATGCACTGTAACTCCTGGCGAGCCTCCGGCATCTGTGTCAAGCTCAAGTCCCTCATCGACATCCGCCGCTGCGTCCACAACCACGTCTGCGACCACGACCACGACCTCCTCCATTTTCTCAACAACAGACACCACCTCGACTTCGTCTCCTAGTACCGTAAGTCCCCGGTCGATGTTTGTTTATTTTGCTATGGTAACACGGCAAAAAGGTCATTACTTCCATTCCCCTCTCGAGCCTCACCTCTTCGTCATCAACATCGACGTCGACGAGTTCACAACCGAATGATGCAGTGTCTGTCATTGTGAGTCAATGACGTCCTGACTGCAACTGCGACAGGTATTCTGACCTAGTTTTCTTAGGGAATTTCCTCGATCCCGCTTTCTGCTGTTACTCCATCACCGCAGACTTCACCGTCGACCACAACGACGCCTTCGAGGTCTACATCCAGTGCTAGCGACTCGTCGGCAGCCTCAGCCGCAGAAATCACTGCTTCTTCATCCTCAACTGCCCAGCCCGCTTTCCAGATCCCGGGGAAAAAAATATCGGTACTACCGATTGGTCTTGGTATTTTTGCGGGTATATCGGTTATTGCGTTAATTGTCGTCGGTTTGGTCACATACGAACGGACGAAGTACCGCAAGGTATGTTGCACATGACCTTCATTCATCCATACCGTATCAATGTGAACTCTATGATAGATATTTAGGCAGCGCAAGCTGGCAGAGCAAGGCTCAGGGACAGGCTACAGCTGATCACCTTCATGAGTCTGGTACGGTTAGTTGCTTATCCGCGCCTCGCCCACTGCTTTGGGTGTTTAAGCTCCTGTTCCTTTTCGATGTGACAAGCGAATGCATTTTTCTACTCCTTGTTGATCTCGTTTTGACCCTGTTATACCCGCTGCACCAGCCGGCGCAACGGCGTCGTTTATTATTATCGCCAAAACCGTGGTAATTGCGTTTTCCATTTGCTTCTGTCTCCTTTCATTTAAAAGACCAGGTACCTTTTTGTATATTAGTCTCGTAATGTGTTCGGGAATTCGTATTTTTAACTTGGTGCTGCGCAGGCTGTCGCTCCCCCAAGTTGGAAGATTACACGACGGCGGGTGTGGGGATAGCATTTGGGGTTGGGAGATCATTGATGTCTGATGCTCGTCGTAACGTCTAAAGACAGCGGACAGTCGGATCAGACATGACACCTCACTGCCCCCAAACTAGAAACACCCACTGATTCCGCAATCGATGAACACGGCAGAAGACACGTGCGCCCCTAGAATTGATAATGCGCGCTCATTGCCATCCCAATCTGAGAGTGAGAATAACCACTTTCACGGAACTCGTGAAAAGAGGACAGACAGGGGACCTCAGCGAGGCCACGCGGCCCCACCAGTTATGGCATCACTTGCCTTTACGATGCAGCCGAATCGTCGCGAACACCCCCACCACGCGGCTGCCTCACCGTGACGAGCGGAAACGCGATAGGCAAAGCGTGTCAAAGGTGCACGCATCCACGCATGACCACGACACGACGCAAGGGGCGAACGTAAAACGTATACTGCCCTCTTCGCCCCTTCCCCACCCCCGGGTTTGCCGGGCATTGTGCCGATGCGAATTCGAAGATAAATAAATAGTACGCCGTAGTCCGTAGCCACGCCTTCCCCCGTCCACGAGCCGCGCAGCATTCATTCATTCTCGCAGCACCGCAGGCACGCACGCAGAGAGAAACACTCCGTATTGCTCTGCTCCGCTTATCCTTCCCCCCTCCCTCCTTCCCTCATCGCCATCGCCATCGCCCATGTCTTACCGCCGGAATACAACAACTCGCTCACAGTCCTCGATCGCAGCTACCCAGCGTTCTTACGTCGTCAGAATCGACGCGGGTGCTTTTGCGAACGTGGAGATCGTCGTCGTAGGCGGCGGCGTTAGTAGCGGCTACCACCGCGAGGGTGGCTGGGCACCCCCTCGCTCGCCCACCGTGACGGCAACAAGAAAAGGCCACGGCTACACCCACGGTGCGAGCTTGCGTCTCCATTCGCATATCGCTCCGCTCCGCAACAAACTAATGACTCCTCACTCACTCACTCCCCGCTTTCGTCTCGCGGAACGCATCAATCTGCATTCACGTAACGTACGACCGATGATAGTTCCCATCCCATCAACGCCATCAACGAAGCGCTCCCCCTTCTCACCATTACAAACGCCGCCCGCGCCGCCCGACGTGCGGAGTAAGCGTACCTACGAAAGGGAACACATCGCGGAACAACGCCGTATGGCCGAGGAGAAACGCGCGCGCGAAGATATCAAACGCAAGCGACGCGAGGAGGCGCGACTTGCCGAAGCGCGTCGCGCAGCCGCCGCCGAAGAGGAGGCCCGGCAGCGGCGACGACGGCAAGAACAACAAAGACAGAAGGAAGAAGAGCGTGCTCTGCGCGAGGAGCGGCGGCAACGACGACTAGAGCGCGCACGGCTCGCGCGGGATCGCGAGATCGCGAGCGCGTGGCGCACGTACGAGGCGCGCTGGGGCTTGTTGAGCCAGAGCCAGCGGCAGCCCGAGCGCGGACTGGGGCTGCTCGGCGCGCTCACGTTTGAGCGGATACCTTGGCCTGTGGCGAAGGAGGAGAACACCGCACGGCCGGACGAGGCGGTTCAGGCCCTCGACGCGCTGAGGCCCGAGGCGATCCGCGAGTTTTTGTTATCGTCGGCGCATTCGCCCGATGTTTCGCCGAAGGACAGGATCCGTGCGGCGCTGAGGCGGTGGCACCCCGACAAGTTCGCGCGCGTGCTTAGCCTCGTGATCGAGAGCGATAGAGATGCGGTGGCGGAGGGGATGGGGATTGTCGTACGGTGCTTGAACGATATGCTAGAGCGGAAAAATCACGCATAGGACGGTACCGGGCGATGTTGAGCATCGCCTCACGGGACTGCTGTGAACTCTCAACGATTCGATTGGGCGCTGTTCTGTTCATGTTGCATACTCTCATACTTAATGCACATTATACGTATTTGATATTGTGAAAGATCCCGCCTTGCTAAATGGATTAATCATGTGGGCTATATGGACTCAAAAAGGTTCCGGAGTCGCGCACGATGAGCGGTGGAAAGGTCTAGATGATTGTGCTAGAATATGGAAGACATTTTGATGTGAAGTGTGACGCGGCTATAGTGTCAGTACTCTAATTTTAGCGAGATGGAAGTGAGTGGTGAGCAATAAGGATATTATTAAAGGGTCCAAAAGTTGTCAGGCTAGGCAGGTTTTGAGGATACCTCGATTGAGGGTGGCTCTTCGGGGGGGCGGGCAGGAGAAGCAGGAACGGTGTCCCCAGCAGTGGGTGATTGATCAAATGCCTCATCCTCCTCATCATCGTTCATGATTTCTGTTTTGAAAACGTTGACTGAGGAAAGCAAGACGAAAGCAAGTTGCATACCATCACCGTAGACATCCGGGTTCTCTCTGAAGCAATCCTGCATCGCCTTGAACTTTTCGACACAATCGATTCCCTTTGGATCCTCTTCCGAAAACACAAAACAGGAGAACGCTTCTCGAAACTGCATGCCGCAAGGACCGTAAGCCATGCCGCCAAGGCAC
>Ga0209488_10003113_pt1 | contig 13407 bp, 15 predicted proteins | sample Rivendell_Oct201_8_FD_188349 | JGI IMG/M metagenome (GOLD analysis project Ga0209488, IMG submission 188349) | Vadose zone soil microbial communities from the Eel River Critical Zone Observatory, Northern California, USA -... | ecosystem: Environmental > Terrestrial > Soil > Vadose zone >...
TTAAAAGGAAGCCCCCACTGTCCCAATAGACACCCGCAATGACATTGACATCCGGTTGGCAAGTGAGCTGTAGTTTTGATTGGTCTATGCGCAAAGCAAGGGTGATATGCATGCTTGAGACTGATGGGCTGCTAGTTGAAGCATTGAGTTCCAGAGGTGTCGTGGAGGCAGCACCACGATGAGAGAAGGGCGAACTACTGGGGCTAGTCTTGCGCATACGACGTTCGATATGGTTGACGAGGTCGGTAATAAATGGGAGCAACGTTGGCCGTAACGTGTTCTCGCTGGAATGGATAGTGCTCTTGAGCACGAGCGACGAATGGTCGCCGCCGTGGTCCATCGTAAGCTTTCGGGAAGTGGGCGTCGCACGGTACTCTCCCCAGACCGACAACATAGGAAGGTTAAAGCATTCGATGACAGATGGAGGAAGGGCACGACCGTCAGTATCATATAATGTGCTCGTCCTTGGGGAACTACTGTGCATACGAACTTGTCCGCTGAGGAAGACCATGGACAGGAGGATGCTCGAGGTCGTCCGGACCGCCTCATTCGATTCGGAAACGACCCTCGGCCTGAGGTCTTCGGGTGCATCATTACGAGGGACGTTCACCGAAATGCGATCTACGCGTTCTTTGCCTCTCCTGTACACATCAACCAGAGAGGCAACTCGATCCGCAATTGAGGGTTCGAGGTCAAAAATGAAACCGCTGATGTTCGCACCCACGCGAATTTGAAGCGACTTCGCTGATCGCTGGGTTCGCACTTGAGCAGTCATATCGGGGTATATGAGACGATTGCGAGTCTTATGCGCGTCCCCCGCAAAGTCGCCAGGAACAGACTGCCTGAACCTAGAAAAAATCGGTTACTATGAGCTGTGGAACATTGACTAAAGGGGAAGTTACAGACCGATCCACAAACTGAAATGAAAACTCCTTCATTACGAATTGGCTGTCGCCCATATTCTTATCCTCGAATTCGACGGTTTTAACCGAAAACAGAAAGGCAGACACAGTTAGGTGTTGATGCGGTTTTCCGAGAGGCGGTTCGATACTACTATCCAAAGCAAGGGGAAACGCAACCCCAACATTTCCGACGCTGAGGACAATAGCATACTCTTTGAACCCCGCCATGTCACCGCGAGGAGTAGCCTCTCGGTCTTTGACCTCAAACGTTTTGAAGATACTTTGTGTCTTCTCCTTAAATACAGCGAGTTCACGAACACGCTCGTCCTTCCGATCAAGAACTTCAGCCTGTTGAGAGAGTTCAAGTAAGGACGAAAGCAATTTCCAGAATGGCATACCTGGAGATGGTCAATGAAATCGCCAATTTCCCCGATTGAGCTTGGTTGCATGATCGCATGAATCTTGGACACCTTGATCCTGAGGAACTTCTTCGCAGGGCGGTGATCGACTTCCACCTTGAAGTCTATTTTGACGAAAGCCGAACGACGGCTTCCATCAAATCCACCAGATTCGGACTTCATCGCAGCAAAGGATCTCGGTGCGAGTGACAGTGCTAATCCTATCACGTTGAGCTGCCATAATTTCCCTTTTCCCTTGATTTCTCCATCTGTCAACCCACCGCTAACGTCCTGGCATTCGAATAATAGCATTGAAGAGTGGCCTTCTAGACCAACTCGGAAGCCTTTAGCTTTGAATGCCCCGCTTTGCAACGAGAGTCGGGACGAGAAAGTTTGAGACTTGGCCGGTCCTTGGGATAGTGATCTCCTTGACCGTGCATCTGCCAGGACATGGAGCAGATCGTTGATATCATTCCCAAACTTCTGCTGTACCGAAAGCAGGGTGTCCCAATAAGACGGCTTTACTGAAATGGAAAAGAATCCAGCGGAAATTAGAACATGAACACCATTATTCTCGTATGCGCCAGTGATGGTCATCGAGGGAAGGTCGACCTTGAGTCCACCTTTCTCCGAAGTGTGTCCCAGCCGCTGTCCCTTGGGGGGAGAAGCAATGCTGATGCGCTGAGAGGAAAACCTGAGGCCGAAAGGAGCACTCGATTGACGTGAGTTGGCTACACCAACTCCTACCTTGAGGTATGCAACAGTGTCGATCAGTTCCCATGATAACCAAGTGCCTGGAAGTACGTGGAAAAAGACGCCGCAGGATACGATGGAAAGTTGCAAATGCATGGTTGGGACGAGGTGTTTTACACTCGTAGGAGTTGAGGAAGCGTCAGGTTCTTGCCGTAATTCGGACACCAAGGCCCGGATAGTCTGTTCGAAGTTAGGGAGGTAATCAGCCTTCCATTCCTCAATAAACCTAGATAGGCGGATGGCGCTTCGAGGGACGGAAAGTTGCAGACAGCCAACCGCCAACACCACACGGATTGTGGGGTTGAGGGTCACCTCCTGACGTAACGCACAGTTCAACCCTGTCTCCGTAAGGGATATTTCGGCTAGCATATCTTGCGGAATGGATGAGCCTTTATCCGTGGATGAATGAGCCTGAAGCGCCACCGAATCAAATGAGAGGGATAGGTTGGCGGACAGATCCGGCCGACCTTGGGATGTGATGTGAGGGCGAGCATACACAGAAGAGACAAAGCCTAGGCGGGACACAACGTAGGCAACGATCAACTTTTCAGCTGCTAATCGGAGCCGTAGCGACTGAAGCGAGAGTGTGGCATCAAGTAGTAATGTTGACTTCCATCGGTCACGGGGAATATCAGAAGGTGGAATAGGAGTGGAAGAGGGTGTTGTGTTCCTTGATCTCTTGTGTAACCGGACAAGACTCTGAGCAAAATTGAGAATGTGGGGTAACATGAGGACCTCCAGGCTATCAAGCGCGACCGAGACTGCTACATGTTGAATTACCGGACGATGTTTATCTCGGGCGGAGCTGGGATCCTTCGGTGATTTTGACGATCCCACGAGTAGCTCAGATTTCTTTATGGCGGCTGTAATGTGGACGATGTCGAGGCTAACCTCTGAAGGAGCACCGTGGTTCGGATGGAGTACAGCTACCTTCGTAGTTCGAAGCTTGATCACGGCCATTTGGATGGCTCGTTCACGTCGGCGAGCTGTCTTTGAAAGGACCGGAGCTCTAAATATCCGCGTCATAAGATTGAGGTTTGCGAGACTGGCTGCATCAGTATCCACTGCAAGGCCAGCCAGCTGTAGCTCGAGCAGAGCGATGACTTCTTCCTTTGTCACCAAGGTATCCTCCACTCCAGTGGGATGGCAGATAACTTCGCGTTCTTCAGCAGTCAGAAAGTGGAGGCAACCGCGGATGGAAAGGAGAATCTTCGAGACAGCGTGCACACGGATCTCGTGTGGTCTTCCGGTTTGAATCAAGAAGGAGGGCTGTGTAGTTGAGAGTGGATCGATCATGGGGAGTTTCTTAGACCATTGAAGGGCTTGATAGAGACGGGCGCGGGCCTCTGACAGAAGGCGAGATCGAAGGCGATGGTATGAGCTGACGGCCTGAGTGATAGGTTCTGCGAGAGTAGAAACGACTTCGGAAATGTAATGTGCAGCATCCACTTCCAATACTACAGAAAGCGCTCTCCACACGAAATCTGCACGTTTATGGACGAGTGCAGACACAATCTCCGATAAGGAGGCCCTCACAACAGTGTAACCCTCCGACCGGTTGGTTGGGCCATGTACGTCGTGGAGGTCAAGGAGGAGTGTAGTGTGGTCTATGGAGATGGCAAACAATTGCCGAGGATGTTTTTCCTCTTCATGTTTTTGGCCTTTCAAACCAAGGTCAAACACTTGGAAGTCAAGTACTGCTACTTTGCCTTCAAGTTGATCGTGGCTGGCACTAGGGGCGTGTAGGAAACCGTCATGCTGACTGTGAGGCTCATGCACAAGCTGCACGACCTGAGCATGAAGAGAGGAGATTTGAACATCAAAAATCGAATCGTTGACGGCGCTTTGTTCCTTCAAGAGGTCTCGAATATGACTTGTCACAAGCGAGTCGAGACGCTGTTCGAGGCTCTTTTCCTACAATCACAAATCAGGTCTGACCAAAGTGTCTCATCGTGGTAACGTACGGCTCGCGCGTTGTCCTCAAGAAGATGAAGAATGACCGATGGTAAAAGAGGGGTCACCCAGATTTCAATGGAACGGCTCAGAGCGCGAATAGTCGAAACACTACTACTGTCTTCCGTTATGTCGGCTTTCCACAGCTTGTAAGGACAATAGTCGTTTTCCATCGACGTAACGTCCGGACGCGTAGTAGGGGCGGTGAAGGGGCGGCGATCCTTAAAACGGGTTACAGTGAATAATCTTAGTTATTTTGGTTCGGGGAGCGCTGTCTCACCCGAAGGATGACGACCGGGGTACCAATCCAGGAAGAAGGCTTGCCGATCGAAAGGCCATAATGCCTTGACACATTAGAGTAGCGATATGCGAGAGAATCTTCAAAAGTCGCAGAGGCATCTTCAATGGGTTAGGTGAGGCTGGCCACGAAACAGCGTCATTGAAAAGGGTACCTTCGTTCCACTCTGACACATCACTCCCGTAGCTGCTAACATCAGTCAGATCCACGTCGTCGGATTCATCCCCATCGGACATGCTCTCGTTATCGACCTGAGTGGGTAGCAACATCGATAGAGGTCGCGAGTTCCTAAGATCTCGTTTTAAGCGGGTCTGACTGCAAGCAATTGAAGAATCACATACGCAAGACGGGCATCACGGTCCATAGCTGTATACGAACCCTCCTCATCTGAGTCAGAGTACACATTGCGCTGGAAGAATGGCATTGGCTTCAAGACTTCAACCCCTTGCAGCTCGTCCTCAACTAGTGGAGCAAAATGGGTTGCCGTTGAAGGCGGAACATGATGAGGCCTTGGCAGCCTCAGGACAGCAGCATACAAACTACGCGCTGTACTTTCCAATAAGCTTACGGATCCTATCCGTAAAGTGAGGAGCAAAACGCACAAGGAATCCAGCGACCCCGCTTTCCCAGGCCAATTTTTAGCCTACGCAGCCGACCAGTTGGCCCGTCCTGTTCGGCGAGGAACTTAGCCTGCGACAAGGCACCCTCCTCCCATCCTGAAGGAGAAGAATAATTGTCGAGCAAAACATCGAATACGATTTCACCAGCTTCGATCCAATCATTCCTCTTCCCGAGGGAACGTAGGAAGCGTATGACGACCTTGGGCACGATGAGACTGGTGACCTTCTGGTAGTGGTTGCCTGCCAGGTCATTCGACGCCATGCGGAAACCCTCGGGAAGACAGCAATGGACTGATACGGGCCCGGCAGACCAAGTCAGGTCGACAGATGCAAGGCCGACTTTGAAGAATGTAACTAGGGGCACATGAGTATCATATCGGTAGTAAATGCCGGATTACACAAACCATCTGGGGTTAACGGCAATGCGAACTCGGCGGCCGGAGAATTCATTGGATCTTTGTAATTCATGGCGAAGGCATCAAGGGCAGATTGCAGTGTCTGGCCGAGTGATGCAGAGAGCACACCCTTCACGGAACCGAAGTTAATCTCCCAAAAGCAAACATAAGCAGCGGCAAGTGGCTGGGGTCCAAATAATCTATCCGCGAGAATATCGATGCCTACGAAGATATTAGCAATAGAGATTTGAGCCAGCAGCTGCATAGTAACCTTCAATTAGTAAGAACTCCGAGCTGGGGACCCACTGGGATCTTGTGAAAACAGACCGCTCCGTATAGTTCGATTCAACGTCGCCATAAATTGCGCCGATGTTGAGATTCAGTTCGAGACCAAGATTGTGAGTGCGGAGTTGCACCTCGGTCTCTGGTACAGAGAGAACTATGCACTCTCCCAATTGCACATCGTCAGGTGATTGACCAGGAAGCGGAGAGTACATCTCATAACCTGGAAGTCCAACTGGCAGGACTATAAGAGAACGATTCATGCTCATTTGTAGCTCCACCTGCATCTGATTAGACTACATGGATAGTCAGAAATTATTGCAAGGAAGCCCCAGGAACAGTGTCATTACCATCCCAGGACGGTACTTCAGATCAATAGGATCCCCGATCTGGCCCTGGCTCCGCTTCTGCAAGTATTCCCGGAGAGTCGAAAAGTGTGTGAAATTACCGAAGTAATTCTGCTGGAAGATCATAAAATGTCGGATTGACCAAGCCAAACACTTGAATATTGCGTCATTAATCTGCGAATATTGAATGATAAACACTCAACCACCATTCATAATATGTGGAAAAACGCTACCATAAATTTCAATCTAAGCTGATCAATATGCTCTTCCCGAACGTCCGAATAAAAGAGGTATGAGCCCTCAAGATGGAATAGGCCAACGGTCATAAGCTTGGTAATAGGTTCCACTGTTTGTAGACGATGTGTGCTCCATTTTGGAAGTGTGAGGCTAAGAGCAACGTTCGGGGCAATGATGGAAAAGGGGAACGACGTCCACGCGGATCTGAACTTGTCCAACAGGATGATATTCTCGTTGCGTAAGCTGGCCCCACGAAGCGTTAGCAAGGCTACAAATATCTTAGTATACAGTCATCTGCGGAAAAAAGAGACGAACCGTTCTCCTCTTGGAGAGGTTTGTCGATGATATTGTGATCGTTGACATAAGTATTAATTTCGTAATCGTATAAGTTAAGATTAACAACGTAACGCATAGGCACCCAAGTAAAATAGTTGTTTGGGGGGCCGGAGCTCCAGTCTTTACCCAAGTCAGTAAACATATTAACATGGTCGCGCAGAAGGTAGAAGGTAGGTTGAATGAGTGAGACAGTGAACACCCATTGGCGACTAGCGTCCCATTTCAGTGGAGACGGCATCTCTCCCGAGACCTGAGGGAGAGTCAATTTGCGTAACTGATGCCCGGCGTTTCTATCTACTCACTTCGCAAGAGTTTGTGCTGAGTAGTCGAATGTCGTTGAGGCTACTGGAGACCATCACACTGCTCAGGTGGACATTGAGATGGGAGTGGTAACCTCCTGAATCAGCGACCATGGGAATTAAATAACGTATGGTAGAATTGTCGCCGACTTTGATGCTGAGAGAGGCAGGTTCACGAGTACGAGGTCGAGGAGCATCGACGTAGCCATCCCATTGCCAGTTCTAATGCGTGATTTAGAATACTTATTCATGACATGGCCCCAATGATAAAATACCTTTGATGCTTCGCGGAACGGTATATGTAACGTCGTCCCACTGCGGAGCTCGAGCAACACTCGCATAGCTGTCCAAACGCGATTGTCGTTAGGGCGGAGACGATGGGTCTGATCTGCCTCCTGGTAGGTTGGGGGGAAGAATATACGCTGCAATTCGGCCCTATACACCCATCGCCGATCAATATGTGGTCCACGGGAGATGGTAATGGAACGCGCCTCTGCCTATCTGCCCAAGGCCCATACCTCAAGAAACCTCCATTTACGATGAGATCGAGACCCCATTCGGGTGACGCATCACCGTTTCCAACGTCAAAATCCTCGCTGTTGACCGGGTGTTGTTCAGCAGGAACAACACCAACTACATCCACGTAGTACGAAAGCTCGAGCACGGGTGTCTCGAGAAACCTCCTCTCGACGGCGTACTCCCGCTTCGCAGAGTCAGGTCCGACGGGAGTCTCGATATCAATGCTTTTCGCGCGCCTGGAGCGAGAGCGAAACGTCTTCGCGGAGGCAGCTATGGTCGGCTTTTTGAGCACCTGCGCTGCGGCGCGAAGGCCATCGCGCAGCCGCAACGAACGATAAAGCTTAGAGAAGACAGAATGTGTGAGGTGGTGAAAATATTGGAAGCTTAGCGAGCTGGGAACAATGTGAATGTCTAGTCGTCAAGACAAAGGGAAATCCTTACTGAGCCTTGTGAAGCTGGTCATGGATTTGGGACCCAGTGTTAGTCATGGGGGCCAGATACTGATCATTCTCTTTCAAGCTGATAGTGGCATCCCGAAACTTGATATTTAGCAGTTGTTTGTGTAGGTCTAGTGGTGACTTGGACTGGAGACATCCCATATCTCAGTCGATGAGAGAAAGACGAGATTGCGAGCGACATACCGGCACTGTCCCGAACATGCCGTCCGCACGGCTGAACTCAGCTACCAAAATGTTGGAGGTTGCCATGTTCCCGCATACAATCCCACCATTGATGCCCTCAAAGCTGAAAGGAAATAAGTCCTTGACATCAAGACCGGGAAGTTGACCACGGAGCCAATGGATGAAGCTGCGCAGAAACTTGGGGATGCTCAAAGGATTTCGCCCTCGGTGAATTTCTACATTGCCTGAGACGTGATGCACAATTACTCCGGGGACATCATCGGGCAAGAAAGAGGCTGCACGCACTGTCACCTCTCGGAGAAGACTTGGAGAAGAACTGTCTCAGCTGAGACGCTGCCCCATCTGCACTCAAACTTTGAGCCTGCCGTTCTGGGATAGGTGTCTTTGCCTCCATCTGCGAGACGATATTGTTAAAGGCGGCTGTTCGATTGTACAGGAACCACTCGAAGCCTTCAAATGTCGCGTGGAAGCGGCAACGTGATGACCGAGACGCGTTACCAGCTGCAATTGCAGCACTATGAACAAGCGGAAAAGAGAAAAATAACGTAGGCGTACACTTGGGATCTTCGCCGCCGCCGTGGGCTTGCATGTCCATGTCCTCGGAGCGAGTGAGGGATCGAATCCAGTATTGCCAAAGCAGCTGAACCTTGACGATCTTTATGGTCTGATTGCTCGAATGATAGCAAAAATCTTTGAGCAGAATGCGGCCAGCTAGAAGGGAGACGTGAAAGGAGCCTGACACAAGTATCAGGAAGGTGTAAGAGGCGGGGAGAGATGTCTCTACGTGCCAATTTGAATCCATGCACTCGAGTCCCCTTTATTCCAGTAAACAACACGGAAGATAACCCCAATGAGGAACGCAAGGAGTCTGTTCCAATACAGAATGTAAAAAAGAAGAATGATGACCACAAGTATAGTGGCGACAAGAAAGTTAGTGTCCACCATTATGCCTGGCAGTATGAGGGTGCAAGCATGTAAGTTGACGAGCTTGGTGACTGTCAGCTGTCAGCCACACCGCTATGTGAAGGACACGGACTCCGGAGTCTTGAACGGGTGAATGTCCCGCTTGACGTAATATAAGCCGTGCCGCTCCCGTTCCTTTCTTCTCTTCTCACTCAATGCAACCAACAGTGGTAGCAGCGGCGTCATCATCGACAACTAAGCCTTTAAGGCGCCTTGCTGTCGCATCTACTACTACCTGTGCAAAGGAGGCTTCTGACTATGGAAAATGTATCGTCGCGACATATACCGACGTTCATAAGGACATATGCAAGGCAGAATTCGACAGATTCGGCGCATGTCTCCGCCAGGCTGTACGTTTCAAAGTTGCGCCATCACCATCCTACAAACAAGGTTTTACTCACGAAAGCTGCGCAGCTAAAGCGCCGATGGTGACTTTCGAGTCCTATCCGCTCTCGTTCCACCTCATCATACCCCACTTCCCGCCCTCCTTTTTGTAATGGGTTCTCCGTGTGCCCAAGGCGAGAGAAAAAAAAGACGAATGAGAGATTAGATACACGCAACTTTCCGCTATCGCATGCAGTAACACAATGAATGCACCTTAAATAAGTCTAGCTTTTATACTACACCGTCTGGTGGATCCATCCCACCTGGCACGCGCCGGTCCCGCTCTTCCCCTTGTGCGCCGTCACCACGAGCGCTAGCGCTGCCAGCGGCAGGTGGGGCTTGCCGTTCCCTGAGGGCACGTTGAGCCTGTAATAACACGCGTAGCCCCTCCACCACAGCAGCGCCGTTTGGAGGTGGTGTGTCTTCTGGTGGCGGTGATGGAGGTTGACGCACATGCCGAAGTAGCAAAGAGGAACGAAAATCAAGCACGAGATCAGAGGCGTCATCGAGCACTGTCGAGGAGAGAGGGTCGGTGTAGGTGTGAGCATTAGAAGGGGTGAGGTCGAGAGTGGCACGGAAAGCGGCTTTGGTCATCGCGCGTGCGTACGTGGCTTCGTACGCGATGGTCGTGACGACTACCGAAAGCGTGATGATGAGGAGATCGAGCAGGAGAAGTTGTGTGCGCGATGGAGTGAAAGCTGAAGCGACGATGGAGTAAGAAAATGAATTGACGAGACGACGAAAGACGCACCCATCCCGATGAAGTCTAGCACGGCCGTTCGTCCATCCGGCGCACCCACGTAAGCATGGTTCCATATGCTGCTGGCATTGAACATGGCGATGAGGATGAAGCGGAAGCGCAGTGTGCGCTGGGGACCAAATTCCCGAGGGTGTGATAGTTGGAATTGCCCCGCAGCACGTACGAGGAGGGTAATAATGGAGGGCGCGAGCAGAAAGGATAAGACATGGAGTTGGTAGAGCAGCGTGTCGAGCTACAGGGCACGATGCATGAGCAGGTTAGTAGACAGGTCATCTCAGCGGAGGTAGCATGCGCACAGAGTCGACGATGTGCTGCCGTTGGGTAGCATACCGGATGTGCATGGCATTGTGTCGAATGGGCATCACATGTATGATGCCGCCGGAGGTAGTGGCCGTATCTTTGTCTGTTGACGCAGACAACGTCCGAAGGATGAGTTATATTAGCAACCTGTGCCACGCGCGAGAGGCGCCGTTAGATTCTTGCAGCTCCACCAAGCTAAAGACTCTGATGAAGGGCCTTCGATTTAATACATTCCGTCTCCTAATAAATTCGAACACTGTCCTGCTTGAAATACAGAAATGCAGTAAATGAATGCGGCCCGATACGCTAAAAAGAATACGCCTCGAGTCATTGTAGGAAATTATTTGGCGCGTCTCGCTGCCCTGCCTCAACTACTTCCCTAGGCGTCTCGAAATCCGATGGTGGTTCCAGCAAATGACCATCCTCGCGATCCTTGTATCCGTGATTCTTAAAGTCATCTCCCTTGTTGTCGTCTTGAAAGTCCAGACCCTCGTGGAAGTTCGTGCCAAGTAGTCCGGCGCTGGGGGGATCATACAACCCTAATGGCGTTGCACCGTCGTACTCGCTGCCAGCAAGCGAATAGGCGGATGCGCCACGCGAGTGGCCCTTGTTGGGAGGGTAATAATATGAGTCGTACACCGCCGCACCGTTCTCCTCCTTGTAGCGCACAAATCCGGGTATAAGACGACCGGGATCGGACTCGAGACGTAGATGTCGGGGCATGCGCGCCTCCCGTTTCTCTGTGCGCAATTGGTAGATGTAGCGCGTTGCGACGATGGCACCGTCTGTTTTAGATGCGTTCAGAGTAAAGGAGAGAATGAGGAGGGTGAGTAGAGTTGCGGATTGCGACGGGAGGTGGTATGGTGCGGGGGCACTCACAAAGCTCCACTATGAGGAGAAAGGTCGCAAGGCCGGCATACAGGCTGCGAATGGTATCAAAGAGTGACTCGCATTGGCTTTGTGTCTGGGCATTCTTAAGCGCATGCTGGCACAGAGCGGTGGCGTCTGTCCGCGTGGCATGTAGGATGACGAAGAGGAGGTATCCCGCTACAATGAGATTGATCAGGAAGTGGATGTATAACCCGATTGCATAGGCGGTTACGAAGGTCAGCTTGCGAACGATGGCGCCAATCAAGCTACACAAAAGGCCTCGCATCAGTGTGAATGTAAGAATAAGGATATCCCGAACATACCCGACAACCGAGATGAGGAAGAAGAGCGTTTCAACGATCGCACCCCCTACGAAGGACCGGAGCTCCTTGCTCGTAAGCTCATTCGCACCTTGAAATACCCACCGATTCATTCAGGAAAGTGTATCAAGTACAAAAGAGGAGAAACGCGTACGAGAAACTTCAAACCAAAGAACGGCAGATAATACACCCGCAAGCAAAATCCCAAGGAGAGACATGATGATAACGCATATGCGGACAGGAAGGCAGCAACAGAACCGGGGACGCTGGAAGATGTAATAGATGATGCCACGAGCCATTTTTTCGCGTGTCCGCGGAGAGGGCTTGGGTCGGGGGTATCGAGGTAGGTGAAGTAGCAGATGAGACCGGATGCACACATTGAGGACACTGCCGCAGCGGGCACCTCGGGCACGCGCGCTTACTAAAGGCAGTGCATAACGGCATTGCAGCCTGGTAGTGGGACATATCGCCCGCATCTCTTAAGTTACAGTAGTACGGACGTGACACCCTCCACGATAGACGTCTCACGAATGGAGATCTTTGACTTGGCGAAATAAATAATGCATGACAGGATAGTGCGGCTTACCAAACTCCTTCAGGCACAACTGGAAGGAACAAACAGTCAACACATCGGCTTTGTTATGCAGTGCCTGTCATTTGCAGGACTCGGAATTGCCAAGCGAATCGGTACGCGCGTCAAAGGGTCAATTTTTAGGTAAATAACAGAGGCGCGTGCCATCGCCACGTCGAGGCAAGGGACACTGTCTATACCCCCCCCATCATTACAAGTGCGTAGGATCCACAACAGAACGTAAATAAGTATGGTGAGGCCCGAAATGATGGACATCAAGCCTTCGCGCCCTATGTCAAGTTGGTCAACACCTGCGAATATCGGACAACTCGACTTGAAGCGTACCACCACAGGAATTCCGAAGCGCTCAGCACGTTTTCGCCGGCGCTCCTGCTCTTCCAGGTCAACTTCTTCCAGAACGGCAGTGCCGCGCTTTTTGCTACCGACAGCTGGGGGAGTCGTAGCCTCTGCCTGCTCGGGTTTGGCGGTGCCAAAGCGTTCCGCGCGTGTCCTGAGCTTCTCAGGGTCCTGTATTGGCCACAGGTCATCACACAGTTATTAGAGAACGTGTAGGTCTTACATCTGTTGCCTTGGCGGCTTTGGGCGGAGGCGCAGGGACAGTCTTTGTCTTTGGTTTGGGAGGCTCGACAAGAGCAATGCCAAAGCGAGCGGCACGTGCCTTGCGCTTCTCCAGCTCCTCATCAGCCGGAGTGACGGTTGCGGACACCGAAACCTCGGGTGTCTCACTCGCGCCAGGAGTTACCTTTGGGGGAATCGCATTTGACTGCGGCTTGGCCTATACGAGATGAGCTGGGTCTAACTTGGGGTAGAAGAGCAGAGTCGTACCGCAGCAGAGGCAAGCTTGGTCGAGTTGTTAACTTTAGAGGGTGGTGACACAGCAGCTGGTAGAAGAACAGGTGGCGAGGGATCTTCTAATGCCCAATTGACCCTAAATGCGAATAAGAAGGAAGAGAGGGGAGACAAAACACTATGATTGCGTACTCCGGAGGAACGAGCTAGGTGGAGCGGGGACGAGTGTAAGTACCACAGGTCAAATGGACGCGTTTACACCCACTGTGTCACCGTGAATAGACGAGGTAGTAGGCTTGGATGAAGGAGCAGTATTGCCGTTTTGCGGGTATTTGGCGTTGTACGCGTCTATGGCGGGTCGACTGGCAAGAATCTTTGCGATGAGGTCAGCCTTTGTTGATCTGGTGGTGGTGGAAATATTGGCTCGGGTGCAGATATCCTTGAGATCA
>Ga0209488_10003115_pt1 | contig 13405 bp, 10 predicted proteins | sample Rivendell_Oct201_8_FD_188349 | JGI IMG/M metagenome (GOLD analysis project Ga0209488, IMG submission 188349) | Vadose zone soil microbial communities from the Eel River Critical Zone Observatory, Northern California, USA -... | ecosystem: Environmental > Terrestrial > Soil > Vadose zone >...
GCCAAATGCCGAGAGTACGCGATTGGCCAATGTGGGGATGATGCTCCATCCCACAATCGCGCATAGGGCTAAGAGGTTCAGCGCCGCGCGCGTCGTCACGGCGGCCCGTGGCGGATCCAATTTGATTGCCGCCCACGGCGCCTGCTCCTGAATGTAACCGTTGGCCAACACCCAAAGCGCGCGCGTCTCCGCGGCGGCACGACGGAACTCCAAACTCTCATGCAAGCCGCGCAATACGGCGAGCCTTCGATCCACTTCCTGGGCGAGAACTTGCTCAAGGGGCCCTGGCTCCCCATCGACAGGAATGCGTCCGTCGAAGGCACGCCACGCGAAGCTGGTCGCGCGTGTCGCAAGATTGCCGAACACATCGGCGAGGTCCTTGCCGATGTCGCCCGCAAACCGTTTGATGTCAAAATCGACATCGGCACTTTCGGGTGCATTGGCGATCAGCCACCAACGCCAGAGATCGGCCGGCAGAACATCAAGCGCTGCGTCCGTGAACACGCCCCGCCGCTGGGTGGTCGAGAACTTGCCGCCGCGGTATGCCAGCCAGTGGAAGCCCTTGATCACATCCACTGTCTTCCAGGGCTCGCCGCTGCCGAGCACGGTGGCCGGGAAACTCACGGTGTGAAACGGCACGTTATCCTTGCCCAGGAACTGCAGGTACTGAACATCTGCGGGCTGCCACCACCAATCCCGCCAGTCGCGCTGCGATGGGGCGGTGTCCGACCATTCCTTCGTGATAGCGATGTAGTTGATCGGCGCGTCGAACCAGACGTAGAAGACTTTGCCTTCGAACCCGGGACGCGGCACAGGTATGCCCCAGTCCAAGTCGCGTGTGATGCAGCGATCACGGAGGTCCGAAGTCAGCCAGCTGCGCGCCAGCGACGTGACCCAGGCCGGCCAACTATCGCGATGATCGACCCATTCGCGCAATTTGTCGACGAGCAGCGATTGACGCAGGAAGAGGTGCCGGCTGCTGCGAATCTCGAGATTGCGGTCGCCCGAGATCGCGGAGCGTCGATCAAGCAGTTCAGGCGGGTCGAGCAGGGTTCCGCAGCCGTCGCATTGGTCGCCGCGCGCGGCCCCGTACCGGCAATGCGGGCACGTGCCTATGATGTACCGGTCGGGCAGAAAGCGGCTATCCTTGGGCGACCACACCTGCTGGACGTCGCGCTCCTCAATGAACCCTGACGCATCGAGCCGCCGGTAGAAGTGCTGTGTCAATTCATGGTTCTGCTGCGACGACGAGCGGCCGAAGTGATCGAAGGTCAGCCCGAACCGATGGTAGATGTCGGCCTGGATGGCATGCTGTTCTTCACAATAAGTGCGCGCATCCTTGCCGGCCGTAGCCGCGCTCAGTTCGGTCGGCGTGCCGTGCTCATCGGTGCCGCAAATGAACAGAACATCCGCGCCGGTCTGGCGGCGAAACCGGGCATGAACGTCGGCAGGCAGCAGCGAGCCGACGAGGTTACCGAGATGCTTGACGCCATTGACGTATGGAATGGCGCTGGTGATGAGATAGCGGGTCATTGATCGCATCCTTGTGTGAGGACGCCGAACCCCAAAAAAAGCAAAAAGCCCTTCCGCCAGAACGGAAGAGCTTGGGTTCGGCAAATGCCTCGCGCGGACGCGCGTCAACCCTTCCGGCCAACATCCTTGCGGTTGGGCCGGAGCATTCGAGCGACAACGGTGACAATCACTTTGTGCATGTGAATAAAGTAACGATGTGTGTCTCAAAAATCAATCGATAAGAAGCGCAAACGACCAACGAAGTGCCGGGCACGCAAACGTGATCATGACCCCGGCCTGTACCGTCCCCCGATCACAGGTGCGCTCACACCGTGGCCGGGCAGTTCCCAGGCGCCGGCGCCGCCGGGGTTCTTGTCGGCGCCGATGATTGCGTCGATCAGATAAGGCCTGCCGGATGCTATGCCGGCGCGCACCGCGTCGGCTAAATCGTCTGGCCTGTCAATCGTGACACCCTCGACGCCGGCCGAGCGCGCCATGGCGGCAAAGTCTGGATTGTAGGGCAGGCCGGTTTGCGGATGCTTGAAGTCGGTCGCGAGTTCACGCCCGCCGAGATAGCCGCGCTGCAGCCCGCGGATCGACGCATAGGCGTAGTTATTCCACACCACCCAGACGACCGGCAGTTCATACTCGACCGCAGTGCCGAGTACGCTCGCATGCATGAAGAAGGCGCCGTCGCCGACGACACCGACGCAAGGACGATCCGGTGCCGCAAGCTTGGCGCCGAGCACGCCGGCGACGCCGAATCCCATCGGGCCAAAGCCCATCGAGCCGATGAGCGAATCCGGGCGCTTGGGCTTGCAGAACTGCAGCAGCCAATTGTGATGGACGCCGATGTCGCTCACCAGAATTGCGTCTTCCGGCAGTGCGCGATCAATCTCGTAAGCGGCGCGCTGCGGATTGATGGGCGTAGCGTCGTCCAGGTAGCCCGGCGCGACCAAAGCCTCCCATTCGCGGCGGTAGCCAGCGATGGCGGCGAGCCATGACTGGCGGCTATTGGCACCCTTGCTCGTATTCTTTCGCGTATCGAGTTCGGTCAAAACCTGGCGCAGGAACGTGCGCACATCCGCCATCAGCCCGAGCGCGACCGGATAGTTGCGGGCGATCTCGTTGGGGTCGATGTCGACGTGGATGAGTTTCGTCGGCGGAATGGTGAAGGAATAGCCCGGCAGCCATGAACTCGACGTGCGGTCGTCGAAGCGAACGCCCAAGGCCAGGAGCACATCCGCCTGCCGGGTCGCATGATTGGCGTGATAGACGCCGCCACGCGAAACGAGCCCGAGCGCGAGCGGATGGTCGCTGGGCAGCGCACCAAGACCGCTTGCCGATGAGGCGACTGGAATTTGCAAACGCTCCGCAAGCTTCAAAAGGTCGGCCGCAGCGCCCCCATAGCGCACGCCTTGTCCGACCAGGATGACCGGGCGTTCGGCCGCGAGCAGCATATCGACGGCTTTGGTTACGCCCTCGGGATCGGCGCCGCAGCGCGAGGAAATATTGGCGTTCCATTCGTGCGGATCAGGAGTCTCTTCGGCGGCTGCCTCCTTGAAGATGTCGAACGGCACATCGAGCACGACCGGGCCGGGCCTGCCTGTCACCATGGTTTTCCAGGCCTGACGGATGGCGAGCGGCACCATGTCGCCGCGCGTCGGCTGGAACACGTGTTTGCAACACGAGCGCACTGTCGAGGGAAAATCCGCCTGAAAATGGCGGTAGAGTTCCTGGAAGGCGCCGCGGTTGAACTGGCTGGTGGGCACATTGCCGGTGATGGCCAGGAACGGCACGGAATCCAGGTACGCATTGGCGAGCGCGATGGGCAAGTTGGCGGAGCCTGGCCCGCAAGATGTGAAGGTCGCGGTCGGTTTGCCGGCGACCCGGTAGTAGACGTCCGCCATGAAGCCCGCGACGCTCTCGTGGTGTACCGAGATGGTCTTGATATCGGAGGAGCGTTCGTACAGGGCGTCAAGTAAACCGATATTTCCGTGTCCGCACAGGCCGAACACGAAAGGCACGCCTTCGCGGACCAGGTAATCGACGATCACCTGGCCGCCGTTGAGGAGATTTTGCTGCGGCATCTGTAGGGCCATCTGTGCTCTGTAGGGTGGGTAAAATCGCGTGTCACAAAACCTGTTGCGTGGGCAACGGCGCGGCGCGATTTTGCCCACGCGGCAAGTTGGAGATTCGCGCCGTTACCCACCCTACGACATCAACACCCGCACCGGCTTGCCGTCGAGATAGCCGCGGATATCCTCGACGACATGCGGAAAATACGTCCGGTAGTTCTGTTCCGACACGTAACCGAGATGCGGCGTGATTACGACATTGTCGAGCTTTCGGTACGGATGATCGACGGGCAGCGGTTCGATGTCATAGACATCCAAGCCGGCACCCGCGATCTTGCGGTTCCGCAACACATCGAGCAGCGGTCCCTGGTCGATGATCGGACCGCGTGACGTATTGATCAGCATCGCCGACGGCTTCAGCAAGGCCAACTCCTTCGCCCCGATCATGCCACGCGAGCGTGGCGACAGGGGCACATGGATGCTTACGATGTCGGACTGCTTGAGCAATTCCTCCTTGGTGCCCGGGAACCCGCAATTGTGTTCCTTGGCGCGTTCCGGCGTGAGGTTCTGGCTCCAGGCGATGGTCTTCATTCCAAAGGCTTGGCCGATGTGCGACACGCGCGTGCCAAGCTTGCCAAGTCCGATCACGCCGAGGGTCAAGCCTTCGAGGTCCGGACCGATCGTAACCTGCCACGGCTCGCCGGCCTTGAGGCGCGCATTTTCGTAACCGATGTGGCGCGTGAGTTCGAGGATCAGGCCAAAGGCGATGCCGGCGGTCGGATTGCCGAAGCTTGCCGTGCCGCAGACCATCACGTTGTGGGCCTTAGCGGCGTCGAGGTCGATGCCGCGGTTGACCATGCCGGTGGTGGTGAGCAGTTTGAGGTCGGGCAGCTTCTCGAACATGTCCTTGCCGAACGGCGTGCGCTCGCGCATCGAACAGATGACCGGGAAGCCCTGCAGGGCTTTTGCGGCGGCGGCGGTGTCGCCGAGATGGCGATCGAACACCGTGATGTCGAGATCATTGGCGAGGCAAGACCAGTCGGCCAGCTTGAGCGCCACGTTCTGGTAATCGTCGAGGATTGCGCAGCGAATCTTTGCCATATGCATGCTTCCGTTTTAGTGAACTGCGCCGGCTCCGGCCCTTAAGCCGGCTCCCGCGCTTAAGCCGGGGCGATGAGCCGGATCGGCTTGCCATCGAGAAAGGCGCGGATATCTCCAACTGCGCCCTCATAGCTGGCGCGGAAATTTTCCTGCGTGACATATCCGAGATGAGGCGAAAGCACCACATTGTCGAGCTTGCGCAAGGGATGATCGACCGGCAGCGGCTCGACGTCATAGACGTCGAGCCCGGCACCGGCGATTTTCTTGGTGCGCAGGGCGTCGATCAAGGCGGTTTCGTCAACCAGCGGCCCGCGCGACGTATTGATGAGGTACGCGGTAGGTTTCATCAGGGCGAATTCCTTCGCGCCTATCAGCCCGCGCGTGCGCGGCCCCAATACGACGTGAATGCTGACGATATCGGCCTGCCGCAGCAGCTGTTCCTTCGAAGGCGCGTAGTCGACGCCGGCTTCCCTGCATCGCTCAGGCGTCAGGTTCTGGCTCCAGGCGATAGGCTTCATCCCCATGGCCAGGGCGACCTTGGAAACGCGGGCACCGAGCTTGCCCAGGCCGATGACGCCGAGCGTCTTGCCTTCGGGGTCAATTCCGACCGTGCCCTGCCAATATGCTCCAGCCTTCATCCTGGCGTTCTCGAATCCGATGCGGCGGGTGAGTTCGAGAATGAGACCGACAGCGATCGTCGTGGTCGAAAAACCGATGGTCGGTGTGTTGCAGACGACGATCCCTCGTTCGTGGGCGGCTGCCACGTCGAGCACCTGGTTGCGCGCACCGGTCGTGACGATGAGCTTGAGGTCCGGCAATTGTTCGATCACCTGGCGCGGAAAGGGCGTGCGTTCGCGGGTGAGGACGACCATGGAACAGCCCTTGAGCGCCCGGACGATGTCGTCGGGGCCACCTAGTGGCCGGTTGAACACGGTAAATTCGACTTCGTCGTCAAGCACCGACCAATCCGCCACCTTGAACGCGGCATCCTGGTAGTCGTCGAGAACGGCACAGCGGTGTTTTTTGGTCGGCACGGGCAATCCGGTCGCGTTGGGGAGCAGAATTTGCCCCTACAAAACGCGAAACCGACCCTAACGCAATGGGGAGGTGCCAAAAGGAAGCTTGAAACGACTCATCCCTTGGCGGAAGCGAACCCTGTTTGATTGCCGATGGTTTCGCGCGCTGGATTGTGCTTGGCGTGCCACTTCGGGCCTGGGCCGCGCATATAGTGGAGTTCCGGCCGGTAAGGGTCGGCGAGCGCCTTGATGGCGCGGAAGAAGCCAACGAATTCGCGGGCGAGGCCGCTGGTGCGGTGATCCGTCGACGTCTGGTATGGAGCCCTGTTCGACCCAGCCATGACACTTTTTTCCTGTCAGCCTTTGGCCTTTGGCCTGTTTTGCCGGTTCACCCGGCTTGCTCATTAGTCGCCAAGCACGACCAATGGGTTCAGCCAAGATGCGTCGAAACTAGTTAAAATCTGGTGCTTATTTGTCGCTCATCGACCAAATCTCAACTTGTCCTTGATGGAAGGTTACGAAACCGGCGCGGCTGGGGATGTGTCGGTCGTCACAAAAATTCGTTTTGTGAGGCGAAAAGGTTGCGGAGCGTGTGCTTGCCCTTGACCACGCACCTCGCTACATGAGCGGCAATTCCCCACTCAACCACGGCGCCAACCGGTGCCCAACAGCGAGGGCAGGGCGCTCAATGGCCCGTCAGTTCATTTACCATATGCAGGGTCTCACGAAGGCCTACCCGGGCAGCAAGAAGATCCTCGAAAACATCCACCTTTCATTCTACCCGGACGCCAAGATCGGCGTGCTGGGCGTCAATGGCTCAGGCAAATCGACGCTTTTGCGCATCATGGCCGGGATCGATACTGAATTCACCGGCGACGGCTGGGTCGCCGAAGGCGCGCGGGTCGGTTATCTCGAACAGGAGCCACATCTCGATCCGGGGAAATCGGCACGCGAGAACGTCATGGATGGCGTCGCGCCACAGAAGGCCATTTTGGATCGTTACAACGAATTGGCGATGAACTACTCCGACGAGACCGCCGACGAAATGACCAAGCTGCAGGACGAGATCGAGGCCAGGGGGCTGTGGGATCTCGATTCCAAGGTCGACCAGGCGATGGAAGCGCTGCGCTGCCCGCCCGATGAGGCCGACGTGGCCAAGCTGTCGGGCGGCGAGCGGCGGCGTGTCGCCTTGTGCCGGCTGCTGCTTGCTCAACCGGAACTCTTGCTGCTGGACGAGCCCACCAACCATCTCGACGCCGAATCGGTGCATTGGCTCGAAGGACACTTGCGCAATTATCCGGGCGCCATCCTCATCGTCACCCACGACCGCTATTTCCTCGACAATGTGACGGGCTGGATATTGGAACTCGATCGCGGCCGCGGTATTCCCTACGAAGGCAACTATACCGCCTGGCTCGCGCAGAAGCAGAAGCGCATGGCGCAGGAAGGCCGTGAAGAAGCTGCGCACCAGCGCACGCTGGCGCGCGAGCAGGAGTGGATTGCGGCCTCGCCGCGCGCCCGACAGGCGAAATCCAAGGCACGCTACCAGCGATATGAGGACCTGCTGGCGAAGGCCTCCGAGAAGCAGACCCAGACCGCGCAGATCATCATCCCGGTGGCCGAGCGGCTCGGCCAGAACGTTGTCGATTTCGAGGGCCTCACGAAGGGTTTCGGCGACAAACTCCTGATCGACAATCTTACCTTCAAATTGCCGCCGGGCGGCATCGTGGGGGTGATCGGCCCGAACGGTGCCGGCAAGACCACGCTGTTCCGGATGATCACGGACCAAGAGAAGCCCGACAAGGGTACGATCACGATTGGCGAGTCGGTGCATCTCGGCTATGTGGACCAGTCGCGCGACACGCTCGATGCAAAGAAGAATGTCTGGGAGGAAGTCTCCGGCGGCAACGATCTCATCCTTCTCGGCAAGAAGGAAGTGAATTCACGCGCTTACTGTTCGAACTTCAATTTCAAGGGCGGTGATCAGCAGAAGAAAGTGGGTTCGCTCTCGGGCGGCGAGCGCAACCGTGTGCATCTTGCCAAGATGCTGCGCTCGGGCGCCAATCTCCTACTGCTCGACGAGCCGACCAATGACCTTGATATCGATACGTTGCGCGCGCTCGAAGAGGCGCTGGAAGATTTTGCCGGCTGCGCCGTCATCATCAGCCATGATCGCTGGTTCCTCGACCGCATTGCGACCCACATTCTCGCCTTCGAGGACGACAGCCATGTCGAATGGTTCGAGGGCAATTACCAGGACTACGAAGCCGACAAGATGCGCCGGATGGGGACCGATTCCATCATTCCACACCGGATCAAGTATAAGAAGTTCAGCCGTTGAGGGGATGTGCTAGAGTGGGGCTGTTAAGTTTCGGAGTATTGCATGGCGGAGACGGACAATCTCGTGCTCGAGCACCTGCGCCATATTCGTCGTGTGGTCGACGAGACGCGCGAGGACGTGCGCGAACTCAAGGGGCGAGTGGGAGGCCTTGAGCGCGAAGTGGCGCAAATCCACGTGGATATTGGGCACGTCCAGGTCAAGATCGCCGAACAGTCGGGCCGGATCGATCGGCTGACCGACCGTGTCGAACGCATCGAGCGGCGGCTTGAATTGGCCGAGGCGTGACGCGCACGATGGCCGAAGATTGGAGTGCCCGCCAATATCTCAAGTTCGAGGACGAGCGCACGCGCCCGCCGCGCGATCTGCTGGCGCAGGTGCCGCTCGACCGCCCGGCGCGCGTCGTCGATCTTGGCTGTGGTCCGGGTAATTCGACGGAACTTCTGATCGACCGGTTCCCGGCCGCGCATGTGGTGGGCCTTGACTCATCGCCCGACATGTTGGCGCAGGCGCGCAAGCGTCTGCCCAAGACCACATTCGTGCAAGCCGATCTCGCCACCTGGGTTCCGCAAGAGCCGACGAACCTTCTGTTTGGCAATGCCGTGTTCCAATGGGTGCCGGACCACACCAGCGTATTTGTGCGCCTGATGCATGCGCTGCCGGAAAAGGGCGTGCTTGCCGTGCAGATGCCGGACAATACCGATGAGCCGGCACTCGCTCTCATGCGTGAGGTCGCCGGGCACGGTCCATGGGCGGCCAATCTTGCGCTCAAGGCAGCGGCACGGGACGACCTGCCGACGCCGCGGGATTATTACAATTTGTTGCGGCCGCTCGCCCAACACTTCGACATATGGCACATCGTCTACAACCACGTGATGGCCGGGCCGGAGGCGATTACCGAATGGTTCAAGGGGTCGGCGCTGCGGCCGTTTGTCGATGCGCTCGCAGGCGGAGCGCGGGAGGATTTTCTCGCCGCCTATACGGCGGCCGTCGCCAAGGCCTATCCGGCCTGCCAGGACGGCAAGGTGCTGTTGCGCTTTCCACGGCTGTTCATCGTGGCGATGAAGTAGGATGGGTAGAGCCAAGAAAAGCGCGTTTTTTACGCGCTTTTCTTGCGAAACCCATCATTCCATGGCACCGCGAGATGATGGGTTTCGGTAAAGCGCGCGAAGAAAGAGCGCGTTTTACCTCTACCCATCCTACGGACACCGGCTCCCGCGCCATTTCCATACCTTCGGCGCTTTTTGGTCCTTTGGTAACGTTAACATGGTTAGAATCGCCAAGTGGCCGCGGGCAGCACCGGGCCAGGACACAGGGGTTATGCAGATGGGATCAGTGCGCCGATTGCAGGCCGCCGCTTTGGGTGTTTTGGCCCTGATGTGGGTTGTCGTGCCGACGCGTGCGGCTCCGGATCCGACCTTTTCGCAGTGGCTCGAGAGCCTGTGGCCGCAGGCGCAACAGATGGGCGTGTCACGCAAGACATTTACATCTTCGATCCATGGCGTCGAGCCCGACCTTAGCTTGCCGGATCTCGAAATTCCGGGGCGCGGGAATCAATCGTCGCGCGGGCAGGCGGAGTTCGTGCAGACGCCGGCCGATTACATCAAGGAATCCACGATAGCGCGGCTTGCCGATCAGGCCAAGAAACTCGACGCGCAGCATCGGCAGACGCTGGCCGCGATCGAGCAACGTTTTGGCGTTCCGCCGCACATCCTCCTGGCCATCTGGGGCCGTGAGACCGCGTTCGGGGGCTACAAGCTGCCGAAGGGCGCCATCACGGTACTTGCCACGCAGGCCTATTACGGCCGGCGCAAGGACATGTTCCGGCAGGAGCTCCTTTATGCGTTCAAGATGCTGGAGGAGGGCCATGTCAAACTTGCCGACATGCGCAGCTCCTGGGGCGGTGCCATGGGGCTTACGCAATTTCTCCCTTCGGAATTTTACAAACATGCGGTCGATTTTGACGGCGACGGCAAGAAGGACATCTGGAACTCGGTGCCGGATGCGCTTGCTTCCGCGGCGCAGCAACTCGTCAACAAGGGCTGGCAGCGCGACACACGCTGGGCCTATGAGGTTCGTCCGTCGAGGGATGTCGACTGCACGGTTGGCGTGCCGGAACAGAAGCAGCCGCTGGGCGAGTGGTTGCGGCGCGGCTTCGTTCCGGCCCACGGGCGGCGGCCGTCGCCTGCCGAACAGGCCGAACCGGCATCTTTGCTGCAGCCGGAAGGGATCTATGGCCCATCGTTTCTCACGCTCAACAATTATTACGTGATCAAGGAATACAATTTCTCCGATCTTTATGTGCTGTTCGTTGGCCACCTCAGCGATCGCATCGGCGATCCGCGTCCGTTCGAAACGCCATGGAGCAAAGGATCGCAGCTGCGCACCGCGCAAGTCGAGGCCATGCAGCGCACGCTCACAAAGGTCGGGCTCTACAACGACAAAATCGACGGCAAGGCCGGCATGCTTACGCGATCGGCCGTCGGCGCCTACCAGAAAGCCAATCATCTGAAGGTCGATTGCTGGCCGACAGACGCCACACTCTCCCACATGCAGGATAAGTACGGGCGTCCGTGACACCTCGTGCCAAAGGGGCAGCGTTTGTGCAAAATCAGAGTGTGCGCAAAATCAGAGCCCGGCGGCGCTGACGCGCTTGCCGGGCTCAAGATCGCAGAGACACCCGATCTAATACCCGGGCGCCTTAATAGCCGGGGCAGACCATCACGGGATCGCCGCTATAACCGATGACCCGGCCGCTTCTGCTGTAGATCGGTTGCGATGCCCAATAGCACCCAGGCCCGTAAAGCGGGCGACCGTAGCCCTGGTAGACCACATACCCTTGCGGTCTCGTCGCCAGATATGCGCCCGCGGCAATGCCGCCCACGATGCCGAGCCCGATAGCCGGCCCCCACCAGCGGCGTTGCGCGCCGGCGTCGGTCGCTGTCGCGGCAAGGGTGCCGGCAATTGCGGCAGCCGCGAGTAGTGAAGTCAGTGTCTTTGTCATGCGATTTCCCTCCAGATCCGCCGGCCTGCGCCGAGCGCGTTCAGCTGATCGCCCCACATCCATCGTGTAGTGTCTACTAGAAGACCGATCAATTTGTCGGAAATTTGTTGCCACCTGGGGAAAACCCCGAGTTCGTATTTGATGGTTACTCTTTCGCGTCCAGCGGGCAAGTCTGTTGCAACGCAACAATTGACGGACGTTAAGACATTCTTAAGACGAGCGACACGAAGGCTTAAGACGAGCGACACGAAGGCACGTGGGCAGGCAGACGGTGTGAAGACATATTGACCGCGCGACTTATGTAGATCGTCAGGTCACTTGCAGCGTCAATTGAACTTGATGCCCGCTGCCCGGACGAGTGCGATGTTGATATCGATTTCCTTTGCAATCAGCGCGTCGAATTCAGCCGGGAGCAGCGGCATCGGTTCGATGCCTTGAGGGGCAAATTTTTCCCTGACGGACGGAAGAGCGAGAACCTTTTGCATTTCCCGGTGCAGCCGGTCGACAATGTCGCGTGGTGTTCTTGCCGGCACCAGCATGCCGTTCCAGAATGTATAGTCGCTGTCGGCGAGACCCTGTTCGAGGGTCGTCGGCACATTGGGCAGCGCCGCGGTGCGCTTGGGCGTGCAGACCGCAAGCGGTAGAAGCGTGCCTTGGCGAATGAAGCCGAGCGCCGACGACATGCCGGCGCACATGAAATCGACGCGTCCGGTCATGACTTCGGTGAGGCCTTCCGGACCACCCCGGAATGGTACATGCACGCCTTGGAACCCGGCGCTGAGCCGCAGGCGTTCTGCTGCCCAATGGGTTGCGCTGCCGACGCCGGCGCTCGCATAACTGATGGAACCCGCCTTGGCCCTGATGACGAGTTCCGCCAATGTGCGGACGCCTTTTTGCGGTGAGATCACCAAGACATTGGGCACACTGCCAAAGCACGATACGGCGGAAAAATCGCGGGCCGTATCATAGGGAACATTCGGATAGGCCGCGGGTGCTGCAGAGTGAGCCGACGCATTGATCAGGATCGTATAGCCATCAGGGTGGGCTTTGCCGACAGCGGCCGTGCCAATCGTTCCGCCGGCGCCGCCGCGGTTTTCAATAATGATCGGCTGGCCAAGTTGCGCTGAAAGTGGCTCAAGCACGATGCGCGAGACGATGTCGATCGTCGAGCCTGCCGTAAATGGGATCATGGCCCTGATTGGCCTTGCGGGCCAAGCTTGTGCCTGGCCGGATGCCGGGCGCAATAGCGCCGGTGCCATCAGCACGGCACTGCTCATGCACAAAAATCCACGGCGTGTGTTCATGCTCATTCCTGTGGAGCAGGTGTGCCGTGAACATCATATCATTGTTGTGGTCCGGAATGAAATTCCAGCCGGCCTATTCGGCCGGTGCGGCACTGGGTGCCTTGCGCCGTCGTGAAGCCAGCCACTCTTCGAATCGCTGTATCACGACAAAGAACGACGGCACGAAGAGCACGGCGAGGCATGTCGCCGCCAGCATGCCGGTAAAGACCGTGATGCCGATCGACTTGCGGGCACTCGCGCCAGCCCCAGTCGCGAGTACGAGCGGGGCTACGCCCAATATGAACGCAAACGAGGTCATGAGGATCGGCCGAAACCGTGCGCGTGCCGCTTCGACCGCCGCCTCGACGATGGCCTTGCCCTGGTGGCGCAATTCGCGTGCGACCTCGACAATCAAGATTGCATTCTTTGCAGCGAGCGCAATCAGCAGCACAAGTCCGATCTGCACATAGAGATTGTTGTCGACCTTGAGCGCGGTCAATACCGAAACCGGTCCAAGAAGCGCGAGCGGAACGGCGAGAATGACCGACAAAGGCGCGAACCAGCTCTCATATTGGCCGGCGAGCACGAGGTAGACGAGCAGCATTGCCAGGCCGAATACGACGAACATCTGTCCGCCGACAATTTTTTCCTGGTAGGACATGCCGGTCCATTCATAGCCGATGCCGGGCGGCAATGTTTTTGTCGCGACCTCCTCCAAGAGTGTTATGAGCTGGCCAGTGGATACACCAGCTGCCGGCAAGGCCACCAGCGAGGCCGTCGGATAGAGATTATACAGGCTGATCAAGGACGGGCCGATCACCGGCGTAATTTTGATCAATGTACCGAGCGGGATATTATTGCCGTCCTGGTTTCGCACCGTCATATTCGCAACGTCCTCCAGGCGCAGGCGAAACGGCGCGTCGGCTTGTGCGTAAATCTGGAATGTACGGCCAAATTTGTTGAACTGGTCGACATAGGCCGAGCCCATATAACCGGAGAGCGTCGAGAATACCTGATCGGTCGTGAGCTTGACGGCTTCGGTCTTCACCCGGTCGACCTCGACCGTATATTGC
>Ga0209488_10003116_pt1 | contig 13405 bp, 12 predicted proteins | sample Rivendell_Oct201_8_FD_188349 | JGI IMG/M metagenome (GOLD analysis project Ga0209488, IMG submission 188349) | Vadose zone soil microbial communities from the Eel River Critical Zone Observatory, Northern California, USA -... | ecosystem: Environmental > Terrestrial > Soil > Vadose zone >...
TGTTGAGAGTTTGCGCCGCCCCGTCGGCGGCCCCAGCAGCAAGGAAAACCCGCCGGTTTGAGTCGGCGGGCGCTGCGTTCTCCAAAACAAAGCCGCCGCTGGGGGCTGATCAGCGGCGGCTTCTCCGGATACGCAACAGCCAGTTGCGATCGGGCATCAAACGAATCGCGTGCAGTTAGGCTAGCCGACTCGAAGATTTTCCGCGGACATCTTGCCCCGGTTTTCCCTGCGTTGCACTAGGTGCCGGTGAATATTCGAGACATTTGTCTATTGCGAAGCTGCATTGGCGTCTAGACCGCGCGGCAACTAGCGCCGCCAATGAGGCGGCTTTACTCGACGCCAAGCTCTTTGATGGTGAGTTCAGAGAGCCTTTTCGGATCACGCACGCCGCGCTGTCCGATGTCCATGATCTTCTTTGCCACGAGTTGCGTAACGGGATCGTCGCGGTCAACCAGGCTGAGCTTGCGTAGGGTGCGCTCGTAAGCCTGCCCTAAGACGTCCTTCACGTCCGCGTCCAACGGTGAGTTTTGGAACAGACGATAGATTGCCATTGCCGCACGCCCCAACAGAACTGGAGCAATCATAAGACAGCATCAGCGCGGAGAAAAGACGATTTATAGGGCACCGGGATTCTACGGGGCAGCCTTTACACCGGGTGATCGATCCACGTTTGCTCGCCGCACTCACATTTGTACATGCGCAGGCTGCCGCCGATCCGGACATTCAGGTTGTGTGCGAGTCGAGGCACGGCGTCGCATTGCCTACACCTGACCTCATGATCACGAAGGGACTCCAGTCGATCAACCTGGTGGAAAATTCCTCGGGGATATGTGGGGTCATGTTGTTGCTCCTCGGGTGTGGACGCGTCCGCTCTCGACTCCGGCCGCCGAGTGATCGAGGGCCTTTAGGTGCCGTGAATCTCTTCAGTAAGCGATCGCGCCGCCTCTTTCATCAGGCTCACTAATGGACTATTTGGCGCAATGTTGAGCTGCCCTACGCGTCCGAATACGGTCAGGGCAAACTTTAGGCGATGGAGGCTGCTAAACACTGGCGCTGAAACAGCCGCAAACCCGCCCTCGACCTCTACTGCTACTCGCGCAACGCCCTTCGTTTTGACGGTGGCGACCACCGCTTTCAGTTCGGCTTTCGTGGATGGAACACCTTGGCGCCCCGTTGCACGGCTCTGGGCCAATTCCTTCCCAATCAGCGGTTCGACACGATCAGGCTCACCGAACGCGCAGTAAATCAAGCCGGCAGCGGAAAACGTAAGTGCGCACACATGCCCTATGGGCACGCTACTGGAAGATTCACGGCGGCCGTGAACGAGTCGGACAATCGTGGGTCCATGCCTTCCCCACACAACCACTGCGGCAGTCTCGCCGGTCTGTTCCACTATGTCCTCTAGCACGCGCTCAGCGCGCTTGAGAGCGTCTGATCGGCTAAGCGCAAGGATGCCTGCGCGGAGTGCAAGCGGTCCGAAATCGTAGCGGGACGTGGCCCGATCTTGCTCGACCAGTCCAGCGCGGATCAGGCTCACAAGATACCGGTGTACCTTGGCAGGAGGTATGCCTGTCATACGCGCCAAGTCCGCCAAACGTGTTGGGCCGGCCGTTTCTGATAGCGCACGCAACAAGTCTCCGGCGACCTCCACGGAGTTGACGCCGCCCTTCGCCGCCGCTGGCGCCGACTTTCCTTTGATGTCCAGAAATTCCAGGTGTTCTGTGGGATTGACTTTGCGCGTCATTGGCGGATTATATTACGTAAGCCGAATAGAGTTACGTATTACGTAACGTCGCGTGAGTCGTCCGAGCCGATAGCGACGCTTAAAAAGAAAATTGACTTGAGGAGGAAGTACGGTATGACCAGCTCGGCTGCGGACGCCGATTACCAAGCTCTTGTATTCGATTACGCCCGATCGGGCGATCAGGACGCGACAGCACCGGTAAGGCACCGCGTGATCATAGTTGGCGCCGGACCTGTCGGACTCGCAACGGCAATCGATTTGGCGCAGCAGGGGATAACTACTCTGCTGCTCGATGACGATGATCGGCTCTCCACAGGCTCGCGGGCCATTTGCTTCGCGAAGCGCACATTGGAGATCTTCGACCGTCTCGGGTGCGGGCATCGCATGGTCGACAAAGGGGTTACCTGGAATCTCGGCAAAGTCTTCTTTCATGATGAGCCAGTCTACAGCTTCAATTTGCTACCTGAAGGGCGGCACGGTCACCCCGCCTTTATCAACCTACAACAATACTACGTCGAAGGATATCTGCTGGAGCGCGCGAAGCAGTTGTCCAATCTCGAGATTCGCTGGAAAAACAAGATCGCGGCTCTTACGCAAACCGACGCGGGCATCGCCCTCGGGGTGGAGACTCCGGAGGGAAGCTACACCCTACATTGTGATTGGCTCGTCGCCGCGGATGGGGCGCGGAGTGCGGTCCGTGGTCTCCTAGGCTTGACGAGTGAGGGACAAACCTTCCGAGACCGGTTCTTGATCGCCGACGTGCGAATGGATGCCGACTTTCCGACTGAGCGGTGGTTCTGGTTCGACCCCCCATTTCATCCAAATCAGTCGGTGCTCCTCCATCAGCAACCTGATGGAGTGTGGCGAATTGACTTTCAGCTCGGTTGGGACGCGGATCCCGTGGCCGAACGTCAGCCGGACCGTGTTATTCCGCGGGTCCAGGCCCTCTTGGGGCGTGAGACGCGGTTTGATTTGGAATGGGTCAGCGTGTACACCTTCGCTTGCCTGCGAATGGACAAGTTTCTGCATGGTCGCGTGCTGTTCGCGGGCGACAGCGCGCACGGTGTTTCGCCCTTCGGTGCTAGAGGTGCAAATAGTGGCGTCCAGGATGCGGATAACTTAGCCTGGAAGCTGGGTCTGGTACTGAAAGGACTCGCACCGCAAACGCTCCTTGATACCTATGATTCTGAGCGTGTTTACGCCGCGGACGAAAACATCCTGAATTCGACCCGCAGCACAGATTTCATCACGCCTAAGAACGAGGCGAGTCGAGCGTTCCGCGATGCGACACTGCAATTGGCGAAAGATTGTAGTTTTGCGCGGCGGCTCGTCAACAGCGGCCGACTATCTATACCCAGCACATATGCTGATTCACCGTTAAACACGCAAGATACGGATGACTATGCCGGAGACATGGTGCCCGGGGCGCCGGCAACAGACGCCCCTGTCCGTATAGGCGAACAGGATACGTGGTTTCTTCGACAAACGGGTAATGCCTTTACAGGCATCTACTTTGCCGATGGCAAGGAACTTTCGGTGGAGCGTTGGAAAGCGCTTCGCTCATTGAGCGAAAGTCCGACTCCGGTGAGCCTCCTTTTGGTGGTGGCCAACGGACTTCGCTCCAAGAACACGGACAGCGCCAATATTCTAGAAGACGTAGAGGGACTTGTCGCCAAACGTTACGACGCAAAACCGGGCACTTTTTATCTACTACGCCCGGACCAGCATGTTTGCGCGCGCTGGCGCTCTTTCGATGCTGATGCTGTCCATTCTGCTCTGAAGCGCGCTACTGGCCACCTGGGAGGAAGTCGTGCTCAACACTGAACTTAACATTTCCGCCCCGGACGAATTCTACGAAGCGCTGGTGGACATTCATCGCTTTCTTACGCCGGAGCAGAGCAAGCTTGTGAATGCGAAACTAATCCTCCTGTTGGCAAACCACGTCGGTGATTTGGCCGTCTTGCGCGCGGCGATGGACAAAGCCCGTGAGGGCGTTACGCCTCTGGCGCAAGATCCGACGCTGAGAGCAGTCACGTAGCAATCCTAGATAGAGATGAGACTTAATCGAACCTCAGGGAAAAACAAATGTCGGGATTCGCCAGCAGCAAAGACCTCGCGGAGAAAAAGATTTCTTTCGAAGAACTTGGTCCGGGCCTTTACGGCTTTACAGCCGAAGGTGACCCCAATTCTGGTGTGGTAATCGGCGATCGAAGCGTTTTGGTCGTCGATGCACAGGCGACGCCAAGACTTGCCGAGGAGGTACTTGCGCACATTCGAAAGGTCACGGACAAACCCGTTAAGCACGTTGCCTTGAGTCATTATCACGCCGTGCGAGTGCTCGGTGCATCGGCGTATAAGGACGCTGAGCTTATTGCGTCCGATGTCACTCGCGATCTCATCGCCGAGCGCGGCCAACAGGATATGGATAGTGAAATCGGGCGTTTCCCGCGCCTGTTCCGCGGCAAGGAAAGCATTCCAGGTCTTACTTGGCCGGATCTCGTGTTTCACAAGCGGATGACCCTTTGGATGGGAGAAAGGGAAGTGCAAATCATTCACATCGGCCGTAGCCACACCGCAGGTGATACGGTGGTATGGCTGCCGAAAGAGAGGGTTCTATTCGCTGGCGATACGATCGAGTTTGGCGCTACGCCATATTGCGGCGACGCGCATTTTTCAGATTGGCCATCGACCCTGAAGGCCATTCGCGCGCTCGGTGCCGAGCGGCTGGTTCCGGGTCGTGGTCGCAGCCTCATCGGCCAGAAAGAAGTCAATGAAGCGATTGAGGGCACGTCTGCCTTCACCTCTGATCTGTTTGCGATCGCGAAAGCCGGCGTGGCCAAAGGCGCCACGTTGAAGCAAGTCTACGATGAGGCCATGGGGGCGATGAAACCCAAATACGGACATTGGGTCATCTTCGAGCATTGTATGCCGTTCGACGTCAGTCGCGCGTACGATGAGGCAAACGGTCTCGATCATCCTCGCATTTGGACTGCGGAACGCGACCTCGAGATGTGGCGATCGTTGGAGCACGGCACAGCTATGAAATCGGCCGAAATCCACACCTAATGCGAGAGGCAATCGTGAGCGTCGATGTCAAACTGAAGAGCTGACGAAGCAGCGTCTCGCAGAACTAACGCCAACTACTCTCGCGTATGTGGTCGTCATAATTGAAACGGGGAGATCTCATGTCCACACTAGCGCCCACCAACATACCTCAGGGGACAAGGGCCACACGGGAGGAAAAGCGGGTACTGGCAGCCACCTTGGTCGGCACGGCCATCGAATGGTACGACTATTTTATCTATGCTCAGGCAGCTGGTCTCGTTCTAGGGGCGTTATTCTTTGCTCCAGTTGCGAAAGACAATGCACCTCTAGCGCAGACTCTCTCCTTGGCAACAATCGGCATCTCCTTCCTGTTCCGCCCGCTCGGTGCGATGGTTTGCGGTCACATCGGCGATAAGGTCGGCCGCAAAGCGACACTTGTAATGACTCTCATCCTGATGGGAGCAGCGACGGCCTTGATTGGCGTGTTGCCGACCTATACCCAGATTGGGGTTTGGGCGCCGATTTCGCTGATCATCCTGCGTATCCTGCAAGGGTTCTCGGCCGGAGGCGAATGGGGAGGTGCCGCGTTGATGGCGGTCGAGCATGCGCCGGTTGATAAGCGTAGCTTCTTCGGATCTTTTCCCCAGCTCGGTGTACCACTGGGCATGATCCTCGCGACATTAGTGTTGCTGGTGCTTACCGCGATCCTGACAAAGGATCAATTCACCGCGTGGGGTTGGCGCCTGCCGTTTCTTTTCTCAGTCGCCTTAGTCTTCACGGGTTTTCTCATTCGTCGTACCATCGAGGAATCCCCCGTTTATGAGCAGATGCACCGACGCCGTAAGGAATCGTCAGCGCCGCTGGGGGAGCTTTTTAGGCATCACTGGAAGCAGGTCTTGCTTACAGCTCTCATTTTTATGGGCAACAACGCGGCAGGCTATCTTCTTATCGCTTTTTTTATCACGTACGGCGACAAGTCACTTCACTTGCCAACCAGCGAGCTGCTGAGCGTTTGTACTCTAGCTGCCGTGGCATGGGTTGGTTCCACCCTCGTTGGTGGCGTGATGGGTGACAGAATTGGCCGAGTACGCACATTTCAGATCGGTTACGTCGGTCTGGCTCTGTGGGCCATACCCATGTGGTTCCTCATCGACTCACGCGATATCTTGTTGTTTTTTGTTGCGGCCTTCGTGCTGGCGGTCCCCCTGGGAATCACATACGGACCTCAGGCGGCGCTATACGCAGAGATGTTTCCTGCGAAGGTGCGGTATTCTGGCGTCTCTGTTGGATACGCGCTCGGGTCAATTATCGGCGGTGCTTTTGCCGCCACGATCGCGCAGTGGATTATCGCGACCTACAATCAATCGTGGCTGATCGGTCTCTACATCGCCATTCTTTCGGTGATCTCTTTTGTTGCCGTATCGTTGGTAAACGATCCGAAGGGGGTCGACCTGAATGTCAAAGAAGTGCACGAGGACTATCTGCGCACACACCCCGAAGCGGTGCTACATGATCGCGGTGTCGCAGGGGAAATTGCGCGGTGATTGTGCTCCGTTGCATTGATACATGCCCGTGTTCCGTAGCCATTGTCCTTGAGAGAGCGTGAATGGAATAAATAGCGCGCCTGATATCCCATCGAAGACGACCAGATTCGCCGCGGCGTGCTGAGTCGGCAGACGCCGCCGAGTGACACGAGATGCGTGAAAAAGCGTTTGGCAGCGGTGACGCCGCCCACCAAGTTGAGGAGGAAGTCATGAACGTTCGAGCGGCATCGCGTTCCGAGATCAGGGCCACCGGTTCCGGCATCACCACTGGATACATGTCCGGCTTCGGCAACGGCTTTGAGACAGAAGCGTTACCGGGCGCGCTGCCGGTCGGGCGTAACTCACCCCAAAAGTGTCCTTACGGTCTCTATGCAGAACAGCTCTCTGGATCGCCTTTCACGGCGCCCCGGACCACCAACGAGCGCTCCTGGCTGTATCGCATCCGTCCAACCGTCGTGCATTGGGGCGAGTTCACCAAGGTCGATATCGGGCTTTGGCGCACGGCGCCGGCGCAGGAAGCCGAGCTTCCGATTGCGCCCATGCGCTGGGATCCCATCCCAATCCCGGATGAGCGTCTTTCCTTTGTCGAGGGCATTCGCACCATGACGACGGCAGGAGATGCCGGCTCCCAAGCGGGCATGGGCGCCCATCTCTATTTCATTACGCGATCCATGCAGGACGAGTACTTCTACAACGCCGATAGTGAGATGCTGATCGTGCCGCAGGAGGGTGATCTGCGCCTCTGGACCGAGTTCGGTATTATCGACATCGAGCCGGGCGAGATTGCGGTGATCCCGCGCGGCGTTAAAATGAGGGTCGAGCTGCCGTCGGGCTCTGCGCGCGGATATCTTTGCGAGAACTATGGAGGCGCCCTCACCCTGCCGGAACGCGGGCCGATCGGAGCCAACTGTCTCGCCAATCCACGCGACTTCCTCACTCCTGTAGCGGCGTACGAAGATCGAGACGCTCCTTCCAGAATGTTTGTTAAATGGGGCGGCGCACTGTGGGCGACGGATCTCGATCATTCGCCGCTCGACGTGGTCGCTTGGCACGGAAACTACGCCCCTTACAAGTACGATCTGCGCAAATACTCGCCCGTCGGCCCAATCCTGTTTGATCATGCCGATCCATCAATCTTCACGGTGCTGACGTCGCCCTCTGAAACGCCCGGGACCGCCAACATCGATTTTGTGATCTTCTCGGATCGCTGGCTGGTAGCGGAAAACACGTTTCGCCCACCGTGGTACCACATGAACGTGATGAGCGAGTTCATGGGTCTAATCTATGGCGTCTACGACGCGAAAACTGGCGGGGGCTTTGGGCCTGGCGGGGTATCTCTCCACAACATGATGCTGCCACACGGCCCGGACGGCGACGCGTTTGAAAACGCGTCGAACGCGAACCTCCAGCCTCACAAGCTACAAGGCACCCTCGCCTTCATGTTGGAGACTCGGTTCCCACAAAAGGTTTCCACCTTCGCTGCTCAGCATCCCGGATTCCAAAGAAACTATGGCGCCTACGGAAAGAGCCTGAAACGCCATTTCGATCCAACTCGACCCTGATTTTCGAACGACGGTTGAACGAAGTCATTCGGTCGGGAGTGACAAGAGGTGCTCCGGAATGAGCAGAACGCAACAGCGGATGAAACTCCGATGACCCAGCAGCCGGACGAAACTCACGATAGTGAGGCGGCTTCAGTATCGCATTGAGATTCGCTTTTGACGCTCGTGCGTCGGCTGCGATGAAAGCGAACGTAGCTTGTTTCAAGGAACGGTTCAATCCATGACCAACATCGACCAAACCCATGACCCCAAGCAGCGCAGTTGGGTCCCCTCCGCCAATGCTCCCGACACTGACTTCCCAATCCAGAATCTGCCGTTCGGACGTTACCGGCGCGCAGGCAGCAGCGAGGTGTTCCGGATAGGCATAGCGATCGGCGACCAGGTGCTTGATCTCAGAGCAACGGGGTTGATCGGCAGTGACGACATGAACGCGCTGATGGCCGCGAGCTCCCAAAAACGTCAAGCGCTGCGCGCTGCAATTTTCGCGGGTCTGGTCGAAGGCAGCAACAAAGAGTCCTCATGGAAAGACGTGTTGCTGGCGCAATCCGCCGCAGAAATGGCTGTGCCCTGCCGCATCGAAGACTACACCGACTTCTATACGGGCATTCACCATGCGACTACGGTGGGCAAGCTGTTCCGCCCCCAAAACCCATTAATGCCGAACTACAAGTGGGTGCCGATCGGCTATCACGGCCGCGGCTCGTCGATCCGCGTGAGTGGTCAGCATTTCCGGCGGCCAACGGGGCAACTCAAAGGAGAGGCGGACGTGCCTGTGCTGAGCCCCACACAACGGCTCGATTACGAACTCGAACTCGGTTTTTTTGCGGGCGCGGGCAATGCGCTCGGCGAGCCCATTGGGATCGGAGAGGCCGAACAGCATCTGTTCGGTGTCTGCCTGCTCAATGACTGGTCAGCGCGCGACGTGCAATCCTGGGAGTATCAGCCGCTGGGTCCGTTCCTGTCGAAGAACTTCGCGACCACGGTGTCACCCTGGATCGTGACGATTGAAGCGCTGGCGCCGTTTCGTGCGCCATTCGTTCGCCCGGCGGGTGATCCACAGCCGCTACCTTATCTCGACTCGCCGGCCAATCGTGAGCACGGCGCGCTCGACATCGTGCTTGATGTCGAACTGCAAACAGCGAAGATGCGCGAGGCTGGTGCCGTTGCGGTGCGGCTCACGCGCAGTAGCACCCGGCAGGCGGCCTACTGGACTGCCGCGCAACTTATCGCCCATCACACGATCAACGGCTGCAATCTGCAGCCAGGCGATCTGCTCGGCTCGGGCACCTTGTCGGGTCTGGCGCCCGACGAGGCTGGCTCGCTTCTGGAGCTAACATTGGGCGGCACGAAGCCGATCACTTTGCCAAACGGCGAGACGCGGACCTGGCTGGAAGACGGTGACACGCTGGTGATGCGAGGTTATTGCGAGCGGGATGGCGCGGCCCGCATCGGGCTGGGCGAAGTCACAGGCACCGTATTGCCCGCTCCGAGTAAGCGCTGAGGGCGGGAAGATGCTCAGGCTTTACACCTACTTTCGCAGTTCAGCGTCATTCCGTGTCCGCATTGCCTTGAATCTCAAGGGGCTGACTTACGAGTCGATCCCGGTGCATCTGCTCGCTGGCGGTGGTGAACAACTGCGGCCGCAGTTCCGTGACCTCAATCCCATGGGACTTGTACCGGTTCTGCAGGACGGTGCCGAGACTTTGAGCCAGTCGCTGGCGATCATCGAATATCTGAACGAACTGCATCCAGATCCTCCGCTGCTTGGCCGTTCGGTGGGTGAGCGGGCACGAATCCGCAGCATCGCTCTGGACGTTGCCTGCGAAGTCCATCCTCTCAATAACCTGCGTGTGCTGAATTACCTCGCCGGAGAATTTGATTTCAATGATGCTCAGAAGAGTCGCTGGTATCGACACTGGGCGGAAACCGGGCTTGTTGCCATCGAGGCTGCCGTGACGCGAGAGCCTGGCGCATTCTGCGTTGGAGACACTCCGACGATGGCGGACTGCTGTCTGGTGCCTCAGGTGTTCAACGCCATACGCTTCGATTGCGACCTGTCACGCGCGCCGAAGGTGATGTCCATTCACGCCCGCTGTGTCGCGCTCGACGCATTCCGCCGCGCGTCACCGGCAGTCCAACCGGATGCGGCGTAGGCGACGTACGTTTTGATTTGCTGGCCTCAGTCTCAAGAAAGATCGTCATGAATCGCGCAAAAACCGCCATCGTCACCGGTTCCACCAGCGGCATTGGGCTAGGTATCGCCCAAGCGCTCGCTCGGGCGGGCAACAACATCGTGATCAACGGTTTTGGCAATGTCGATGAGATCAAAGCCATAACGGCCGATCTCCAAACCCAGGCGGGTGTACAAGTCGAGTATTCGAATGCCGACATGAGTCGGCCCGAGCAGATCTCCAAGATGGTTCAGGAAACCGAGCGGCGTTTCGCCGCAGTTGACATCCTGGTGAACAACGCAGGGATCCAGTTCGTCGCACCGGTAGACGAATTTCCGGACGCCAAGTGGGAGCAGATTCTCGCGATCAACCTGTCGTCTAATTTCTACGCGATCAAAGCGGTACTGCCAGGGATGAAGCAGCGCAATGCTGGGCGCATCGTCAACATCGCCTCGGCGCACGGGCTGGTCGCGTCGCCGTTCAAGAGCGCTTACGTCGCCGCGAAGCATGGCGTGCTTGGTCTGACCAAGGCCGTGGCACTGGAGGTGGCGACTACGCCGATCACCTGTAACGCGGTTTGCCCGGGCTATGTACGAACGCCGTTGGTCGAAGGGCAGATCGCGGATCAGGCCAAGGCGCACAACCTCTCGGAGGAAGAAGTCGTTCGGGACGTTATCCTTGCCTCCCAACCAAACAAGCGTTTCGTCGAACTCTCGCAACTCGCCGATCTGGTACTGTTCCTGTGTTCGGATGCAGCGGGCTCCATCACCGGCGCGGCGTTGCCTATCGAAGGTGGTTGGACTGCACGCTGACCAGGGGAGGCCATATCTTGCGGGACAACTCCTCATCGCCACGTGCGCCCGGGCGTGGAAAGATCGTCTCGCCACGGGAAGCTGTACAGTTGATTCGCGAGGGCGACACCGTAGCGACCGGTGGTTTCGTCGGTATCGGTTTCCCGGAGGAGGTCGCGGTAGCGCTGGAAGCGCTTTTTCTTGACCCCGCAGATGACCGGCCAGATAGCGACAAGCCGCGCAACCTCACGCTCGTATACGCCGCAGGCCAAGGCGACGGCAAATCCCGTGGACTCAATCATTTTGCTCACTCCGGCATGGTCCGGCGCGCGATTGGCGGTCATTGGGGGTTAGTACCAGAACTGCAACGCCTCGCGCTAGACAACCAGATCGAGGCTTACAACCTTCCGCAGGGCGTGATCACGCATCTGTTTCGCGACATTGCCGCAGGCAAGCCTGGCCATTTGAGCCGCATCGGCTTAGGCACCTTCGTCGATCCGCGTCACGGTGGAGGCAAGCTTAACGCGCGCACCATCGACGACATAGTGACGCTCATGACGGTCAGCGGCGACGAGTATCTTTTCTACAAGGCATTTCCAATCAACGTCGCCATCGTGCGCGGTACCACCGCCGACCCCGACGGCAACGTCACCATGGAGCGCGAGGCGTTAACGTTAGAGATGCTGTCAATCGCCATGGCCGCACACAATTGCGGTGGTCTGGTCATCGCCCAAGTTGAGCGCATTGCCGAGCGCGGAACGCTCAACCCGCGGCAAGTCAAGATTCCTGGTGTTCTTGTCGATTGCGTCGTAGTGGCCAGCCCTGAGCATCATCATCAAACGTTCTCTACGGCTTATAGCGCCGCGTATGCATGCGAGATGCGCGTTCCCGTGGATGAGGGCAATTCGTTCAGCCTCGGGGTGCGCAAGGTAATCGCGCGTCGTGCGGCCATGGAGCTACAGTCGAACAGCGTTGTAAATCTGGGTATCGGCATGCCCGAAGGGGTGGCCGCTGTCGCTGCCGAAGAAAAAATCGCCGACCTTCTCACCCTTACCGCAGAGCCTGGTGTCATTGGCGGACTGCCCGCCGGCGGGCTAGACTTCGGTGCTGCCATCAATGCTCAGGCTATCATCGATCAACCCTATCAATTCGATTTCTATGACGGCGGCGGCCTGGATATCGCTGTTCTCGGGCTGGCTCAGACCGATGCCCAGGGCAACGTTAACGTGTCACGATTCGGTTCCCGCCTGGCTGGTGCCGGCGGCTTCATCAACATCAGTCAGAGCGCGCGGAAGGTAGTCTTCGTCGGCAGCTTCTGCGCCGGAGATTGCGAAATCAGGGTCGAGAACAGCGCAGTGCACGTTGTGCGCGATGGTCCGGGCCGCAAGTTCGTAACCGAGGTCGAACAACGAACATTTGCAGGCCAATATGCAGCGCAGCGCGGAAAGGAAGTTCTCTACGTCACCGAGCGATGCGTTTTTAAGCTACGCGCAGAAGGTCTCGAACTAATCGAAGTAGCGCCGGGCGTAGATTTGCAACGCGACATTCTCGATCGCATGGACTTCCGGCCCATCGTTAACGCGCCGTCGCTGATGGATGCGCGCATCTTCGGCGTTGCCCCCATGGGATTGCGCGACCAGCTCGTGCGTCTTCCCTTCAGCGCGCGGTTCGTTTACGACGCCGCAAAGAACACCCTCTTCATCAACTTCGAACGCTTTGAAGTGAAGACTCTGGAAACGGTGAAAGCCGTAGAGGAGAAGGTTCGTTCGATCTGCGAGCCGCTCGGCCAGCGCGTACACGCGATCGTCAATTACGAAGGCTTCGTGCTCGACCGTGATGTGGAAGATGCCTGGGCCGAGTCGGTAAGCGTTATTGTACAGCGTTGGTATCTGAACGTAACGCGATTCACAACAAGCGCATTCCTGCGCGCTAAGCTAGGCGATGCGCTGGCGACGCGTAGCGTGGCGCCGCATGTGTTCGAAACCGAGCAGGAGGCGCGGGCTCATCTCGATGCACTGAAATTAGAGCACCCCGCATGAGTGCCACGGCCTGACCAGCCGGGAGATTATTCTTCGAGACAGGAGCCTGCCATGAATTCGATGAACGACGTCGACGCTATTGAAACCCGTGAATGGCTTGACGCTCTCGACTCCGTTGATGCTTTTGAAGGCGTTGGCCGTGTCGATGATGTAGGTCTGCTTGTCGTGCTTCTTGAAGCTCATCGTCCTTCCTCCCTTTGATGAACACCGTGGCGACGCTTGCGGCCTATTCCTTCACGGATCCGAAGGTCAGGCCGCGGACCAGCTGCTTCTGCACCAGCAGAATGAAGATGAAGCTCGGCACGATCGCCGAGGTGCCGAGCGCGGCGATGAAGCCCCATTCCGACCCGGTCGAGGTCACGAAGGTGGTGATCTTCACCGGCAGCGTGCGGATCGAGTTGGTCAGGAACAGCGACAGAATGAACTCGGTCCAGGAGAAGATGAAGCAGAGCACCGCGGTCGCCGCCATGCCGCCACGCACCATCGGCAGCACCGCCCGCGCGAAGGTC
>Ga0209488_10003117_pt1 | contig 13404 bp, 10 predicted proteins | sample Rivendell_Oct201_8_FD_188349 | JGI IMG/M metagenome (GOLD analysis project Ga0209488, IMG submission 188349) | Vadose zone soil microbial communities from the Eel River Critical Zone Observatory, Northern California, USA -... | ecosystem: Environmental > Terrestrial > Soil > Vadose zone >...
ATTCCGACTACAAACGCGCCTTGGATTCCGCGAAAGCGGACCGCGACGCCTCTCAGGCTGCTATCGCGGATCTCGAAGTCCAGCTTCGCAACGCCGAAATCCAGTTGAAGCGCGCCCAGCAGTTGCGGGAGTCTGGCATCCAGACGCAAGAGGCTCTCGATAACGCCCTCACCACGGCTGACAGCTTGCGCGCAAAAATCGCGCTTACCAAGCAGCAGGTGGCTGCCGCCGGCCGCGTGACCGCCAAGGCCGACCAGCAGCGCGCCGCCGGCGCTCAGCCGTCCGCTGCAGCCGCCGAAACTGGTCTCGACCACCGGCACGTCGAGCGCCGCCTGGCCGGGCAGGCCGGTGGCCAGCGAGCGGGGGTTGCCGCGCCGCTGGCCGCAGGCGAACTGGCAGCACAGCACCAGGTCCTGCGACGCCGTCAAGGCGTGAACTTCGACGGCCACGCGGACGCCCTCGAAGAACACAGAGACCACCGGTGCGCTGAGCGTGCTCTTCTGTGCGATCGTGACGTCGACGTCGCGGACATAGTTCGACCAGCGGCTCTTCTCGAGCGCGGCGGTGTCGCCGCTGGTGCAGTGCGCGCTCGCGGTCCACAGCAGCTTCCTGCCCTGCAGCACGCGCGTTTGTTCGTCACCGCGGACGATCGCCGGTGGCAGCTCGCCGTCGCCGGCGTCGTACAGCGAGGCGGTGACCTCGATCGGCCGCGTCGCCAGCGCGATCATCGCCGCCAGTTCGTCGCGCAGCGACTGCAGCAAGGGCCCGGGTCCGGCGGCCAGCAGGTTGTCGCCGCGCATGTCGAGGTGCAGCTGGTCCTGCTCCACCTCCTTTGGATGCATGCCGCGCAGCAGTTCGAGCACCTGATCGACGTCGAACTGGTGCGAGCCGTCCTCGAACCGCGCCAGCAGCGATGCCGACTGGTCCGACAGCTCGAGCAGCGAGCCGAACGGCGGCGGTGGCAGCGGATGACGGACGTGGCGCAGCGGCTGCAGCGACAGCAGCTCGATCGCGGGCGCCGGTGCGGGGTCGGGTGCCTGGGGGACGAGCAGGGACGTGACGGTGAGGGCGAGCAACATGTGGCAGGTTGGAGCCCGGCCCGGCGGTCGGTGTCAGGGTGAGTCCGGCCACCGCGATCAATCGCCGGCGCCGGGGCGCTCGCGCAGCAGCGCGGCGGCGGCCACGAAGCGCGGCAGCGAACGGCCGGCACCACGCAGCCATTCGCGTTCCTCGCGCGACACCGCCAGGTCAGGGAGCCAATGCTCGGCGGCAGCGCAGCCGGCAGCGGTCAACGCGGCGCGCAGCAGCCAGTCGTCGGCATTGCGGCGCGCGCGCGCACCGAGGTCGTCGAGCGCAGCGGCCGGCAGTTGTGCGAGCGCCCAGGCGGCGGCGAGCGCCTCGGGTTGCGCCGGCAGGCGCAGGCCGCGCAGCAGCACCGATCGGCTGTCCGGATCGCCGATGCTGCCGAGTGCCAGGAAGCAACGCACGCGCTCGGCCGGTTGCAGGCGGCGCGCCAGCAGGCCGGTGAGCTCGGCGGCGAGCTGCGGGCCGCCGCCGCCGAACAGGCTGCGGGCCATGTCGTCGTCGTCGCCGCCGCGGCCGTGGTCGGCGAGCTGGCGCCACGCTTCGAGCAGGAAGCAGGCCGCCCCCGGGCGACCGCCGCCGCCGCGCAGGGCCACGGCCAGGGGTTCGAGGGCACTGCGGTCCTTGCGCAACAGGCGCAACAGCGCGGCGTCGAGTTCGGCGGTGCCGAGCCGGGCGGCGGCCACGACCGTGGCGATGGCAAACAGGTCGCGCGCCTGGTCGATGCCGGCCAGTTCACTGCGCAGCTGCTGCAGCAGCGGCGGTCGCCGGCGCCCGTCCTGCAGCTGCTCCACCAGCAGCGTCGAAGGCGCCAACTGGGCGATGGCCTGCACCCAGGCGCGCAACGCACCGGCCTGGCCGCTGTCGAGCAACAGCCGGCCGGCCTGCTGCTGCAGCGCCAAGTACTCGTCGCCACCCATGGGCTCCTGGTCGCAGCCGAAATGGCGAACCGCGGCGGCGGACGCGTCGGCACTTGCGCCGCCGAGCAGGCTGGCCAGGGCTTCGATGTCACCGCCGCAGTGCGGCAGGTGCAGTCCCGAAGGCCTGGTCGCCGCCGGCAGCCGCCGCAGTCCCGGTGTCGGAATCGGTGCATCAGCGGCGGCCGCTGGTTCGCCGGCCGCAGCCACGCGCGCCGCATTGTTGGTGGCAATATCGTTGGTGGCAATATCGTTGGCGGCAATGGCGGCCGGCGCGGCTGCCGCATCGACTGCGGTGTTGGCGATGGGTACCGGCCACGGCGCGACCAGCACGGTCGCGGCGAGCAACACCAACGCCAACGCAGCCGCAGTGCCGCGGCGCCGCGGCGGCTGCGGCACGGTGCTGGCCGTGGTGTGGAGTTGCGCGGCGGCCGCGAGCAGGCGATCGACACTGCCAAGGACCTCGGCCGCATGCAGATCGCGGCCGGCGATCTCTGCCAATGCGGCGTCGAGCCGGCGCGCGCGTGCGAGCGCCTGCCGGCAGGCAGCGCAGTCCTGCAGGTGATCGGCGCTCGGTGCGGGGCTTGCCTGGTCGCCGGCGTGGCCGACATCGCCATCGAGATGGCGCGCCAGCACGGCGTCACTGTGGGGGCAGAGTCTCATGGCTGCAGATGCTCCCCGAGCCTGGCGAACACCTTGCGCCGGGCCTCCAGGACCAGCATGCGCGCGGCTGCCTGCGAGCATTCGAGCACGCCGGCGACCGCGGCGTAATCCATGCCTTCGACCGCGCGCAGGTGCAGTGCGGTGCGCTGGCGGGCGGTCAGCCGCTCCATCGCTTCGTCGATGCGGGCCCACAGCTCGCGTTCGATCGCCGCGTCCTCGGGCAGCTGTTCGAGGTGGTCCGGCACTTCGATGCCAGCCAGGTTGCGCGCCGGTTCGGACCAGCGCCAGCGCGCCGGATCACTGGCGAGCCGCACCAGGATGCGGAACAACCAGGTGCGCAGCGCGGCGTCGCCACGGAATCCCGGCAGACCGCGGTAGGCGCGCACCAGCGTCTCCTGCACCAGGTCCTCGGCCCAGTGCGAGTCGGTGGTGTGCCGGCGCGCCAGCGACAGCAGCGCGGCGAGGTGCGGCCGCACCAGCGGCTGGAACGCCGCCTGATCGCCGGCCTGGAAGGCCGCGAGCCAACGCCGCTCGGCTTCCTGCAGCGGCGAGCGGTCGCGGCGAATACCCACTTCGGGTTCCATGGAGTGTGCTGCGGGGCGGCGGGGGCGTGCGCCGCCAGCCTGTTGGAGACGCCGCGGCCGGTGGTTGTCAGGTTGCTGGCCGGATCTCTGGCGATCCGTCAGTGGTGGGTCAAGCTGCCGATCATTCCGTAGTAGCCACTGTAGAAGGAGACGACCAGGTAGATCACCAGCGACGCGGCCAGCACGTAGGCACTGTGCCCGATCAGCCGCGTCAGCGCCGTGCTGCGGGCGATCGCCACGTCGCTGCGCCGACGCAGGGCCCGCAGCAGCGTCGCCTCCAGATCACCGGTGCGCTCGCCGGTGCCGAGCAGGGTCATGGTCTCCTCGCACAGCGAGTGGCTCTCCCGCAGGGCGTCGTTGAGCGAGCGACCCCCCTGCAGGATGCGATCGGCCGTGCACAGCCGGGTCCGCACCGCGCCGATCGGGCAGGCGGCGACGGCCTGGGGGTGGGCGGTGAGCATCGGCACTCCGGCGCCGTACAGCGCCTGCAGCACTTCGAGGTACGGGATCTCGCCGAGGTCCTGCACCAGTGGGCCGAGGATCGGCAGCCGATGCCAAGGACCCGAGCCGGAGCGCAGCCCGGCTTTCGCCGCGAACACTGCCGCCGCGGCGGCAACGGCGAGGCTGATCGTCAGGATCGGCAGCCAGCGCCTGCCGGTCGCAGCACCACCGATCAGGGCGACGAGCACCGAAGCGACGGCGAGCAGCAGCGGGTAGCGCAGGCCCACCCACACGCGCCGGCCGAACTCCGCGCGCTCGCGCCGCGCCCGCGCCCGGTTGCGCAGCGCCTCGCCAGCGCGGCCGCTGCGCCATCCGGCAGTCAGCACCGCGGTCTCCACGGAGTCGAGCCGGACGCCCCGCCGCAGCAGGATGCCGTGCAGCACCTGTTCCCCTTCACCTGCCTGGCCGCCGACCTGGGTCGGGTTGAGCCCGGCATCCAGGGCGGAGGCCAGGTCTTCGAACTGCAGGGCCGCCCGGTCATCACGGCTCGATAGGAAGCTGAACATGGGGAAAGCTGCGGAATGCCAGCGGGGGTGGATGCAGTGGTACGGGCGATGGCAAGGACAAGCAAGCCGCCCCGTCGTTGGTCGGGGGGGCGAACCCTCGGACCGCGCCCGACGCAATCGCTTCCCCTTGCCACATGGACGCGGGCCGCGGGCGTTTGCTCTTGTCCCCGGTCTTTCCACCGGCGCACTCCAGAAAGTTGGGGAGGGGTTGTTGAATTCTGGTGGACTCGTGGCATGATCCGGCTCACCTGACTCGCTCAGAGGGTGACTAGCCTGGTTGCCGGAAAGAGCGGGACTGGTGGACGGAGCCGAAAGCCCCGTCCGCTTCGCGAAACGCTCTCTGTCACGATCGCCGACCTGCCTGACCAGCGGGCCGGTAATCAGGAAGCGGGAGTAAAATCCCTCGACCTGATCCAGCAGACAACGACGGGTTGAGGCTGTGGGGTGGAGACCAGTATCCCCCTCCCTAACCGCCCTCTCCATTTCGTAGCCTCGCCCGTATTCCCGGGCCTCAGTTCTGACCGGCTGAGGCCCGACTTTTTTTCTACTGGTGAGGAGAATGCTCGGCGCCCGACACCACCGGCGATGAGCCTCCGAGAAGAAGATGACCAGACCAGGCTTTCGCAAGGGTCGCCCGGGAGGGACCAGGGCGCCGGGACCGGCGGAGTCCTCCGAAGGCTTTCTCAGCAGCGCGCTGTTCTCGCAGGCGCAGATCCTGCACCTGATGAAGGCGGAGTTCGCCCGCGCGCGCCGCTACGGCCTGCCGCTCGGCTGTCTGCTGCTGCAGGTCGACCGGCTGCCGCAGTTGGTGGACCTGTATGGCGTGACCCTGCGCGACCTGGTGCGGCAGTCGGTCAGCAAGCTGGCGAAGGACAAGACCCGCGGTGCCGACCTGCTCGGCACCACCAGCGAGGATCGCTACCTGCTGGTGTTGCCGCACACCACGCTGGCACAGGCGATGGTGGTCGCGGAGCGGATGTTGGCGATGTTCCGTACGCTCGAGTTCGCGGTCGACGGTCGCGAACTGCTGCTGACCATGAGCCTCGGCGTCACCGCCTGCGAGGACCAGCAGACGATGTTCTTCGACAGCATGCTGGCGCAGGCCGAGGCCGCGCTCGAGTACGCGACGCAGAAGGGCGGCGACCAGGTCGCTTCGTTCGGCCATGCCCGCATCCTGGCACCACCCTCGGATGCGCCCGCCGAGCCGCCGCCCTCGCCCGGGAGACCTGATGACGGCTGATGGCACGATGCAGGTGCTGCTGGTCGAGGACGAGCCGTCGATCGCCACCACCCTCGGCGACGATCTGCGCGGCGAGGGCTACGAAGTCATCCATACTGCCGACGGCAGAGCGGCGCTCAAACTGCTCGCCGAGCGCACCTTCGACTGCGTGATCACCGACGTGCGGCTGCCCGGCGCCGACGGGCTGCAGGTGTTGAGCGCGGCCAAGCGGGCGCGCCCGGACACCGAGGTGCTGGTGATGACCGCGTTCGCCACCGTCGAGCACGCCGTCGAAGCGATGCGCCAGGGCGCCGACGACTATCTGCAGAAGCCGTTCCTCAACGAAGCAGTGCTCGAGCGGCTGCGGCGGATCGGCAAGTTCCGCGCGCTGCTGGGCGAGAACCTGCGGCTGCGCGAGGAGCTGAAGCACACCGAGGGGCAGGGGCTGCCCGGCGTCGTCGGCCGCAGCCGGGCGATGCAGGACGTGATCAAGACCGTGCGCACGGTCGCCGTCACCGACGCCTCGGTGCTGATCGCCGGCGAGAGCGGCACCGGCAAGGAGCGCATCGCCCGCGCGATCCACCAGCTGAGCCATCGCCACCAGCATCCGTTCGTCGCGCTGTCGGTCGGCGCGCTGCCGGCGACGCTGCTGGAAACCGAGCTGTTCGGCCACGAGAAGGGTGCGTTCACCGATGCGCAGAAGCAGCGCCGCGGCCGCTTCGAGATGGCCGACCTCGGCACGATCTTCCTCGACGACATCGACGACATGCCGATGCCGACGCAGGTCAAGCTGCTGCGCGTGATCCAGGAGCGCGAGTTCGAGCGCGTCGGCGGCGAACAGCTGGTCAAGGTCGACATCCGGCTGATCTCGGCCACCAAGGTGCCGCTGCAGCAGCTGGTGCAGCAGGGCCGGTTCCGCGAAGACCTGTACTACCGGCTCAACGTCGTGCCGGTGCGCCTGCCGCCGCTGCGCGAGCGCGAGGGCGACGTGTCGCTGCTGGTGCAGCACTTCGTCGAGAAGCTCGGCGGCGGCCGCCAGTTCACCGTCAAGACCGACGTGCTGGAGTCGATGAGCCAGTACGCCTGGCCCGGCAACGTGCGCGAACTGGAGAACCACATCGCCCAGGCGATCGCGATGGCCGGCGCTGCGCACGTGCTGAAGAAGGAACATCTGCTGCCGGTCGACAAGACCCGCCGCGCGGCGCTCGAGCCGCCGACGTCGCTGCGCTCGCTGCGCGAGGTGCTGGTGCAGGCCGAACGCGAGCATCTGCAGCACGTGCTCAAGTCGGTCGGCGGCCACCGCACCAAGGCGGCGAGCGTGCTCGGCATCAGCCGCAAGGTGCTGTGGGAGAAGCTCAAGGACTACGGCATCGAATGAACTTCGCCGCCGCGACCGTGACGCCGCTGGCGGTGCTGGCGGGCGCCAGCGCCCAGCAGCAAGCACCGGCCGCGGCCGGCTGCGAGCGCATCCTGTGGGTGCAGCAGGACCAGGCGACGCCGGCGGTCTGGGCGCAGGTCAAGGCCCTCGGCTTCACCGCGGTGAACTTCGCGCCGGGTCAGGATCCGGCACCGCTGCTGGCGGCCGGACTGCGCGGCTACCTCGACCAGCCGGCCGGCAAGGGCCTGCTGGAACTGCGGGACGAACAGTGGCAGCCGCTGCGCGACAGCTACGAACGCACGCGCGATCCGGCGGTGCTGATCCGGCCGCTGTGCCTGCAGGACCCGGCCGCGGTGGCGGCGGCGGCGGCGCGGGTCACCGCCGCGGTGCAGGCGGTGCCGGCCGGGTTCCTGCTGTTCGTGGCGCTGGCCGACGAAGCCTCGGTGACGCGGCACGGCAACCCGCTCGATCTCTGCCGCTGCAGCCGCTGCCTGTCGGCGTTCCGCGCGTTCCTGCGCGCGCGCCACGGCGAGCTCGGGCGGCTGAACGAAGCCTGGGGCAGCGTGTTCGTCGACTGGAGCGAGGTCGAGCCGCTGACCACCGACCAGGTGCGCCGCCGCGAACTGGGCGGCGTCGAACTGCCGGCCAACCTGCGGCCGTGGAGCGAGCACCTCGAGTTCACCGACCAGCAGTTCAGCGCGGCGGTGGCGAGCTTGCGGCAGGCGGTGACGGCGGTGGCGAAAGGGCTGCCGGTCGGACTCACCGGCCTGCAGGCGCCGGCGGCGTTCGGCGGCCACGACTACGCCCGGCTGTTGCCGGGCCTGTCGCTGGTCGAAGCGTACGACGTCGGCGGCGCGCGCGACCTCGCGCAAGCACTGCTGCCCGCGGCCCTGCAGGTGGTGACGTTGTTCCCGCCCGGCAAGGAGGCGCCCGCGCGCCTGCCGACCGCGCAGCTGGCCTCTGCGGCGCTGCACGGCTGCGGCGGCGTGGTGGTCTGGAACGCCGCCACGGTGCTGCGAGCCGGCGCTGCCACGACGCCGTACGGCGGGGCCGTGGCGGCCGGGTTGGCGCAGCTCGGGGCGGTGCTGGACGCCACCGCGGGCGCGCAAGTGCAGCGCGGGCCGGTGTGGCTGGTCGAGTCGCAGGCCTCGGTGCGCGCCTGGTGGATGCTCGACTCGGCCGCCGATGGCATGACGTGGGTGCGCCGCCTGACTTCGTACGAGGAGAACCACTCGACCAGCCTGGCGGCGCGGCGCAGCTGGACGCGGCTGCTGCAGGATCTCGGCCTGCAGCCGCAGTTCGTCGCCGACACGGAACTGCCCGAACGGCTGCTGCGCGAACGGCCGCGCTGCCTCGTGCTGCCGGCCAGCATCGCGCTCGCCGACCGCACCTGCCAGGCGATCGAGGCCTACGTGTGGGCTGGCGGCACGTTGCTCGCCGACCACTCGGTGGCGCTCTACGACCAGCAGCTGCAGCTGCGCGAACGCGGCGCGCTGGACGCGCTGTTCGGCCTCGCCGCGCGCAGCCGGCGCTGGGACGATCTGCTGGTGTGCGAGGGACACGCCAGCGCGCGCAGCCGGCTGCACGGCGGTGCCGCCGCCGTCGAGGCCGGCCTCGAGTTGATGACCCGTGCCGGGCTGCATGCGCCGCCGGTGGCCGAGACGCAGGGTGAGTTCAAGGTGTCGATCGAGCAGACGCACGAACACGGCCGCACGGTCTACCTCGACCTCGCGGTGTGCGAGTACGACCAGGTGCGCCTCGATCCGGCGCGCACCGCCACGGCCAGGGACCTGCGCGCGCGCGTGCGCCAGGTGCTGCAGTCGGCCGGCATCAAGCCGCCGTTCGACGTGCACGGCAAGAACCTGCCGACCTGCCTCGAACGCGCGGTGCTGCACTGCCGCTCCGGCCGCACGGTCTACGGCGTGCGCGTGCACGCGCTCGACCGGCCGGCGATCCTGGCCGAACTGGCGCGCGCCGGCGCCACCACGGTCACGCTGCAGCTGCCGCTCGAGCAGCACCTGCGTCTGCTCTCTGGTGACGACCTCGGCACCGCCACGTCGTTCGAGCTGACGCTCGATCCGTTCGCCGGCCTGTTCGTCGAAGAGGTGCCGCGGTGAACGACCGGCTGCTGGGCACGCGGTTGTACGCCGCGGCCGATGACGACCGCAGCCAGTCGTTCCTGGTCTCGGATCTGCACCTGCCGGCCGACGGCGGGGCGCCGCTGCAGGCCCTGCAGCGCCTGCTCGCTGCTGCCAGCGCGTCCGGCGCGCAGGCGCGCCTGCTGGTGCTCGGCGATCTGTTCGACTCGTACGTCGGGCCCGCCCAGCTGCGCGTCGGCGTCTGGCGCGAAGTCGCCGCGGCGTTGGCGCAGACCGCGGCCGCCGGCGTGTCGCTGACCTTGCTGCACGGCAACCGCGACTTCCTGCTCGCCGGCGAGTTCACCGCCGCCGCGCGCTGCCGCGTGGTCGCCGGCGGTCTGCGCTGCCAACTCGCCGGCCGGCGGGCGTTGCTGCTGCACGGCGACGAACTGTGCCAGCGCGACCTGCCGTACCAGCGGGCAAAACGCTGGCTGCGGCATCCGTTGACCCGCTTCGTCGCGCGCCGGCTGCCGCTGCAGGTGGCGCTGCGCGCCGCCGAGCGGGCGCGGCGGCAGAGCCGGCAGGTGATCAGAAGCGGCGACCAGAGCCGGTTCGACCCGACGGCTGTGGCGATGACCGCGGCATTCGCGACCGGCGCCGAGCTGCTGGTGTTCGGCCACATCCACCGGCCGGCGCGCGGACGGTTCGGCGCCGGCGAGTACTGCATCCTGCCGGCGTTCGACGCCAGCGGCGTGTTTCTGCGGGCCAGCGGTGCGGCGTTGTCGTTCCAGCGGGCCTCTGCCGACGGCGCCGTGGACTATCCGGCGCGGACTTTCCGGTAGCCGCGGCAGCCTGGGCGCCGACAAGGAGTGGCACTGCGGATTGCGGACGGGGGGGAACCACCGGTAGACTCCTCCGCCCTTCTCGTTCCAGGCCCCCGCGGCCAGGACCGGTGTCTGCCATGCCGCAGATCCGCAGCGATCTTTCTCAACCTATGCCGACTTTGGTTATACCCGTGCCCGCGTGGTGAATGCGTCTGCAGCAGATCGAGCCCAGGCTGGCCCGACGGAAGTCGTCGCCATCGACGGACCGTCCGGTGCCGGCAAGAGCACGGTCGCGCGCGCGCTCGCGCGCCGGCTCGGGTGGTCGTACCTCGACACCGGCGCGATGTACCGCGCGGTGACCTGGCACTTCCTGGAACACGATTGTGCGCCGAACGAGCACGATCCGGCCGCTGGCGTGGTCGCCATGCGCGCCGCCCTCGCGGCGATGGAACTGCGGCTGCAGGGTGAGGGTCGCGTGCTGGTCAACGGCCGCGACGTCACCAGCCATCTGCGCTCGCGCGAAGTGGAGTCGCAGGTGTCGGCGGTGTCGGCGCTGCTGTTCGTGCGCGAAGCGATGCGCGCGCTGCAGCGCCGCGTCGCCGAGCAGGGTCCGGTGGTTGCCGAGGGCCGCGACATGGGCTCGGTGGTGTTTCCGCTGGCCCGCTGGAAGGTGTTTCTCGACGCCGCGCCGCCCGAGCGCGCGCGGCGCCGGCAGAAGGACTTTGCCGCCCGCGGTCGCATCGTCAGCGAGCGCGAAGTGCTCGAGGAGATCGAGGTGCGCGACCGGCTGGACAGTTCGCGCAAGGACGCGCCGCTGCTGCGTGCCGAGGGTGCCCACTACCTGGACACCACCGGCATGACGACCGACGCGGTGATCGACACGATCCTCGGTTGGATGAACGGCCAGGGCCGCAAGGCCGCGGCCGGCGGGCCGTCTGCACCGTGAGCGGGATCCGGCACAGCCGCGTGATCTGGCAGGTGTCCAAGTGGCTGATGCTGCTGTGGACCAAGCCGTGGCTGCGCCTGCGTTTCGAAGGCCGTGAGTTCGTGCCGCGCAGCGGGCCGGTGCTGATCGTCGCCAACCACGCCAGCTACCTCGATCCGCTGCTGATGGGCATGGCCGCACCCGGCTTCGTCGCGTTCCTGGCGCAGTCCGGCCTCGCGCGCTTTGCCCCGCTGCGCTGGTGGCTGCAGCAGGTGGGGGTCAGCCTGATCGACCGCAAGGCACCGTCGAAAGAGGTACTGCGCCAGTTGCAGGGCGCCCTCGAAGCAGGTGGCTGCGTCGGGATGTTCCCCGAAGGCACCCGCAGCCGCGATGGCGCCGTGGCGCCGTTCCGCAGTGGCCTCGAGTTCCTGGTGCGTCGCACCCAGGCCACCGTGGTGCCGATGGGCATCGATGGCTCGGCGCGGGCGTTCCCGCGCGGTGCTTTGCTGCCGCGGCCACGCAAGTGCGTGGTCCGCCTCGGCGCGCCGTGGCTCGCCACGCGGCTGCTCGAGCCGGGCGGTGTCGAAGCGCTGCGCCGCGAGGTCGCGACCCTGGCGCGCGCGCCGATCGGCGCCGGCAGCAAGGTCGGCAACGGTCCGGGAGTGCTCCCGGCCGATCCTTCATCTTCCGCCGACACCCGGGCATGACCCGGTTGCCGGCATCGGCAGACGGACGCTCCGTCTGCCGCGACTTCGGGTCCCGTCCCTCCGGCCCACGCGCCGGCGCAGAGCGGGACCGCGGTCGTTCCTTCCTGTTTCCCCAACCTTTTTTTGTTTGATGCACGGCAAGCAACTCGTCAAGAAGTTCGCCCTGGCCGCGGAGGAGCTGTCGCGGCTCACTACCGAGGCGCTCGGCACCACCACCCTGGCTGAACTCGATGTCGCCATCGGCAAGACGGTCTGTGACCTCGCGCCCAACAAGATCGTCAAAGGCCGGGTCGTCAAGATCCAGGACGACGGCATGGTGGTCATCGACGTCTCCTACAAGGCCGAGGGCCGCATCCCGCTCGACGAGTTCACCGACCCGCTCGCCGTGCTGCCCGGCACCGAGATCGAGTGCCTGGTCGAGCAGATCGAGGATGCCGACGGGTTCATCGCCCTGAGCAAGCGCAAGGCCGATCGCATCCGCGGTTGGGAGAAGGTGATCAAGACCCACAAGGAGGGCGACACCGTCAAGGGCAAGGTGCTGCGCAAGATCAAGGGCGGACTGCTGGTCGACATCGGCGTGCCGGTGTTCCTGCCGGCCTCGCAGGTCAACATCCGCCGCGCCGGCGACATCGGCGACTGGATCGGCAAGGACATCGAGGCGCGGATCATCAAGATCGACGAAGAGCGGATGAACATCGTCATCTCGCGCCGCAAGCTGATCGAGGAGGAGCGCGAGAGCAAGAAGGCGCACCTGCTCGCCGACCTGGTCGAAGGCCAGGTGCGCAAGGGCATCGTCAAGAACATCGCCGACTTCGGCGTGTTCGTCGACCTCGGCGGCATCGACGGCCTGCTGCACATCACCGACATGTCGTGGGGACGCATCAACCACCCGTCCGAGCTGATCAAGCTCGACGACGAGGTCGAGGTCAAGATCCTCAAGATCGACCGCGAGCGCGAGCGCATCGCGCTCGGCATGAAGCAGAAGAGCCCGTCGCCGTGGGAGAACATCACCGAGAAATACCCGGTCGGCACCAGGGTCACCGGCGAGGTGGTCAACCTGATGAGCTACGGCGCGTTCGTCAAGCTCGAGGACGGCGTCGAAGGCCTGGTGCACATCTCCGAGATGTCGTGGACCAAGCGCGTCAACCACCCGAACGAAGTGGTCAAGACCGCCGACAAGGTCGAGGTCGTGGTGCTCGAGGTCGACACCGAGAAGCAGACCATCAGCCTCGGCATGAAGCAGACGGAAGTGAATCCGTGGGACATGGTGGCCGAGCACTACCCGCCGGGCACCGTGATCCGCGGCAAGGTGCGCAACCTGACCAACTACGGCGCCTTCATCGAACTGCAGGAGGGCATCGACGGCCTGCTGCACATCACCGACATGAGCTGGACGCGCAAGATCACGCACCCCAGCGAAGTGGTCAAGAAGGGCGAGGAGATCGAGTGCGTGGTGCTGTCGGTCGACCAGGAGAAGAAGCGCATTGCGCTCGGCCTCAAGCAGCTGCAGGCCGACCCGTGGTCCGGCGACATCCCGGCGCGCTACCACATCGGCGACAGCGTTCCCGGCACGGTCACCAAGATCACCAACTTCGGCGTGTTCGTCGAACTCGAAGTCGGCCTCGAAGGTCTGTTGCACATCTCCGAACTGGCAGACCACAAGGTCGACAACCCCGAGGAAGTGGTCAAGGTCGGCCAGCGCGTCGAGGTCCGCATCATCAAGATCGACCCCGAGGAGCGGAAGATCGGTTTGACGCTGATCCAGGCGCACTTCGATCAGGGCGAGACGGAAGGTGTCGCCCCGGCAGCCGAGCCGAGCGCCGATCGTCCGGTGGTGCTGCCGACCGGCTCGTTGGCCGACCAGCTCAAGGGCATCGGCCAGCGCATGAGCCAGCGCGAGGCGCAGAAGAAGGCCGAGGAAGACACGCCGCAGAACGGCTGAGCCGATGCGTGCACCGAGCGGCAGCCTGCTGGTGTTGGTGCTGGCGGCCTGCGTGGCGGCGCGGACCGACGATGCCG
>Ga0209488_10003118_pt1 | contig 13403 bp, 7 predicted proteins | sample Rivendell_Oct201_8_FD_188349 | JGI IMG/M metagenome (GOLD analysis project Ga0209488, IMG submission 188349) | Vadose zone soil microbial communities from the Eel River Critical Zone Observatory, Northern California, USA -... | ecosystem: Environmental > Terrestrial > Soil > Vadose zone >...
ATCCGCCAAGGGGTTTAACAAATACATAGACCGCGCTCAGATTTTGAGCTGACACGAAAATTGTGTCGCCAGTTACGGCCACAGCATCGCCGAAATCATCACCAGCCACGCCATCGGAAGGGGTCAGAGTCGCGGTTTGGGTCATGTTCACCCAACCAGCGGTGGGCCTTTCAAAGACATACGCAGCTCCCGTCATATTCCCCTGGTTGGGAGCGCCAGCAACCACCGTGTCCCCGCTTATCGCAACAGTCAAACCAGTCCAATCGCCGATCATCTGAACCGTGTCGGTCAATTCAGCACGTTGACGTATGCGCGGGGGAGTCGTCAGCATAGGGGCACGCGAAACGCTGAAGATGCTCGTACCCGATGAAGTAAGCGTTCCCTTACCCGCGACCGTTGGCTCGACACTGAAGACGAGGCCTAATGACGCCAAAGCAAAAATTGCGCTCAGTTGTTGAAAAGCTGTATTCCTCTGCATATAGATTTTCCGAATAGGCAAGATCGTTAGCTATGGGTTTAAGTAGCGCAACGTCGTCAAAATCGACCGCCGTATCGTATCACTAATTCTGTGGTGAGGACTGTTCAAAGCGGCGGTTGAACGTCTTAGGTGTACTCTACGCTTCGATTCTTGAAGGGGTTGGATTCCACGGTCGTGTCCTGCTTGGGGTCTCCGGCGACTCTCCGGCGACTCTTCCATTCCGGTAATGCGGGGAGAATTCCCCGAGGCGGCAGTAGTGTGGGTTAGCGGTACAGGGTCCTTCGGAGCAAAGAACACGCCTCAGGATAACAGGGCAGTGGAGGGCGTCGACATTCCGGTTCTGGTTTGGGTGGAGTGCCTCAGCGGCTGAAGCCGCGTCCCTAACTTGCGCGCTTAACGCGGCGCTGAAGCGCCGCTCTTCCACGGTATCGCAAGGCTCTGTGCCTGCACCGGAGAATCAAGGTCAAAGGCAGCGGAACAAGAGCGTCCGCTCCACACGAGCAAAATCCTTGCGCGTGTGTCTACTAAAGTAGACGCTACTTTCGTGGACTTTACGTTGTCCTTAGAGCATGTGAAAGTGGAATAGATTCCGAGAATTGCGCGGCCAACGGTGGCCGCGTTTTTTATTGGGGCATGAATCGCGTTGCAAGTCCTGCGAGGTCTTGGGGAGAACTCCCAGAGTCTTCGCGGGTGCGGGAAAGAGTGCAGGGGTCCTTCGGCGCAAAAGGCGCGCCTCAGGATGACAGTGTGTTTTTGGCGACTGCATTTTCTTTGGCTGAGCGGTTGGTGAATCTGATGGAGGAGGCGTATGAAGAAAAATCGGATGGCGGCGGGGATGAAGATTAAGAATTGCAAGAAGCGCGGGGAGTGGGCGGAGTTGGTGTTTGCGATGCGGGCGATTGAGCAGGGGCTGCAGCTGGCGAGGCCCTGGGGAGAGTCGTCTGGATACGACTTCACGGTTGATCAGGGGGCGCGGATTGTGCGGGTGCAGGTGAAGTCCACGATATTCAAGGAAGCGGCGGAGGGATATTCGTGCACGCTGAAGGACAGCAAAGGTCCGTATAAGAAGAACTCGTTTGATTTTGTGGCGGCGTATGTGATTCCGGAGGATGTTTGGTTCATCCTGCCGGAGAAAAAGATACGAGGGATGTGGAGCGTGGGGCTGTATCCGAAGCTGGAGAGCGCGAAGTATCGGGAGTATCAGGAGGCGTGGCATTTGTTGCGAGGAAAGGATCGAGAAGTAATTGCGCGGATTGAAGGGTGTGCGGAGGAGGAGCTTCCGGCCTAGGGCAATGCTGATCACGTGCTGGATGCGGCGAGTCAGTCTTTGGCGAGCCAGGTCAAAGCTTCGTCGCGGGTGTTGAAGATTGGAAATTCGCGGCGGGCGAACTTTCTCATGTCCTCAGAGAACACTTTCGGAAGGCTCTCCGCTCCCACCCAGGCGGATTTTTTGACGTAGGGCTTATCAAACACAGCGGCTTCCTTCATGGTCCGAAGCGCTTCCTGGTCAAACGAGGCTCCGGTGAAATCGGAAAGTATCAGGACCGAGCCGCGGAGTTGGGTTGTTACAAGCTCGGGAACGGAGCGGATGATCTTTTCGACCTCAACGGCGGTACAGTTTGAGAGGTCGACTAGAAGAATCTGTTTACCTCGATGGGCGATGAACCGAACACGGTTGGTCACGATTAGCCTGCTTCCTTGGGAGAAGGAGTGAGTCTCCTCACTGGGCGTACTCGTCTTGCGATGATCTAATGTTCGCTCTAGAGGACTCGTGAGGCAACGGTACCAAAGGTCCAAAGAGCGTATATGTAGGTGCCCTCGGAGGCGATATACACCCTTGGCAAAGCCTAAGGATTTTCCCTGATTGCGCGGGAATCACGATTCGTCGAAGATGACAGCATGAAGTCGTCGCCATGCTGCCCACGCTGCAAGACTGGTCTCGTTTTGAGATGGTCGGGGCTGATCACTTATCTGATCTGCCCGAATTATCCCAACTGTCCGGGATCGGTGGACCTTTCGAAGACCGTGGAGCCTGAGCATGAGTTCCTGCGCGCGGCTTAAACGGGCAAATATTCGCAAGAAAATTCTCCTCCCTGGTAGCGCAATCGGTTAAACTAACCCCGGTCCTGAATTCACCTTTCGTCTGCGCTCGATTTCTCTGGATCAAGTTCATTTCTAAGCATTTAGGACGTGACTGAAGATGCGCGAAAGCCCGCTTTGTGTCCCCTGCAGACGTCGTGGCGTGGCAAGAATTTTCCGTCCGCTTTTGCAGCTTCTCAAGCAAAGATTTGTAGTGTTGGCTACGGTGGTCGTCCTGGCTCAGTCGGCGGTGCTCGGGCAGACCGAAGCCCCCGGCGCCCGCAAAGGGTTGAAGCCGATCCTCGACTACATTAGCGGGGCCTGGGACACGCTGACGCGGTCCATGACAGATTGTCAAAGCCTGGTCGACCCCAAAATCAAAGTTTCTCCGGTGCTGTATTTGCCGGCGGGAATGGCTGAACCTGCGGCGGTTCAGCGGCTGGCGAGCGACTGCAATGTGCGGGTCGAGCATTTGCCAGTGCAAATTAATCATTTGGGCGAAATCGATACGGGGAATATCCAGCCTCACGGGCTTCTCTATCTTGAGAACAAGTATGTTGTGCCAGGGGGCCGCTTCAACGAGATGTATGGATGGGACAGCTATTTTATTGTGCGCGGTTTGCTGCTTGCGGGGCGCGTGGAACTGGCGCGGGGCATGGTGGATAACTTCTTTTTTGAGATAGAACACTATGGCGCGATGCTCAATGCGAATCGGACGTATTATCTGACGCGTTCGCAGCCTCCATTTCTGAGTTCGATGTTTGTGGATGTTTACGGCGCGCTGCAGAAATCGGGACACAAAGACCCGGTCTGGCTGGCGAAGGCCTATGCCGACCTGGAAAAAGATTATGAGATGTGGAACCGGGAACCGCATCGGGCCGGCGATACTGGGCTATCCCGCTACTACGATTTTGGAGAAGGGCCGCCGGCCGAGGCGGTGCAGGACGAAAGCGGTTTTTACCGGAAGGTCGCCACGTACTTTTTCTTTCATCCAGCGCAGGCGGATAACTATGTTGTGGAGAATCTTCCGGGACCGATGCAACAAGTAGCGGGATCTCTCTATTCCCAGCAAGTATGCGATGTTCCCGCGACGATGGCGCGTGCGGAGTGCGAGAAGCGGCGCGAATTCAAGTTGAGTTCCGATTATTACAAGGGCGACCGGTCCATGAGGGAATCCGGGTTCGATGTGAGTTTTCGCTTTGGACCATTTGGCGCGGCGACGCACCATTATGCGCCCGTGTGTTTGAACAGTTTGCTGTACAAGACGGAGAAGGACCTGGAGCAGATCAGCCGCTGGCTGGGGCATACGCCGGACGCGGAGAAGTGGAACAAGCGCGCCGAAGAGCGGAAGAAGCTGATTGCGCAGTATCTGTGGGACGAAAAGGCGGGATGGTTTTTCGATTACGATCTGCAGAGCGGGGGACGTTCGTCCTATCGATATGCGACAACTTTCTATCCGCTGTGGGCCGGGCTGGCCACGCCTGAACAGGCGAAGGCGGTAGCGAACAATCTGCCGGCTCTTGATCATCCGGGCGGCGTGGCGATGAGCGCCGAGGACACGGGTGCGCAGTGGGACCTGCCGTATGGATGGGGAAATGTCGAGATGCTGGTGATCGAGGGGCTGCGACGGTACGGTTTCAAGGCCGAAGCAGATCGCGTCTCTTACGAGTTCCTGTCGATGGTGGCGGAGAATTACCGGCGCGATGGAAACATCCGGGAAAAATATAATGTCGTGACTCGGTCGTCCGAGTCACATGTGGAGCTTGGTTATCAGATGAATGTGGTGGGCTTTGGCTGGACCAACGCGGCGTTTCTGGACCTGCTGCACGATTTGCCGAAGGATATGACGGAGCGTTTGGCGCGGGAACAGGACCAGGTGTTGCCGGCGGCCGGGAAATAAACGCTCAAGGACGGGAATCAGATTTGGTCTGCAGTTGCTCGGCTAACTTCAATTCGTTTTCGGCTTCTTCTTTTTTCCCCATGTCGCGATAGGCCTGGCCCAGCAAGTGATGAGTAGTGGGATTATTGGGGTCCATGGCCACTGCCCTTTGCAAGGCGCGAACCGCCAGTTCGAACTCTCCTTTCTTTTCCAGAACTTTTCCCATCAGGATGTAGGGGCCGGTAGATGTGGCGTCAAGCCAGATCGAGCGCTGCAAAAGCCTTTCGGCGTCATCGTATTTCTGAATGCGGGAATAGGCGTCGGCGAGCTTGTAATAAGTGGGCGCGTCCGCGGGATTGATGGCCAATTCTTTCTGAAACTCCGCAACGGCTTCGGGAACCCGCGACTTGAACAAGTACAACTCGCCGAGAAGGAAGTGAGCGCGGGGAAGTTTGGGGTCGAGGCTGGCGGCCTTCTGCGCGTACTCTTCGGCGATGGGATCAAACTCCTGGCGGAACAGCATTCGCGCGGTGAACAGATAGCTGGCCGCCGAGTCCTCGGGCACGTCGAACATTCTCGCGAAGGCTTTGCGGGCCTGCGGATAATTTTTCGTTTGGATATAGCAGATGCCGAGGATGTAGGAGGCGTCCACGTTGGCGCGCGGGAACCAGGCTTGCACTTTTTCGAGCAGGGGGATGGCTTCAGCTGGATATCCGTTCAGGTAATAGGAGAGGCCGAGCAGTTGCGTAGCCTCGTTGTTGCTGGAGTCGGCGGCGAGGGCGGTTTTCAAGAATCCAATTGCTTTTACGTAATCGCTCTTTTTGTAATAGGCGATGCCAAGCTCGAGGTCGAGGCCTTTTGTACTTGGAACCGAGGCTTCGAGGGCTTCGAGTTCCGCGATGGCGTCATCGACTTTGCCTTGCTGCGTCAGGGTTCGGGCGTGAGAGAAATCTGGACGCGTCGAGAACGATGGAGTGGTTTGCGCTCCGGTAGCATTTGAGGATGGCGGCTGTTGGGCGACAGAGAGAGACGAGAGAGCAACAACCAGGCACCCATCGAGCAGGATTGTTTGGATAAGCGGGCGGCAAACCATAAGGCTAGATTACAACGAGTTGCTTAACGATCTCGAACGAGTTTGTTTGGGGCAAAAATAAGAGGGAGTCCCGAAGGGCTCCCTCTGAATGTTCGTTGAGCAAATCTAGAAGGTGAAGCGTAGGGCGAACTGGATTTCACGCATCGTGGTTCCGGCTTCGATGTCCGTGATCCTTCCGTTATTGCTGCTCAGGGCGGTGTTTTGGCAATCGATGCAATTGTTGGCGCCGTTGTTTCCGCTGAAAGCGTAGACGGGGTGGTTGAAGATGTTAAATGCGTCCATGCGGAACTGCGCTTTGACTCGCTCGCCGATCGGAATATCTTTGGTTACCGACAGGTCCGAATAGAAGCCTGAAGGCCCGCGGAGCGAGTTGTACCCGGCGTTGCCGAGGTTCCCAACGCCGGCATCGGTGTAAGGTCCTCCCAAGGACGTCAAAGGAGTGAAGTATTGAACGTAGGGCGCGCGTCCGGCTGGGGTCTGAAGAGATCCTGGGCCCATATGGAATGAACCCGAACCCTTGTTCGGCCGGCAGATGCTCACGTCCTGCTCACCGCCGCACTCATTCGTAGTGGGCGTCCAGGGCAGGCCGCTGCTCCAGTTGGTGGTGTTAGTCAACTGCCAGCCTCCCACCAAGTAATTCATGGCGTTGCCAGAATTCGCCAGGAACATTTTGCCCTTGCCGAAAGGCAGCGCGTAGACCGTGTTGATGACGAACACCTGATTGCGCACGAAATCGTTCGGACCGTAGGCGATCGGGTGGCTGATTGCATAATAGTTATTGTTGTAAGCGTTTGCGTGCGCGTACGTGTAATGAGCGATGAACTGGAGGCCTTGGGCAAATCGCTTATCGACTTTCACTTCAAACGCATTGTATTCGCTGCTCGCGTCGTTGCCGTAGTAGTTGCCAAGATCGTCCCCGATACCAGTGCAGGCGCCAGCCGAATTCTCGTGGCAGAGCGGCCGCCGCTGGGGAGTTGTGTAGGTGACGCCAGTATTGGGGTCAATTGTATTGAAGCCGAACATGGATACCGGGTTAATGTCATAGTTCGGACCGTCTCCGGAAAATCCGTGTGAGCCTTTGTTCCCGACGTAGGCGACTTCCGCAGAGATTGTGTTAGTTACCTGACGCTGGATAGTGAGGTTCCATGCGTCCAGTGTCGGCAGAATCTGCTTGACCGGACGAATGTGCACGCCGCCATCCTGGCCGTTCAGGCTGGCAAAGGTGATCTGCCCGTTGGAGGGAATTGCGGGGAAGATGGGAGCAATGGGACCCTGCGAAAGCGGGTTGGTGGTGGTGTCGGTGGTGTACAGCGGAATAATGTTCGGTTTAGCGCCCGGAGTAAGAGGGTCTGAGGATGCGTCGATATTCTGTTTGATGAGTACGGGCAAGTTCTGCGTGACGGTATGTCCGAAGTTTGATCCGAACACACCGATGTCATAGCTGCGTCCGTAGCCCATGCGCACAACCGTCTTCGGCGTGAGCTGGTATGCGACTCCGAGACGTGGAGCGAAGGCATTAAGAGTGTTTTGGACGTTCCCGTTCAAGCCGTAGGGGCCCTCTCCCGCCACGCGAATAACCCCCGTACCGTTGTTATCCACAATGTTTGCAAATCCGCCGTAGTCTTTGGCAAGTACGGACTCGGGAGTGTAAATCTCCCAACGCAGGCCGTAATTCACGGTCAGCTTTGAGGTCATTCGATAGGTATCCTGGCCATAGAAGAAGAAGCGTTTTTGCCTCTCTGCGGCATTGTTGATGTTGGTAAGAGCCGGATTGGTGACATATCGAGCCATCGACGTGACGTCGCCAAGGAGGAATGTTGCCAAGTCGAGGCCGCCGATTTTCTGGCCGGGACCAGTTAACGTCTGATTTGAGGTTGCAAGAGGACTGAAATTGTATTCACCGGTGCGATTGTTATCGCTGGGAATGCGCAAATTCCTGGCGTACCGAAGGTCCGCCCCAAATTTAAAGATGTGATTTCCTTTAGTCTTGGTCCAATTGTTGACGATCTGGAATTGATCTTCCCTTTCCGTGAGAGGGCAGTTGCAACGAGCCACGCCCAAGCCGTCACCGAAGCTAGAGATAACTTCGGCGCTTCCGTTGTTGGGAGCACCGTTCTCGCCCGTGTTCGGGTCAGAACCCAGAAGGAATGAACCCAGACCAGCAGTTTTCGGATCGCTGGTGTTTGCATTGGGGATTCCGAAACCAGTCATTGGAGTGCCGCCGTCCGGCTTCTGGGTCTGAGGATTGTATTTGAACCATCCAAAGCGGACATCGGTAAGAAGGGAACTGCTCAAAGTCTTGGTAAAGCCCGTCGACAAACTGTAGTTGTGAGTAATCGAACTGCCGGCGAGTCCGAGCAAACCAGTGCCTGGACCACCCAATGGGCCCAAAGATCCCGTACCCGACAATTTGAAGTAGTCGAGGCTGAACCGCCCGAAGAAATTTAAGCTCGACGTGGCCGAATAATCGATACGAGTGTCGAAGCTGTTTTGGGTGAAGGGACCGGATCCAGAGGCCGTGTAGTTATTGCTTATGCCACCGGTCTGAGGCGCAGGGAAGAGAGCCAAGATGGCAGCAGCTTGAGAAGAAACTTGTGCGATTGGAATGCAGTTGCCCGAGCAAGCACCTGCTGCTCCGAATGCGGTTCGATTTCCGCCGTCGCCAGCCAAGCTGCCGGTGGACGGGTCGTAAGCTTGCCCCCCTCCCTGGAGTCCCTGGCCGAGATACTCGCTTAAATTGCAGAAGCCCGGGCTGGCGCTGGTTGGGTTGGAAGTTGGGTTGCATGTGCTTTGCACCAACGCCGTGGGAATCGACAACTGGTTGGTTATTCCGCTGGACTGCCGAGTGGCTTGGTAGTCGCCAAAGAAAAACAACTTGTTCTTGATGATCGGGCCGCCGACCGATCCCCCAAATTGCTGCCAGCGCGATGAAGGAAGAAAACGACCAGTAACGGGATCAGGCGCAGATTGAGTGAAAGGATCGCGCGCCTGCAAAGCATCGGTGCGCCGGAACCAAAACCCGCTGCCGTGAATGTCGTTGCTGCCCGACTTGGTTTGCGCTGTCACAACGCCAGCTACCGCTTTGCCAAATTCGGCGTCATAGTTCTGGAGTGCGACTTTGGTTTCGGTGACTGCGTCGAGGTTGGGATTCACCACGATAATTCCGAGGATAGGATCCTGATTGTCAGTTCCGTCCAATTCATAGGCTGTGCCGCTGAAATGCTGCCCTTGAACAAAAATCTGCTGGCTGCCTTGTGGGTTCTCGGTGGCTGCGTGACCCCACCCGAGCTTCTGCGTTCCGGGCGAAAGTAATTCAAAGCTCGTAAAGTTACGATTGAGGATCGGCAGATCTTCCACGTACTTGGAGTTGAATTCGACCGCGACATCAGCGCGATCTGTCTTTAGCTGGGGAGCTTCCGCAGTCACTTCCACCTGTTCGCTCGCCGAGCCGACCTGGAACTGGCCGTTTACGTTACTGCCAGCGTCTGCATTGACAATGATGTCCTTAAACTCAAGGCTCTTAAAGCCCGAGCCTTCCACATGGACCGAATAAATGTCCGGGATCAAGTGCGTGACGCTGTAGTTACCGCTGTCGTTGGTGGTGGTCGTATCCGAAGTGCCTTTGCGCTGATCGGTGACCGTCACCTTCGCGTTGCCCACGGCGGCGCCGGAGGGGTCGGTGATTGTACCCAAGATGCTGCCGTAGACTGCCTGGGCGAATGCTTTCGGCGTCCAGAGACTTCCGAGAAGCGCGAGTGCTGCGACAGCGGCAAGAACTGACCTTTTCATGAACTTCCTCCTGATGCTTGGGAAACGTTTGCGCCACGAACACACAGCCTACAGACAGACAGATAGTTGTCGAGTGGCCTGCATTCCTAATACAAAAAGACTGTTGGATTAAGTTTCTTTACGTCTTATAGCGTTACAGTTGTAAACTACTTAGATTGCAGTAAGATACAAAAGCAGGTTACCTCTCTGTCACATGGCATTGGCACACGGTTTCGCGGCGGGACGGGAGCAGTGCTTCCAGCAAATAGATAGGCTTATTAAAAGTCATAGCCTGAGCGGGTCGGAATCGCTGTGCAAGCTGCTCCGTTATCTGGGAGAGCACTCGCTTGATCATCCGGGCGTGGCGCTCAAGGAATACCAGATTGCTACCGAAGTGCTGGGGCGATCTGGGGGATTTGATCCGCAAAGTGACTCAACCGTCCGAGTGCAGGCGGGACGTCTCCGATTGAAACTGGCCGAGTACTACACCCACGAAGGCCGGGAAGATCCTATCGTCGTGGAGTTGCCCAAGGGCTCTTACTCGCTTACTTTTCATGCGCGCACGCCGGGCGGCCAATTGCCGGCTGGCCTCGCACTCGAAAAGGAGAGCCGCGGCGGTGCGGGAAAAGGTTCGAATCGGGGCTGGCCGGTTGCAGTGGGAGTTCTTTCGGTGTTGCTCGTCGCGTCGTTGGTCACGAGTGCGCTGCTGTGGTCAGGGCGATCCGGAGGCCCAGCTGAAACAAAGGAGACCGTACCGTCTGTCTACCGGATTTTCTGGAGTCGCTTTGTTATGGCTCCGCAGCCGCCCTGGGTGATTTTCAGCAATGCCAACTTTGTGGGACGTCCGCAGACAAACATGCATTACTTCAACCCGTCTACTGATACGCGTGAAGCGATCCTCGATCATTACACTGGCGTAGGTGAAGTCCTGGCGATTCACGAACTGGACCGGGTCTTCGGCGTTCTTAACCGCCAACTTCGCGTGAAGCGTGGGGCACTATTTTCTCTGGATGATGTCAGGAACAACGACCTGATCTTCATCGGCTCCCCTGCGGAGAATCTGACTCTGTTGGAGATTCCAGGAACGCAGGAATTTGTTTTCCAGAAAGTGAATTCCGGATCTCGCAAGGGCGACGTGCAGGTGGTTAACGTGCATCCGGCGGCGGGAGAGTCGCAATTTTTCCTGGCTAGTCCGACCAGCCAATCAGTGAATGAGGATTACGCGATCATCGGCCTGATGCCGGGATTGGACCCGGCACGCTCGATGTTGATCCTGGCGGGAACCACGACGGTGGGCACGCAGGCGGCTGCGGAGTACGTTTGTCGTGAAGACTCTCTGACTGAACTTCTGAGGCGCCTGGGCGTTTCGAAGGCCGGCGAGGTTAAGCCGTTCGAGGCGCTGGTACGCGTGAAGGTAACGCATGGAGTTCCCGTACTCACCGAACTTGTTGCCGTGCGTAAAGGAAGGAACTAGATGTTTGCCGGAGAGCATCCAACCGCCGGAAACTGCTGTCAGTGATCAGACTTCACAGGCGGGGCAAGACGAGGGTCCAACTCCGCAGCCTGTCGATATTCCGCGCCAGCTTCTTCCTTTAGACCTTTTTGGCTGAGGGCCAAACCCAGTTCGTGGTGCGCCAGGGCGAACGTGGGCAGCACCCGGATCGCGGCCCGGAACTGAGAGATAGCGCCGTCGAGGTCGCCGGCGATGAGCAACCGTCGACCGGAGTTGGTAGCGAAGGTTGCGGCCTGCAGATCGGTTTTTCCCTTCGCCATCTCGGCTCCGGCTTTGCTTTCCGCCGCGGCTCCCGCCGTATCGCCGAGTTGTCGCAGCACTGCCGCCAGCGTGGTGTGGGCGCCGGCAAAATCGGGATCGAGTTGAATGGCGTGGCGCAACGCGTCTGCCGCTTCTTGCAGTTTGTTCATCTGCTTCAAGACGGTGCCGAGCGTGTAATAAGCCTCCGCATAATCGGGCTGAATTTGGATGGCTTGCCGCAGTTGTTCCGTCGCGGCGGGAAAATCACCCGACTGCCAAAGAGTGATTCCGAGGCTGTAGTTGGCATCCGCCAACTTCGGATCGAGGCGGATCGCCTCTTTCCATTCGGCGATCGCAGCCGGGAGATCGTCAGAAAGTTTGAGCGCTAGGGCAAGGTCGTGATGGAAACTTGCGCTCGAGGGATCGAGTTTCAGCGCCGCTCGAAACTGAGAGATGGCTGCGGCGAAATCTGTCTTCTGCAGGTATGCCGTGCCCAGGTTGCCGACAAACCCGGCGTCGTCGGGCCGAAGGCGGATGGCTTCTTGAAATTCCTTGATGGCTCCGTCGGCATCGCCACGTTGCAGCAGGGCGAGTGCGAGGTTGTTGCGAGCTTCGGCGTCGCCAGGAGTGAGTGAAACCACTTTGTTAAAGGCGGCGACGGCGCGCTCGGGATCTCCATGCCGCTGAAGCACGAGGCCAAAACGTGTTTGTAAAGGAGCAGCGTTGGGCTTCAGTTCGATGGCGCGTTCGTAGGAGCGCAGCGCTTCGTCTCGGTTGCCCTGTGCCTCGAAGAGCAGGCCGCGGGAATACCAGGCCATCGCATCCTGGGGATCGAGTTGCAGCGCATGATCCAGCATCTCCTGCGCTTTTTTCGCGTCGCCTTCGGCGAGGAGAGCCGCGCTGAGATGAAGATAAGCGTGCTCGTAATCTGGGTTGAGGGTTAGGGCTTCGCGAAATTCGGTTTGGGCGTCAGCGAACTTCGATTGCTGTGCGAAGAGTGAGCCCAAATCGTCATGCAGTTCAGCCTGGTTAGGAGCGAGAAGGATGGCTTGCTGGAATTCCGCGATGGCATCGTCGGTTTTGTTCTGCAAACTGAGAGCGCGTCCGAGCGATTGATGAGCCTGCCACTGCTTGGGAGCGAACTGCACGGCGATGCGAAACTCGGTAATCGCTTCGTCGAGGCGGCCCTTGGTTTGGAGCGCTTGCGCGAGATATGCGTGAGCTATTGGTAGAGACGGGCGCAGGCTGACCAGGGTGCGGAAATGAACGATGGCATCGTCGATGTCACCTTCCTGCAACAAGACCTGGCCTAGCATGTTTTGTGCGTCCGCATTGCGCGGGTTCAGTTTGACCGCTTTCTTGAAAGCGTCACGAGCGGCCGGCAAATCGCCGCGGCGCATTGCGGCTAAGCCGTTTTGGTATGCGCTAGGGCGCTCGCTGGTTGCGGGTTTTGCCTGCGGCGAGGCAGCGGCACCCCCGCAGACAATTGTGAGAATAAACAGGCAGCCGAAGAATCGAAAAGTGCTCATTAAAAGTCAACGGTGGCGTGGTCACAGGATAGCATTGACCATCTTCGAGATACCGACCTAACATGCAAGGGAGATCATGCGATTGCGGATCATGCCGTCGAAGAACCGGTGCTGCGTCGATTTCCACCCGGCCTTCCGAACCGTTGTTCAAGGCTGTGCGTTGCTGTTCCTGATTTCCATCTGTCTTAACGTCTGCCAGGGACAGCAGCCGAAGGTCTCAAACTCCGCGCCAGCCAAGCCGATCGCCAACTTTACGGATATTGCCGAAAAAGCTGGGCTGACTATGCAGGAGATTTTCGGCGGAATTCAAACCAAGAAATACATCATCGAGACCACCGGCACCGGTGTGGCGATCTTCGACTATGACAACGACGGCTGGCCTGACATTTTCCTGGTGAATGGAACCAGACTGGAGGGATTCCCGGCTGGCGACGCACCAACCAATCATCTTTATCACAACAACCATGACGGAACCTTCACGAATGTCACCGTAAAAGCCGGCCTCACGGCCACTGGGTGGGGCCAGGGCGTATGCGTCGGAGACTACGACAATGACGGATGGGAAGATCTTTACGTTACTTATTACGGAAAGAACCGGCTTTACCACAACCAGGGCGGAGTCTTCAGCGAAGTTGCCGATAAAGCGGGAGTTGCGGGCCCGGGAAAAGCCTGGGGCTCGGGTTGTGCGTTTGTCGACTACGACCGCGATGGCAAGCTCGATCTGATCGTAACCAATTATGTGGACTTTGATTTATCGACGGCGCCCGCTCCCGGACAGCGGGCTACTTGTTTGTGGAAGGGAGTTCCTGTAATGTGCGGGCCCC
>Ga0209488_10003119_pt1 | contig 13397 bp, 13 predicted proteins | sample Rivendell_Oct201_8_FD_188349 | JGI IMG/M metagenome (GOLD analysis project Ga0209488, IMG submission 188349) | Vadose zone soil microbial communities from the Eel River Critical Zone Observatory, Northern California, USA -... | ecosystem: Environmental > Terrestrial > Soil > Vadose zone >...
CGAGGTACGTGGCCGATCTCTGCTCGTCGCTGCCTAGATTCTTGACCACCTCCTGCCCTCTGATCTGCTCATGCGCAATCGCGTTGACAGAGCTTTTCGTGACCTCATGTCTCGCCGTTATTTATCCTTTTGGAGAGAATCCTATCGCCTCATACCCGATGTTCCGAGCCGGCGTGGGCTCACCTACTCTCATTATTACGTAATCCGTGTCTCGCGTCTCGAATCGAACGGAATGGTACTGGGATGGTGCCGGTGCGACTCAGAGTTGTGGTGCCGAATCCTGTGACCAAATTTCTGTTTTCCCTATGTCGTCGCGCGGGAAAAGAAATACATGAGAGTCCAGTGAGTTCTGACGTCTTTCCAACTCTGTATTTTTGGACTGACACCTTCCTGTTTGATGTGCGCCAGGTCTTTTTCAAAGGACATCAGAGAATTGTTCTGCACTGTGACCAGTTAGCGAGACGTTGAATTGGTTGCGTGAGTTGACGCGGTATCCTCGTGTGCAATCTGCGAGTTGCGTTCACCCGTCCAAACCGTATTGTACTGAACACCTGTGGACGAAGATTTCAAAGCGTTTATAGTCGAACTCCAGAAAGTCGAGTTCCAGGTCCTCGACTCAGAGGGAAAGCATGATCGCAGAAGTCCAGCAGGTGTGTTTTACTCGTGGTCCGTGAAGTCAGGATTCATTAATAACTTTAGCATGCCCTAGTCCGTCTCGCACGGGAGAGGGACCGCAATGCAGATCGTAGTGCAATACTACCTGATGTCACGGTCAAACGCTTTGAAGGGTATGTCTTCTATGTTCGTTAGTTAGATTGAGATCTCACTCGGGCTCTTGGCAGTATTACGGCCAGATTTACCAAGCTCGGGTATGCAGAGGAAGATGCAGCTCATATACGTTGGCACCATGAAGTGAGCACGAGCAAACCCATGTCCGATCGAGGTGCGCCGGACAAGGTCTTATTATTATCCTTCTAACACCCAACGAATATAGTGTGGCAACGCGTCGAAACCCTTCGTATCCCCGAGGTCTATAAGGCCAGAGGCTCACGTTTACAAGCAGTACGAAATGTCAGGCGCAGGAGTTCGTCCTAGGACCCTAGGACAATTCGTTATGGTAACAACCCACCACCCTAGCTTTCTTGCCTTTATTCACGGAGTTCTTGTGCAGGAGCCGTGCTCTGGCAGACGCCGTAGCACTTGAGAATGGCCCTGACAATCGGACACTAGACGAACAAAGCCGAAGTAGGATATTGCCGGAACAGCGGTCGCTAAAAGGAGAGAGTGCAAAACTTCTGCGATCTCTTCTTCCTGGAGATGATGCTTAGGAAGGCATGGCGGACGATGACGTCCTTGCCCTTGCGGTGTCAGTATTTGAATGCGCCCTTTGTCATCAGAAAGCCTCTGGGCTTCACATGCCCACATGCCGTTGTCACGGTTCCCAGAGACCTCGAGGCTAATGTTTACGGTTAAACGAAGAAGGAAAGGAGTCTGGAGGCGCTTCTTGAGCTGATAGGACTCGGAAACACGACTACTGCGCTGGAACCGGACAGAAGGAAAGACAGATTTGTCTATTCGCAATGCCCTTTGGCTAATTTTATCATGGAGGCACGCCCGCAAAGACGCCTTGTCCTGGACTGGCGCTCCTCGGTTCGTCTGATCTTCGTTGCTCGTATCTATCACCGAGTCCCCATTCACTACAGCATCAGTACTTTTGCATTCAACTGAAATGGACTGAATTCAGGCAATTCAGGTGCTTTCAGTCAATTTCAGTGCCCTTCAGATGGGCTCAGTAGGCCAGTCTTCAGATCATGCATTTCAGGCACTCCAGACTGTGCCTTGCAACTATTCCTGAAATTTCCCAGTCAATTCAGGGACTCCAGTTGCCTCAGGCTCCCAGTACTTAAAAGCAAATTATTTGCACCAATTTTGGGTCTCAAGTGTGATTCGAACTCTCAACTTCCCCAAAATAGATTACATAACTTAATACCACTATAACTACTAAGCTATCATGGCAATTCCTTTCTAGTCTTCTTTTCCATAGACAAGGCTATGTACAAAAAAGTGAGCTTAGTCAGACCTACAATCAATCGCAAAGTTGGTTTTTGTCCCTAATTCAACATTGCACACTTTACCTGCCCGTCCCACCAGAAGAGATGGATTTCAACAACAACAGCATGGAAAGTATCATTGACCATTCGGATGCAATTGAGGGTGCTTGCATGAACTTGGATCTGTGCGTATGCCAACCCTGGTCTCTGTTCATCTTCTCTTTTTTTCTGCTTTTTTCACCACTATGTTAAACCAACCCAGCCTCCATCAAACCACATATCTCCCCCACACTGCCTCACTTGTGTCATATGCTACAATCGCCCTCACGACATGACGACTGGGTTCTCCTTTGCGACACCTCCCCTGATGGATGGGACCCCCATCCCCGACCACAGTGTTGCCCACCCCACTGCTCATGCACTAGCCATCCATTGGACCCTGCCTCTGTGGCACCATTCAGAGATTAATTAGAGTCAGAAAATCCTTGTGTATATACCTTAACCTTGAGCTTCGAAAATAAAAAAATTGTATGCTGAGTGCCTGAAATGCCTGAAATGCCTGAAGGTAAATTGTCTTACACTCAGAATTCAATCTGAAGCCTGGATTGACTGAGACGTCTGAAATCAACTGAGCAAGTTACTCAGTATTTCAGAACTTGCAAAAGTACTGATGACCGCAGATGCGAGCATAATGTAGGTTGCAATGACGATCGGCCCAGGAAGAAGAAGCATCGTTTTAAAAAGTCAATTGTTGAAGAGAGCCTGCTACATTTGGACCCAAGACGAAGTGGACATTTTATAGTCCATCAGCGCAAAGCTGATGTCCGTGGATCGCGAGCACAACCCGATGGCGGTCATAAACATGAGGGCCGACCAGAAGCCGAACAGACGGGACACAAGCGAAACGGGGCAAGCGACGTCAGGCAAGGTAATAATTGGCCGCGTGGGTAAAAGTGTACCCACATATGACTGGAGATGTACATGCAGCAGTCCTCGGGACAAAAATAATAAATTGATGAAATCGCAGTCGGGTTTACTCTTTGAGGCTGGTGGTGTGTAATTAATTGAATGTATCAGCATCATGATGTGCGGTCGTCACGTGGAGCTATAAGTAGATACCTGAGATACTAACAACAAGCAAACAACGAAAACCGCAGACCTGAAAGTGAAATTGCCTTCAGCGTGATAAGAACACAGCGCCTCTGTTCCCGATTAAGGTGAAGTTTCTCCCTCCCCAATTTCTTTGTGTCGCACGGGCACCGGCGAGAAGCCCCGAGGTACCTTCCTCGCCGGCGATGCATACGCTCTTGGCCAACTTGCCAACCTAGGCAAAATAATGTGAGAAATGTCAATTTATCGTAAAAACGTAGAACTCCACTCACGTCAATCTGGAATATTGGGCAGATACGCGAGAGTACTCCGCTTATCCCTCTGAATCATTCACGTTTTTTCAATGTCGACCTTGCAAATCGGATCACAGATGTGCGGCTGCACTTACAGGACCACGGATTCGGCCAGGCGCTTTTCCGGACGCTGCACGTTCGCTAGCATTCCGGGACGGAAGATGATAGTGTCCTTGTAACCAAGCTCTGCGAGAGCTTGCTCTGTCAAGCCTTTACTCCGCGGGTAAAAATTCATGCTCTTGGGATTGGCCATGATCGCCTGCGGAGATGACAGGAAGCCGAGTGGCACATGGAATAGCCATATTCTTAAGAAAGACACGTACGGAAACATATACCAATCGTTGATCCTTGTCGACCTTTGCAGCCTTCGCGGCTTTCACGACATAACTTGCCGAAAGAAGTAGATGCGATGTATGTCAGCAGCGAGGAGTGACAACTGTGAAAGCGTAAGCGAGATTTGTACGTACTCCTTATCGATTTTTGTGAAGTCCTCCTTTGAGCCCGCAAGTTTTGCAGTTGTCCCCAATCTACGGACAGTACATGAGAATCTTCATCGACAAGAGGAGGAAACGAAAGACCCACGTGATGAAAACCACGTCCCACTTTCCCTCATCCAGCGTAGCCTCGTCCAGACGTTCAAAGTCGATCACCTTCTGCTCGACCTTCCCACGTCCCTCTGCAGGCAATTCCTCCACTGGCGTCACGCGCCGCCCTGCTTCGCAGATACTTGTGAATGTAGGTGATGCGATAAGCTCGCGGATGAGATGACGGCCCGTCTGGCCAGTCGCACCGAGTATGAGTGCTGATTGCGGGGCTTCGATTCATTAATATCATTAATGCTTTAGCCAACATGTCAGAGAGGAAGAGAGGCGGCTCACAGGACATTACACTTTGGGGTGATGATGCGACGAGTGCAGGGTAGTACTTCGTAGTTCAGTTACGGGGTGAGGACGAAATAGTTCGATGAGCTTTATAGTCTTTTTCACTCGGAAGGATGACTACATGCTGACTACACAAAGACACTTGGGCGGGAAACCAGCTGGGGCCACGCCACGAAAGTGAGTAGTTGGCGAATTGGCAAAAGAGCACTGTCAAATAACCTCGACACCGCCACGGCCGCCGACAAAAGGAGTACTCTCGCTCCTACCTTCGGTCTTACGCTCCTCTCTTTCGCTTGCGCATGTCACAGGGCATCCTCAGGCCGACCAAGCTAATGGTTCCCGCTCGGCTTCTCCACTGGTATCCCTCCCTTTAGGGCGATAGAAATTCGAGTCTAGGCTCGGGCTTCGGGACCATCATCACTCATTCCGACGATCTCCGAGTTTGTTCAGCTGACTGTTGCCGGCTCCTTTGATTTATTATATTTGTCACCCTTGGCTCTGCTTGGTAATTCCGGATCGGCGAGATCAAGTGGGCCGGGTACTGTGACGTCGATGGGCCTTGTGTAAGGGTTACTGAGTGTTACGTTACTGTGCAACATACGGACACGTTGGGTATGAGTAAGGATGTGCGGTCATGGCAGCTTCCTTCGTCAGGGACCAGAGAATTCAGCTAGCGTGTACACCGTAATAACTGTCACCTGCACGCTTGGCATTGCTGCGAGCAACCCTAGAGGATGCGAAGTTTCCATTGGGGAGAGAAGAGGAAACGTGTGCGCACGTGCCCGAGGCGGATGCATGCCAACTAGCCAACTAGTTTGCTAAATTTGAAAGACGTGGCTTTATTGAGAGATGTGTTATCATGTCCCCCTTGATATGCCGGGGTGGTCGGCCAAACACGCTTCTCCAATCCACAGTGGCAACAGAGTGTTGCAGTGGATGAGATAGATGCTCGTGACTCCCTCCGGACCTGGACGAGGGCATCCTGGTCTATCGGTGATTCTCACATGCATGTGTACTTGTACTTGTACCATGCTGTTGGGTCAGAACCAATCGTTCTCGAACGACGACCTGGTGCTTTGATTATAAAGACACGGACACACATCAGAAGAGTTGGGCGTAACATAAGAAACATACATCAGCGCATCAAAGGGGAAAGAAAGTATGGGCCCAAAACTCGCGAGATGAACAACGGAACACTGCAGGTACAAGAAAAGCACACAGGCGCTAAGGAGACGAACTCCTCCCTCAATGGGCCAAGGCCAGTGCGTTCTTGTTATCGATCACAGTGAAGGTCCTCCCGCCCCAATTCGTCTGCGGCGCTTGTATAGCAGGTGGGAGCCCGGAGGTTCCTAGCACGCCAGCAATGCGAACACTCTTTCCGAGATTGTCAACCTATCAAGAAAACAGAGACGACCTTTTCAAATTCACTCCGTCAAGAAACGATCAAATGCTACTCACGCCAATTTCGATGCTGGGTGAAAACCGAGAAAGTATGCCAGTGACCGCTCTAAGCAGCAGTGTCAGCGACGAAGATCTCCCATAGATAAAGGAAACGGAAAGGGCGTATAGGAACGTGCGTTCAGCAAACCGCGATTCGGCTCGTTGCGTATTTGCCAGAGCCCCGGGGCGGAAAATGATGGTGTCCGCATAACCAAGCTCAGCAAGCGCCTGTTCAGTCAAGCCCTTACTACGCGAGTAAAAAATTGATGAGTTGGGATTGGCCATGGACGCCTGACGGAAGGAGGATGAGAAGAATAGGATGAATCTGAGTCCACGACACAATGCAAGTAAGGAAGGGGGCGTACAGAGACATAAATCAATCGCTGGTCTTTGTCGACCTTTGCGGCCTTCGCGGCATTCACGACGTAGCTAAACAGAATCGAAAATGGGAACGAGGTGAGCATATTGCGGGGGTGGGGGCTGTCGAGATGCATGGACCACTGGCACACGTACTCCTTGTCAATCCTTGTGAAATTCTCCTCCGAGCCCGCATTTTTCTTAGTTGTCCCCAATCTACACACCGGATCACAGTTAAGGAACCTCGCCGACAGGCGTCCGATAGCGGGAGAGCGGATGAAGGACGCACGTAACGAACACGACATCCCACTTTCCCTCATCCAATCGCGCTTCCTCCAGTCGCTCAAAGTCGATAACCTTCTGCTCGAGCTTCCCGCTCGCTTGGGCGGGTAGATTCTCCGTGGGCGTCACACGCCGGCCTGCTTCGCAGACACGATCAAAGGTCTGTGACGAAATGAGCTCACGCAGGAGGTGACGGCCAGTCTCTCCAGTTGCGCCGAGGATGAGTGCTGATTTTTGGGCTTTGGGTCGTCATTGTATCATCGTGAGTTTCAACCTCATGTGAAAAGTCAAAAGACCCACAAGATATCATGCTTGACGATGGGACGTTGTAAGTGTGGTGGTGTGGGACGAGACGTTGATGACGACTATATATCACGTGATCTTGCTCCTGTGTTCGCTAGCTAGCGATGAGAGTACAGAGAGATCTAGAGTACTATTCAATGACCACCACCATGCACAATAACGTACACGGTATACCAATACTGCGGTCTCCTTCGCTGGCATCTAGTTCGTCGCTTTTCGTTGTTCGGATCAGACGGTTCGATCGCTGCCTCGGCCCTCGATGTCTCACTCTCCCATGAATGATTAGACGTCCCCTTCTGCATGCTCCTGCTTTCTTTTTCACTGATATACAAACAACAGTTGTATATATTATGTAACCCTGCTCAACAGAAAGACATTGCGTGCTAGCAATGAGGGTATGAGGGTATAGTACTGTAGGTTCTACAGAGAGATCACAGAGCGTCAGTCACAGCTATTCAACGCATACGGTGGGGTTTCAAAACCTAGTGGTTACGACGTGCATGGCCACGCCGAGAGGTGGTAGAACTACGCGAACTCTTCCTATAGGGCACGCACACATTCGGGTCATGGAACTTCGACGGGTCCTTGGTGAAGTACCCGCGATCAAGTCCTTCAAAGTACGACCTTGAAATTCCGACTGAGTATCCCCTCCCAAAGAACGAATTAAATGATACGTTACCACTGGCGGCCTAAAGGATTCCCTTTCTCTAATTTGAAGTTCCAGAACTACATGTAGTAATTCAATTCGTGTGGAAATCAGGTGAGAGCGGAAGAACGCACCAACCACCCGGCACTTTGCTTTTGACTATAGATAAGGTTCTGCGCATCTGCCCACTTTTTCAGGAACTCGTCCGTTACGCTGAACTGAGTTGAAAGGGCCCATTCGCCCACCCAAACGGGGCTATCTCCAGCCGAGATATCCCTCTGAGCATCATTTCGATCTGCAACAAAAACGTTTCAGGACGTAAGAAAGGAAAACTGAAGGGTAAATCGGTATCGAACGCACTACACAGATCTCTCAAGTAGGCGTCAGGATTCGGAGCAGCGACACCCTGTCAAAGAAACGTTGAGAAGGTACTGAAAGAATCTTGTTGTTATTCACGTACGCCAAAGCTACAGCGAGAAGAGAATAGACGTCAATCCTGGCACGGATAACGCAGAAAGAACTTGAAACTCCCGGACTAACCTGTAGTAAAGATGGTGGTCGTATGCCTGAGGACCGATGGCAGCGCGTGAAGGATTAGCAGGGTTATTGAACTGCCAAAGGATGTCCATGAAGCTAAAACCGGGCCCGGTCAGCCCCTCACAGTGACTGAGAGAAAGGAAAGACGAGCTTGGTCGTGATCGATTTCCGTCCCTGAGAAGCACTAAAGTTTACATTCCACCCAAGCTCCTTTGCGATGAAAGGTAACATTGGGAATGACTGCTTCAGAGCCTTAACTACAGGAGGGGTGAACAGGCCTAAACAGTTCGTTGCTCGCGCCTTGGCAAGCCTGGCATTCAGGTTGGTGATTCTCGCCTTGCCTCCGAGAGCCGGGCACCCTGGCACCCCTACCCCGATAAGTAACTCCATCGCGCGCACGGTCCTGACAAAATTCTTCTCGACTGCTCAGTTCAAAGGTGTCAGTGGACTTCGTGTAGCGATGGCAGGCTTGCTTACATCCGCTTAGGCCGGGTGTTTTTGCTGCATCCATTATGGGCTCATTCGCAGCTTCAATAGAAAAGACGGTCGCAAAGGAGGAGTGGAGGTGGGAGATGAAGGTCATCACAGCGGTCCAAGTGAATGCGCGACCGTAGTTGTAGTCCGTCTAGCCTTCAGCTGAGACAACAGCGCCGAGAGGTTTGATGGAGAGTACCTACGTAAAACCTGGGGGTGGGGGTACAGCTTAATATAACACATTAGTTTCCTTTACGAAAAATGACGTGTCAGAGATATACGCACCGCCCAGCAAACATCTGGTTTACTGCCTGAGCACCAGGAAGGGCATGGTGATCCAGGATGACACGTATTCCCGCTTTCCGAAGCATTTTAAGGCCCTTTGCCTGTCGGTCCAGTGTCACCTTACTCGACCACGCAAAATACGCATAACAGACCAGATACTTTATTCCCCCACGAGGGTAGTGTTCTGTCGTCCGGTTGACCAGGGGCTCTACGGTCCAATACCCGAGCTAAAGGAGCAATGAGACCAGCTGCAGGAAAGGACGCTGGCTATGCTTACGGGAATGCGAACTGTGTTTATACCTGCACCTTGGAGGCGGTTCACATCGTCCTGGGTGAACCACGTCGACCTCAAGGGCGATGTCAATATGACAGATGGAACGGCTCAACCAGGACTACCATACCAGTGGCCTGCGAACCTCTTATCTACATCATTGGGGAAAGCAGCTGCGAGAGCACTAACGAGATCGGTGCTCGAATATGCATGACGTGCCAATGTATGGATGGGCTCACAATTCCGTGGAAATACAGGTTTCGCAATGGTCACAGATTTGGCCGCCCATATTTTGCCATTCTGATAATGAGAGTGGATTAGCATTTCGGCCTCGAAAACAGGAAAGACGGTGGAACCCTTGGGGGCCATCCATGACTCAAAAAGAAGCCTGAATATAGGAGATGAGACGCATATACACCACACTATCTGGCTTAAAATCACCAAGAACCCAGATTGACACCGTAGATCTTGCTGGCAGTGCTAGGTTTAAGGAAAAGAAGAATTGAAAGTAAAGGAATGAGGAGCTGCATTGTGGCTGCGCTCTTTGCCGTGAGGGACCAGAAGACGAGATGGAGGTGTCGACGGAGGGTGTGCCCACTATTTAACGTTCAACTGTCAGTGGTCTTCGCCACTGTGGATCGGTGTCTGTTTGGGGCGCTTCAGCAGAAGCAAGCGAGGCCATCCTTCGAGATATATTTCCCCTTTTTTTCAGGCGCTTTCGTTCTTGCGTTCTTATCATCAAGGGATTACTGCTTCCGAGAATGACAGGTTGTCAGGTAGTGGTATCCCTGGCTCAGGGCACTCGAGTAAAAGTGATGGCAGAAAAGGAACCTTTGAAATGGATGCCCTGAACCAGTTACACCAGTGAATGAGGCTGAGCCAAGGCGCAATCCTGTACTAATCATGTATTGTATCCAGTCAAGGAATCCATGTGTCGTTAGTGTTAATAACCGAGACCTTTGTCCCATCCAGAGTTATAATATGATTCGCCGCTGCAGGGGTCAGGTGTTTGATCTTGTTGCGACTGGGAATCCCATGGTTTGACTAAAGTGGTTAGCCTCGGTAAGTCCTGCACCCACAGCCCGGTCAGCTCAAGTGCCTCACCAACTCTCATGTATGTCGCCATCCAGGATCCCAGGGGCGCCCGTCGACGTTTCCATGGTTTTCGTTGGTCCACACAAGCGACTCATGACTTTGAGGCGATAAATTTAGGACTCGTCAAAGATTAATCGGGATGTTCTCCTCAAGGAAGCAATGACGATGGCTTATGTTGCCCACCAAGACCCCAGAGTCAGAACAGCCACCATAGAGCAACTGTGCCAGTGAAGACGCGCATGGTTGGATGCGGCGCTCCCTAAATAGCTCTACCTTGGAAATTGGGACAGTGCTTGGGCGGGTAACACTAATGAGCGAGAGACGACCGGAGGCGCGGGGGGTGACCGCGTGAGCAACCACAGAAGTCTGCAAAGTCCGCAAATCTAGTGAGAGTCGGTCTGCGATCGCACCGCCACCATCCTGATAGTTCACACCAGACAAAATGAAGTGGTTCCTCAGCTGAGGAAGCTTGTGGTCCCTCTAAGCGCCGCGACATGAATGACGCTACAGTACTGTATAGTGAAGGCATGACAAGGAATAAATCCGATTCACAATTGGGTCTGACGTCCGCAAAGACTTAGCGTGGCGTGGCCAAGACGCACCAAGAAGGCATCCGACCTCAGTCAAACAAAGCACGTGGGCAATCACCTGGTGTCATTCACCCCTGTGGACGCTGCTGCGAGGTGCGAGGTCATCATTGAAACTGAAACAGCCAATACAATGCTGTGGAGGGGGTTGGCATTGTTGTGTGGGGCCTGCACTGAGAACCCGAAGAATGAAAAGACGACGTACCATATGACGGAACCCAAGGAATAGCCTAGGTCTATGGGACAGTCCCACGGAGGCTTGCCGGCCCGCCAGATCTGCCGTCACGTGCTCTCAAATCGAGTTGCGAGTTGCCGTGTTTCGTGCTGGACGCGAGAATACAACCCTTTTGCTACCGCTGCTCCGTTTTTGTCGGCTTTACGACTACTTTGGCGACGTTATTCGTGATCCGAGTCGCGGATATGTGTATTGGCCCAACTGATGATTCGAATATCCCAAAGATTTCCGATCACCGATAATATACGTACAGAGCCACCCGTGACCTGTGAAGAACAGCGTCTGCGATATATCTACGTAGGAGCTCCAGAGCCGCGTGGTCCACTCGGAAGGCAAGGGCAGTTGGATGTAGCAAGCAAATACTCTTAATCTCTACTTCCTTGGGATCGAATGGGACTCGTCTTTTGAGCTTCATGATGCTATCCTACTTTCTTGTCTTCTTCGGAATCTTTGAGCTCGCCCGTGCGGTTGCGATAGTCAAGCGGCAGTCCACGGCGACCTTGTCCCAAGAACGGATCGACTCATTTACGCCATACACATTTTATGCTGCCGCGGCCTACTGCAGTCCCTCACAAACTTTGTCCTGGTCGTGCGGAGGTCTGTGCTTAAGCTCTACTATGCGCACAGAACGTCGAATGCTGATCTCGACAACCACTACAGAGTTTTGTGGGGGAAACCCCACCTTTCAACCCTACAATGCCAGTGGTGATGCATCCCTCATTCCTTACTGTTCGCGACCTTCCTTCCATAAATCACCCTGTAATATCATGGGCTAATGTGGAGACCGAGCAGGGTACGTTGGGTGGGATTCCATGCAGAGCTGCGTCGTCGTCGCCCATCAAGGTACAAAAACCCCGTAAGTGCGGATCGAGTTTTCCAACCCCCGAGCTTGTACGTATGCAGACTTTACTAACGAATCACCCCCAGTCTCTCATTTTTGACCGATATCGAGTTTGTCGCCGAGGATTTGGACCCAAGCCTCTTTCCCGCTCTTCCACCTGGGATTAAGGTGCACTACGGATTCGCCCAAACACACGAAAGGTGAGGAGTCATAGTGTGCGTATTTTCCTCTCAGCTGAGAGTTAATTGTCTTTGCCTTCCTCACACCGACCCTACATCTAACCCTGCACCCTCCGATGTCCCAGGACGGCGCAGACGATCCTCAATGACGTACAGACCCTGCTCAATAAACACGACGCGTCCTCTGTCTGCCTCGTCGGGCACTCGCTCGGCGCAGCCATTGCACTCCTCGACGGAGTCTATCTCTCACAGCACTTGCCCTCGAGCACGCGCATCCGCGTATTCGGCTACGGCATGCCGCGCGTTGGCAACGGCGCGTTTGCGGATTATGTCGACACGATATTCGGTGACGGCTCCGACCTGACGCGCATCAACAACAGGGAAGATTTCATCCCGATGTTGCCCCCGGCGGATTGGGGCTTCGTTCACCCGTCAGGGGAAGTGCACATCCAGGACTCAGGCGATTGGGTCGCGTGTTCAGCCCAGCCCGGCGAGGAGAATACCTCGAACCTTTGCACTCTCGGAGATGTGGGACTACTTCACTTCAGTATTCAGGATCATTTGGGCCCATATAATGACGGTATTAACTTCAGTCAGTGTTGACGAGTTGATGAAACGTATGATATGATGAAAGGAATGACCTTATACACGGCCTGTTTGTAGGGGAGTCTGTGGCTTATCAGCCGTCAGTCGTTGTGCCTGTTCGATTCCTTTACAGTGATGTTCGGGTTCAGGTCCTCCAGCAGGGAAGAACCTGAACTTTGCACGCACACGCACACGCTCACATCCCTTCCCTTGTGATTGATGCTGACTTGGATCTCGTCTGGTACTGCATTCTCATGCTGGACTCTAGGCGGGCTGAAAGGATGGCGCCACCGCTGCAGCACACACCAGCGGCTACGGCCACTCCTTCGGCCGCTCGTTGGCTCCGAGTACTAGTCCACTACGGAGACATAGCGGCCCGACGCCTACTTCGGCTATCGTTGTGATCACCCACCGGCAGGGTCAGACTGACCCTGCCAGTGGGCGATCACACGTGCATCAGGAAAATATCCATCAGCTTTCCTACTTTTTGAAAAAAAAAAAGAGGGTTTTTTTGAGCTTCCACTCCTTCTGAAAATGAATTTGGGAACACCTCATCGCGAAGCACCCAGAGCATTTACATGCCAAGGATGGTTTTCAAGGAACACTGTTACATGCATCAGCTTATTCCGGACACACCGCAATCTTTTTACTCCTAATCGAGCATTTCCCAGATGTGGATATCCGTAACTGGATGGGCGAGACTGCACTGCGCCGAGCAGCGTCTTGTGGACATGTGAACATTGGGAAAGTGCTTCTCAGTCGCGGCGCAGATACAAATGCCCTTGACAAAAAACAAGTGGACTGTGGACTCCCTTATACAGAGCAGCGACTTTTGGGGATCTTGAATTCACTCGAATGCTAGTCAAGCACAAGGCAGAGATTAATGCCCGGGATGACACACTAGGCGAAACACCACTGTTTCAGGCTTCGCGTCACGGACATACC
>Ga0209488_10003120_pt1 | contig 13395 bp, 9 predicted proteins | sample Rivendell_Oct201_8_FD_188349 | JGI IMG/M metagenome (GOLD analysis project Ga0209488, IMG submission 188349) | Vadose zone soil microbial communities from the Eel River Critical Zone Observatory, Northern California, USA -... | ecosystem: Environmental > Terrestrial > Soil > Vadose zone >...
ACATCGGTTGGGCTTAAAGGAGTCTGGTGTATGCGGAACAGACGCCGGATGGATTCGGTAAATCCCGGCTTGGCTTCAATGGCAAAGCCCTCAACCAGGAGCAGCTTGTCGATCTCCTCCGGGGCAGCGCCACACAGTTCGCCGAGGGCTTTGACTGTCTGTTTCAGTTTGCGGATCTTCTGCTCCAGGTCGTCACGTTTTTGCAGCTGTTGCAGCAGATCGAGTTTCGCTGTCGCGTAAGCCTGCTTGTATGTTTCGCGCGCCATAAGTGTCTAAAGTCTAAGTAATGTCTAAATAATTGTCAACGCTTGGCATGTCCGATAATACGCGGATATTAGAGAAAAAATCGACAAAAATGATTTTTACTATTGACTTCGGAAAGTGATCTGTCGTATAAGATGTCTATGCAGAGCGGAAGTTGGTTCTGCATAGCCGGGAGCGGCGCCGGCTTAATCCAACGGCCTGCAACCTTTCCGATGCCGGCGTACCGTATGCGTCTGCTGAGGGAACCTCATTCTGGGCTTTCACTTGTGGCTCCATTCGCTGCCTCGGCAGCAATGCGCGCTCACATCGGGAGCAGAGCAAAAGATCCCGTAGATTTGGGTTCTTACTCCACCGCAGAATGATAGGTTCCCAAAAACCGTCGAAACGGCCTCGTAAACAAACACCTGGCCATAAAGATGTTATAAATATCGGCCTTGTAAAAAAGAGTCTGTAAATAAAGTTCCTGCACCCAGCGCCGGATTCCTGACTGGGGCCGAGGTTGCTTCGATAAGCACGGCGGGAGCGATTGCGGGCGCGTCGGCGGCAATTACGGGAGCAGTTACGACCAAAGGCAGCGTGACGCTGCAAACGGCGTCGGGAACCCTTCCGTCAACCATCAGCAATGACGGGTCTGGCGGCGTAAATATCACATCCAACGCAGTTGGGACGCTCTCCCTGGCCAATGGTGGCACAGTAATTATCAATTCACCAGGAGCGGCAGCGCAGTTCCGTGGCGCGACATCGGGAACAATCAATGTTGCAGCACCCGCAGTTGCTGGTTCAAACTCGCTCACGCTTCCAGCCGCAAACGATACCCTGGTGGCAAGAACCACCACCGATACCCTGACGAATAAAACGCTGACAAGCCCAGCGATCTCTGATCCAACGATTACCGGCACTGCGGTTGTAAAGCGGGTGCGGGCGAGTCAGGGCACTCCGGTTGTTATCGGCGATTGGGCCATTGCTGGGCTAGGCCTCGGAAGCTGGGGAACAACAGCGACCGTGGTTTCCGTATCAGGCAATGATACTGCCGGGACTATATTGATTTCGTGCTCGGGTACCGGTCAAACTGCCAATCCTGCCTTCCGGTTGACGTTTCACGATGGAGCTTTCCCCGCAAGTCCAGTGGCTATCGCTACTAGAGGCGACGGATTCAGTCCCACCGCCCCAGCGGGTACTTTCGGAACATCCACGACATCCGCACTTTTCGGGCTCAACGGAACTTGCGTGGCGGGAGTTAACTATGCGTTTTACTACTAGGTGATCGGAAATTAGAAACATGCATCGAGACCAGACCCTCTTTATTGTGGACTTCGACGCGACAAGATAATTGTAAAAGGCCCGCAATGGCGTTGAGCGGGCTCAGAAATATTAACTGGCGATGGATTTGAACCCGACCAGTTTCTTCACGGAATCACGGCCGTCACGGCCGTATTCGGACGACCGTAGTTGTTTCCCAAAAAAATCTTCTTCCAGTAGAAAGCAAAGAGATGGCGGCGGCCAATGAGTCTCCAGCCGCCATTGAACTGTTCGCGCTGGGTCACGGTGAATCCTGTGCCTTCCAACATGCTACAGAGAAGCTGCAAGGGGTAGGGGCGAACGTGGGTTGGATCCAGCCAGAATATTTCTCCGATGATCGCAAGGTCTTCGGGGTTTGGGGTGACGATTACCAGCTTGCCGCCTGGGCGCAGAACACGACGGCAGGCCTCGATAAGGCGCGTTGCACTTTCAAAATCCATGTGCTCGATGACATGGCTGCAAAAGATGCCGCCAAACTTCTGCTGCGTGGTTTCGAGAAAAGGGAGGCACTCAGCTTGCTCGATATTGAAGCCGTGGCTGCGCGAAGCCTGCACCGCTTCATCAGCGTGGTCAAGCCCGACTGCTTCAATGCCGGCATCTTTGAGCAGAGAAAGAAAAATTCCGCGACCGCAGCCAATGTCCAATACCGGAGAGCACCCGCGAAACCGCTGCACAAAACGTTGTTGAAGATACCGTACCGCGCCTTCGCTGGCGCCGAACTCATAAAGCGAGTGTTTCATCTGCCTTGACTCCATTTCCCCGGGAAAGAAGAGAGTTTATCAGAGCGAACTATTGCAGAGAGACAGTGGGTCCCGATCGTAACCATTGGGGACTGTTGGTGCGGTAGCCGCTATCCGCCGGGTAGTCAGCGCTTGAAGGCGGCTCCAAAGCGGTTTCCCACAAGGGACAGACCGACTTGTTTGCCGGTGATGAAGCGGGCAAAAGCTTTGCTCATATGGATATCGTCGGAGAGAAGAACGCTGCTGGCAGCCATTTTCTGCCAGGCGGCATTGAATTCAAACGTCATATTTCTGGTGGTGTGCAGGCTGTCATGAAGAAACAGATCGGGAGCAGGCAAGTCGCGCAGAAGAGGCGGTAGCAGATCACGGGAGCGGCCGCGTAATAGAGTCCACCGGCTGCGCAGATGTTGCGGCACAAAGATACCCGCATATTCTTCGGCGCCGATAGGCGGCAGATCAATGCTCCAAAGGTGGCCGTCACCATTGGCGGCCAGAGCCTGCAGAATAAAAGCAGTCGTCACGCCGCTGCCGACACCGGTTTCCACCACCACGCGCGGACGTAAAGCGCGGCAAATGACATAACAAAAATCAGGAAGTCCTGCATCAGCATCATGCATCGCCGCCGAATCCGGCCTGTTCAGGCGGGCTCTGCTGGAGGCGATGTGCTCGCGCATCTCCATCGCGCCTGGCTCCTGGTGAAAGCCATTCAGTTCCACCCCAAGATATTTCGAGCTCAGATCAAGCATCGCCCCAAGTTCAAGCCCGGTGGAAGCGGCGGGAAGTTGCGGCGGCGAAACCATCCCTTCGGCTTTGGTCTTGACGCGGTCATAAAGCTCGGATGGATTGCTGAACAGCAGCTTCAATAGCAAACGATATTTGTGAAATGAGGACTGTTGCACAGTCGGCATTTTAGCTGACGCGGCTGGTTACACGTTTACGGCGGTTTTTTGTAGTGGGTCAGTTTGAAGTAAGCCGCTCGAAACCTTACTGCCCCACGTCACAGTTCGTCATCCCGAGGTCCGTAAGCGAGCCGGCACCTCCTTCAGCGGGCGAGTAGGACCGAGGGACCCTGTGCTTAAAGTTCAGCAAGCAAAACACAAGGTCCCTCCGGCCTGCTCACACGCTGACGACTGCGCGTGTTCGCTGACAGCCGTCGGGATGACGGTGTGTAAAAAAGAGCTGGCGAGTTTTCGCCAACAGGCGGGAGCCACTACAAGTTTGTTTTTGTGTTTTGATGAATCATTTTCTTTGGGAGAGGACCCATGCAAATCCACTTTACCGATTTTGTTACCGCAGCAAATTTGCTGGTGCTGCTGGGGATTTATCGCAAGATGTCAATCATTGTGTATCAGCACAAGCTGATGTGGACAGACTTTGCCGAGCGCAAAGGCATCAGCGCGAACGGTAAGCATGCGGCCAGTGCGTAGGGCGGTGGTCTGCGGCGATCAAGGAACGATTTAGCCACGAATGAACGCGAAGGTCGCGAATAAAAATCATTTTAAGTTCTGATTCGTGTTCATTCGCGCAATTCGCGGCTGTTATGGCTCGTCTCTCCAGTGCTACAAGCTGCTTCTTCAGGTGAATTCCAATGAAACTTACTCCAAGAGAAAGATTTCTGGCGAAGGTCTGTCCCGAGCCAAGCAGCGGATGCTGGCTGTGGCGCGGGATGGTGGTTGCCAGCGGCTACGGAATGGTGCGCTTTGAACGAAAGATGTATCCAGCGCATCGGCTGGCGTGGAAGTTTTTTCGCGGCGAGATAGCGCCGGGCCTGGTGGTCTGCCATAAGTGCGACGTGCGGGCCTGCGTGAATCCCGATCATCTGTTCCTGGGAACGATGATGGACAACATGCGAGATATGAAGGAAAAAGGCAGGAGTCCACGTGGAGACGAACACAGCCGGTCCAAGCTGACAGCGAAGACGGTAAGCAGGATCAAAGCGATGCTGGCGCAAAGGCACATGCGCGTGAGCGAGATAGCACGCGCGTTTGGCGTGTCCCACGCGACAATCGACTGTATCGCGAAAGGGAGGACGTGGCGGCATGTGGAGGCAGCGGCTCCAGTGGCGACGGTCGAAAACGATAACGATGATTCTCAAGATTGCCCGGGGCTAAAGCCCGGTGCGTAAAAACGCATTTACGCGGCCATGAATGGCCGCTCTTTCACCGAGCCAAAAGCCAAAAGCTGGCTCTTCAATGATCTGAATTTCAAAAACAACTTCAATCGAAATGAGGACAACACCATGAACCTTAGAACCTGGTTCAAGGGGCTGGGCGTATTTGCGCTGAGCTCAATGATTACCGCGCTGGCCACCATGCAACTGGATCCGGCAAGCTTTAACTTTTCCAAAGCCGGGCTGACAAAAGTTGCTGCGGCAGCGCTGGTAATTGGCGTGAAGTCAGTGTTGCTGTATCTGAAGCAATCGCCGCTGCCGGGAAGCCAGCAGGGCCGCATTACTGACTGGACGAAGATTACCAGTGTGCTGGCATTTTGCGTGATCCTCCCTGCGAGCGCGCTGCTGGCGGGATGCGTGAGTTCGTGGGACCGGACGACATATGCGTCACTGGCCGCGAGCAAGGCGCTGATTGATTGCGCGGTGGCGGGCTACAACCACTTTGATGCCGACATCCGGCATGCGTGCGCCGCCGATTCACAGGATGCCACGCAGGATGCGACGTTTGATCCGCAAACGTTTTATCTGCCGCAGACGCGCGACGCGCAACAGGCCGTGGAGAAAGCGCGCCAGGTGCAGGTGGCCGCCGTCAACGCCTTTGCCGCGTATGCCGTGGCCAAACTGGCGAAAGACAAGTCAGCGACGTTGCAGGAGAAACAGGCGGCGGTTGTGGCATTGCTGGAACAGTTTCCCGCGCTGCTGAATGCAGTGCGCGGTCTGATGGGGACAAAGTCAGCGGGCAAAGTAAAAATGCCAGATGTTTCGGATCCTGTGTTGGCGATTGCGGCGCTGAAGCCGGCGATATTTTCGGGGCCAAAGCCCACAAGAGAATAGAAGACTTTTCGCGGCCATAAATGATCGCTCTTCCACCGGGACTACCACCAAATTCCCGGCCATACAGACCGGGGCTTTCACCAAATACTAAATACCAATTACTAAGTACTGATTTTTCACGAGGTGCAATCTTGGCAACAAATTCTGTAGCAAGCATTTCCACAGCAGACAAACTGAAACAGCAATTGAAGACGGTGAAAGATGCTGCGCTGTTCATCGAACAACTGATTGGACAAGCTGACGGCGTGGGCGGATTCGACGCAGCGGGCGCGGAGCGCATCACGGAAGCATTTGCCAACTTGGCGGCAATCGCGATTCAGGCGGCGCATGACGCGGCAGGCCAGGAGGTTACGCCGGACAGCGTATTGGCGCTGATGCCGGTGAGCACGCCGTTGCAGCCGGCCGTCGAGGGCTAAAAGCGGCGAAGGCAGCGGTATGCTACGGCAATCCGCAATAACAGTCCGCGGTTGCAATCCGTGGTGGCAATCCACGGCCGTAATCCGCAGTCAGGTAGAACTGGAATACCACCGATTTCCGGAGGGACTTTGGGCGAAAAACTATATGTAGTGGGCCAGGGTCCCCTGGCTCCGCTACATTTTGTTATAGCGAAAGAAACACGAACCACATAGCACATAGAATGACGGCTGAACCCAAGTAAGCGGCTCTCCCGGCTACTCCCTACGGCCGGATGGCCGCAAAAAGCAAGGTACGAGCCCTTATGAGAATGATAACGCCATTAAAGTTTCGCACACTTCCTTTTGAAGAAGCAGCCAGGCAATGGCTGGAGATTAAGAAAATGCACAGCAAGAAGCCGCGAACGATCGAGATGTATGAATGGTATGTAAGAAATTTGCAGAAAGTGTTTGCCGGCGTGTTGCTGTCGCAGATCCATATTGGGCATTTTCTGGAATACCAGCGGCAAAGGCGGCTGGAGGCGGGAGCGTCTTGCGTGAACCATGAGCTGAATACCCTGGCGCAGATTTTGAAGACGGCCGAGCTGTGGGACCTGATCGAGAAGCATTACAAGCCGCTGCCGCTGCCGAACTGGACGCCGCCCAAGGTGCTGACCGCCGAAGAAGAAGAAAGATTCTTTCGCGTGGTGGCGGGGAATCCGGATTGGAGCGTGGCGTACTGGGCGGTGTCGCTGACGAATAATACGTCGGCCATGGGAATTGAGCTGCGGTACCTGCAGATGAAACACGTTTTCCTGGAGCACGACCCGCCGACGATCCATATCCCTGATACCAAGGTGAAAAATGAGTTTCGTGCGCGCGTAGTGCCGCTGAATGCAGTCGCCGCGAAACAGGTGCGGAGGATCGTGGAGCGGGCCAAACGCCTGGGAGCGTGGCATCAGGACCACTACATTTTTCCGTATCGGCTGAAGCGCGGGAGCTATGACGTGACAAAGCCGGCGTCGCCATACTTTATACGGTCGGCATTCAGGACGATGCGCAAGAAGACCGGGCTGGAGTGGCTGCAGCCGCGAAACTTCCGCAACCAGATCATCACCAAACTGTTTGAATCAGGGGCGCCCGATGAAACGATCATGTCGATTGCGGGTCATCAGTCGATCAAAATGTCGCGCTATTATTCCAGAATTCGCATAACCGCCAAAGCGGAAGCGCTCAATGCTATTTGTCCTAGGAATATGGCTTTTTGACACTATAGTAGAAAGATAGATTAGAATAAACCGTTAGAACTTGTGAACTAAAAACTCACCAGATTTTATTAGATCTAAATAGTAACATAAATGTTTTGTACCTATTTAACACCGATGGAGATCTTAGGTTATTTTTATTAATGCCAACCGGGATAAGCTAATATTTTAGACGCATAAAAATCAATATTTATGAAACCCAGAATTTTTAATCAGGATGCTCTCTACAAAAATCTTCCCCCTAGGATGAGTTGCGTGATCATTGATAACAATGAAGTAATAGCCCACAGCCGACATGTCCCGTCCCTCTGCCTTCTAAGCAGAGGGTCACAGATAGTATTTATCTATAACAAATCATTTTAGTTATCTCATTTTCATGAATGCTAACTAAAGAAAGTAGTTGACTCCGCCACAATAAGACGCAACGCATAACTAGCCTCGGCCGATTTTCTGCGGATCGATTTCTGCGAATCAGCAAAATGGATATTGAGCGTATGACGAACATTCATACGCTGTCCGCACGATGGCCAGTGGAAATCTTGCCGCCGGTGTTTGGCGAGGCCGCGGCGGACCGATAGGAGACGGGCAGATATGGAGGAAGGCCGAATAAAGTGTTGAAAGGTTGCTATAGAGTTTTGCGTACTAGACACAGTGCAAGATCTGCCGAACAGCTACCCGCTATATCAACCTGCCATCGAAGGTTTCAGCAATGCAGCGTCACGGGCGGTTCGAATGTGTTTGCAGGCCCTGGCCATGACTTGGTCGAACGGGGAGGAAGAGATCTGGGAGAAACTCCATCGATGCCTCCTTTAGCGGAACAAAAAAAGGAGTCACGGCGGAGAAAGTGTCTATCGGATTTCGTGAAGTGCAATCGGGTGGTTCGTGCAGGGGATGTACGACTAAACGTTTTTTGCCGCAGATTAACGCAGATGACCGCGGATCGGAAAAAGGAATTTAAAATAGAAACAGGAAATTTAAAATAAAAGAGGCTGCATTTGCAGCCTCTTTTTATTGCATAGTGCTTAATCTTATTGCATAGTGCTTAATCGATTCGTTTACTGGCCGTCACCACTGGGACTGGAGCCGACTGCTTTGCCTTTATTCAGTTTGGCATCAATTTGCTGGGCTTTTTCCAGATGTTTTTGCAGCGTGGGGAGCGTCTTGCCGGCCCATTGCTTTACGTCAGGATCTTTGGCGGTCTGTGACTTGTCCGTAAATTCCTGAACATCTTTTTGATGGTCCTCGACCATACTATCCATATAGTCTTTATCGAGTTGTTTACCGGTGTCGCTGGACAGTTTTGCCTGGAGCGTTTTGGCGTCGTCGGGCAGATCGTCATTAAAATTGAGATTCTTGGATTGCGCGAGTTCCTGCAGTTCATTGAGCGCGGTGGTGTGGTCCTTCACCATCATCTGGGCAAACTGCTTTACGCTGGGATTCTTACTCTTGGCGGCGCCGATTTTTCCCAGCTCGATTTCAGCGCTGTTACCCTGGGCTGCCCTGGTGACGAAGTCCTGGTCAGAATTGGTGGAAGGACTGGAAGCAGCGGCTCCGGAATTTGGTTGAGCGGTGGTATCAGGCGTGGATGCTTTGTTCGTGCTGGTGCAGCCAACACTTATCAGACCCAGTATCAACAGGGCGAATAGGCTGTGTTTCATGGATAAGAACTCCTTCGGCGGTTGTCATCAGTTTGATGTAAGGAAAAACTGTGGGGATGGCGGAACAGTACTGAAGCCAGATGAGGGTTGAAATATGCATCCGCCCTTCGCAGATCCGGCCCGACGGCAGCTCCTAGTTTTCTGATCCAAATCGCCAGACAAGCCATAGGCAACACGGCTTCAGCAACTCACATCATTCAGAGCAGCACAATCTACCCCCGGCCCATTTATTCAGGGTGGATCGAAACGTCGACTTGAAGGCGGTAGTGCTGCGAGGCCCGTATATGAAAGCTCTGCGCTCCCTTCCGGTAATGATTCTCTTCTCCATCTCATTTTTTAGCTTGGCGTTCAGCCAAACGATTGATAACTCGTCGGTAAGCCTGCCGCTGGCATTTGAAGTGAACCGCGGGCAAACTGCAGCCCAGGTCGCTTACCTTGCCCGCAGCAGGGAAGGTACGCTCTTTCTGACGAAGGACGGAGCCACTGTTGCTGTGACCGGGCATGGCGCCTTTCGCCTGAGTATGGAAGGCGGGTCAACGCTGGGCGGAAATGTTCCCGAGCAACTGCTCCGCTCGCACAGCAGTTATCTGAGCAATCGCCGTCAGATCAGTGGGATAGAGAATTATGTCGCCGTGCGCTATCGCCAAGTTTACCCGGGAATCGATGTGCGCTTTTATGGACACGAGCAACACCTGGAGCATGATTTTCTGCTTGCCTCTGGCGCAGATCCTGACGCGATCGTTATGGCGCTGGAAGGTGTCGACCAACTGAAGATCAACGATAACGGCGCTGCGGAATTCAAACTTGGCGCTCTCGATCTAAGGGAATCCGCTCCAGTCGCGTGGCAAGAGATTGAGGGACTGCGCGTGCCCGTTGAGGTCAAGTGGCGGTTGCTCGGCAAAAACCGACTGGGTTTCACGCTTGGCGACTACGATCGCACACAACCACTTACTATTGATCCTGTTCTGGCGCTCTCCACGCATATAGGCGGGGCTACGGAGCAGCTTCAGACTGACAACGGCATCGTGACGGACCGGGGCCGCACGAGTGCAGCAGCGGTCGCCACCGACGCTGCTGGAAACATCTATGTCGCGGGTTTCACGAGCGCGGTCGATTTTCCGCTGACCGCAGGGTCGTATGATCACACGCCCAAGTTTCCGTTTTTCGGCGGCCATGATCCCGACATCTCCAGCGGGATGGGATTTATATCAAAGTTCGATAAGACCGGCCAGACGCTGATTTATTCCACCTATCTGAGAGATGTGGGAATTAAATATCTTGCCGTGGACGGGGCTGGTCACGCTTACGCCCTGAGCGATATTGCCGGAGACCTGGCCGGCGGTGATGGGGTTTTCATCGACAAGTTGAATACCGATGGAGCCAGTCTGCTTTACTCTTTCACGTTTGGGGCGGCTCCGAGTACTTGCCTGGGCGCCGCCGGCGGAAATGCGAGTGCTTCCGGTATTGCGGTGAATGATGCCGGTAACGCCTGGATTGCCGGTACCACTCCGAACCTGTGTCTGCCTACCACGCCTGGAGCGTTTCAAACGGTCGCACCCAACAAGCTCCAGGCCGGCTTTGCCACCAAACTCGATACAAATAAGTCCGGCGCTGCTTCCATTGTTTATGCCACTTATCTGGGAGGCAGTACGTCTGATTTTGTAAGCGGGTTCGCTGTGGACAGCATGGGGAATGCATATCTGATAGGAAGCCCCTCCGCTGATTTTCCTCATTCCGCGGTGCTGGGCACAGACGGCCCTGCGACATTTATCAGCAAGCTCAGCGCCGACGGATCGAGGCTTCTTTTTTCTACTTTCCTGCAAGGCGGTCTCGGTCAAGCTATCGCAGTGGATTCATCCTCCAACGTGTATGTGTCCGGCTATACGCTTTCCAATGTTTTTCCCACCACTGCTAATGCTTTGCGGACGAAACCTTCCGGGCTTTGCGACAGCAATGGCGTTTCCGCCGGAACCGCTGGCCCGTGCAGTGACGCTTTTGTGACCAAACTCAACTCCACTGGGGACGCGCTGGTCTATTCAACCCTGCTCGGCGGGAGCGGGGTGGATTTTGTACAAGGGATGCGTGTGAACGCCGCTGGGCAGGCCTTTGTCGTCGGACCCACCAGTTCCCCGGACTTTCCCCTGACCTCGGATGCATTCCGCAAAAATCTCTCGCCATTGAATACTTCCTATCTGACTGTGCTGGCTCCTGATGGCGGCTCTATTTCTTATTCGACACTGATCAACGGTTGGAGTTATGGCGTCAATCTTGACAGCGCCGGAAACCCTTACGTTGTCGGCTTTACCTTTGACTGGGCCTTCCCGGTCACGCAGAACGCGTTTCAGCCGGGATTGAAAGGATTTGATGACGGGTTTCTGTTCAAGATCGATATGGCTGCTGCTTCGTCCGGCACCGATACCACTCCACCTGTCGTAACTTTGAACTCTCCGCCTGACGGCAGCACAATCACCGGAAGATCTTTGGCGAGTGGCACGGCGAGCGACAATGTTGCGGTCCTTGGAGTAAGGTTTACGCTAGATAACAAAGATGTGGCTCCAGAAATTGTCCGCTCACCGTATAGCGCAACCTTCGATTCCGCTACTTTTCCCAACGGTCACCACACGCTGAATATGCTGGCGCGCGATGCCGCGGGCAACGTGAGCTCCCGGTCTGTAGGAGTTGTTATCAACAACCCGGTCGACTTTTCTCTCTCCGTTTCCGGGGGGACGCCGAGCTCTCTCAGCGTGCCGGCCGGCGGATTTGCCAGATATGAATTACTCGCGCGCACTATTTCCGGTCTTCCCGGAGTCCTGTCATTCAGCTGCAAGGGGCTGCCTACGGGCGCGCAATGCGGCTTTCTGCCCAGAACTATTGACCTCAGTATCGATGGAGGAAACTTCAGCGTCTTTATCAACACCACAGCTCCAGCCGCGGCAAGCACTTTCACGATCAGCGGAAGTAGAAGTGCGCTTCCGTTCACGTCTGGAGCGTGGCTTGTTCTATCCGGCGCGTTGCTGGCTGGGTGGGTCTTGTTTGCCAAGAACTCCCGCAGGACACGGCTAATCTTTGCCGGAGCGCCCTTGCTCGCCCTGGTTCTACTCATGGCTGGCTGTGGCGGAGGCGCCGTGAGCAGCGCCCCGGCACCATCTCCAACACCCACGCCAACGACATCTTCAACCGCGACGCCGCAGGGGACCTATACCGTTACGGTTGTGGCTTCTGCCACGGGCGCAACCCAGACATTGGATTTGCAGCTGATCGTGAAATAGCTGATTGTCAAATAAATGGAACGAAAAATAGACTGCGGCAAGCCGTACACTGTGCTCCTTCGCACTTGCTACTTCCCGTTCTCAAAACTCCTTACAAACTCAATCAAGCTCCGCACGCCGATTCCGGACGGGCCTTTAGCAATCCAGCTCTTGTTCTCTTCCATCCACGCGGTGCCGGCGATATCGAGGTGTAGCCATGGCGTGTCGTCGACGAATTCTTTCAGGAAGACGGCGGCGGTGCTGGCGCCGCCCCAGCGTCCGCCAGTGTTCATTAGGTCGGCGATGTTGGAGCGGATCTGGTCGAGATATTCCTGGTCGAGCGGCAGTCGCCAGAATTTTTCTCCGGAGCGTTTCAGCGCCGTGGTGAAGTGCTGGTATGCGTCTTCATCATTGGCGAAAACTCCGGCATTGGCATAACCCAGCGCGACAACGCAAGCGCCGGTCAAGGTGGCGGCGTCAATGAGATGAGTACAGCCGAGGGTGCGGGCATAAAACAGGCCGTCGGCCAGCACGAGGCGGCCTTCGGCATCAGTATTAATGATCTCAATGGATTTGCCGGACATGGCAATCTGCACGTCGCCGGGTTTCTGCGCCTTGCCGCTGGGCATGTTTTCTGAAGCGCAGACAATGCCGATGACTTTTACATTGGGCTTAAGCAGCGCAATGGCCCGCATGGCGCCGATCATGGCCGCGCCGCCGGCCATATCATATTTCATTTTCTCCATGCCATCGGCCGGCTTGATGGAGATGCCGCCGGTATCAAAAGTAATGCCTTTACCGACGAGACCAAGCACAGGTTTTTCCGGAGCGCCTTGTGGTTCGTAGCGCATTACGATCAGGCGAGGCTCTTCATCCGAGCCCTGCGACACGCTCCAGAACGCGCCCATCTTCATTTCTTTGATCTTGTCGGGGCCCATGAGTTCGCATTTCAGACCCACGACGTCGCACATTTTCTTTGCGCGATCGGCCAGCATGGTTGGCGTAAGGCGGTTGCTAGGCTCGTTCACCAGTTCGCGTGTGAAATTCTGCGATTCACCAATCACGCGGCCCTGCGTCACGGCGTTTTGCAGTTTGCCTTGATCTGCTCCTGCTGGCCCCACGATGGTAATTTCTTTTACGCTCAGGTCTTTGCGATCACTGCGATAGGTATCGGGATCAAAGTCGGCGACCAGAGCGCCTTCAACGATCGTCCGCACGGCGTCTTCCGCACCGCTTGCGAGATCGGGCACCAAGATGGCGCAGCTCTTGATCATCTTCGGCTTCAACGCGCGGATAGCACTGCCGGCGGCCTTGCGCATTTCAGCATGAGTAAAGGATTTGGCCTTGCCCGCGCCAACCACCAGCAGCCTTTTGGCTTTCAGTCCCTGGGGACGGTGAAGCATGAGGGTTTCAAAAGCTTTGCCGGTAACTTCTCCACTGGCCACAAGTTCAGCCACGGCCTTTTCCAAAACGCCGTCTTTTATTGCCAGCCGCGGTTCAGGTTTGGGAGCCTCTTTGCTGGCTT